>WNFT01006047.1_pt1 | contig 13856 bp, 17 predicted proteins | sample 5400191 | NCBI WGS metagenome assembly WNFT01 (sample SAMN13153359, study PRJNA577476) | soil metagenome | isolation source: 80 cm saprolite under Madrone tree | place: USA:California | collected 2016-06-14
GGCAAGCGGCCGGCGGTTGAGTTACCTTGCCTCAATCCCGGCCGGTGGAGATTCATGTTGATCAGATTCACAAAACACAGAAGAAATGGAACGGAGCGGGAACTTTTGGCCTTCTTCTGACATTAAAGAAGCATGAACGATGTGAAAGTGCCGCAGAAGGATTTGCGCGGATTGAGCTGGCGCCCCGACTATGACTAGCGACGAAGCCTTGATGCTGGAATTCCAGGGCGGATCACGCGCAGCCTTCGAGGAGCTGTTTGCCCGCTATCGCAAGCCACTGTACGGCTTCTTCGGGCGCCGGCTGAACAACCCCGAGCGGGCCGAGGATCTCGTCCAGGAAACTTTTCTCGCGGTGATCCGCGCCGCCTCCCGTTATGAGCCGCGCGCTTTGGTTCGAACGTATCTGTGTGGTATTGCGTTGAAGCTGCTGGCTGCGGAGCGACGCAAGTTCTTGACGAGCACCACATCAGGGCAGTCCGCTCCGGAGCCTAAGACTGACGGAACTCCCGACTGCGTGCTCTGGGTCCGGCAAGCCCTGGAAAAGCTGGATGGGACGGAGCGCGAGATCTTGATGCTCCGCGAATATGAACAGCTGAGTTACTCCGACATTGCAGAGCTGTTGCGAATTCCCGTAAATACGGTCCGTTCCAAGCTTTTTCGATCGCGACTTGCATTGAAGAGTTACCTAGAGTCGGAGGAAAAAAACAATCCTTCCCCGAGAGCGAGTGTCAGGCAGCCGCACCCAGGAAGACGAGGCATCAATGAGCACGAATAGACATCCGATCGAACAGGAAGAACTCATGGCCTATTTCGACGGCGAACTGCCCACGGAACGCGCCACCGAGGCCTTGTCGCACCTGGAGCTGTGTCCGGAGTGCCAGACCCTCGCTGCCGATTTCCGTGTTGTTTCCCAAGAACTAATGGCCTGGGAAGTTGAGTCAACAGAAGTAGGCATTTCCTCGAAGATCAACGCGGCGCTTGCGGAGCGCCTCCAGAAGCGGCAAGCGGCAAAGGTCAGCTGGCCGAGATTGCAACACAGAGTGATGACGAGCCGCTGGGTCTGGGCCGGAGCCTTAGCTATCGTCTGCTTGGCTGTGGGACTGAAGCTTACGCTTACCAGCCGCAATCGGAATGAGAATCGCTCGACAGCGTATCCGAGCATGGCTTCGATCGAGCAATACCTGATCTCGGATCGTAATGCCGAGATCGCCTTGGCGCGAAGCGCTGCTCCGGAATCTATATCCAGCGACGCGAAGATCCTGGTCCTCGGTTGGCGCGGCTATGAGACCGCCAGCGACGGCAAGAACGGTTTTGTTTGTATGGTGGAACGATCATGGATGTCCCCATTCAATTCCGCGGAGTTCTGGAATCCCAAGGTGCGTGTGCCGGGCTGCTTCAATCCGGCAGCCGCGAGATCCATTCTGCCTCTAACCATCAAACGGACAGAAATGGTATTAGCCGGGCTGTCAAAAGCTCAGATGATCGACAGCATCAAGGCCGGATTCGACAATAAAGAGCTACCGGCACCGGAGCCGGCCGCGATGTGTTACATGATGTCGCGGGCAGGCCACCTTAATGATGCCATTGGGCACTACGTACCTCATCTGATGTTTTACTTTCCACTGACAGACAAATCCTCCTGGGGTGCGGATCTGCCCGACTCGCCGGTCACGCTGAATCCGCAGTTTCAGGGCGGTCCGGAGCCCATCACCGAGTTCGTGATTCCGGTTGCCAGATGGTCGGACGGAACGGCTGCACCGGTTATGTAGGAATGTCTCAATGGGAAAGAGCGCGACAGCGGTTTCACTCCAAGTGACAGGGAGTGGAAATCAGAAAACCAATTCGAAGGGGTTTATTCATCATAGGTCTCGACCGTGTATTGAAATCCGTATCGAGAGGAAAATCAATGAACCGAAAGATGCTCAGGACAATCACATTAGGAACTTTCGCATTGGTTGCGGTACTGTGCGCGGCACGGCGAGGACGCGCACAAGACGCCAAAACTTCGTATCCCAGCATGGCCCCGCTTGACCAGTACCTGATGGAGGATCGAAGCACTGAGATTGCACTGGCTCGAAGCGCGGCTCCGCCATCCATTTCCAAGGACGCCACAGTTATGGTCCTCGGAAGGCATGGTTATGAAACTGCGGTCGAGGGCACGAACGGCTTTGTCTGCGTCGTAGAACGCGCATGGACGGGCGCATTCGACAGTCCCGAGTTTTGGAACCCTAAGAATCGGGGCCCGCTCTGCTATAACGCGCCGGCCGCTCGGACCGTGCTGCCGATCACTTTGATGAGAACAAAATTTGTATTGGCTGGACAATCGAAAGATGAAATCCACAAAAGTATGAAGGCCGCGGTTGAGAAAAAGGAGCTGCCGGCCCTCGAGCCTGACGCGATGACCTTTATGCTGTCGAAGCAAGGGCGCCTTAACGACTCCGCCGGGCACTGGCTTCCCCACCTCATGTTTTACGTTCCCCTGAAAGACGCTATGACTTGGGGTGCAGGGGCGCCTGACTCGCCGATTCTGGTGAATCCACACTTTAATGGTGCTCCGGAGCCCGTGACCGAGTTCATGGTTCCGGTGTCCGAGTGGTCGGACGGAACGCCGGCGTCCACGGATCATCACTGACATCCGACCTTAACGCGAATTCACGTCATGACTTGTGCGAAGAAGATCGGCAACATCTTAAGACTCCGGTCTCAAGCGCCCAGCCAAGATGTTTACGTCTGATGGAATAGAGATGGATGGTGACTAGAAACCATGCGCGTGTTGATAGTGGATGATCAGCCCCTGGCCCAAACGGCTCTGGCGAATATCCTGTCCGCAAGGAGCGACGTGGAGCATTTCGATTCGGCCAACGATGCGATCGAAGCGCTCGGGAAATTGGCCACGGACTCTTACGATGTTTTGCTTCTCGACATCGATCTGGACCTGTCGGGCTCTCAAATCGTAGACCAGCTTCGGGAACGAGGCCTTTCGTTGCCGTCTATCGTTTTTGCAACGGCACACGTTGAACACGCGGTCGCAGCCTTCGAGAAGCACACCGTAGACTACGTGCTAAAACCTTTCTCGAATGAAAGCATCAACGAAGCGTTGGGCCGCGCCGCTCGGAGAGCAACGGGCGAGCGAGCGGCAAAACTGATCGAAGCTTTGCCGCAGTTGCAGAAGCTGTCTCGTCCGGGGCACCCGATGATCGCAATCAAAGCTAAAGGGAGGATTCTGTTCATTAATCCTGGTGATGTGGTCGCAGTTCAAGCTGAGGGCAATTATGTGTCACTGCAGCGGGAATCGGACTCCTATCTCCTGCGCGAATCAATCTCGATGGTGGCCGAAAAGCTGAAGCCGTACGGATTCATTCGGATCCATCGATCCGCGCTCGTGAATACCTCGTTTGTGGTAGAGATCAAGCCGTACTCGACAGGAAAGTGTGGCGTCCGCGTGAAAGGTGGTGGACTGCGGCTGCGGACAGATTGAGCTCCTCTTAGATTTGTTTGACAATCGGTTGCAGGCACTCAACTTCACAATGCCGACCATCCACGAACTAGCTTAGTTGGTGATCACGAGGACGGTTCTCGCTTTCTTGAAGGGACCATACTCGGCTGGCTCTTAAGGTTTGAAAGCACGCCATCGTTCCCCTCCGACATTGAGTCGGGATGTTACTCTAACTTTCGGTGCTATGCTTTGGTATCGGTCGCTGGGGCAATTGTGTGAGCGTCAACAACGAAAACAAGCAGTTGCCGGAGTTCGACGTTCACTCTCTTTTGAAGTCTCCGACCCTCACCATACGGGACACGTACTGCCGAGGAACTTGCCGATATCAGAGCCCAGAAGAGTGCACCGTTACCACGCAACTTGTGTTTCCTTATCGCGGCGTCTACGTCCGACATGTCGGACAGAACCAGGCCGTCGCCGAAGCGAACCAAGTGCTCTTTTTCAATGCAATGGAAGGTTACCGGGTCAGCCATCCTGTGTCCGGTGGCGATGCCAGCCTAACCTTGGTCATCGAAGAGTCGCAACTGCATGAGCTCGCGTCGCCCTCTCTCCTTCAGGATGGACCGAGAGTGGCATTTCGTCAGCCGCGTCTCGGAGTTGACGCTCGGACTCAAGCGCTGGTGGCCCTGCTCCGGCACAGCCTGCGCGAGAAAACTGCCGAACCTCTAGAGGCAGAGACCTTGGCGTTGACGCTCGTGCAGCGTTCCCTCGGACCACGTACCACGCGCGCCGCAGGCGCTACCTACGGTCGGCAGCGTCTCGTGGATCGTGTGAAGCTCGTGCTGGCGAGCGATCTGGCGAGGCGTTGGACTTTGGCCGACATTGCCGCTGAAGTTCGCGGGTCCCCGGTTTATCTCACACGGGTTTTTCAGCAAGTAGAAGGCCTTCCCCTATATCGCTATCAATTGCGCCTACGGCTGGCGCACGCACTCGACCGTCTTGGAGAATACGAAGATCTTACGTCGTTGGGCCTGGATCTCGGGTTCTCAAGCCACAGCCATTTCAGCGCAGCATTTCGGCAGATCTACGGCCGCTCGCCATCCGAGTTCAAGCAGTCGTTCCGTCGCTGATCCAACCTCCAGCAAATCGGTAAAGATTTCGACAGCGGGTTCGCTGCCGGCCATGGCCTACTTGTCTCACCCCGACCTTGGGTAGCAGAGGAGAGTGTCATGGCTGAGAAGACTTGTGCGGCTTGTGACTGCAAGCTGGAGGGAGACTCCATCAAGGTAAAGATCGGAGGCAGGACAGTTGAGGTTTGCTGCGACGAATGCGCGCAGAGGTTGAAGGAAGCCAATGCCTCCGCCAGAACGAGGAGACCTTGAGCTTTGGAACAAAACGAGGCAGTTGTCATGATTCGTGAGTGTCGGAGCGTTGCACACGCCAATGCGTTATCGATCGTTGTTGTCGTGGCGATGCTGTTTGGAATTTGTGGGGTGCCGCAGACAAGCGCCCAGGCGGAGACATGGATGGTTCGACATAGCGTAGATACCCCCTCAGGACGAATCAGCTATCTGGAGCAGGGCAAGGGACCGGTCGCGCTGTTCGTGCATGGTGTTTTGTTGAACGGATATCTGTGGCGACACCAACTCGCGGATTTATCGGATATCCGACGGTGCATTGCTGTGGACCTTCTGGCGCACGGCGACACAGAAATCGCTCCCAATCAGGACGTTTCGGTGACTGCCAACGCGAACATGCTCAAGGAATTCCTCGATGTTCTGAAGATCGATCAAGTTGATCTCATCGGCAATGACAGCGGTGCGGGCATCGCGCAGATTTTTGCGGCCTTGTATCCGGAGCGTATTCGGAGTCTCACGCTGACTGACGGCGACACGCACGATAACTGGCCGCCCCAGGCCTTCAAGCCATTTCTCGCGATGGCGGCCGCGGGAGGACTGCCGGGAACACTGAAGGCCATGATCGCGGACAAGAATGTGTATCGCTCACCGCAAGCTCTCGGGCCGGCGTACGAGCATCCGGAACTCGTCAGTACCGACACCATCGAACAGTATCTCTGTCCATTGGTGAGGAGCGAGCAGCAGACGCGGGATTTTCAGCGTTTCCTGGCGGCCTTCGACAACAAGCACACGCTTGCCATCGAAGACCGATTGAGGACGTTGCAGGCGCCGACCCTGATTGTTTGGGGAACCGACGATGTGTATTTCGATGTGAAGTGGGGTCGGTGCCTGTCTGAAACCATCCCGGGTAACCGCAAATATGTCGAGCTTAAGGGCGCCAGAATCTTTTTTCCCGAAGAACGCTGGCAGGAGTTCGACAAGGAACTCCGCCTGTTTTGGGAATCGAGCGATGAGGCGGCAAACGCGAAGCTAACCACCGTACCGGCGTTGGCTGCCGTTGTTGGGCAATGGAATGAGATTGGTCGAAAACTGATTGCGATTGCCGAAGACCTGCCCGAAAACAAATACGAGTACAAGCCGAATGCGCAATCTCGCTCGTTTATTCGGCAACTCGTTCACGCCGCCGGATCGATGTACTACTTCACTGATGTAGCTCAGGGGAAACAAGCTCGATATGGTGACGATCCGCCACGGAGCGAATGGGTGACGAAGGATGATGTCGTGGCATTTGTGAGCCGGTGTGTGAAAGACGGCGCTGACCTGCTCGCGGCGAAGGGAGACGCTGGCTTGAACGAAGGCGTGAACGACGGGTCGCCGCAGCTCGTTCGCCTGGTGGATCTCGCTTATCGAGTAATTGAACATTCCGGCGAACACTACGGTCAACTGGTGGTCTATTACCGGATCAACAGTATGGTTCCTCCCGAATCGCGGCAGAAATGACCACCTCAACCTTTGGATATTCGAGACAGACTAGCAACCGAGGATAAAAACTCATGAATCGCCGAGAGTTCGTTTGCTTGAGTGCGGGCGCAATTACGATGTCGGCTCTAGGCGTGCGCGATCGCGAGTGCTACGCCTCTGGAGCCACATCCGCACAAGGTCTACACGAAATGTCCGTAGCGGAATTTCATTCGGCACAGAAGTTCACGACCACCGACCAGGGCCGCATTGCATACATCGACAAAGGAAAGGGACCGGCTGCACTATTTTTGCACGGTTTTCCCTTGAATAGCTTCCAGTGGCGGGGCGTAATTCCTCAACTTTCAACAATAAGGCGTTGCATCGCTCCGGATTTCTTGGCGCTTGGCTACACCGATGTTGCCGATGGACAAAGCGTCGCACCTCAGGCGCAGTTGAAGATGTTGGTGCAGCTTCTGGACAAGCTGTCGATCTCGTCCATTGATATCGTTGCGAACGATAGTGGGGGCGCAATCGCACAACTGTTCGTGGCGCATTATTCTGACCGGGTTCGCTCCGCGCTGCTGACAAACTGTGACACGGAGCCGGACAGTCCGCCTGCCGCAATTTCGCCAGTGATTGAATTGGCGCGTGCGGGAAAGTTCGCCGACGAGTGGCTGGTTCCCTGGCTTTCAGACAAAGCACTCGCAAGGTCGGAGAAGGGCCTCGGGGGCCAATGCTATGCAAACCCAGCCCACCCGACTGATGAAGCCATCGAAACGTATCTTAGACCTCTAGTGAGTTCCCCCGAGCGGAAGGCGCTCACAAACGCTTATGCAATCGCTCTCGCTCCGAATCCGTTGGCCGGAATTGAATCCGCGCTCAGGAAGAGTCATGTTGCCACGCGGATTGTGTGGGGAACTGCCGACAAAATCTTCTCCCAGGCAAGCCCAGATTATCTGGCTCGCATGGTTGGCAACTCTTTGGGTATTCGGCGTGTATCGGGAGCGAAACTCTTCTTCCCAGAGGAAATGCCGAACGTGATTGTCCAGGACGCGAGATGGTTATGGAATCTCTGAAATAAACAGGAAAGGACAGTAGGTATGCAAAGATTTCGGCTTCAAAGATGGAATTGGTGGTTTGCTGGGCTGGCGATGGTTGGGATCCTGATCACTATGGGCGTTCGCGCCGTTTCAGCTTCGGACCACTTAGATACCCCCACAGTTATCGCAGATCCTGCGGCCGACATAGGCGACATCTTTGCATGGACCTCGTCTGACGGAAAGCGCCTCAATCTGGTGATGGACATCATTGCCCACCAATTCTCGGACCACCTGCAATATGTGTTTCATGTGGATAGCGGCAAAAGCTTCGGCAAGACGACTGCAACGACATTGATTGTGTGCCGTTTCGACGCAGCGGGCGTCGCCGAGTGCTGGGTCGGCAACGCGGATTACGTTCACGGGGATGCTAGCAACATCTCTGGCATCGAAGGAAAAAACCGGCGGTTTCGACTGTTCGCTGGCCTGCGCGACGATCCGTTTTTCAACAACGTCAAGGGTACCAGAGAGATGTATGGAGTGGCAGGTGCGGCTCTCCAGCGTGGAACCCCAGTGGACGGGGCTGGGTGTCCACGGTTTGATGAAGCGACATCCCATTCGATTCTTGATACATGGCGACACACCACCGGAGGGGCAGCGCAGAATTTTCTTGCGGGTTGGAAATCTTCGTCACTTGTGATCTCGGTTGACCTGGATGTGGTGACGAGCGGCGGCGATCTCCTTGCAGTATGGGGCGTAGTTCACAAAGTCCCGCGCGCGGCGCCGTCACATGCAAAAAGCACGGCTGGCAAAACCCCGGCAATTCCGACGCTAGGGGAGCCGATCGAGCGCACGGCGCGACCATTGATCAAGACTGCCCTTGTAGGTGGGCCGTTGGCACCTGAGAACGAGAGCGATCAACGGAAGGAGGCGTACAACCGAGTGGCGCGGAATGGTTGGGCGAAATTCTCGTCCGACATTCAGAAAACTCTTGAATTGTACGACGGATTTGATGGCAAGTGCGGCAATCAATGGCTCGCTGACACTCAAGAAGAAGCGTCTCATCGTTATGAACGTCTCGCCAAGATGCTTGCTGATGATCGTGTTTGGGTGAACAGCAAATCGGCAGTTTGTACGCAGTTCCTTGCGGTCGAATTCACATACTTTCAGACACCCGGCGCAATAAGCAGCGACTGTGGCGGTAGAACCCCGAACTACGACGCCAGCAACATATTCCGTTCTTTGTTAGTAAATGGCACGACGAGAGGCGCCGACGATGGTCTCAATCACGATGACAAAGTCCATTCAACCACTGACTTTCCGTTCCTGGCGACGCCATGAAAATGCTCCGACTCTTGAAAGCATTCTTTGCAGTTGCGCTCGCATCGACGGCCTGTGGCGCTAAGAATGGTTCAAACGTCGTCGATTCCACGATCAACACAACAAATAGTGCGATTGCAATCGCGAACCTCGATCAACAGATTCGCCAGGCAGGTACCGAGGTCGGCGTCGAGGAATTATTGCTTCTCCGGTCGCGGTTCTTGGCCGACTATCAGGCATTGAATCGGGCGAGCGCCCTTGGTGAGGGGCGATACGCGACCGGCCGGGAGTTTTTGCTACGGGCCCGAACCCGATCGGCAGTGCACCGATTCGCGGATGCTCTTGCCGACGTTGATATGGCGGAGCGGCTTGGAGCAAAACCGGACGAGATTGCTGCGCTACGCGCAGCTATCCTCGTGGCGATTGGACGTGCAACGGAAGTGATTCCGCTACTTGAGACGAGTCTGCTCCGCCATCCAGGTTTTGCGTCGCGTAGCGCCTTGGCAGTGGCATACGCGGCGGTCGGTCGCATCGATGATGCAGATCGCTTGTATGCAGAAGCTCTATCCAGTCTCGATACAACGCTTCCATTCCCATATGCATGGATCTACTTTGCCCGAGGTCTGATGTGGTCCGAGCAAGAGGACGATCAAGCCCGGGCTGAGTTACTCTACGCGCAAGCCCTCAAGTACGTGCCAGAGTTTGCCACGGCGAACATTCATCTGGCGGAGATCGAGGCGCTACGCGGTGACACCCAATCGGCGATCAAGCGACTCGAAGACGTTGTTCAATCGAGTCATGAACCCGAGGCACTGGCACTGCTCGGAGTATTGCACCTGCGGACAGGGGACTCAGAGCGTGGCAGCTATGAGATCGCAGAAGCCCGGAAAAGCTATGAGTTGCTGTTGAGTCGTGATTCCTTGGCGTTCGCAGACCATGGCGCGGAGTTTTATCTCGGACCGGGCGCAGATCCGGAGCGCGCTTGGTTCCTTGCGCAACAGAATCTTGCCAATCGCCAGACGCCACGCGCGGCAGTCCTGGCTATCAAGGCGGCAGAGGCGAGCGGGCGTTATTCAGACGCGTGCGCTCTGTTGCGAAAATATCTAGATTCTATAAAGTCCGTTCAGCTGCAAATCTGGAGTCCAGATCCAACAATCAGTCCATCAGTGCGGCCATCGGGAGGGGAAGATGCCATTGATCCGCGTCACGCTAATTGAGAATGTGTTTTCGCAAACACAAAAGCAGGAAATGATTCAGAAATTGACCGATGCGATGGTCTCGATTGAAGGAGAAAAACTGCGCTCTCTGACATGGGTGGTGATCGAAGAGCTTAAGGACGGCAACTTGGGCATTGGGGGGAAGCCGCTATCGAGCGGAGACGCTCGTGAGCTGTCAGGCAGGAAGAAGCTGAGCACGTAAGTCCCAACGAACGGGGAGAAAATTCGGGAGGAAGCCCATGACAACTTGCAAAGATTCTAGGCAGAGTACAGTTAGCGGCGAGGATGAAATTCGAGCCGAACAAAAGCGTAAGGCTGAGACATTCCGCAACTTGCACATTCGAGGAAATCCGATTGTGCTCTTCAATGCCTGGGATGCAGGGAGCGCCAAGGCCGTCGCTGAGGGCGGAGCTAAAGCAATCGCGACCAGCAGCTGGTCAGTCGCCGCCGCCAATGGTTTCGTAGATGGCGAGCGGATTCCGTTAGATCTCGCGATAAACAATCTGCGCAGAGTTGCGAGTGCTGTGGAAGTGCCGGTCACAGTCGATCTAGAAAGTGGCTATGGCGATGCACCCAACGCAGTGGGCATGATTGTCCGTATGGCCATCGAGGTTTGCGCCGCAGGTTGCAACTTGGAAGACAGCTTTCCAGCTAATGGGGAACTCCGGAAACCATGCGATCAAGTAGATCGCATTGCCTGCGCTCGACAGGTGGCCGATGAAGCGAACACCCGGTTCTTCATTAACGCCCGGACAGATGTGTTCTTCCAGAGATCCGCAGAGCACCACGACAATACGATGCTGGAAGAGGCGATCGAGCGAGCACGATTGTATGCGGAAGCCGGTGCGGACGGATTCTTTGCTCCTGGCCTTGTGGATATCGATCTGATCAGGCGCTTAGTGGAAGCATCGCGATTGCCGGTCAATGTCATGGTCGTTGATGAGAGTCCACCTGTCAGCATACTCGCGCAAAATGGCGTCGCAAGGGTAAGCTACGGGCCTCGCCCTTACCTACTCGCGATGAAGGCGCTCGAAGAGGCGGCGCGGGCGGCGATTTGATATCGATGTCCGAAAAGGCGTTCGGATTGTCGTGCGCACGTCCGCAATGATTTGTTTCGAGCCTTCATCGACGGCTTTTTTCTGGGCGTTCAGTCGACTCGCAAGCCGCGCCGAGACTCTGACCGTAAGCAGTTGCCATTTGCGAGTTGAGGTGGGTACCCTAAAGCCACGCGCAAGGTTAAATCATGTTCACCAAAGCGGGAATCACCGAATTACACGTCGCGATGCACGAGCGGCTGGATCTTTTGCTGCGCCACGTCGCAACCGTGCCGGATGAACTCCGTCACAAGCCGATTTCAGGATTCGGCCATCCGTCAATTTGGAAACAACTTGTCCACATCCTGACTTGTGAGGAAGGCTGGGTCCACGATTTGCAGAACAGGGCTTTTGCCGGTTGGGGCGAAGGAGATTGCCCGACGATGGCGGCCTTGCTAGCTGCCAAGAACCGAGTACGAGAGGCGACACGAACATATTTGGACGATCTCACGGAAGAGCAACTCAACACGACCCTGGCAGATCGTCCCGTGGATTGGGGTGGCGAACTCCGGAGTCCTGCTTTTATCGTATTGCACGTCATAACCCACACGTTTCATCACAAAGGTCAGATTGTCGCGATGTTGCGAATTCTCGGATACACAGCACCTGACACGGATCTGCAGCAGGTATAGATTCCTCTGCACGTCGGGTCCATCGGGGAAATGCGCGCAAAACATCTTGGCCATCGATATCAGCGCGCATTGGCGAAGAGTTATGACTCTAGTTAATATCTGAAAGAGATATGGCGGCTAAGAAAACCATTTCGATCCACAATATATTCAAGTGAGCTCGTACCTCGTGCCGAACAACTTGTCGGCGAATGCGCACGGTAACGGCTATGCCGATCCGAACAGATATATCGCCGATGTCATCGAGAGCGTGCATTTCAGCCTCTGCTCTATCAAGTAGCGACAACCGTGCTTTTCTCCGGGCTCGAATCGCGTGTCCGATCCGTGGACCTCTGAAAAATCAGAGAAATAGGACCGTAATGGGAACGAGGAGACGGGAACATTCGAGTTGGTGTGCCATTGCTGTGCCACAGGTCTCGTTCGGATCAGCTAAAACTCGCAGATTTTCTGCGTAGTGTCGGAGTAACTTCCGTGCGGGCTGGTTGTCGGCAAGTCATTGAGGTGTATGGCGATTATAGTCGAGAATTTCTTTAGGCCGTATAACGGCCGATCAGTCGAAATGGGCCCTACCCATTGTGCCTTGACGTCGATCGAATCGAGTCTGCCGCCTGGCCTATCAGAGATGTTCAGTATGTTTGATGGACTCCGTTCATCACTAGGAGGCATAAAGGACTGGGCTAGCAGTCCCCAACCAACAAATGCTACAATGCTTACAATAGTTACACAAGGAGGCCCAGTGAAGCCAGTTCGTTCGATGGTTCTTAGCATGCGCCTGCCAGTGGAAAGTGGAAGACGTCTAAAGCGCATCGCCAATCGGCATGGATGGACACCTAGCGACGCGAGTGCGCGTTTGGTGGAAGAGGGTTTAAGGCGGTCAGAATTTGCCTTCCTCGACTTTCGCGATTCACCTGCAGGCCGGCAAGCCTATATGCAAGGGAGCACGCTCGCGGTGTGGGAGGTGATGTTCCTGCTCCGCAGCTACAAAGGAAACGTCGCGGCCGTCGCCAAACACCTTAGATGGCCAGAAGCCAAGGTTCGAGCGGCTATCAACTATGCGGAAGCGTTCCCCGAGGAGATCGATGAGGCGACGGCAGAGAATGACTCAGCAGATTTCGAAACGCTAAAGCGCATGCTGCCCCAGGCCGTCGTCTTTGCTTCCCGGAAAACCGAACAGGGTTGACATGCTCAAGCTGCTTCTGGACGAGCATATTTCCCCGGCCGTGGCGGAGGGCCTGCGACGTCGCCATCGGTCGCTGGTCATCCATTGGATCGCGGAGTGGGAGGGTGGCGGCTTTCTTGGGAAGGACGATTCTGCTTGTCTGATGGAAGCCGCCGAGCAGGGCCTAACCGTGGTCACTTATGACCGAAGGACGATTCCGCTGTCGCTAAAGATCTGGGCAGAAGAAGGGCGGCAACACGGGGGAGTAATCTTTGTCGATGAGAAGACAATTTCTCCCCCGGACATCGGCGGTCTCGTTCGGGCATTATTCCAGTTGTTTAAAGCAAGTGGGAAATGGAATTGGATCGATCGGGTCTACTTCTTAGGGCGTTAATCTTGATCGTCATTGCGATGTCTCAGGGCAACTTATGTCCTCTCTAGGTGCCGGATCCTATAAGGCTACCTTGGTCATGAGCCTTTCTTGGGCTCGACTGCCGCAGCTGCTATCTGTGTACCTCTTGATGTTTTTCTTAGGACATTTCACTCGCTACTCCCCACGATATTTTTCGCTCTATTACAGCAGATGGACTGGCGAGATGCTCTTTACGGGTACATCGGGATGCAGGATCACACGCTGGACCCTATTATTCGTCCAGGATCTTTTGTGCAAATCGATTCCCGGCAGAGAACGGTCCCGCCAGCGAATTGGCATGGCGACCATCACCGTCCGATCTTCTTCTTTGAACTGCGGGATCGATATGTGTGCAGCTGGTGCGAACTGCATGGGAGTCAGTTGATTCTCGTCCCCACTGCGCAGCCACGCGGACACGCCAGGCATATGCGCTATCCGGGTGATGCCACCATCGTCGGACGAGTCACGGCAGTCGCGATGCTTATTGTGGAAGCGCGCGATAGTTTGATAAAAAGATCTCCGCTAATCTGACCGCCTCACCGTAAACTCTGTTACACCGCCTGTTTGCGCGCGCGCATGCGCACGCACATCATAACCCAGATCCGGCGCATTCAACCTTCTCAAGAGGCCCTTGGACACCCTGTTGATCGGGCTGCGGAGGTTCTCTTACGGTTCCAGGAATTCCTAACCCAAGGTTAGGAATTCCTGAAATGCGTTATTTCCGTCTAACCCC
>WNFT01003349.1_pt1 | contig 13853 bp, 12 predicted proteins | sample 5400191 | NCBI WGS metagenome assembly WNFT01 (sample SAMN13153359, study PRJNA577476) | soil metagenome | isolation source: 80 cm saprolite under Madrone tree | place: USA:California | collected 2016-06-14
TACAAAGTTTCCTACAAGAAAGGCGAGAGCGCCCCGCCTGCCCCAGATGAAAGCATCGCGCCTCCCACGCAACGACGGCTTCTCCTGACGGATTCGACATTTGAAAAGTTGCACGAAATTTTGAGCACTAATCCAGCTGGGGTCCTAGTTGTCCGTGATGAGCTGACAGGCTGGCTTTCAGACCTCGACAAACAAGGACGCGAGAGCGAACGTGGTTTCTACTTGCAAGCATGGAATGGTGATGGCGGCTTTACTGTGGACCGCATCGGACGCGGCTCTATTCACGTCGATGCGACCTGCGTGAGCCTTCTCGGAAATATCCAACCCTCTCGCTTGCGCTCTTACCTCTCCGATGCTGTTTCCGGAGGCCCTGGCGATGACGGTCTATTTCAGCGATTTCAAATCTTGGTGTGGCCCGATGCGCCGCGACATTGGACCCTAGTGGACCGGGCTCCAAACAGTAGGGCGCTGGCAACCGCTGAAAGCGCATTCTCTGCGCTGGTAAAGCTGTCTCACGGAGATCCTGTCCGAATGCGCTTTGCACCAGACGCGCAGGAGCTTTTCTACAATTGGTGGGAGGAGTTGGAAGGCAAGATTCGTTGTGAGTCGGGGCTCATTCCGGCGATGGTCGCCCACTTGTCAAAGTACCGCAGCCTGATGCCGACGCTGGCTCTGTTGTTCGAGCTGGCGGACTTAGTGACGAGCAGCTCGGGGATCGGCGAGAACAGGACCGTCAACCTAGTTCATGCAAGGCAAGCCGCCGCATTCTGTGAGTATCTAGAGTCTCAAGCGTATCGCGTATATACGTGCATTGCTTGCCCTGAAACTCGTGCGGCCCGCGACCTTGCGCGTCACATCCAATCCCGCGATCTGCCCGAAATGTTTCGAACTCGTGATGTGTACTTGAAAGGTTGGAGCGGCCTGGATTCGCCCGAACGTGTACGCGGAGCACTTGATGTCCTGGAAGATTCCGCGTGGGTACGGCGAGTAGTGCTACCTCCATCGCCCAACGGGGGGCGGCCGCCAGAGACGTGGACCGTCAACCCGAAGGTGTCGTATGCGAAGTAAGTGGTTGGACTGGCAGCCGAGTTCCGAAGGTTTTGATGGTTCCCAGTCAAGGGCTTTTCCTATTACTCGGCCTGCCGCGGAAGAAGTAGGTGTGCCAGGTGTCAGTTCGCAGTCTCAAATAATGGAGAAAGTTTCCGATGCCGTACCTGCAAAACCTACGAAACCTACAAGACCCGCCGCGAATGGGTCTTACGAGACACACGGCCAGATACCCCCGATACCGGAGGGAGTGCGGCTGGTGGAATGGGATCTGAAACAACCTCCGTTAGCGATCTCCTCCTTCGCGATTGCGACGAACATGCAACGTTTCGCTGCAGCAACGCTAGCAGAACTTCGAGCCGTCATGAATGGTCAGGTGTGGCTTGCCGGCCATCGGAGCGTGCGCGAACTCGTTGACCGGCTTGAGCAGTGCGGCGTGAATGTCGAGATCGAAGCTGTCGTTTCGCGTGATGAGTAGAACTACGAAAAGCGATGGCGACGGCAGCAAAACTCGGGACTGTGCTAGACTCGCCCGCGGTTGCAGCGCCACGCCGGAGAGGAAAATCTTTGGCGCGTCGCAGAGGTCAAAGAGGAAGTGTTTTCCAGAAAGGAAGGAAGAAAAATGAATGGGCCTCGCACGAGCCCGCGTACGTGCGCTTTTGGAAAGACGTGCCGGGTATTGCGGAGGCCAAGCGGGAGGTTCTTCCACTAGGGGTCTACCGCACCCGCACTGAAGCCGAAAGGGAAGCCGCCAAGAGAATCGAGCGTCTTGGCATCAACTCAACTCAGCGTTTTGTCGAAGCGACTTCTTCCACGACCTTCAAGCAACAAGGAGAGTGGTGGCTGAAGTCGCTAGCAGAAAGGAAGCGCAACCCACTTGAACAGACGACAATCGACAATCGAAAATATGCGCTGGATAAGTGGATCTACCCATTTCTGCAGGACAAACTCCTCGCAGAGATTAACAATCGAACCCTCAAGGAGCTGGTAGACAAAATGGTCGAGAAACTCGCAGCCTCATCAGTCCGAGACTACGCCAACATTGTGAAGGCCGTAGTCGCCTCCGCGATTGATGAGAACGGCGAACAGCGCTTCCCGCGAAAGTGGAATGACGGATACATCGATGCGCCCTTGGTCGAGGAGCAGAATCAGCCCTCCACGACTTCAGAGGGAATGACAAAAATCCTCAAAAAGGCCACCGGGCAATATCGAATGCTCTATGCTCTTCTTGCGGGATGCGGCCCGCTCCGCGCCGGCGAAGCCCTTGGGCTCGAGGTCGGCAAGCACATCTCACCCGACTTCCGGACTCTCTACATTCGACAGAAAGCCAAGCGAGGAGAGATTCAGCCCTACCTGAAAACAAAGAGCGGCGAACGCGAAGTGGATCTGTGCTGCTCTCTAGCGAAAATGCTTCGGAACTTCGTTGGCAAGCGGAGGGGAGGATTGCTCTTCCGTTCTTCGACAGGTGCCCAACTCCTGCAATCGAACACCCTGGGCGACAGTTTGCATCCTGTCCTCGAGGGACTCAAGCACGCGAAGGGCGGCTTCAACATCTTTCGCCGCTTCCGCATTACTCACCTTCAAAAGACCGAATGTCCGGAAGTACTCCGACACTTCTGGTCCGGGCACGCACCGAAACACGTATCCGAACGCTATACCAAACTCCGCGAAGAACCGGATTTTCGGTTGGAGTGGGCGGAGAGAGTTGGCCTTGGTTTCGAGTTGCCCAATTGGGCCAAAAAGGTCTCATTTGGGCAACTGGTGCAGTTTCCGAAAGCAGTGTAAAAATTGTTGTAGGCTGTTGAATTGTTTCGATTTAGTTTGGTGGACGAGAGGGGATTCGAACCCCCGGCCTCCTCGTTGCGAACGAGGCGCTCTCCCAGCTGAGCTACTCGCCCACGAGCAGCAACTAAATTTTACCAAACGCCACAGACCTTGCCAACAAAGCTTCTTTCGCCTGTAAACAACTGGGGCGCCCCGACCCGTTCGGGGCGCCCCAAACCCTGGAACTACAGCCAAACGGATCTTACGGTTGGCTGCCCGCGCCGCCCGTCCGCTGCGCCGTGATTCTCTTCGCGTTCTGATACAGCGCCCGCGCCTGAGGAATCACATCTACCGCTTTCTGCACCTGCGGATCCGATTCGAGCAGCACTTTGAATCCTTCCTGCTGGCCGAAGCTGGACATGAAGACTTCTTGTTTGATCTTCCTCTTAATCCACTCGCTCGTTTCCGCCATCTCCGGTTCCGTGTACCGGACCGTATGCTTGCTCAGGTATTCGCGGAACGTGCGCATCACGTTGTCGTCCACCTCAAAATCCTTCGTGATCACGGGTTTCATGCCAAGGTAATATCGCGTGAATCCGCCGACGCCCGTCTCGGCTGGGTAGAACACGTCGCTGCGATACAGCAATTGCTCGAATTTCGTCAGCTTTGGTGCCGGAACGCTGATGTCCGGCGCGATCCCGCCGCCGCCCGTAACTTGCCGGCCGCTATCGGTGAGCTTCACTTCCGTCGGATGATCCGGCACTTTCCGCTCGTAGTGATATTCATAGAGCGAAACCGATTTGTAATCGCGCTGAATAAGGCGCCCGCTCGGCGTGTAGTACCGCGCCGTTGTCAGCGCCAGCCCGGTGTTTTCGCTCAAGGGCGTCACCGTTTGCACCAGGCCTTTTCCAAACGTCGTATCGCCCACAATCAAGCCGCGGTCATGGTCCTGCACCGCGCCCGCCACAATCTCCGTGGCGGAAGCCGAATTGTTGTTCACCAGAATTACCAGAGGCACAGTCACACCTTGGTTCCCGCGAATCGCGGTATACCGCCGCTCTGGCGATGTTCGCCCGTGATGCGAGACGATCAGCTGGTTCTTGTCCAGAAACATGTCGCCAACGGCCACCGCTTCATTCAACAGCCCGCCCGGGTTCCCGCGCATATCCAGGATCAATCCATCCAGCGAAGAAGCATTCAACTTTCTCAGCGAATCCGCGATTTCACGGTCCGTCGTTTCGTTAAAGCCGGAGAGCCGGACGTAGCCGATTCCCGGCTTCAGCAGAAATGCGATGTCCACCGAATGACGGGGTATTTCGTCGCGCGTGACTGTAAACGTCAACTGTTCAGGGTAGCCTTCGCGCGAGACGACAATCTTTACCACCGTGCCCTTCGGACCCTTCAGCATGTCCGCCACTTCACTGGTGCTAAGGCCTTCCGTGGATTTGTCGTCCACCTTGATGATTACGTCGCCCGGCCGTATCCCCGCGTTGTAGGCAGGCGCGCCCACATAGGGCGCCATCACCACCGTATGATTTTCCCGTGGCGCAACGATCATCCCCACGCCGTAGTACTTTCCGCGCTGGTCTTCTCTCAGTAGCGTGAACTGCTTGGCATCAAAGAAATTCGAATGCGGATCGAGCATGCGCAGCATGCCTGGAATCGCGCCCTGATAGACAGCCTTGTCCACATCCACGTTGTCCGCGTAATTGTTCTGGACCACGTCCAGCACCCGCGTGAATTCCCGGACGGCCGTTTGATAGTCATCCGCCGAGGCCGTCGTGGCCCTGACGTTGGGTCCATAAATGCCCCCCAACACGGCAGACAGCAGCAGCACGCCCAACACGATTACAAGTCCGCGACGCTCTGAGTTCATCCTTTACCTCGCGAGACAACTCGATACAAAATTATAGCACACCGTAAAGTCCGGTTTGACAGCGACTAACGCCCTTTCTATGATGCCCATAGGCCCCTTAGACGGTGCCTGCGCCCAATGTTGAGCATCCCACACATGATTGTAGTGTTTATCGTGGTCCTGGTCGTATTTGGGCCGCAGAAGCTCCCGGAGCTCGCCCGGGGCCTTGGCAAGCTTATGGCTGAGTTCCGCAAGGCCTCCGCGGACTTCAAGGGCGCCTTCGAAGAAGAGATGCGCGAAATGGAGCGCCAGACCCTTCAGGCGGAGCGCAAGAAAGCCGCGGAGACTGCCGCTGCTTCCGCCGCCGCAGAAGAGCCGGCCCAGCTTCCTGCCCCCACCGTATCGGAGGCTCCCGCGACGGAATCACCGGTCATTTCGCCGGTGGAGGAATCCGTGGCGCGCTCCTCGGACGCACCCTCGGGCACGGACACTGAAACCGCCGCCGTCGCCGATTCTCATGAAAGTCCGAACGACACTCGGCAATCCGCCTGAATCCTGTGCCCGAACTTACACCCACTCCGCAGACTACAACGCCCGACGATGAGCCCGCCGGCGCCATGACCTTTTTTGAGCACCTCACCGAGCTTCGCAAGCGCATCATCAATTCTCTCTACGCGATCGGCATCGGCGCGTTCATCGGCGTCTACGTCTCCAAGTACGTCATCAATTTCATTATCAAGCCCATCATCAAGGCGCTCACACAGGCTCACTTGAATGCCGAGCTTGTTTATACCCATCCCGCCGGATATCTGAACACCTACATCACGCTCGGCGTTTATATCGGAATCGTTCTAGCTTCCCCCTTCGTCCTCTACCAGATCTGGCTCTTTGTCGCCCCCGCGCTTTTTAAGCATGAGCGTAAAGCCATCACTGGTTTTCTGTTCTCGACCGTGTTTCTTTTCCTCGCTGGCATCGCCTTCGGTTACTTCATCACCTTGCCGTACATCCTGCGATTCCTGGTGAGTTTTCAAGGACCCATTAGCTCAATCAAGCCCATGATCACCGTCAATGAGTATTTCGATCTGGTTCTGTTGGTTCTCCTTGGTCTGGGGTTGGTGTTTGAGTTGCCAATTTTGATCTTTTTCCTATCTCTCTTCGGCATCGTTACTCCGAAGTTCCTTTGGAAAAACTCGAAATATGCGATTCTCGTTATTTCGATTATCGCAGCAATTGTGACACCCACACCTGACGCGATGACTATGCTCATCTTTATGGCTCCAATGGTGGTTCTGTATTACGTGGGAATGGCTGTGTCTTGGTTTGTGGTACGGCGCCGCAAGCAGCAGTCCATAGCGGTTGCGGAGGCCCGCTAGATGAATTCCTTTTGGAAGAGCATTTTGCCCGTGGCAGCAATCCTGTTCTGCTTGATTTCCGCTGCCGTTACCGGCTGCAAGGCCAGCGGCAATGATTCCCCCAATGCCACACAGCCGCCCTTTATGAGCACCGCAGCGTCCGCGCCGCCGCAAGCCGCCGACGAGGCGCCTCCACCCGAGAAATCAGGCGGCTTCGATGGCAAACGCGCCTTCGCTCACGTCGCCAAGCAAGTCAGTTTTGGCCCGCGACCTTCCGGCTCCCCGGCCCTTGCTCACTTGCAGGAATATCTGCTGTCGGAATTGAAAAGTTACGGCTGCAATGTCGAAACGGACGACTTCTCCGCCGACACTCCGGTGGGCCGTCTTCCGATGAAAAATATCCTGGTGAAAATTCCGGGCGAGAAGCCCGGTGTGATCCTGCTCGGCACCCACTACGACACGTTGTTGATGGAAAACTTTGTCGGCGCCGACGATGGCGGTTCCTCTACCGCCGTCATGCTGGAACTCGCCCGGCTGCTCTGCCCCCAGCATGGCAAGTATGCCGTTTGGATCGCCTTCTTCGACGGTGAAGAGGCCATGAAGCACTGGAGCGATACCGACAGCCGCTACGGCAGCCGCCAGATGGCTGCGCGTCTCTCCACGAGCGGAGACATTAAGAAGATACGAACATTTTTGTTGGCGGATATCGTCGGCGGTCGCAAAGCCCAGTTCCTCCGCGAATCCAGTTCCACACCGGCATTGATCGATCTCGTTTGGAACACCGGCGCCAAATTAGGTTACTCGGCGATTTTCAGGAATGAGGCGACATCCGCTGAGGACGACCATGATTCCTTCCTGAAGCGCAGTGTTCCCGCCGTGGATGTCATCGGGGACTTTGTGAACAACGGCTACTGGCATACACCGCAGGATGCTCTCGACAAGATCAGCCCGAAGACGCTAGCCATCGTCGGCCACGTCTTCCTCGAATCCGTGAAGCAACTCCAATCCAAGTAGCCGTTCACCAGCCGCCCGCGTAGGACGAGTATCTTACTGGTGTTTTTCCTCCCCGCGCAAGAAAACTACTCGCCGAACTCGGCGCGCGTAGGCATCGTCTAAACTCGTGTGTTACATTGAAATTGTCCGCGAAATGAAAATCAAACGCATTCCTGTGAATTCATCCGCTGGAAATTACTCCGTCGTGGCCGGCGGAGGCGTCCTCCGCCATGCGGCCCGCGAACTCGCCAAGCTCGGCCGCTTTTCCAGCGTTCACGTCGTCTGCTCCCCTAGAGTTTGGCGCGCTATCGGCAATTCGGTCCGGCGAGCGTTGCGTTTGTCAGGCAGCAACGCAGTCCATCTGATGAACGACGCCGAATCCGCAAAGAACCTGCAAACGGTGGAGTCGCTCTCCAGGTCTCTGGTGAAAGCCGGCACCGACCGCAAGTCTTTGATTGTTGCCGTAGGAGGTGGAGTCGTCGGCGACGTCGCCGGCTTCGTCGCTGCGTCTCTGCTTCGCGGCGTCGCTCTGGTGCAGGTGCCGACAACTGTCGTCGCGCAGGTGGACAGTTCTATCGGCGGCAAAACCGGCGTGAATCTCCCCGAGGGAAAAAATCTCTTCGGCGCATTCTATCCGCCGCGCCTCGTGTTGACCGATCCAGAATTGTTGCGCAGCCTCCCGGACCGCGAATTTCGCGGCGGCCTCGCCGAAGTCGTCAAGCACGCCATCATTGCCGATGCCGCGATGTTCGCGATGCTCGAGAAAAACCTGGAAAATGTCCTGCGTCGCGATCGCGCAGCGCTCGGCGAGCTCATCCCGCGCAACATCCAGATCAAAGTGCGGGTCGTCAGCCGCGATGAACGCGAGTCCAGCCTCCGCGAAATCCTGAACTTCGGCCATACCTTCGCGCACGCTCTCGAAAGCGTCACGAGCTACCGCCGCTACCAGCACGGCGAAGCCGTCGCCTGGGGCATGATCGCCGCGTCGTTCCTCGGCCATGAACTTGGCCTGACGCGCGCCGACGATGTTTCCCGCATCGTCGCGCTCATCTGCCGCCTCGGACCGCTGCCGGCTTGGCCGCGTGTCTCCGCTGCAACTTTGGTCAAAGCCATGCGCTCCGACAAAAAAGCGCGCGGCGGCATAGTGCGTTTCGTCCTCTCCCCGCGCATCGGCGAAGCGCGCTCTTACGACTCCATTTCCTCGAACATCGTCGAGCGCGTTCTTCACTTCACGCCGCATCTCATTGCAGCCAGCAGCCGCCTCTCGGGAAGCCGCGATGCCTGAACTTGCCGCGCCGGTGAAGGGAACTCGTCCCGAAGGTGCTGCCAACGAAGCGGACGCCTCCACGAAAGTGCGCGAGATGTTCACGCGCATCGCTCCGCGTTACGACCTGCTGAATCATCTCCTCTCGCTGCAGCTCGATCGCCTTTGGCGCGCGCGCGCAACAAAACGTCTCCGCCCCATTCTCAGCCGGCCCGACGCGCTAGTTCTGGATCTCTGCTGCGGCACGGGAGATCTCGCCTTTTCCCTTGCCCGCGCCGGAAGTGCCCGCATCGTCGGCGCGGATTTTGCTCACACCATGCTCGTTCGCGCAAAAGAAAAGAGTGCCGCGCTGGCCGCGGGCGCATCCCAACCCATCGCGGCACCCGTTCCGTTTTTCGAATCCGACGCCATGCGGCTGCCTTTCGCGGACGCGTCCTTTGACCTCGTAACCACCGCCTTTGGCTTCCGCAATCTCTCCAATTACGAAGCCGGCCTGCGCGAAATTCAGCGCGTGCTGAAGCCCGGCGGCACCATCGCCATCCTCGAATTCACCGAACCATCGGATGGATTGTTGGGGAATCTCTATCGCTGGTATTTCTGCAAGGTCTTGCCGAAAATCGGCGGCATTATTTCCGGGGACTCCGCCGCCTATTCCTACCTGCCCAAATCCGTGGCCCGTTTCTTCCGACCATCCGAGCTCGCATCCCTCATGACCGCCGTCGGCTACCAATCCGTTGACTATCGCGTCTGGACCCTCGGCACCGTCGCCCTCCACACCGCCATCCGCTCGCGCTGACGCTCCTACCAGTCACTCCTCCAACCCCGCCCCACGTAATTTCGCCAGCAGCGTCTTCGGCGAAATCCTCAGCTTCTCCGCTGCCCGCGTCTTGTTCCACTTGCAATCGCGCATCGTGCTTTCCAGCAAAGCCTTTTCCACGTGGCTTGCCGCTCGCTCCCTGACCTCTTCGAGCGAACCCGCCCATGTAAAATTCTCCGGCAGCATCCCTGCCGGCAACTTGTCTGCGTCCGGCTTCGTCGCCGGCAATTGCAACCCGTCGGCCGCAATGCCCAATCCATCCGCGAGAATCACCGCGCGCTCCAGTGTGTTCTGTAATTCACGCACGTTTCCCGGCCACGGGTAGTGCAACAATCGGTCCTTGGCCGCCGCCGAGAGTTCCAGTCCCGGCTTTCCGAATTCGCGTTTGAATTTCTCCAGAAAGTGTTCTGCCAGCAGCAGCACGTCGTTCCCGCGCTCGCGCAGCGGCGGAATCGTCATCGGCACCGCCGAAATCCGAAAGTACAAATCCTCGCGGAACATTTTGTCCTGCGTCAGTTTCTGCAAATCCCGGTTGGTTGCTACCACGATTCGAACGTCCACTTCAATCGATTGTGTCCCGCCCACGCGTTCGAATCTTCGCTCCTCCAGCACGCGCAGCAATTTCGCCTGAATCGCCAGCGGCAATTCTCCGATTTCATCCAGAAACAGCGTTCCCCGGTGCGCCATATCCATTTTTCCAACTTTGCGCGCTCCCGCCCCTGTGAACGCCCCGCGTTCGTGGCCGAACAATTCGTTCTCCACGAGCCCTTCCGGAATCGCCGCGCAATTCAGCGCCACAAACGATTTCTCCCGCCGCGGCGAAAGATGGTGGATCGCCAGTGCAAACAACTCCTTTCCCGTCCCGCTCTCTCCGAGCAGCAAACAAGTGGAATCCGTCGCCGCTACCTTCTGAATCTGCTGGCTCACTTCGCGGATGGACGCATCTTCGCCCACGATCCGCGGGAATCCGTACCGCGTCGCATATTCTTCGCGCAGCAGCAGATTCTCCCGCAGCAGCTCCTGTTGCTGCGCCGCGCGTTGCACCAGCAATTTTAAATGGTCCAGGTCTACCGGCTTTTGCAGGAAGTCGTAAGCCCCGTCCTTCATCGCCGCCACGGCTTCTTCCACGGAGCCAAACGCGGTCAGCAGGATCACCGGTATCGTCGCATCCGCCTGCTTCGTTTCGCGCAGAACCTCCAGCCCGGAAGCTCCGGGCATTTTCAAATCGGTGATGACCAGCAGATATCTCCTTGCGCGCACCTTCTGAATGGCCGCGGCGCCATCCGGCGCTTCGTCCACTTCATATCCCGCGCGCTCCAATGCTTTCCGCAGCATCGCGCGCAGTTCATTCTTGTCTTCGACAAGGAGAAGAGGTTCCATCTCTCTCGTTTCTACCATGAATCCTGCGGTTGTCAGGGAACTACGAGAGCCGCGTGTGCAGTGAAGGGAAGCAGCGGGTCCGCACGATCAAGCAGACGCATTGCCTCGTCTGCTCAACCAAGCAAGGGGCAGTACTTCCGTGCAGTTCTAAGTTTGGAATTGAAGGGTTTCCGCAAAAAACTTACAACTCAAAACTTCATTTTGACTACCGCGCCCACCCCGGATCGCCGCCCGATTTTCTCAAGTCGGCTTCCATGTCTTCGAGCCCCTGCTTGAGCTGCGCAATCTCCTGTTGCTTCGCCTTGATCTTCGCCATTTTCTCGTTGACGTCTTTGCGGGAGTTCTGTTCGCTCAGGGCCTTCTGCGGATCCGGATAATACTCGATCTGCAGCTTCTGCGACTCGCGTTGCAGAACGTCCAGTTCCGTTTCGGCCTTCGCCAGTTTGTCGCGCTGGTCTTTGAACCGTTTTCTCCAGGCCTTCTCGCCGTTGGGATCTTCCTTCGGTGCGGCCTCATCCGTCTTCTGCTGCCCCGCCGTGCCCGTCGCCGCAGCTCCACTGGCATCGCTTGGGGCAGGAGTAGCAGCTGTTGCTGCCGCCGCCGTTGCCGGCTTTACATCATCATCCGTGTAGACTTTCTTCGGTTTCGCGGCGTTCTTCTTGTCCTCACGCGCCTTGCGCGCCGCATCCGCAACCGGATCACGCCCCGATTGTTGCCAGGAACTCTGCGATTGTGCGCATGCCGGCAATCCTGCCAGGCACAGCACCGCAAAAATGATCGAGATCTTCATCCAAGTTCTTATGGCCATTTAGCCCTGCTTTCCCGCGGCAGTCTGAAGCCCTGCAACACAAAACTTCAACTCCGCCATCGACCCCAAGTCCATCACCAGTCAAGAGTCACTTGCATGCCGTGCACCGCAACTTCAAGCTTCAGAATTAGATGCTCTCCTTCCTTGATTCTACTGCCTCTGGCACCCTTCGCGGCAGCGGTAACGTAACAATAAACGCAGCGCCGCCTTCAGGCCGATTTCGCGCCTGTACCTGCCCTCCATGTTGCACGATGATCTTCTGCACCACCGCCAGCCCCAGCCCCGTCCCATTAGCCTTTGTCGTGAAAAACGGCCGGAACAGTTTGGACATCGCTGCCGCTCCGATCCCCGCCCCGTTGTCAAACACCGTAATCTGCTGCAATCCTGCATCGTCTCCTCGCGCGACCTCGCCCCGCACCAGAACTTTTCCGCCATGCGCTGCGGACTCACACGCTTCCGCCGCATTCCGCGTCAGGTTTAGAAGCGCCTGCCTCAGGAGCCCTTCGTCTCCCTCTACCTCGCCGAATGTCCCTTCACAACGGATCTTCACCTGTGGAAGCGTTTCTCGTACTTCCGCCGCCACGCGCTCCACGACCGTCTGCAGCGTCACGATTTCATCCGGAATCTCCAGCGGCCTCGCGTACTTCAGGAATTCTGCCACTACGTGTGTAATATCCCTCGTCTGCCGCAGGATGCGCCCCGCATACTCCGAAGCATCCTTTTCCGATGCCTCCGGGATCAGTTGCGCATAACCAGAAATGGTTGCCAGCGCATTCTTGAACTCGTGCGCGATGCCCGCCGATAATTCTCCGAGCGCCGCCAGGTTCTCCTTCAGCTGGACCCGTTGTTGCAGCGCAGCCAGCTCCGTCAAATCGGTCAGCAGGCAGATTGCTCCGCTGATCTTCTCCGAGCCGCGCCGGATCGGCGAGATCGTAACGCCCAAATGCCGCGTATCTCCCGCGGGCGGAATGTGCTCCACTTCTTCGCGCCGAAAAATCTTCCCCGTCGAAAGGCACTCCGTCACCAGCCCCGTCAAGTCCGAGCCCTCGCCCAGCGCTTCGCTGTACCGCCGGAACCCCAGCCCGTGAATCCCCAGCACTTGCTCCGCCGCCGGATTCGAAGACGATATGATCCCCGTCGCATTCACCACCAGCAGCCCCGCCGGCATGTTCCGCGTCACTTCTTCGCTCAGCCGCTCCGTCTGTTCCGCGCGCTCCCGTTCAATCTTGTGCAGCCGCTCCAGCTCTTTCTCTTGCTCCCGCAATTTCTGAATCACACCTTGCATCGATGCGGCCATAAACGCCGAAGGGTTCTCCGTCCGGGGTGCGCTGGTCGCGAATTCGGCCTTCTGCTCCTCACGCCTGCTTTGAAAAAACTTGCGCAATAAGAAAAGTACAACCCCCAGAACCGCCAGGAAGGCAATGCCCATCACGCCAGCCAGGGTCCACAAGTGCTGCGTGTTGTCCGCGTTTTGGAATGCTGCCAGCATCAGTCCGCTCATTCGCTTCTTGTTTTTATTACTCTGCGCGCCTTTGCGTCTTTCCGCGTATCTGCATGTCTCTTTCCAGCTTCCTGCCCATTCTTTCTCCGCTTTCCTTCTTTCCCGGACTCTTAACTCTTAGCTTCAACTTTCAACTTGCCTGTCTATCCCGTCATCCAACGGAAAATCCCCCACCGCGCCGCCACCACGGGCGTCGCATATACAATCAGCAGCGCCCCAATGCCCAAAAATGTCCCCAGCGGCAACTGATACTGGCTCGCAATCGTCCACCGCAGCCCACGTTCCGCGCCCAGGCCGCGCCGGCTTGCGCGCTTCGCGAGCGCGCTCCTCCAGCGTCCCAGGTACAGCGCCAGCACCACGCTAAGCCCGATTACGCTCCCCAGTAGACTCCCAAGCAAAAGAGTCAAGAACGTCCCGCGCACGCCAAGAAACGCCCCCACCATCGCCATCATTTTCACGTCACCCATACCCATGCCTTCGCGCCCGCGCGTTGCCTTGTATGCTTTCGCCAGTCCCAGCAGCAGAAGGCTTCCAAACGTCGCGCCAATGAGCCCATCCAGAAGTCCTGCCGCCGCTGCCGGCAGGCGTACGTGAAAAAATCGATAGCCGAGAAACCCGGCGATCCCGTCATTCGGCGGCACGAACGCGGAAAACAGCAGCCCCGCCGCAAAACCCGGCCAGTTGATTACATCCGGCAGCATCCGCACGCGCAAATCCGTAACCGTCAGAATAACCAGCAGGCACGTAAAGAAAATCCATTTCACAAAAGCCTGTGTAATGCCAAAGTCCAGATACGCCGCCACAAATAGCAGCCCGGTGACCAGCTCAATCAAGGGGTACATCGGCGAAATGGGCTCGCCACACGCGCGGCACTTGCCCCGCAGCCACAGCCACCCAAACACCGGCACGTTGTCATACGCCTTGATCGGTGTTTTGCACCGCGGGCAGCGCGACCCCGGCGAAACAATGGATATCTCCTCCGGAATCCGCGTGATGCAGACGTTCAGGAAGCTTCCAATGACGATGCCAAATAGAAAAAAGAAGACGATGACCACATTTTGACTCTCTCACA
>WNFT01013236.1_pt1 | contig 13850 bp, 8 predicted proteins | sample 5400191 | NCBI WGS metagenome assembly WNFT01 (sample SAMN13153359, study PRJNA577476) | soil metagenome | isolation source: 80 cm saprolite under Madrone tree | place: USA:California | collected 2016-06-14
CCGGCGACATTTTGGGGACCGAATGCGCCTCCGTAGAGAATTTTGTTCGTCGTCCCGTTCCAGCCCGGATCGAGCGCAACGTGGTTGGCCCCGCGGATGGTTGCTTTGGGGTTGGTCCCGTCGCACGTCGCGGGACAACCGTCGCCGCCATCCCAGATAAAGCTAAAAGTCGCGCCTCCGTCCGTCGATTCGAAGAGACCAAAAGGTGGCCGCGGCGTCGGCGGATTTGTAGTTCCACCGCCAGTAACTGAGCTCACGCCTCGCACTCCGCGCGAAGACGACACATAGAGATGACTCGCATTTGTCGGGTCAACAACAATTGAACTGATCGAACGACCAAGGAACGCGTTTCCAGGACCGTATGTGCCATTCGTTCCCGTGCCGGGTGAGAACGTCGTGATCGGACCGACTGTGGCGGAGAGCTGTGTCCATGTATTCCCGCCGTCGGTCGATTTGTAAATACCCACGCCCGCCTCCGAGTCGCCCGAGGCATTGGCCTCGCCGGTCCCGGCGTAGAGAACGCCGCCCGTGTAGGTAAGCGTTCCGATCGCATTTGTTCCGAAGCTGCCGGAGACAAACGTCCAACTAGGTCCGCTCCCGGCAAGTGCATTGGTGGTGCGCCAGACCCCGCCGCCTGCTGCTGCCGCCCATACCCGGCACGTCCTAACGCTGCAGCTTGGATCGACGGCAAGCGCGGTAATGCGGCCAGAGGTGATATACTCAGCTCCGCTGAAGGTCAGTATGCTTGGATCATCCGCTATGCTCGGACCGATCAACTGCCACGCGCCAACAGAGGGCCTCCCCATAGACATAGTTCTGACGTGTCTGAAGCTCGCGATCGCGTTGAGGGTCGCTGTCATGGGTACGTCTTTCGCAGGGTAGGCGCGATGGGCGTAATCTTCAATGGCTGCTAACAGCGGTCCGCCCTCTTGGTCACCAGGCATCGTGCGCTTGTTGCCGCCCAATTCATCCCGATCACCTCGAAATTTACTTATGGTGCGGAGTCGATCTTGCGACGCCAGTGTTGGGCCGGACGGTTTCACCGCGACGAATGCCATTGCGGCTGCCGCGGACAGTAGGGTGACGACACTTGCGATGCGCAGGTGCGGTACGAGACGATTACGATTAAACCAATGATGAGTTTTCATATATGTGGAGATGACTGATCCAAGCCGGAGAGAAGGAGCGACCTTGGGAGAATCCAGATTGCCAGCATACGAACAAAAACGTCAAGGCGTTTAACCTTATATTTTTGTAATGTTTGTACTTATAAGCTCAGCACGGACTCGGTTGAATCTCTTCCAAAGTTCGAAAAGTAGGTTCGAACAGGAAAAACGGCTCAATCAGGCGCGCCCTGCTACCGACAAGGACCGAAAAACGGTCGTTTGTCAGCTGATTTAAGCAGCTATCACGACGGCGCGCTTCCGGGCAGTTGCGTCGAGGATCCGCTTTCGCAAACGCAGTGATTTCGGCGTCGCTTCCACGTATTCGTCGACATCGATGTATTCAATCGCACGCTCCAGGCTCATGCGAAGCGGCGCTTCGAGTTGGATGCCTTTCCCTTCACCTTGCGAACGCATGTTGGTGAGATGTTTCGCTTTGCAGGGATTGACTGGCAAATCTTCCGGGCGCGCGTTTTCGCCGACGATCATCCCTTCGTAAATGTCCTCCTGTGGTCCAATAAAAAGCCGGCCGCGTTCCTGAATATTATTGAGCGCGTAAGCGGTGCTGACTCCCGATTCCATCGACACCATTACACCACGACCGCGTCCTCCGATTTCGCCTTTGAACGGCGCGTATTCGCGAAAGAGATGACTCATCAATCCTTCGCCACGAGTCAGGTTGACGAGATCGGTTTCAAAACCAATCAGGCCACGAGTCGGAATAATCACCTCGACCGACACGCGTGTTGCGTGATGATTCATGCCGACAACCTCACCTTTGCGATTGGCAATCAATTGCAAAATGTCACCGAGATTTTCGTCCGGTAGATCGACATAAAGATTTTCCAGGGGTTCGAGCATGGTGCCATTCTCTGCCCGACGGAAAATCACCTCTGGACGCGAGACCATCACTTCATAGCCTTCGCGTCGCATTTGCTCGATCAGGATCGCGATCTGCATTTCGCCGCGCGCGTTGATCTCAAATGCCCCTGCGGTTTCCGTGTCGTTCACCTGCAGTGAGACGTTGCCGCGTGTCTCGCGAATAAGGCGCTCGCGAATATTCCGCGCCGTCACAAATCTTCCTTCGCGCCCGGCAAACGGCGAATCGTTGACCAGAATGTGCATGCGAATCGTAGGCGGATCGATATCTACAAATTGAAGCGGCGTCCGTTCTTCGCGGTCTGAGAGGGTTTCGCCGATATAAACTTCCTCGAAACCGGCCAGTCCAATGATGTCGCCGGCGGTCGCGTGTTTTATTTCCACCTGCTCCAATCCCGCGTAGGTAAAAAGCGCCATGACTGTAGCCCGCTCATGGCGGCCATCGCGGTGGATGCAGACGATCGAGTCGCCAACTACTACGCGACCGCTGACGATGCGCCCGAGCGCAATTCTTCCGAGGTAATCGCTGTAATCCAGATTCGAGACGAGCATTTGAAAGAATGGCTCGCTCGAAATTTCTGGCGGCGGCACATGTTGCACGATCGCTTGAAAGAGCGGCGTCATGTCTTCGTTGTTTTCGTGCAGTTCGCGCATGGCAAAACCGTTCTTCGCGCTTGCGTAAATGACTGGGAAATCGAGTTGCTCGTCGGTAGCCTTCAGTTCGACGAAGAGATCGAATATCTCGTCCAGGACCTTGTGCGGCCGCGCGTTTTCTCTGTCGATCTTATTAATCACAACGACCGGCTTCAGTTTGTTCTCCATCGCCTTGCGCAAAACAAAACGCGTCTGCGCCTGTGGCCCATCGTGCGCGTCGACAACAAGCAGCACGCCGTCCACCATTTTCATGATCCGCTCGACTTCGCCGCCGAAATCGGCGTGACCCGGTGTGTCGACGATGTTGATCCGGTAACCGTTCCACTGAAAAGCTGCGTTCTTTGCGCGAATCGTGATTCCTTTTTCACGCTCGAGGTCCATCGAATCCATCATGCGCTCTTCAATCTTTTGATTGGAGCGAAACGTGCCCGATTGGCGCAACAGTTGATCGACCAGCGTCGTCTTGCCGTGATCGACGTGCGCAATGATGGCGATATTACGGATCTTATCCATTGAAGGGAGACTCTCCCTAGCTGGGGGCCGCGAATACTACTAGAGACGACAGTCGAGTCAAACGGAAGCGACGCGGGCGCGAAGATCTAAGTTTACAGGTTTGGCCGCTCCGCAGTGACTAAGGCGCGTGATTAGAACTCTTGATCTGACGAGTCGCAATCAGTAGAATTTTCCGTTAGGCTCGGGCGCTTCGAGTCAACCGACCCGAAGTGTCCGCATGCCTTCAGCAGAGATGACGGTCGCTGGAGGCCGTCGTGTGATTGGTCCTATTGGCAGCCGGGCAATTTGAAGCTTCCAATGCGCGTCTGCCAGCCTGCTGGGCTGGATTGCTGGCCTGCAAGGGTATAGTACTCGTTGACGTACCAGAAGGTGCAATCGTCGGTGGGATCGAGCGTCATGTCCGTGTAGTCGCCCCAACGGGAATTAAGGGTCGTCTGCACACCCGTGCCGTTGATGATCGTGCCTTCGCCCAAAGTCATTTGGCCAAGCGGATCGGCCGCGAGCCTGCCCGTATAACGAATGCCTGGTTTAACATCCACTCCGTTCACGACGCTGTAGCCGAGAGCCATGTTACCGTTCTTGTCCATGGCGATGCTGCCCATCCAGCGATGAATGCCATCTCCCGGCGCGAAGGTGCCCTGTTGGTAGATGCTGTAGGTGCTGCCGTTCCGCCTAATTTCGTACCAGCGGACGCCGGCGACGCCGGGCGATGCCTCTACTGACTGGTTAGTCACCAGTGATTCGTATGTACGAAAGTTGCGGTAGGCGAGCCGGAAGGTCGGCCGCTGGCGGTACGAGAGAATGTCGAGATACTGCCGAGGATCGACAATGCCCGGTTGCGGCAGGCAATCGCGAGAACCCGGCGCACAAGGGAAGATCGAGTCGAAGCTCGCGACTGGCAGCTGTATTTTGAGATTGATTGATGCTATGGGATTTGTCTGCCACTTCACGCTGAATTCCCAGATGTTCAGCGCGTCAGATGTTGCGCCGTAGGGGCCTCCGTCGTCCTGTGTACCGACAAGCGGCGCGGGAGCACCATTTGCTGGCATTCTTCTACCATCAATATCTGCGGGCAGCAGCCCATCGCCAATCAGATTAATTGGCACCACTGCTGAGTCGAGGAAGAAGCTCACAACGCGGGCATTCGGATCTCCTGCGAGCATCTTGTCCCGTTCGAGCCCGTAAACACCAATGCCGTACTCAACTGTTGGTCCGAATTCGCGTGTGGTGATGATGTACATATTCCTCCAGAGCCCGTACTTTGGATAGTCCGGGAAGTTCACACCCGTGGAGAAGGCGTACCGGAAGTAGGCACCAGTGGGATCACCGGTCTGGGAGATTGCCACACAATTGTAAAAAGTTGGTCCGCGCGTAGTGAATTGCGACAGAAGCCAGCGATCCTCAAGTTGGTCATACAACACGACCGGGTCCCCTGAGGCATCGGTGCAATCGGGGATTGCAAAGCCGGACCATAGGCTGCCGATAGCTATCGGGCCGAGTAACAGATTTCCTTGTTTATCAAATACACCGAGCTGTAGATTGATCAGCTCAACATAATGGTTTGGTCCCACCTCGCCATCCGAATCGGGCGGGTTCACGCGGAAGCCATACAGGTTGAAGTTGTCCTGATTTGATAGCCCTTCGAAGGTTAGCAACGGAGCGGGAATCGTCGGTGCTGGGCTGAACAGTTGTAGCGCTCCATCGCCACTATAGCCCTTGGACTGGACCTCTGGACCTTCTGGCCCTCGCTCGGGCCGCACTTCGATTATCTTGTTAGGATCGAAGATCGAAGGTCGGGCAGCTGGCGGCAAATTTCTGAGAGCAGGCAATACGTCAAAAGCCACGGGTGGAGAGAATTTTGGAGTCAGAGGCTGTGTGCGCGCAGTCGGCTGAGCAACAGCGGGCGGCGAGATGGCGAGAAAGACTAACGCTGCCGCGGCTAGGACAAGGAGAACGGCAGCCAGAATACGTACATGTGCAAAGGCGCGATTTCTACTGATTCGACGGAGAGTTTTCATATGTTTTTAGCTGAAGTTGGAGGTTGGAGTTTTGATTCCCTACACGTTCCCGACAACACAGTTTGTCAGCGTCACGAAAAAGAGGTCAAGCCTTTTAGCCTTACATTTTTGTAATGTGGATACCGTTTCTGATACTCGTGCAAACAATCAGAGCCGTGGCTCTTTGAGGCACGAGGAATCGAACCCGAACGCTTTCGAGTTGATACTCTACGCTGCGCTATAAAGCGGGTTCGAGCGCGGGTGCCTGCGCGGCGGGCTCGATCCACTTGCCGTGCTCGCGGATGAGATCTTTCAGCCGATCGACCGCTTCCGCTTCAGGGATATTGAATTTCACCGCCGTTTTGCCGACGTACAGATTCACCTTACCCGGCGCACCACCAACGTAGCCAAAATCCGCGTCTGCCATTTCGCCCGGGCCATTCACGATGCAGCCCATGATCGCAATCTTGACGCCTTTCAGGTGCAATGTCGCCGCTTTGATTTTCGCCGTCGTGGTTTGCAAATTGAATAAGGTCCGTCCGCAAGAAGGACAGGCGACATAATCGGTTTTGAAAATTCGCGATCCAGCCGCCTGCAAAATGTTGTAGGACAAACGCAGCGCTTGTCCCGGCGCTTCCTCGCCCTGCACCAAAATCGCGTCGCCGATTCCATCGCACAGCAACGAGCCGATGTTGGTGGAGGCGGTGAGAAGGGTTGTGAGAAAATCTGTAGGGCGTTTGACTCGTTCGCTCCCGCTCACTCGGCCTGCGGCCTGCCCGTCTATGTCGCACAGCGCCCGCTTGGCTTCATTCTGTGAAACGCCACCATCTTGGCTGGCGTCTGACACAGACGCCCTACAATTCAAAACGTCTTTCAGCAAAATCGGATGCCGCGCATGTAATCGAGCTGCCAGTAACCGAAACGCTGGAATGACTGCGAGATCCACATCATCTTTCACCGTGACAAACTGCGAACTTCGGTCCGCATTCAATTTGGCAATCTCTGCCTCATCGCGTGGATCGACTTCGACGATGTTCGCAGCTTCGTAAACAATCTCCGGCTTATAATCGCCCATCTTGTCGATCTTGTGCGCGACCTTGTCGAAATTTGCCTGCCGAACGACCACCCGAATTAATTCGTCTCCGCCAAGTTTCACTCCGTCGCGCGCGATCTTCTTGGTCGCGCGCCGCTGATAGGAAAACGGGTCGAATGATAGTTGGACGTTGAGCGTTGGACGTTGAGAGTTCGACGTTCTCTGAATATTCTCGATCAGCGCTTTCGCCACGGGAATCTCATGGGGGCTGTCCTCGGTGAGCGAAACGCGGATCGTGTCACCGATTCCATCGGCCAGGAGCGAGCCAATCCCAATCGCGCTCTTAATCTGGGTAATTCCAGCCCCGGCCGAGCTCGTTCAATCGCGCGACGAGCAATCGGTATGCGGCGATCATGATTTTTGGATTGCTCGCTTTCATCGAGAAAACGAAATCGTGATAGTCCAGGTCGCGCGCAATCCGCGCGAACTCGAGCGCGCTTTCGACCATCCCCAGCGGCGTGTCGCCGTAGCGATTCAGGATGCGATCCGAAAGCGAGCCGTGATTGGTCCCAATGCGCATCGCGATTCCGCGCTTCTTGCATAGATCGACAAGAGGCGAAAAGCGCTCGCGGATTCGATTCAACTCCGCGGCGTACTGCTCGTCGGTGTATTCGCGGATGACGAATTTTTTGGAATCGGCATAGTTGCCCGGATTGATTCGCACCTTGTCCACCCATTTCGCAGCTTCCATTGCCGCTTCTGGCTTGAAGTGGATGTCGGCGACGATTGGCACATCGCAGCCGCGCTCGTGCAAACCCTGCACAATCTTCTCGAGATTGCGCGAGTCCTTCACAGTCGGCGCGGTGATTCGAACGATTTCACAGCCGGCGTTTGCCAGCTCCATCGTTTGTTGGATCGACGCCTCCGTGTCCATCGTGTCGCAGGTAATCATCGACTGGACACGGATCGGATTATCGCCGCCGATCCCGACGTTGCCCACCTTCACCTCGCGCGTGTTGCGACGGTGATAACGAAGAGGATCAACGCAATAGTTCACGAGATTTCGAATCTACGAAGCCTGGACCACTCTCGCAACGCGCCGCGGCTTATGGCGTTTGGGAGTTTTTTCCAGCCGATTGTGCCTCGAGTTGGTCGAGCTTTTTTCTGACAAACGGCAAATCCTGCACGTCGAAAAACGTGATGTAGAGCATGTAACCAATGATCACGACCGCGCAGCTGGTCTGAACAACTTCCAGCACGCGCATGTTCACCGGTTTGCGCCGCACCGATTCGATGAGCGCCAGCACAATGTGCCCGCCGTCGAGCACGGGAATCGGCAGCATGTTCAAAATCGCGAGGTTTACATTGAGAATGACACTGAACCACAGCGCCAGCTTCCAACCCCCTGCGGCTTCAAAAAGCCTGACATAAATATTCCAAATCCCGACCGGGCCACTCAGATGCTGCAACTTTATATCCGACTTGGGCGAGGCAACCGCGCCAATCGTCTTTAACGTGCTCGTCACGCTGTTGTAAACCTGCTCGATCGGATTGGGATGCTGAGTCGATACTATCCCGGTCGTGTCCCATTGAATTCCGATTCGCGGCTTCATTTCGCCGGCCGTGGGCAGAAGCGTCGGCTTCACCCGAACGTCAAACCTTGAGCCAGCTCTCTCCACGTGAACGACAAGCTCATCGTTTGGATGTTTGCTGATGTATTCCAGTAACGCGATTGGATTGTAGATCGGTGTTTGATTGAATCCCCGAATAATATCCCCTGAACGGAGCTCAGCCGCCGCAGCCGGTGTGTTCGGCTCCACTTTGGCAATGATTGGTGTCTCTGCCGGGTAGACGAGCAGTTGGCGGATACTCTTCCTGCGCCAGCCGCGGGTCTCCGCTTTGTAAGGTTCCACCCAAACCGTTTGCACCTTGCCGTCTCGTTGAAATTTCACCGCGATTTTCTTGCCTTCGCTGCGCACTACATCCCAACTCACGCTGTCACTCATCCCCATAAAGCGCCTGACGGTTTTGCCGTCCACTGACAGAATTTTGTCGCCGGGTTTCAAACCAACTCTCTCCGCTGGCGAGTCGGGCACAACATAACCAATCACGGTCGTTGAATCCGCTTCACTCACCGGATGACCCACCACCCAGACGATGATGGCAAAACACAGCGCCAGAAGGAGGCTAAACAGCGGGCCGGCGACGGCTACGATCATCTTGTCCAGCGCGGAAATTCTCGGCAACCTGGCCCGGTCCACATCTGCCTTGCCCTCGATAATGTCCATCGGCGCAAGTTGCGGCAGCGCGACGAAACCTCCGAACGGCAGCGATCCGAGAGAATATTGGACGCCATTAATCGTTTTTTTCCAGAGCGGTTTGCCGAACCAGACGCCGAATCTTTCTATGTAAAGCCCTCGCCAGCGCGCAGCCAGAAAATGCCCCAGTTCATGCACCACAATCATCAGGTTAAAAAGAATGAGAACCTCGATGACGATGAAAATGATGCGGATGACGTGCAGAAGCATTGTGATTAGTGACTACTGATCAGTGATCTGGTCATCGATTGGACACGCCACCGCATCTGCCGTTGCAACCCTTTTTAACGATTTAGCGATTTGGCGCATCCCTGCGCTTCATTGCGCGCCCACTGATCGGCTTCCAATATGGCATCGAGATTTGGGTTCGCAATGGCCGTGTGCCGGTTCATCACGTCTTCAACCACGCGCCAAATGTCCGGAAAACGCGCACGACGGTCCAAAAACGCCGCGACCGCGATCTCGTTCGCGGCATTCATCACAGCGGGCAATGTGCCGCCCGTCTCGCCTGCCCGGCGCGCGAGATTCAATGCGGGAAAATCCTCATAGCGCGGAGTGAAAAATTCCAACTTTGATAATTTCGAGAAATCAAGCGGCGGCAGCGTGTTTGGGACGCGATCTGGCCAGGTCACGGCGTATTGAATCGGGAAGCACATATTTGAATAGCTCAACTGCGCGAGCATGGAACCGTCCATGAACTCGACCATGGAATGAACAATGCTCTGCGGATGGATGACGACCTCGACGCGCTCCATCTCGACGCCGAAAAGCCAATGCGCCTCGATCATCTCCAAGCCCTTATTGAACAGCGTCGCGGAATCGATTGTGATCTTTGGTCCCATGTTCCACGTTGGATGTTTCAACGCCTGTTCTAGGGTGATCGAATCGAAATCTTTTCGCGGTGTTTCCCGAAACGGTCCGCCCGATGCGGTGAGGATGATTCGCCGCACGGAATCAGAAACGCCGAACGCCGAACGCCCAACGTCCAATCTCGAATCTTCTGCATTGGGCGTTGAGCGTTGGACGTTGAGCGTTGGGCGTTTTCCGTTCTGGAGAAATCGTCCTTCCAAACATTGAAAAATCGCGTTGTGCTCCGAATCGACCGGCAGAACGTGCACACCGTTATCGCGCGCTCGCCGCATCACAATCTCGCCCGCCATCACCAGGATTTCCTTGCTCGCTACGGCGAGATCTTTGCCCGCTTCAATTGCAGCGAGCGCCGGGCGCAAACCGCCCGTCCCAACGATTGCCACCAGCACCATGTCCGCATCTGTCAGGCAGGCGATTTCACGCAAACCGCCATCTCCCGCAAAAATCCGGGGTTTGTACTCAAGCGCGCGCTCAAGCGTATTGATCCTGCTTTCGTCAACAAGACAAACGGCCGGTGCACGCGTTTTATTCGCGGCCGACGCGAGTTTTTTGGCGTTGCTGTTCGCGGCCAGGCCGACGATCTCCATCCGTTCCGGAATATCGCGCGCCACTTTTAACGCGCTCTCGCCGATCGAGCCGGTCGCACCCAAGATAACGACCCGCTTACGCTTTCTGGAGTCTCCCGTTCTCATACTCGGTGGTTAGGCCACGCGAATGACGAGTCGCAGGTAGAAAAACAACAGCGGCGCGGTGAAAAGGAGACTATCCAAAAGGTCGAGCGCTCCGCCAATTCCCGGGAGCAAATTTCCCGAGTCCTTTACGTCAGTGCTGCGTTTTATGAGTGATTCAGCCAGGTCGCCGAGCACTGCGGCGAATCCCAGAAGCAACCCCAGGATCGTGGCGTGCGTCCAGGTCAGTGCGGCCAAATGGCCGGGCATTAGTTTGAAGAGTGCCAGGCTGCACAGCAGCGCAAAAACAATCGCCCCAAAGAAACCTTCCCACGTTTTCTTGCCGCTGATATGCGGAACCATCAAATGCCGGCCGATGGCGCTGCCGGTCAAATACGCGCCCATATCGGCAAATTTTGTCACCGCGATCAAATAGAGCACGTAAAACTGTCCGGTTAGCTGGCCGCTGCTGGAACGCGGGGTTAGATAAACAATTTTGGTGATGAAATTATAAAGCCAAAGGACGTACAGCAGACCGAACAAAGTGTAAGCCATCGTTTGGAGCGGCTCATCTTGACGCAGCCGCGCAAACATTTGTCGCCCGAAGACGGTCAGCAGGAAAAAAAGCAGGACGGCAACTTCGAAGTCATAGGAATGCGCCGGTCCGATTCTGGAAAAGTAATAAAAACTGCCGGCGAGCATGACGGCGCCGCAAATCATTCCAGTGATCTTGAAATTCGGGAGGCCCTTGTGATCGAGCATCCGGTAAAATTCGAGTAGCCCGATTAGTCCGAACACACTGATCAACAGCCAAAACAAAATCTCGTATCCGGAGAACATGATCAGCAGCGCGATTGTCCAAAGCGCGATCGTGCTGAGGAACCGGAGAATAAAAGCGGAACGGGACGTGATGACGTTCGTTCCGGTTTGCTCCAGCGTTGCAGGCATGCACCTGCATCATCTCGAAGGAAGGCGCGCCGCGCAAGCGGGGAGCGCACCCTTCGAAGAGAGACCGCGATCCGCCTACGCCCGAGGAGGTGGAACGCGTCGTCCCCGGCACGCGGTAGCCGACGTCGTTGTAGCCGCCTCGCTATGTCGACGCGTTCAGTTGGCTTTGCTTTTCCTGGCCACACGGCGACACAGCGCCGTGGCTACAACAATGCTATCGAGGAATCGAAACGGTAAAGGCGTTCGCCGCGGCGAACGCCTTTTCAAATGCGCGCTCGCGTTTCTGGTAGTTCTCGGATCTGACTCCTGTAGAGGCGGCCGTGTCCGCCGTCGGACGGACTCGTCCCGTCGCGAGTCGGCTGCAATTTTCTGAACGCGGAGATCGCGGAGTTGGCCAGGCACTTCAAGCGGAACACGATCGCCGATCACGGTCGCTATCGTAAAGCGAAACCGGCCGTCGTGCTCGAGGTCGCCTTCAATTCAATCCAGCCCAGCACGCGTCACGCCACTGGACTGGCACTGCGTTTCCCAAGAATCAAGACAGTCCGGCGCGACAAGGATGTGGATTCCATCGACACGCTCCAATACGCGCGGAACCTCGCACAAGAACGCGCGAATTTGCCGGCAGATTTTGACCAGGCGGCGTGATTAGCGCCTCGGATTTATTGCGGGGTGGGCGATGGAGTTGGCGAAGTAGCCTCCGCCCCAGGAGATGCTGCCGCGCCAGGAAATGCTGCCGCGCCAGGTTTTACCGCGGGAGACATCCTCAATCTTTGTAGTTCTTCCATTCTACGCTGCCTTTGGGCGAGTTGCTCTTGTATTCTCCTGTCTTTCTCGTCTTTTTCAGCTTGTATCCGCGAGCGGTCGGGAATCAGGGCCTGGACGTCGCGAGGAAGCTGTTGCAATCTCCTGTCTCTTTCAGCTTTCAGCTGCGCGGGGTCGCGAACCTGGCCCCGCGACTGAAGGTCGGGGGGAATCCTGCGGGGGCCCGCTATGGCTTTTTCCCTTTCGGCCAATGCTTTCTCGCGTGCGTCCAGCTCGGCTTTGCGTTGAGCAAGTTGTTGTTCAGCGGCCGAATCTTGCTTTTGGCAGGAGCAAATCATCCCAACAGAGATGAGCATCGAAAGGACAAAAATCTTTTTCATATCAGGAGTAAACTGTAACTAGTCTTCCGTAATTCGGAGAAAGAAAACGGAAGCCCAATGGCTAGTCAAACGAAACTTAACGTGCCTGCCGCACTGGTGGAGTTGTTTCCGACCGTTCGAAAGACCTGCTTCAACGCGAAGGTGTAGCCGCCTCGCTGTGTCGAGGCGCTCAGTTGGCGTTGCTTTCCCTAGCCGCACGGCGACACAGCGCCGTGGCTACAACAGGGAACCAAAACGGTAAAGGCGTTCGCCGCAGGGACGAACGCCTCTACAAATTCGCCTCGGTGCTTAACACACCAGGCCGCTTTACGTCGCAGCTTTACGGTTTGTTCACGACCACTTGCGGCGCCGGCTTGCTCACTTCAATCTGGGCGCTCACTTTCTGTAGGCCCGTAGTAAGTGCCTCAATTTGCTTCTGTTGCTGCGCGACAGTTGCTTGCAACTCCTTAACTTTGAGATCGAGCAAGGCGTGCTTGGCGGCTTCGGGGGCTCGGGCTGGGGCCGGGGCGGTTTGGGGCATAGGTATAGTAAACCTGTTTCCCTGGGCATCGACGAGCTCCGTGCCTACCTTCTGATTGGCATCGACGAACACGAAGCGGGCGGTGCCCAAATCAACGGCTCGATCGAAGATGCCGGCGATAAAGGTGTCATATGGAACAGTACCGACAACGGGGTCGGTGAAGGTGGGGGTGCCGATGCGGATGAACGCGACTTCATCAGGAACGACGGTGGGATCTGGCACGCCTACGCCGATATAGATGTTACCGCCAAAGGCTACTATGTTATTACCGGCTAGGTCACCCACGACTGTGTTAAAAGCGGCGCTTACGTTGGCAGTCATTGAATCGTCACCGATGGCTATGTTTCCAAAGCCGGAATCGTTAGTAAACAGCGCATTAACACCCATGGCTTGGTTAAAACTACCAGTCGTGTTGAGGAAGAGGGCTTGACGGCCGACGGCGTTGTTTGAAACGCCGAAGGGGAAACCACCAACAGCGTTTTCGGTATTGAGTGCGAAAGCACCCACGGCGGTGTTGCTGTCGCCATCAATGTTCGCGTTGAGCGCGTTAAAGCCAACTGCCGTGTTGTTGCTGGCACCGCCACCTCCGAAGAAGTCATTATTCTGGAGCGCGCCGGAACCCACGGCGGTGTTTTGAAAGGCATCAATGCCCTCACGGAGCGCCCTAAAGCCAACTGCCGTGTTGTCGTTCGCAGCGCCGGCTCCGTCGGCGTCATTAAACAGGAGCGTGCCGTCACCCACGGCGGTGTTTTGATTGGAAAAAAGGTTCAGGGTGAGCGAATCAGAACCAACGGCGATGTTTGAAGCGCCATCAACGTTAGCCTGCATCGCCCGAGCGCCAACTGCCGTGTTGCGGTTGGCAAGGCCAAATGCGTCGATGTCATTATTGAAGAGCGCGCGTTGACCAACGGCAGTGTTATCAATGCCGGTGAGATTCTGGAAAAGCGCGAACGCTCCATCGGCCGTATTGTTATTGGCAAAGAGGTTGATCAAGAGCGCTCCTGCGCCAGTGGCGGTATTTTCATTCCCGGTGTTGATGGCCAGCGTTCCAGCGCCAGTACCGGTGTTCCAGAAGGCGGGACCGCTAAAAAAGAGCGATCTCCAACCAAGTGCTGTGTTTCCAAGACCGGTAAACGGACCGG
>WNFT01015436.1_pt1 | contig 13847 bp, 19 predicted proteins | sample 5400191 | NCBI WGS metagenome assembly WNFT01 (sample SAMN13153359, study PRJNA577476) | soil metagenome | isolation source: 80 cm saprolite under Madrone tree | place: USA:California | collected 2016-06-14
TTGAGAACCGCTCTGCCGAGCACAACCCTAGTGAGCCGATGGCCAATTACGACTTTGCTTGGTTATGGACGAAACTCGGCGTTGCAGACCTGCGCCGTTGAGGCGCGTCGCGGCCGCGCGATCGATGCTGACGAAGCGGAAGCCCGCACGTCAAGGCCGCATAGGCGCGCGAGATGTGTCGTCAAGCGTCACCCGGAACCGATGTGTACGGCGCAAATGACCAACTGGTCAACGCACTAGCTCGCCGCCTGGTTCGGGCGCACTGATGAAGTCGCAATCACCATTGCCAACATTATCTAACTTAGTCGGCATGTTGCTGCGTACTCTGCCGGCCGGGTTCATCGCGCCGTGTCTTCCGATAAAAACTACAAAACTATTTTCGGCACCCAATGGCTGCACGAGATTAAGTGCGCGCCGCGTGCTTCAACAGCAGAAGGGGGCCGTCGGTTCGCGCGCGGTGGCTTCCGCAGGGTTGACTCGCCTTAGCGGCAATGGTGTGTGTTCGGGATCGAAAAAGGAGCAGATCATGAGCCCCAAGGCTATTGTTACAGGACTCGTTTTTTCTTCGATTGTTTTTGCTACGGCCTCGACTCAGGCGCAGGTCATCGTTGATGTCTCAAAGATCACTTGTGATCAATACGTGCATGCGAAAATTGCGACCCCGATGTACCTCGCTGCGTGGTTAAGCGGTTACTATAATGCCAAACGCAACAACCGGATTATTGATCTACAGACCTTGGAGGAAAATGTGAGCAAGCTTCAAAATTATTGCTACGATGAAAAGAATTTCAAAGTGCCAGTCATGAAGGCTGTTGAACAGGTGCTGAGTGGGCCCAAGTAGCGACCCGAAGCAGCGACCTGCGCTTTAACGAGTCCACGCGCTCAAGCAGCCATGTTGCGTCCTGCCAAAAAATTACCCGACCCCCTCTGACCAAAGAACCGAAGGGTCGTGAGCTGCTCAATCAATGGCAACGGACCCGGGAGTTGCTGTTCACAGAGGCCGATGTGAGTGAATTCACGCGATTTTGCCCAGCTTTATTTTAGCTGACCGCCAGCTCTTAGGCACCGCGCTCATTGCTGCAGCTACAGTCGCAAAATCCTGAGTCCGGATTTCTGCGGCAGTCCGATCTTTCAGATTGAGCAGACCGTCATACGGCGGCCGCGATGGAGAATGGCGCGTCAACAAGTTTGACAGGCTCGTGAGTCGGAAGACGTCCGATAGACGTGTATGCGAAACCGTATTTCTTCATGTCTTCCGGGCGATAGACGTTCCTGAGATCAACCATCACCGGGCAAGCCATCAAGTCCCTCACGCGTTCGAGATCGAGCGCACGGAACTGTTCCCATTCGGTAACGATCACAACGGCGTCCGCTTCTTCGACGCAATCGTAGGGATCTCGGCAATAGGTCACGTCGGCCAAGACCTGCTTGGCTTGCTCCATTCCGACCGGATCGTAGGCGCGGACGCGGGCGCCCATATCCTGAAGCGCCGTGATCAGCGCAAGGGATGGCGCTTCTCGCACATCATCGGTATTCGGCTTGAACGTCAGGCCTAACACAGCAACTGTCTTGCCGCGGAGCAGGCCGGCGAAGACGGAGGAAACTTTCCGCGCCATCGCGCGCTTTCGCGTGTCGTTGACGGTCTCAACCGCTTCGAGAATCCGCATTGGCACGTCGTGATCCCGCGCGGTCTTGATGAGAGCTCGCACATCCTTGGGAAAGCAGGAGCCTCCAAAACCGGGTCCGGCGTGCAGGAATTTCGGGCCGATCCGGTTGTCGAGCCCGATACCACAGGCAACTTCCTGCACGTCCGCGCCAACTCTTTCACAGAGATCGGCGATTTCGTTGATGAAGGTAATCTTGGTCGCAAGGAACGCGTTGGCCGCGTACTTGATGAGCTCAGCCGTGCGGCGCCCGGTGTAGACGATCGGAGCCCGGTTCAGATACAGCGGGCGGTAGATCTCGGCTAGGAGTGCCCTCGCGCGCTCGTCATGGGTTCCAACGACGATCCGATCGGGGTGCTTGAAGTCATGGATTGCAGCGCCTTCCCGCAAGAATTCAGGATTTGAGACGACGGCAACGTCGATGTCAGGCCTCAGCTCGCGAATGATGCGCTCGATTTCATCACCCGTCCCGACCGGAACGGTCGACTTTGTGATGACGACTGTAAACCGCTTCAGCGCCAAAGCGATCTCTCGAGTCGCCGCATAGACATAAGAAAGATCAGCATGACCGTCGCCACGGCGTGACGGCGTGCCGACGGCGATGAACACTGCAGCCGCTTCATCTAAGGTTTCGCTCAGTTCCGTGGTAAATGAGAGTCGCCCCTGCCGAACGTTGGACTGAACGATCTCATCCAGGCCAGGCTCGTAAATGGGGATCTCGCCCGCGTTCAGTGCGGAAATCTTAATGTTGTCCTTGTCAACACATATCACGTGATGACCAAAATCGGCGATACATGCCCCAGAAACATTGCAATTCGCATACTTTCGGCTCCCTTGCACCGGCCGCGCCCTGAATGCCGCGACCGCACCAGTATCATCTCTGCCGCGGTGGATTAAGAGCAAATGCTAAGCCTTGCGGTCAATATGTGCCTACGAAGGTGAACGATACTGGTCATCCGAAAAATTCCGATTGTAATCCGGCGGGGTCCTGCGGGATCCTGTCGTAGCAGTGTCTTGGAACACGGGGCATCATGAGCAAAGCCCGTTCTCATCGCGGCTCTCGCGGATTACAAGAATGAGAGAGATGGCCCCATCCGATGCGGCGCGTCCTTGGTGGCGCCACCAGGTTGGTTTGGACAGCTTCAAATATGGCGCGGCCGCACATAAGGCGGCCTCATTTGCGATCGACGCCCGCATGCCGAAATCGCGGGCACAATGAGCGGCGACGTTCCTTAATCATCGTCTGCCGCTGTTAAAAAGTTAAAATGACGCCAGCTATCCCCTCATTGCATTCAAGGGGATCAGCGTCTCCGCCCGTTTTTGTTACGGCTGAGCGCTCAAGCATGCCGTTCTCAAGATTGACAAGCCGCGGCCAGATCCGTCGCGGTCTCGTGGATGGGCCAGCCTCCAACCAAGCGTCGCTCACACACTCAGACGCCGTCGCGGGACTTCACGGGACGGGGTACCTCCATCCCCAAAACTAACCGTCAAATCATACTGTTTTCAGTGTTTAACTCTTCGACAACGAGTCGAAGACAACCATGGGTCCGGCTGGGAGAAATCCATGTGTCGGCTTGACCATTGCATTTCCGCGCGCAGACACAATTCTTTCGGCGCGCGACTGATGATGGCCTTGACTTGGCGGGCTATGATCGCGGTCCTCGTGAGTACAATGCAGGCGCCGGCTTCAGCTAAGACCGAGGTCGAGGGGCGATCCGATGCCGTGCGTCTATCGGCAGAGGATGCTTCGGTCAATGAGGTCTTGGCTGCGCTGTCGGCCCGGTTCAATCTGACTTACACGCCCGCGCCAGAGCTCGACCGTGCTGTGGCGGGCGTCTATTCGGGGACTTTACAGCAAGTATTGGCGCGCATCCTCGATGGCTATGACTACGTAGCCAATTTTTCGGTCAACGGCAGCGAACTCAAGGTGCTGGGGCGGTCGGGTTCGATCGCCCGTCCGTCAGACGTGCCGCCGCTTCCCGGCCCGGCGACCGCGGCAAGCCAGATCCCGCCGGTGCCTCCGGTCTTCAATCCCGGATCCTCAGCAAACCCGGCCAGAAATCGGTGAGCTCACGCACAGGCGGTGCGTGACTCCGCGAGCGCTGAACAAAAAATTACTGAATTGTGGATAGCGACCGAGGCGCCTGGCGGACCGATGGCCCCGATCTGCCTGAGTGACTCATCGCGACTCCGATGTAATAGGAACGGGAGCCACACGCCTGGCGTCCAAATTGGGTTCATGCGCGGCGGCACCTTTCAAATTTTTAATTTCCCTTTTGCAGGCGTGTGCGTTGAACCGGCACGTCCCGCAGGCGAGCTTGGGTTGATCTGTTGGATGCCATGGTTCTGCCTGAGGGACAGGAACGATACCAAGCTGCGGACGAGCACGCCCGGCATTAGTTGGGAGACATTCATAACTTGATCGACACTGGAGAACCGGCGACAATCAACGGGTTGATGAAGGAGCTCGATGTCAGAGAGCGCTTGACTGGCATGATCGATAAATGCCTCAAACGATTGTGGTTCGTGAGCGGGCTCATCTGCAGCAAATTGCCGGCCGCACGAAAGCTGCCGAGGCGAGGAAATCGAGAAACGTCTCTTTGAGATCGCCTGGATGGTAATTTTCTCGGGACCACGGTTTGCTCTAAAATATCCGGCCGGCTATTTGACGATTATCGGTGGCGCGTTCGATCGTCGATCTTTCATCGATCAGCATCCGCCGTTTCGACGTCGTGCGCCGCCGGGGATGAGCGGAACGATGCTTGCCCCATGAGTAACGATCCGATACTTCCGCCGAATCTGCCTCGGATCATAGTCCCGGCACGTCGACGAGCGCGGCTGGTTCAGCGAAACCTATCACGAGCAGCGGTTAAGCGACCTCGGCATCACCTGTCGTTTCGTGCAGGATAACCAGTCAAGCTCCAAGCGCACCGGCACCCTGCGCGGCCTGCATTTCCAGCTTCCGCCGAAGGCTCAGGCCAAGCTCGTTGCCGTTTTGCGCGGCCGAGTCCTCGATGTCGCTGTGGATATACGCCAAGGCTCGCCCAGCTTCGGAAAGTATCTTTCGCAAGAACTATCGGCCGAATCCGGGCACCAGCTTTACATTCCGGTGGGGTTCGCGCATGGGTTCGTTGCTCTGGAAGATGACGTCGTGGTGATGTACAAGGCGTCCGAGTATTACGCGCCCGCGCTCGACAGCGGCATTCGCTGGAACGACCCGGACATCGCGTTTCCCTGGCCATTCAATGAGGCCGACATCATCATCTCCGACAAGGATCGGCGGCTACCGTTGCTCAAAGAATTTGCTAGCCCGTTTACCTATGACGGCCACCCGCTCGCGCCGTTGACGGTGTCGAATGTCTGATGAGTGGTCTCTCGCCAACGCCGAATGCCGCTCGGTGAGTGACCGACGCGAGGCCAAGATGCAGGCGGTCTGCCTCTCTCCTTTCAGAGCCCACGTGAAGAAGAGCGGCCGCCCGATCCATGCATGTGCGCCGTCGCCTTTGGGGGAGAACATTCAGGCCCGACAGAGATCGGGGCGATCAATCTCTCGCGAACCGAATGCGCCCCGGCTGGACGACAACGAAGCGTTCGGGGAGCTTGTCCCCGTGCTCGGCCACGAGGTCCGCCACGATCGTCGGGAGATCGGCGCGCGCGTTCGACGGAAAGCGCAACACATCACGCCTTGCGCTCGCCTAGCGGCTGCGTAGACAAGCTGCCCGAAATCACGGTCCTCGGTGACGAAAATTCTCCCCTGGTTCATGGCCATCTCGATGATGGCGCCATCCTCTGCACCTGCCGCAACCTCGGCCACGGCCACTACGTCATGCCCGGCTGCCCTCAATGCTCGTATCACACGAAAGTCGCAGCTTTCGTCAGCCAGGAAGCGCATTCATGCCTTCGGCTCGACCAGCACCGTCTCTTCGTGAGCCAGCGTATCTGCGGCATAGATGATGGCGGCCTGGATATCGTCCTCGGTCAGATGCGGGTAGGACTTAAGCAGGTCGGCGGGCGTGGCGCCTTCGCCGAGTTTTCGAAGAATCAGCTCCACCGTGATACGCGTGCCGCGCATGATAGGCTTGCCCAGCATCACCTTCGGATTGATCTCGATCCGATCTTGCGCCGACATGAGCTTCGGTCCTTGCGCAGCACCCCGGGCTGCTCGTTCCGGCAGTGGCTCCAACCGCCTAGCGGCCGGCGAGCGACCTTTTCTCGCGATGTGAGAATATACAACCGACAGCTGGTTGGACAGTGGGATACCCACGCATGAAGATCGCCGTCACCGGCGGAGCAGGATTCATCGGATCAGGACTGGTGCGATATCTCATCCGTCATACCGATCACCATGTGCTGGTTATCGACAAGCTCACTTATGCCGGCAATCTTGCCTCGCTTGCTTCGGTGCAGGACCATCCACGCGCCGCACGGATATTTGTGACCGTCGGGCCGTCACGGACCTCTTTTTGAGTTTCCAACCTGACGCAGTCATGCACTTGGCGGCGGAAAGTCATGTTGATCGCTCGATCGACGGTCCTGCCGAGTTCATCAATACCAACATCGTCGGCACTTATGTTCTGCTCGAGGCCGCGCTCGCGCATTGGCGCAAGCTTGGCACCCGCGGCGAGCGCTTTCGGTTCCTGCATGTCTCGACGGATGAGGTTTACGGCGCCCTGGCGGATGAGGGATGCTTTACCGAGGAGACTCGGTACGACCCGCGTTCGCCATATTCGGCTAGCAAGGCGGCTTCGGATCATCTGGTTCGTGCTTGGAGCTATACCTATGGGCTGCCCATCCTGCTCACCAATTGCTCGAACAATTATGGACCGCATCAATTCCCGGAAAAGCTCATCCCGCTGACGATCATCAAGGGGCTCGCCGGCGAACCCATGCCTATTTATGGCCGCGGGCTCAACATTCGCGACTGGCTGTTCGTCGACGATCACGCGCAGGCGTTGACGCTGGTGCTGGAACGAGGACGGTTGGAGGAAACCTACAACATCGGAGGCAACGGCGAGCGTCGCAATATCGACGTCGTCGGCGCGATCTGCGATGCGATGGATCGACTCAAGCCGCGCCCGAACGGCGCGTCGCACCGCCACACCCCGCTGAAAATGCGCTGATCGCCAAAATGCGCGACGATCCAAATATCCCGTGGTTGAATAGCCTTGCGGCGATGCACCAGTACGCCCGCATGACCCAGCCGTAGAATCGCTTATTACGGGTGCATGGCAGCGGTATCGACGCTGGCAGGCGAGGCGATGTTCCGAGAGATAGTGCCACATGCAAAAGATTTTTCAGGCCGTGGCATCATCGTCCTATCGCTCAGCCCTCCGTCCATACGGCCAACAACCGGCGCCGCACATGGTCTTGAGATTCTCTTGATCTTTCTGGCGACCGGGATGGCAGTTGGTTTCGGCTATTCACGTCGAGCCCGGCTTCTGATACTTGCGCTGCCAACCTTCGCGGCTGCAATCGAGATTGCGCAAAATTGGGTTTCCGGCCGCCATGCGAGGATGACTGATTTCTTGGTCGATGCGGCGGCATCGTGCTTTGGAGTTGGACTGTCCTACGCGTTTTTGAAGTTGAGAGCGGCGGCTATTCGAAGGTGAGCAGGAGCCCGCCCGCGTGCGATGGAGGTGGAGTCGGCTTGTGCGCGCCAAAAGTGTGCGATCCCGAGCGGCTCTTACCGGAAACCAACTTCTGTGGCTGATTCCGGTCCTTGACGGTAACTGCGATCGCGTTGAGGTCATCCTGCACCGCGCGGTCGACCTCAGGGAATATCCGGCCGTGCGGCGGGCCGCAAAGTGGCGCACCGGTCTCCACTTGATCGAGCTAACGTGTGAGCGCGCGAGAAGCGGCCTTCGGCTCGCGGTCAATGATGCGCAAAAGTGCTCGCATCGCTCCATCGATGTTGCGTCGCCCCTGCTCGTAGGACTCCATTGTCCGCGCCGGTATCCCGAACAGACGCTCGAATTCCTTAGTCGAGGAAGCAACCTTCAACCGGATGGCTCTTATCTGGGCGGGTGTCATGCTGCTGCCCGGCAAGTTATGCGCCTCGAGCTCGATCTCACCGCGCAAGTGCTTGGCCATCTCTTCGAAGGCCTCAACAAGGTCATCGCCCACGCGCGATCCCTTGGCCCGCGATCTGCCCGGCTGGAGCTTTCCAATCTTCAGACTCTTTCTACGCAGTTCGGCGGGGGGTCTGCGCCGATATACCCGCTCTTTATTCGGCACCACCATTTCGTTAGCCTCCCGGCTTCTTGATGCTTTCAAGCGCCGCCAAAATTCCGCGCCGCTGCTCAGTCGACAGGTCGTCCCGTTCACTTTTGGGATAGGCAGCCATCATATAGAAACGATCCGTCCCAAGTGCCACGTAATAGATTACGCGCCCGCCGCCCCGCTTGCCCATTCCCGATCGCTGTATCCTTGCCTTGCGGGCCCCCTTAAGCCCGCGGACCATCGGGTGCGTCGGATTGGCGACAATTTCGGCCTCGATCTCGGCGATCCCGGCTTCATCAATGCCCATATCCCGCATGCCGCGCAGATATGGCGTCAGTCGGAAAACCGGCATGCTCCAGCGTACTACAATGTCGTTGATACGTCAATGTATGACAGCCTGGCCTGGCGCGCCTCCCAAGAGGGATCTTGCGATTTGCACGAGCGATCCATAAATACGGATATATGGTTTTATGCCAATTGCGTGCCGATGAAAACCACGATCGAAGTATCGGATGATCTCTACCGCCGGGCCAAGGCGGAGGCGGCCCTGCGCGGCCGCAAACTCAAGGACTTGGTCGAGGAGGGATTGCGGCTCGTGCTTGAAGTTCCGCGCGAAATGCATCGGCGTAAGAGTCTCGCCGCACTTATGAAGGGTGCACGCGGAGCAGTCAATTCTGGCGTTCCGGACCTCGCTTCGAATCCCGTGCATCTCACAGGTTTCGGTCGTGATGCGCGCCGCCATCGTTGATACGGGACCGCTGGTCGCTTTTCTCGACCGGGCGGAACAGCATCACCGTTGGGTAGCTGAGCGAGTCGAGGAGCTGGACGCGCCGCTCCTCGTATGTGAGCCGGTGCTCGCCGAATCGATGTATCTACTAGAGCGTTTTGCCAGGGCGCAGGAGGCACTATTCAGGCTTCTCGACAATCGTGCGCTCAAGATTGCGTTCCATATTGAGGAGCATGTCCCGGCCCTCCGCAAGCTGCATCAGAAATATCGGGACAGGCCGATGTCGCTCGCGGATGCCTGCATCGTGCGGATGGCCGAAATCTATGACCGGCACGCCGTCCTCACGCTCGATTCCGATTTCTTGGTCTATCGCAAACATGGGAGCATCCCGCTCGCGCTTATTCACCCAGCGCAGAGCTAGGATCACCAGTCACGAGCAACGAGCAGCGACGTATCCAAATAAATCAATAACGGTCTTCGTCCCGTAGCCGATGAACGAGGTCACGGGCGGATTCCCGCTGCACCGGCATCCTGTCGGTCATCGCGCGCGGCGCTGAGACATCGATCGGCTTGCGCAGCGTTTTGACCGCCGTGATCTGCGCTACTTGTTGCCGCGGCGCGTGATGCGCACGGTGTCGCCAGCAGCGGCGCGCTCGACCCAAGGTAGGGCTGACCGTCCGACGCCTGCTGCCAGAATTGCGTAAGCTGACCGATACGAGCGCCGCGCTGCCGAGCGGCGAGACCGAGCGGTTCGTGGCCACTGCGACAATCAACCGATTTCGGAAAAAGGTGGCCGGCCGGACAGGGTGTAGAATCTGTTCCACCACGTCCGAGCCGGCCGAACCCCACGGCACCCAGGCTTGCGGCGGACCTGAGCGATTCGGGAAGGATGCGCGAAGCTAACTGGACCGAGCGTTTGGACGGTATGATTTCTAAATGTCTCAAACAATTGCTGATGGTGCGCGGCGTCAAATCCCTCTCAGTGGCATCCACTTCAGTGTCAATGCCGCAAATTTCAGGCCCTTGAAAAGCAGGCTGATTACCAATGTGCGCTGCATCGGCCACGTGACGAGCGCGCGTGATGGCGGCAGGCCGGCATTGACCGATCAAGGTTGCCCGCAGGCGCTTCCCGATATCGATCTGCAGAGCAAACGCCCATCACGCTTCCGCGCTTGACGTAACGGGTTTGGCAGTTCCGATTTTACGCAATGCCGGGTCACGATGTCGACACCGTCGGGACCGCCGCGCAGCTTGATGTGTCGAAAGCGTTCGTGCAACGGCTACTCAGCGCCCGGCTTCCTCGACTTCCAGCGCCACCGATTTGCCGAGCGCCTTAAAGGCCGCCTCGATCTGGTCGAGGCGCGAGGCGTGGTCGAGCCGGAACAGGCGATCGACCGATTCGCGATTCCAGCCGAGATGGCGCATCAACTCGGCGCGGATGATGCCGCTCTCGCGCAGTGCGCGGTAGAGCGAGGCCTTGAGCGACGTCATCAGCGGCAGCGCCACCGACCGACCGCGCGGCCGCTGGGGTGGCGGCGGGATGTCCTCGCCGTCAGCGATGCGCGCCGCCAACGCCTCCTCGATCGCGCCGACGGAATGCGCGAGGGCATCGGCGTCGTCCTCGCCGAAGGTGGTCACCTCCGGCAGGCTCGGGCAGGTGACGAGCACGGTGCCATTGTCGTCCGTCTCGAGCTTGACCGGATAGCGCAGCGTCATTTCAGTCCCAGGTCCTTGAGGATTTTGTTAACCAAGCCTTTGCCCAACTCCTTGCGGCTGCCGTGCATCGGCAGCTGGCTCTTACGGTCGCCGCGGCGCACCGTCAAATCGCCCGCAGGCTCTGGAAAGCGACGCGCGGGATGGGCATAGCGCAGGGTACTCCCGCTTGCGATAGCGCTCAACGCAAATCCGAGGGTCGGGCACCAAACTCCACATATTTGTGGACTTCCGCTTACCAGATCTCCCCGGCTAGCAGGGCGAGAGGCCCGTCGAATTGCCGGTTGGCCTAATATATCCAATGATGATAAGATATTTCAAAAGGATGAAGAGGCCGAGCTTGAGGTACTGCTCTCCCTGGATGGACAGAGCTATGAGGCCGCCGAGGGGTATGTGGTCGAATTCGTCGTGCGGCGGACGGAGAAGACTGCAGCGAGACCGCACGGCATTAGCTACGCGTTCGTCTTCCGTCCGAAAGACGGCCAGCCGTATGTGCGCTTCGACAACGCGCACGCCATTGGCCGCCCGGCGGGAGATTCGTGAAAAGGGGCAGATGCCGACGATCATTGGCACCGAACGGAAGTTGATCCCGGGCGCCCGTACGCTTTCACCACGGCGACGCAGCTTGATGACTTCTGGCGCGAGTTGAAACGCGTGATGACTGAAAAGGAGATTCCCAATGACCTATAAGACCGGGTCAGTCGGCGATTTCATGCGATGGACCAAGCGCGTCATCGCAGATCCCCGGGTCGCGAGAAAAATGCCGAAGCGGTGGTTTGATTCCGATACCACAGCCGAGAAAGCACTGGGGACCAAGACCTCTCCAGAGGCCATGGTGAAGCTATTGTCCTCCGAGAACCTGAAACTTCTCCATCTGATCGGAACGCGGCGTCCGAGCTCGGTGCGCGAATTGGCGATGATGGTGAGACGTAAGGAGTCGAATCTTTCGCGGACCCTCAAAAAACTGCAAAAGGCCGGCATCGTCGCACTCGAGAAGGGACCCGGACGGACGCGCGCTCCACGTCTTGTTGCGCGCCGCGTGACGCTTGACCTCGATCTTTTCGGCGTGGGTGGCGTAGCTACTGTCGAACCGTCATCCATCCGCAAGCGTGACCACCGCGGAATCTGATTTGCCTCGATTGGATCGGATGGGTCCGTACGGTGGTGCACGGCCTCGTAAGCGTCGATCAAGGTCGCAAGCACATCCAGCGGATCGCCATTAGGCGTGCTCGACTTTGGACCCATGTCGGCAACAACCGTGCCTCGTCTGTGGCCGCAAGCCATCCGATCCCCATCATTTACGCTACATGCAGCCACGCGCGCTAGGCCGCAAAGCAAGCGATGAATTCGCGGTGCCGCTCTGCCGTGTGCATCACCGCGCCGCGCATCGCGCCGGCGACGAACAGGCATGGTGGAAGGTTGCCGGCATCGATCCAATCAGGGTAGCCCGCAAGCTTTGGAAGCATACGCGCGTGAACGAGGGGCGGATTCAGCCCGACCGGACGCTGCGAGGTGTCGGTTTACGTCCAACCTCAAAGCCCGACGGTCAGGCGGTGGATAGCTAAGCGCCTGGCTGACGACTGCTGACATGCTCCCCCAATTCGGACCGTGTGGCCATCGGCTTCGCATCGCCACCGTACCGCAAGCCGATGGTCGCAAACGCCTTGACAAGTGGCGCTTGTCACCATACCTGGTCAATACAATTGCATGATTAGAAATTTCAAGCATCGAGGATTGCAACGGCTCTTTGAACGGGGCGACCGCAGTAGGATTCGGCCTGAGCTGGTAGGAAAGGTAGAGCGCGTGCTTGCCCGCCTTGATGCCTCAGCAGTGCCGAATGACATGGATGCGCCAGGCTTCGGTCTGCATTCGATGACTGGTGACCGCAAGGGCTTCTGGGCCGTGGTCATTAGCCGGAACTGGCGGGTAATTTTCCGTTTCGAGGGCGGCGATGCCTGCGATGTTGACTTTCTCGACTACCATTGAAAGGAGGTGAGCAAGATGCCGATGAAGAATCCACCCCATCCCGGTCTGCATGTGCGACACGACTGTCTAGAGCCGCTGAAGCTGTCCGTCACCGAGGGGGCGAAGGTGCTTGGCGTCTCTCGTCAGGCCCTCAACAACCTCGTGAACGGCAAGAGCGGGATATCACCCGAGATGGCCGTTCGCTTGTCAAAGGCCTTTGGCGGGAGCCCCGCCGTGTGGCTCAAGATGCAGTTGGACTACGACCTTAAGCAGATTGCCCGCACGGCCAGCAAGATCAATGTGCGGCGAGTCGCTTCGCAGCTCGCGTAGAGAAAACCACATGCCCTCGGCCGCAAAGCGAGCGATGAATTCTCGGTCCCGCTCTGCCGCGTGCATCACCGGGCCGCCTATCGCGCAGGCGACGAACGCGCCTGGTGGAAGGCCGCCGGCATCGATCTCATCAAAATGGCTCGCAGGCTTTGGAAGAAGACGCGCATGAACGAGGCTCGGGTGCCGCCCGATGCGATCACCCAAACTCCGAAGTCCGGTCTGGCTTTGAACTCTCAACCTGTCGGCAGCACGGGCCCCGATATCGGCTGATATGTTCCATCCCCTATGCAGTTTCTGCCGAGTTCTTTCATAGGGCTCGCAACAGCGAATCACCCGCTCACAGCAGCATCGTTTTCACGCCCAGCACCGGGCCGGCGTCACTGAGACGACGATCTAGCGTGCACAGGGTCGCACCGTGATCGGCGCAGATGGCGAGATGCAAGGCGTCGCCAGCACGCAAGCCCAACGCATGCTGGTCCGCGAATCGTGCCGCCGTGTGGAATTGCAAGCCGGAGATCAACAGAGTAGTGAGGCTGTCGGCGGCCAGCCGCGTAAACATCGCTAGCGCATCGGCGCGGTGGATGGCCTCGATCTGCCCGCTGCGCAGTTTCATGGAAAGGACAGCGGAGAACTCGGTGATCACCCAATCGCTGATTGCGAGGCCGCCGGGCTCCTGCTCGCCGAGCCAAGCCTGCATGCGGCCGCTTTCCGTCTCATTAGTTAGCGCTGCCACGAGCAGCGACGTATCCAAATAAAGCGTCAATAACGGTCCTCGTCCCGTAGCCGACGAACGAAGTCGCGGGCGGATTCCCGCTGCATCGGCATCCCCTCGGTCAGCACGCGCAGGGCTGAGACATCGATCCGCTTGCGCGGGGCTTGGACCGCCGTGATCTGGGCCACCGGCTTGCCGCGGCGCGTGATGCGCACGGTGTCGCCGGCAGCGGCGCGCTCGATCAGCTTGCTAAGGTTCGCCTTGGCATCGACGATCTTTACGTTTCGCATCACCGGGCTTCCTGACCATCTAGATGGTCACTTATACCGCAGCCGGGGGGCGTGGCCAAGCAGCCTTGCCTCGATCGCCCCACTTAGGCCCATCGCGTCGCGGCCCAGATTGCGAGGACGACCAGCAGATAATCCCGCAAGTTCTTGAGCCTTCGAGCCCATTGTGGTAGAATGGTTTTCTAATAGGGTAGATAGGTAGATCATGGGCCTGAACATCAAGAATAGGG
>WNFT01007431.1_pt1 | contig 13846 bp, 12 predicted proteins | sample 5400191 | NCBI WGS metagenome assembly WNFT01 (sample SAMN13153359, study PRJNA577476) | soil metagenome | isolation source: 80 cm saprolite under Madrone tree | place: USA:California | collected 2016-06-14
CAACCATCACGTATCGACGCGCTTTGGCGACCGAGTGGCGGGAAGTTGTCTGCGCCGAAAACACGCATGAATACTATGCTGGAAAGGACACCGAGGTACCGCGCTCGGACAAGCCGGATTTCTGAACGGGCTCGTGGTTACTGCAAGTCGCTGACTTCGGCAGGTTCATTCAAAACCCTAAAAAATAGGGCGGGGTCGTTAAATTCTCCGACACCCAAGGATTAATCCCCGCGAGTTCCGCAATGGGTCAATCGCGTCGATATTGCCTGTCCACTCTTTCGTCCGCTTTCCACAACGGCGGACATTACATCCGACAGAGACCCGTCTGCTTGTCGCCCTTCCTGCATCCGATCTGCACACACTGGTACGACCGCCGTAGATTCAGCGATAGCAAGAGTCCACGGGTGCCGCCTAAACCCCTGGAGAATGCGCCGCCTAGGTTAAATCTTCACCGGCGCCATGATGCCCGGCGGAAAAATCTCTTCCGGCTTGGCGTGCCGATGGGCGATGCCCTGCTCGAACGTGTATTGCAGGAACAGCTCCAGCGTCGGCCGGTTCTCCTCGATCCCGAACGGGTAGGGGTCGCCGCCGAACAGGTCGCGCATCTTGCGCCCATAGGTCGGCAGCCACGGCAGCGGATAGCGCGACACCGCCGGGTCGAGCAGGCGCTCGACGCTGCGCCGCTTTGATTCGTTGAAGGCGTTGTAGAGGTTGCGTGCTGCCCACGGATGGGCGTCGAGGACGTCCCGCTTCATTGCGATCACATGCATGATCGGGAACACCTTCGATTTGGCGAAATGCTGTTCCTCAAGCTCGAGGAAATTCGGAAACAGCCGCGCCACGTCCGGGTGGCCGGCGAGGAACGCGTTTGGCGGGCGCGCAATCAGGGCGCAGTCGATCTCGCCCGACGCGATCATCTCGGAGAGCGATTTGTCGGCGACGCGCGTGAGTTTTACGCCCGGCGGCAGGTTCAGCTCGACCTTCTCGATGCGGCCGGCCTCGTTGGCGCCGGCCTGATACCAGTGCACGTCCTGCAGCTTGACGCCGGCCTCATGGTGCAGCCAGCCGCGCATGTAGACGGCGGCGGTGTGCGCCCACTCCGGCGAGCCGATCGACTTGCCCCTGAGGTCGGCCGCGGTGTTGATGCCGCTTTTGCGGTTCACGTAGAACGAGCCAAACCGGAACAGGCGCGAAGCAAACACCGACAGGCCGATGATGTCCGGGGCGGGGCGCGTCACCTGGGCGGCGAATTTGGCGAAGGAGAGTTCTGTCACGTCCCATTCGCGATTGAAGGTGAAGCGCGAAAAAATCTCGTGGTGCCCGAGCGTGAGCCAGATGTGCTCGATCCCCTCCGCCTGCACCGCGCCGGTGCGGAAATCGCGGAAATGATCGTAGTCGGTGGTGGCGATGGTGAGCTTGATCTTGTTCATATCAGGGATCAGAGGTCAGGGATCAGGTATCAGGTATCAGGGGGGAAACATCATAAGTAGCAGGATATTGGCTGCCGTGCATCTCGGTCTGACCAGTGATCTCTGATGCCTGATGCCTGATGCCTGACCCCTGACCCCTGATCCCCGATACCTGATTAGGGCAATCGCATAAGAGGCTCGCCCATCCTTATCGTAGCGCCCTCCTTCACGGAGTCGCATAGGAAGAAGTCCTCAGGCGCGAACACGATGATAGTCGATCCGTGCTCGAACCAGCCCATTTCCTCGCCTTTCCCAAATTGGGTATCACAGGCGATGACGTTGGGACCGCGGTACTTGAGACTGAGCAAGACGTCGAGGAAATGCAGGCGAATACTGGCGACGAGTATCGCTGCCACGGGCACCAACGTCACCACATGACCGGTCGCGCTGAGCGTCGTTCTCAGAACGGCGCGTTCGTTTTTGCAAAATAATCTCTCGACCCGTCGCAGGGCGATCGGATTGACGTTCCAGGTGTCGCCGGAGATGTAGGTCACCTGCTCCACCCGGCAGTGATGTGGCGCATGGAATCGGTGATACATGCTCGAGGTCAATCTCAGCGTCACGTAGCAACCATTCCGATGCAATTCGACCGGATCGCGGTCGCACATGAGATCGTCCAGCGTGTACGGAAAGCCCTTGATCTGATAGAGGGTGGTGTCCGCGACCGTGCCGCAGGCGCCGATGATCGCGTCACACGGGCTGACGAGAATCTTCGCACCGGCATCGATCGGCCGTTTGCCGTCCTTGAGTTCGCGGATGAAGCAATCGTGCATGCTTCGGAAATGCGTTTTTTTCGCTTCGCTGAGGTCCAAATCGGAAAAAAAGCCCCACAATGCAATGGACACATCGCGAACGAGCGGTTGTTCGATCTTGCTGAACCAGCCGACGAATTGCGTGGCCAACCGGCGCGGAATACGGTTGGTCAGCAGAAAGTTCAGATCCTCCTGCGCGAACAGCCGCAGAATTTGCGATCGCAACGTCATGATGCTGTAAACTCTCGCAGCTAGGCCCCGGCGTGATGGACATAAGCGGCACCGCATTGGCATTTTACGGGCTTGGCGCCGGCGTGGTCGCGGCTTCGCTGGTGGCGTTGAAACGCCGGTTGCAGTTGTCCAAGGCGAAACACGCCTCGCTCACCGGTCACGCACGAATCGCGCGGCGAATAGCCGCTTTGGTGCCGTTCTACGAATACGACGAACGCCGATTCTTCCGCTCCGACAATGCGCCCGCCAAAATCGCCGCGCTGCGCCGGGATGCCTTCATGCGCCTTTCGGCGCTCTATGCCTCGCGCTTTGGGGAAACGGCCCGCCACACCGCGGAGGTCGTCGACACCATCTCCGACCTTGCGTTCACCCAGGCCTACCGGGTGCCCTTCCAGTACAGCCGCCTGGTGCGCCAGCATCTCAAGGTCGGTACCTTCGTGCGATCGACCGACGGCCTGACGCTTGTCGATCTCGACGGCAACTCCTTCTACGATCTCGGCGGCTCGTACGGCGTCAATCTCCTGGGCTATGACTGCTACAAAGGGACGATGGAGCGCGGTCTTGCCCGCGTTCGCGAGCTTGGTGCCGTGCTGGGCCCGTATCACCCGGTCGTCGCGGACAACGGCAAGCGTTTGGCCCGAATTTCCGGACTGGACGAAGTTTCGTTCCATATGTCCGGCACCGAAGCCGTGATGCAGGCGGTGCGGCTCGCGCGATATCATACCGGGCGCTCGCATCTGGTGCGCTTCTGCGGCGCCTATCATGGCTGGTGGGGCGACGTGCAGCCGGGCATCGGAAATCCAGTGCCGGCACGGGAAACCTACACGCTCAAGGACATCTCGGAGGACACGCTCCGGGTGCTGCGGACACGCCGCAACATCGCCTGCGTCCTGGTCAATCCTGTACAGGCGCTGCACCCGAATGACGCGGCGCCGGCCGACTCCTCCCTGGTGGACGGCGCCAGGCGTACCGGCTTCGACCGGGAGGCCTACGCCGACTGGCTCAAGCGGCTGCGGGCGGTGTGCACGGAGCGCAATATCGTCTTGATTTTCGACGAGGTGTTCGTCGGCTTTCGCCTCGCCCGCGGTGGCGCGCAGGAATATTTCGGTGTCCGGGCCGACCTCGTGACATACGGAAAGACCGTGGGCGGAGGATTTCCGATCGGAGTCATCTGCGGCCGCAAGGACCTGATGAAGCGCTTTCGCGACGACCGGCCCGCCGACATCTGCTTTGCCCGCGGCACATTCAATTCGCATCCGGTGGTGATGGGCGCGATGAACGAGTTCTTGCAGCTCCTCGATACGCCGGAGGTCTGCGAGCTTTATCGCAATCTCGACGAGCGGTGGAATGATCGCGCCAAGCGCCTGAACATGCGCCTGCGGGACGAATCCCTTCCCGTGCAGGTCGCCAACATGTCGTCGATCTGGACGGTCTGCTACATGAGGCCCTCGCGCTATAATTGGATGCTGCAATACTACCTGCGTGCCGAAGGCCTGGCCCTGAGCTGGATCGGCACCGGCCGCCTGATCTTCAGCCTTAACTATTCCGACAGCGACTTCGAAGCTGTGGCGGATCGGTTCGTCGCAGCGGCTCGGGCCATGGAGCGGGACGGCTGGTGGTGGTGCCATCCGTCGGCGACGAACCGGTCGATCAAGCGGAATATCTTGAAGGAGATGATAGCGCATCGTTTCGCCAGACGGCATTTTTCGACTTAGGTTGCCCCTCCTCTGTGCTGTCATTGCCCGGCTTGAGCGGGCGATCTAGTAACCACCGGCCATGGATACTGGATTGCCCGGTCAAGCCGGGCAATGACACCGGAGGGTCAACGTTACCTACAATGCGCTACCCCGCCCTCGGAACCTCTTCCGGGTCCTCCTCCTCGTAGCCGGCGGTAAGATGGGGATCAATCAACTCGCCCTGCAGCAGGTAGAGGGGCGCCTTGTGGTAAAGCACGATGTCGTGGAACGGATCGGTCAGGATTTTGGCCGCCCAAACCAGCCCTGTCTGGATGTCCTTGAGGAAGAAAAGCTGGACCGTGCGAAACAGCACGCCACCGGCGCCGACGACAAGCCAGATTTGCGCGACGTGCCGCACCAACTCGGCGCCGTCAGCGTGAGGAGAGAACATGCCGAAATAAGTCGGGTCGAATCGGAGCGGAAGCGGCGACGCCGCCCAGATCGCCAGCAGCACGACCTTGCGCCGCAGATTGTAGCCGACCTTGATTTCTTCCTTATGTTCGTGACTGGCGTCGTTGACGACATCGTAATCTTTGGGCTCGAAGAAAAAGTGCCCGATTTGCCGGCTGGTCATTGCCAAGAGCCAGCCGATCAAGGCCGCCATGGCAGGGTCTTTGAATACCATCACGTAGGCAAACAGGAAGCTGACCGCGCTTACCAGGTGAAGGGACTGGTTGATCCTGCTGTGATGGTAGTAGCGATGATCGTCCCAACGTTGCACTCTTAGAGCGTCGATGAAGTCCTTCATGATTCTCCCCATTCCACGCCAATCCTTCATTAGTATTGCGATTCTATTGAAGGTACATGACAGGAGAGAAATTCCGCCACAGAAGCGCAAACTGTCGCAGGCCGCTTCGGAAAAACTTCTACCCGGCGGCGCGCATCATAGGCCGGTCCCGCCGGCGTATTGCGGATTCCGAGCGCTTGGCGAAGCGGATAAGGGCGAAGTGGCCGAAAGGCGGCATAGCGCGCCGTTCCGCCAGCCGCATGTCATCGGTGCGGTCGGCCCAATCCGCATAGCGTTGCCACGAGAACTCGGTGCGCCAGCCGAGTTTTCGCGCCGCCGGGGCGAACCATTTCTCCAGCGCCCGCCGCAACCCGGCTTCCGCACCCACGCGACTTACGAGCACGATCTCGCCGCCGGGTTTGAGCACCCGCGCGAACTCATCGAGGGTTGCCTCCGGGTTCGGCACCGTCGTGACAACGTACTGCGCCACCACCACGTCGAAAGATTCGTCAGGAAAACCAAGATGTTCGGCATCCATGACCCAGAGACCCTCGACATTGGTCATAGCGAGCGCGGTTACCCGCTCGCGGGCCTTTTGCAGCATCGGTTCGGAGATATCGACGCCGCAAATGCGATTGGCGCGGGAATATTCAGGTAGCGAAATGCCAGTGCCGACGCCGACCTCAAGAATTCGTCCGCCGATGCGCTCCGCGGCCTCGATAGCCGCCTGGCGGCCGCGCTCAAACACCGCTCCGAACACCAGATCATAAACCGGCGCCCACCGCGCATAGGCTTTCGTGACGGTCTGCTTGTCGAGTTCACTGTACAATGAGTCGGTCATAGATCACTCCTTCCTGCATTCCTTTACCGCCTCTTCCTGCATCCCTTACCACCTCCCTGGCGGCCGCACATCTTTGATTCATATAACCCACGCCGCGGGCGGATCACTCGGACCCCCATGGCTTATGCACATGATCGACCGGCTGTTCCTCGACCAGACGGGCGCAGCCCGCCTTGTGGGCCCAATGGCGCCAGGCGCGGCGGGTTTCGAGTGAATAGGGCTTGTAGCCTAAATCGCGCGCGGCGATCTCGCCGTCGTGGAGCGGCCTGATCTCGCCCCCGAGGCGCAGCGCATTCATCTGAACGCGCGCATTGCGCGGCACGTAGACCGCCATCCGCACCACCTCGATCAACGATCGCGCCGCCGCGGAAAAGCCGTGCCCGCGCATCAGGGCAACATTGTTGGGACCGAGGCAGCGGGCAAGATCGCGGGCCTGTTCCATGTTGGTGACCAGCATGTTGGTGCCAGGGCCGAACCGATCCGCCATGTCCCACACTGGGACGTGGGCGCCCATGAAGCTGCCCGAGTGGATGACCGGGCGCAGCGGCGTTGCGGAGATCGAAAACGGCAGCACATCCTCCGCATGGGCGTGCACCACCGCGTGCACGTCCGGCCGCGCCTCGTAGATGCCGCCATGAATGAAGCGCTCGTGATAAAGCGGGCGGCCGTCATCGCGCACCGGCGTGCAATCGAGATTGAACGCGACGATATGATCTTCCTCGACCATCTCGGGCGCCACCGAGGTCGCGAGCAGGAAGCGGCGCGGATCGTCGGGATGGCGCACGCTCACATGGCCATAGGCGTCCACCACATTCTCGCGGGCCAGGATACGGTTGGCGACGACGAGGTCGCGCACCAGGGCAGAGATGTTGCTCATGAGGGTCCGTGGCTGGTGATGGGCGACGGGTGCAAGTAGGAAAGAGACCGTTTGTTACAACATCATCGCCTCGACGTCATTCTGGAAGACGATTTCCAGGAGCAGCGCCGTTGAATTATCGTCTTCGATTGCCCTTCGCGGAATTATGTGCGCGGCACATGAGAGCTGCATTGTCGAGTTGACTACGCCCGCCTTTGCTGTGCGGGCTGATATGGTCAATCGTGAAATCGTCCCAGGTAAGCTTCCTTCCGCATCCAGGATGAGCACAAACGCGATTTGCTGACGTGTTCCACATGATTCGTCGCTGCTCAGCTGAGAATCCTCGCTGAGCATCTTTGCGAGTAAAAAGGCTTCGAAGAAGATTGTCTAAAATCTGTTCGCGTTTCCGGCGTTGGCTAACCTCATCCGTTGCTTGGAGCACCGTCGAAAGGTATTCGCGGTAGATTTCCTGGTCCGGCCGACTGCCTCTTATTTTTCGCTGCAATTCCCGCACTTCGTCGACTTGCTTCGTGAATGTCAGCAAGAGATCCCATGCGAGGCGATTGCGGCGCCGATCAGTAAGTATTAATCCCTCTTGCTCGAACTTCCCGATGAGCACTGCCAATGTGTAGAAGTCCGTGACCTGCCGGAGGCGAGTCGTCTTGAGGTGCGGAAACATTCGCCGAATTCGGTTCAATGTTGTAGTTACCATTCGAGATGCCTTACTCAATTGGCGTCCATCGAATGACTTTGCATTCATTACCTTATCGAGCGCGCCCTTCTTGTTGAGTACATCACCTTGAATGAGCGATAACATCAGTTCACATATCAGCTCCACGTGCTTCATTCGGCTGAATTGTCCAGGGCTGAAAATTCCGTTGTCACGCAGATAGCCTTCAAATCGATTCGCGAGTCGCGAAGCTTCTTTTAGAAAATGACTGTTATAATATTTGGCATGCCGCCTTTCTTGTTGAGTAAGTGCCTTGCCGGTTGAGTTGATGCGAATGAATACATTAATTATCTCGCCGAACTCACCGTCCACTTCAACAACTGGAATTTCGTAACCGTCAATTAGATGCTGCAGTCCCTTGCGCTTCAATAGCTTGAAATCAACCCATTCAACAGAATCCGAATCCGATAGCTGAGTGCGAGTCCAAAAACGACCCCGCATAGCTCCGGTAAACATGAATATGGACTCGAGTCGTTGCTTCCCATCGATCACATCAAACGTCAAGTTACCGCCGTCTTGTCGTCGACGGAGAAAGATTGCAGGCAGCGGGTAATTGCGTAAGATGCTGTCGATCAGATGGGCACGGTCCCGTTCAGTCCACACCGACTGCCGTTGGAACCCTGGCTCTAGGTTCAAGCTGCCACCCTCATATAGGTTTCTGAGGTCCACAATGTTTTTGTGCGTGCTTTTATGCACAGTCGTGGGTTCGTTCGGCATGCAATTTGATCCTTCAGTGGACAATCAATCTATCGAATAGCCGCGTAGATCAAGCGAATTCCGCCCTGATTTAATTCGCCGAAATGTTCGCGGCCTGATCACCTCGCCCCAGCGGCGGGTCTCCTCAGCGACGAATGCCGCCATGTCGGCGGGGCTGCCCGGCTGCATGCCGAGCCGCGCAAGCTGCTGCGCGATGTCCGGTGCATGCAGCACCTCGTTCATAGCGGCATTGATCTTGGCGATAACCGGGCGGGGCGTACGTGGGCGCGCCGCGATGGCGTTCCAGGTGTCGGAGCGAAAGTCCGCGACAAGCCCGGCGACGGATTGGCCGCAACGAGTTTTGCCCTTTGTTACTGCCTTACGGCTCCAGCTCGCTGTCCCAATAGAGATAGTCGAGCCAGCTATCGTGCAGGTAGTTCGGCGGGAACAACCGGCCGTTGCGATGCAGGTGGTGCACCGTGGGCTGGAACGGCATCTGGGTCGGGAACATGTGGGCTTCCTGCGGCGTCAGACTGCCCTTGCGCAGATTGCAGGGCGAGCATGCCGCAACCACATTACTCCACGTGGTCTGCCCGCCGCGCGAACGGGGCAACAGATGATCGAACGTGAGATCGTCGTCGGCGCCGCAATATTGGCAGGAGAAACGGTCGCGCAAGAACACGTTGAACCTGGTGAAGGCCGGATGGCTTGACGGTTTGACAAACCTCTTGAGCGAAACGACGCTGGGCAGCAGCATCTCGAAGCTCGGGCTGCGCACCGCCTTCTCGTAATTGGCCACGATATTCACGCGGTCCAGAAATACCGCCTTGATTGCGTCCTGCCAGCACCACAGCGACAAGGGATAGTAGCTCAACGGACGGAAATCCGCGTTGAGCACCAGGGCTGGCCAACCGTTATGTCCTACATGAGCGTTCACGCCGACGCTCCTCCACCTCGTCCAAACAGTCCAGTCGGGAAACGCAGTGCGTACACCGACCGAAGCACCTGCCCTCCACTTTATAGGGGTAGGTTACAGGATTGTGAAGCTCACGCCAAAACCACCTGCGCTCATCGCCTCACCCCTCTGCATGCGGGGAGCGTCGGGTGGGTTGAGCGAAAGCGAAAGCTGCCGCAGGCGTTGATGGGTTTCGCTGAGTTTACCATCGGGCCGGCCAGAGGCCGGACCCGGTGGCTCAACCCATCCTACTTACTGGCGTCGGTCGTGGGCTTGTCGCGGCCACGACCCGTTTTCAGGACCGCTTCGCGCCAAATCGCTTCGCCAGGAATTCACCGCCGTGGCGCAGGCCCTCCTGGTCGATGCCATGGCCGAGCCCGGCCGACATGTGCCATTCGGTTGGAATTTCGAGTGCCGAGAGATATTGGGCCGACAAAAACAGCGCCTGCGCCGGGATAAGGTCGTCGTGGTCGCCATGTATCAGCAGGATTGGCGGGCGGACCTTGATCTCGCCCGCCACCGCCTCAGGTTCGGAGCCGTCAGGCAATACGAACAGCCCTGAATATCCGACGATCGCGGCGGGCCGTTCGGCACGCCGCAGCCCCACATGCAGCGCCATCATGCTGCCCTGGCTGAATCCCACCAGGGCCAGCGCGCTGCCGGCCAAGTTGTTGCGCTTGAGTTCCTCGCCGATAAAGTGCCGGCCGGGCGGCGCCTGACCGCACGGCTCGGGCGCGTGAGGTGACACGAAGGCGGCGTCCGGCAGGAGGTTTTGCCAGGCGCGTCCGAGTTCGATGAGATCGTTACCGTCGGCGCCGTAACCGTGGAGGAAGATGACGAGCTGGCGGGCTGGTCCGCGGGAGCGCGGGGCAAGCCGCGGCCCGGTGAGTTCTGCGGCCATCATTCCTCCGTGGTTCAGGGTTGTACCGGGATCGCATCGCGCTGTCTAATGGCCCGGTAGTACGCCCACAAGAGACGCGCCGCCACCCCGCGCCAGGGCCGCCACGGCTCAGCAAGCACGCTGATTTCTTTCGTGGTCGGTCGCACCGGCAGTCCAAAAGCCAACCGCGCTCCTTCCTGAAGGGCAAGATCGCCGGCCGGCCAGGCATCCGGATGTCCGAGACAGAAGAGCAGGTAGATATCGGCTGTCCACGGGCCGATGCCGTGGATGGCGCAGAGCGCCCGGTGCGCATCATCGGCAGCCATCTCCGGCAAGGCCTCGCAATCAAGCACGCCGTCGGCGATGGCGCGGGCGATCTCCTTGAGGGCGCGGATTTTCGGCCGGGACAAGCCAAGCCGGGCGAGCCGGTCGGCTCGCGCCTTTATCAGCCTTTGCGGGATGAACGGATCATAGGCCGAGGCGAGCCGTCCCCAGATCGCGCTGGCGCTTGCCGTGGAAAGTTGCTGCGAGACCACGATGGTGGCTATTCCGGCAAATCCACCGGGCCGGCGGCGCAACGGCAGGGGTCCGGCGACCGCCGCCACCTTGGCAAGTCGCGGATCGGCCGCGATCAGGACAGCAAGCCCTGCGGCAATATCGGCCTCGGTGTCTATCCGGTGGTGCATGTCGTTGCGGCTTGGCTCAGGAGCAGAAATAGCGAAGATTGCGGTAGATCGATGATTTATCAGATTGGACTGTGGATAGGCAGCCGGACCAGCGCCCAGGGCATGAGACGAACGCCTGACGGGGGGAACGCCTGAATGACGGTGCCGATCTTCCGTTTCGCGCCGAGCCCGAATGGCTATCTGCATCTCGGCCATGCGCTGTCGGCGCTGCTGAACTTCGACATGGCGCAACGGAGCGGCGGGCGGTTCGTCCTGCGGATCGAGGACATCGATGCGGCGCGATGCCGCCCCGAATACGAGGCCGCCATTTATGAGGATCTCGCCTGGCTGGGGCTGCGCTGGGATGAGCCGGCGCTGCGGCAGTCCGCCCGTTTGGGCACCTACGAGGCGGCGCTCGGGCAGCTCGACGCCATGGGGCTTATCTATCCGAGCTTCGAGAGTCGCGCCGAGATCGCGCGCCTCGTGGCGGACCGCGATCGTGCCGGACTGTGGCCACGCGATCCCGATGGGGTTCCGCTCTATCCGGGCTGCGCCAGGAACCTAATCGCGGCCGAGCGCCGACGGCGCCGGGAAGCCGGCGCTCCTTTCGCGTTGCGCCTCGACATGACCGCCGCGATTGCGTTTGCGGGCCAACGCGGCTGCGGCACGCCTTTGCGCTTCGCCGAAATCGGCGCCGGCTCGAACAACGAAACCCACACGGTCATCGCCGATCCGGCCGCATGGGGCGATGTCATTCTGGCGCGCCGGGATGTGCCGACCAGCTATCATCTGTCGGTGGTGGTCGACGATGCCCATCAGGGCGTCACCCATGTGGTGCGCGGGCAGGACCTGTTCCACGCCACCAGCCTGCACCGTCTGCTGCAGGAGTTGCTCGCCCTGCCGCAGCCGGTCTATCGCCACCATCGCCTGATCTGCGACGCCAAGGGGCGCAAGCTGTCCAAATCGACCCGCGCCACCGGCCTGCGCGAGCTGCGGGCTGCCGGCGTCACGCCGGCCGATATCCGTCGTGCAGTGGGATTGCCGTACTCCGGCCCTTGCGCCGACTAGAGCGGGATGACTTTTCTTCGAATCGTCATCCCGCTCCAGCTTATTGTTGGAGCATGATCTTTTCCGAAAACCGGTTCCCACTTTTCGGGATCATGCTCTAGGCCGCCATGGACACCAAAGCCGAGTTGTGTTGACGTTTCGGGCGGATACCGGCTCCGCGCCTTCACTCCTCCGCTCGCGGGGGAGGGAAGCGAGGGGGCGGAGCACAGCAATTGGTCGGAGCTAACCAAGAACCGCATGCTGCAGGGCTGGTTCGTCATTGGGGTCGCGCTCGTCTATATCGGACTTTTGTTCGTTATCGCGAGCTATGGCGACCGGTTGAGCAGGGTCGGCGGCACCGATCGCCCGCGACCGCTGATCTACCCGCTGTCGCTCGCCATCTATTGCACGTCCTGGACATTCTTCGGTTCGGTCGGTTTAGCCACGCGGTCGGGATTTGATTTTCTGGCGATCTATATCGGTCCGATCGCTATGATCGGATTAGCCTCCCCGCTGATCGCGCACATCACGCGCCTTTCAAAAACGCAAAACATCGTCTCGATCGCGGATTTCATCGGCGCGCGTTATGGCAAGCATCAGGGCGTGGCAGCGACCGTGGCGATGATAGCCATCATCGGCATGGTCCCTTATATCGCGCTTCAGCTCAAAGCCGTGTCGTCCTCACTCGATACGATCGCGGCCCCTCTCGCCACGTGGGCGGGCCCGGTGCAACCCATGCTGGGTGACCCGCCGCTGCTGGTCGCGGTTTCGCTCGCCGCCTTCGCGGTCCTGTTCGGTACGCGGCATATCGACGCCACCGAGCATCAACACGGTCTGATGTTGGCGATCGCCGTCGAATCGATCGTCAAGCTTATTGCGTTCCTGGCTGTCGGCATATTCGTGACATTCGTGATGTTCGACGGGCCGGTCGCGCTGTTTGCAAAAGCGTTGGAACGCCCGGAGACGACCGCGGTGCTGACTGCCGGGACGAGCCCCGGTAGCATGGCAGCAATAACGCTGCTGTCGCTGTCCGCGATTATCCTGTTGCCCCGCCAGTTCCACGTCACCGTGGTCGAGAACAAGAACGAATCCGAGATCCGCGGCGCTGCATGGCTGTTTCCCCTCTATCTGGTTCTCATCAATCTGTTCGTGGTGCCGGTCGCGATCGCCGGCATGTTGACGTTCTCGCCAGGCACGATCGACAGCGACATGTACGTGCTCGCGCTGCCGATTTCAGCCGGCTCGGAATTCCTGGCGCTCGTTGCCTTCATCGGCGGGCTGTCGGCGGCGGCGGCCATGGTGATCGTCGAAACCATCGCCCTCGCCATCATGGTGTCAAACGACATTGTCGTGCCGCTTGCTCTCATGCGGCGTCACGGCACCAATGTCGGCACCCATCTCTTGACTGTGCGCCGCATCGCCATCTTTGCGGTGGTGCTGTTCGCGTATCTCTACTACCGCTCCGCCGGAGAGGCCCAGCTTGCCGCCATCGGACTGATGGCGTTCGCCGCCATCGCACAGCTTGCTCCGGCGTTTTTCGGCGGTTTGATGTGGCGACGCGCCACCGCCGCGGGCGCCCTTGCCGGCATGACGATCGGCATCCTGGTGTGGGCTTATACTTTGCTCCTGCCGAGCCTCACCATTTCGGCGTGGGGGACGACGTTTCTGGCTGCGGGGCCGTTCGGGATCGACGCGCTGCGGCCGCAGGCGCTGTTCGGGCTCGATCTGGCGCCACTGGTTCACGGGATGATATGGAGCCTTGCGCTCAACCTTCTCGCCTATGTGGCCATTTCGTTGATCAAACGGCCTGCCGCCATCGAGCGCATCCAGGCGGATATTTTCGTGCCGCACAGGTTGACGCCGGCCCCGAGCTTCAGGCTGTGGCGATCCGCCGTGACGGTGCAGGAACTCACCGTCGCGGTTGCCCGGTATCTCGGCGAGGAGCGCACTCGTCTTTCGTTCGACGGCTTCGCGGCCGAACGGCATATGCGCCTCGAACCTGGCGCACATGCGGATTTCGAGCTCTTGCGCTACGCCGAGCGGCTGCTCGCCTCGGCCATCGGCGCGGCTTCGTCCCGCCTCGTATTGTCGCTGCTCCTGCGTCAACGCACGGTTTCCACCAAGGCGGCATTGAAGCTGCTCGACGACGCCAACGCCGCGATCCACTATAACCGCGAGATCCTGCAGACCGCGCTCGATCATGTGCGCCAGGGCATTGCGGTGTTCGACAAGGATACGCACCTGATCTGCTGGAACCGGCA
>WNFT01011417.1_pt1 | contig 13844 bp, 10 predicted proteins | sample 5400191 | NCBI WGS metagenome assembly WNFT01 (sample SAMN13153359, study PRJNA577476) | soil metagenome | isolation source: 80 cm saprolite under Madrone tree | place: USA:California | collected 2016-06-14
CGAGGTCAGCCGCAAGTCGCGCATTCCCATCGCCTGCTGGAGCGCGAACGACGCCATCGCGTTGCTCCACGTGACGCCCGGGTTGACGAGTAATCCGTCGATGTCGGAGCGGTTGAGCCCGGCGTCCTCGATAGCAAGCTCGACCGCCTCGATCGCAAAGCCGAGGGCGTGTGAATGGTCGTAATTCTTGCCCATTCGGGTAGCACCGAGTCCGGCGATGGCACATTTTCCACGCAAGCTCATGCGGTTCTCCCTGCCGTGGCCTATCTTTCGCGTCCCATCCGCTTTTCCGGCGTCCCATCCGCTGCTCCCCCGATTATTGGGGGGCGTGTAACAAGCCGGGTCAGCGGTCGCGAATCATAACCCAAGTACCGCGCGGGCGAAAACCGGCGGCGAGGGCCTCTTGAGGAGAGATGGGCTGGCGAGTCAAGAGCCGAAATTCCGTTTGATGAAACTGAGGAGGAACCCGCTCGTAACTGTTCATGTTGCGAAGTGACGATCCTTACACTTAGAATTACAGGTGGGAGAACCTTATACATGGCCGAACCGCTGAGCTTTCAGGCGCTGTCGAGCCGCGACTACGTGCTGTCGAGCGCGGAAAATTTTGTCTTGTATGTGCTGCTCGAGGCGATAGCGAGTGGCGGTGGCGCCAACGGCGCGGGAGGACCGCGCATCCCGTTGAATCTCGGCGTGGTGATCGATCGCTCGGGCTCGATGTACGACGAGCGGCGGCTCGAATTTGTAGTCGAAGCCGTCAAGTTCCTGGCCGAGAGCGCCGCGCCTGACGACAAGGTTGCGGTGGTCGCTTTTGCGGACAAGGCGCAGGTAATCGTGAAGCCCGACGAAATCCACGACAAGGGCGCCGTCAGGCGCGCGATCGAGGATATCGACTTGCTCGAAATCGGCGGTGGCACGCAGATGGCGCTCGGGATGCGCGCGGCAATCGAGCAGGTCAATCAGAGCCTCGCGAGTAACCGGCTGAATCGAGTGCTCGTGCTGACCGACGGGCAGACCTATGAAGAGACAGCGTGTATCGACCTGGCTAATCAGCACAAGGAACAGATGTCGTTTTCGGCGATGGGCGTCGGGGTCGATTTCAACGAGAAGCTGCTGATGCGGATCGCGCAGGACTCGCACGGTAAATATCATTTCATCGGCAATCCGTCCGAGATACCCGGCATTTTCGACGACGAACTGCAGGGGCTGCGCGCGGTTACGATGCGCAACGGCCGAATCGAGGTCACGCTATCGCAAGGCGTCCAGGTGCGCGAGGCGTTTCGCGCGAGTCCGGAAATTTATTCACTCGGCACGCCACTGGTCCCCGAAGATCGCAAGGTTACTTACGATATCGGCGACCTTGAGGCGGGGGTGCCTGGCTCGGTGTTGATGACGCTGGTGCTGCCGCCGCGCAAGCCGGGGACGGTGCGAATCGCGCAATCCACGTTTCATTACGATGTGCCGGGGGTGGGCGAGCGCACTGCCAATGTTGACGTGACTGTCGAGTACACGCTCGACCGCACGCTCACGAGCAAGGTCAACGCTCGCGTGATGAACCTGGTCGATCAGGTCTCGATCGCGAAGCTCCAAGCGAAGGCCGAAGAAGAGTTGAAGGCGGGCAACGTCGACCGCGCGACCCGGCTCTTGAGTAATGCGATCCAGGGCACGCAGCGGCTTGGCAACGTCAAAGCGACGCAAGCACTGGTCGGCCTGATGGACCAGGTGAAGAAGACCCAGACGTTGCAGACCAAGGCGGCCAAGACGACGCTGCTGCAAGCGCAGGCCGTCGTGCGCAAGACGCAGATGCTCGATCCCGAGGCGCTCAAGGAACTGCAGAAGGACGAATAGCGAGAAAGCGAAGCCTGGGGCGCGAAGCCGGGGAACTGATCCAGGGCGCAAGGCCGCCCGCGGCAAACGAGGTGCTTGGAAGATCATGATCAAATGCAGCGAATGCGGCTACGAGAATATGGACGGGCTCGATTATTGTGACGGATGCGGCGCGAAGTTGAATGCCGCCGCGGCATCGGAACATGCCGGCGCAGCAGCATCCGAGCATGCCGGCGCAGCAGCGGGAGGGGCAGGCGCACCGGCTCCTGCAGCGTCCGCGGCGCCGTCGGGGGAAGCCGCCGCCACAGCCGCCCCTGCAGCGGAGTCCACGCCTGCAGCCGCGCATACTGATGGCGGTGCGGCCGCTGACGGCGGCGCTGCGGCTGCTGCGGGAAGCCCGGCGTCGCAACCCGCGCCCTCGTCCGAGGCTCCAACGGGTGAAATCCAAAAGCCTGCCGAGGCTCCTCCAGCGACGGAGCCGCAGCCTGCGGCCGCGGCGGCTGCGACGTTCAAGGCGAAGCTTTCGATTCTCCGTGGCGGGCGCAAAGGCCAGGAATTCGAACTGGAGGTCGGGAACAATCAGATTGGGCGATGGGACCCGGAGACCGGGGCATTCCCGGAGGTGGACCTGGACCAGGACGACCCCGAGGCCAAGGTCTCGCGCAAGCATGCGCTCGTCCGCATCGATGGCGGCAAAATCACGGTCGAGGATACCGGGAGCCTCAACGGCACCTATGTGAACCGTCAGCCGCGGCTTATCCCGGGTACTCCGGTCGACCTCAAGAATGGTGACGAGATAATTATCGGTAAAACGTTTCTTCGATTGGTCATCGAGCCGATCTCCTGATGTGAGTACTTGGTGTAGACAGGGGCGTCCATCGATGGGCGCTCCTTTATGTCCGGGGCTGTACCGTCGCAAGATGTCATGAAACCGGGTGAGCCGCTTGCCGTCGGACTATTGCTCGACGGTCGTTATCGTATCCACAAGATACTCGGCCAGGGCGGGATGGGACGCGTGTACATGGCGAACGACACGCGGCTCGCGAACCGGCCCGTCGCCTGCAAGGAGATGGTTCTTGGCGACGGAATCGAGCATCAAAAAGCGATCGAGGATTTCAATCGCGAGGCGCGCGTGCTCGCCGCCCTGTCGCATCCGAGCATCCCGCAGATAGTCGACTACTTCGCCGAAGGCGGCCGCCATTACCTGGTGATGGAATTTGTCGCAGGCGGCGACCTGCAAGGCCGTCTCGACAAGCTCGGACCCAAGGCGCGGATGGCTCAGGGGCAGGTGCTGCGCTGGGCGCGCCAGATCCTGGATGTGCTCGCATTTCTCCATGCGCAAAAACCTGCGATCGTTTATCGCGACCTGAAGCCGAGCAACATCATGATCGACCAGCACGGACGCGCGATGCTGGTCGACTTCGGAATCGCGCGCTTTCTTCCGCCGGGCGGGCGCGGCACGCAAATAGGGTCGGTTGGCTATGCTCCGCCAGAGCAGTACCTGGGCAAGATGGAGCCGCGGTCGGACCTCTATTCGCTTGCTGCGGCAATGCATCATCTGCTGACGGGGCGCGATCCGCAGCTCGAGCCACCATTCAGTTTCCCGCCGATCCGTCAGCTTGCGCCCGAAGTATCGGAGCAAACCGGACGCGTGATTATGCAGGCGCTCGACAAGGACGTCGAGAAACGACCGCCCTCAGCGCGCGACATGAGAGACGCATTGCCGAATCCGGAGCTCGATGAGTCCGTATCTGAGAGTGCGTCTGCTGCCGGTGGAGCGGGACGCGCAGGCGCCAGCGCGTCGCCGGCGATGTCCTCGATGACGACGATTGTGCTCACTCAGCCTGCGATGCCGGGCGGCCCTGCGAATGTCGCCGCGAAGTCTTCCCTAGCACGATTCCCGAACGCAGCGCTTTCGCCCGCGCCATCGCAAGCTCCATACATCGCCACACCATCGAGAGCTCCAGGTGTCGCCGCGGCCTCGCTAGCGCCGAGCGTCGCCGCACCCCGCGAGGCGAAAGTGAAAGCGGTTGCGCAGATTACACAGCGAAGCCTCAAATTGCCGGTCGCGGCGGCGCCGCCTTCGAGCCGGGTCTCTTCGGCCGCGTCGACCGCGAAGACCAAAGACCTAGGGATAAAGCCGGGTAAGACGCCATCAGCGCCGGCGTCGAACGCGGGCATTTCGGCGCGCAGGCTGCTTTCGCGGTTTAGGCCATCCGCGGTTAAGACTTCGAGCCCGAACGTAAAGGCGAAGACCGACCCGCAACCGATATCGGCAAACACGAACGGAGCTTCCGCGTCTAATACCGCGGTTCGTTCCGTCCGTGGCATCGCGCCACCGATCAACATCGCGCCACTCGTCAACGTCGACGGCAAGGAACGGCCGCGCATTTCACCGGCCGGATACAGTGCATTTTCCAATGGTAGTGCGGGCGCGAGTGCCGCCAACGACGCGCTTGCCGGCGCGCGGCTCGTCGCCGCGGCCGAGGGGATGCAATTCGGTCTGGCAGGCGGGCGCATCGTGATTGGGCGTTTGATCGGACGCGACGATGTGGTGGATATCGATCTCTCGGCGCTGAAGCGGGGCGTCGAACGTATCTCGCGCCGGCATGCCGAGATAATTCGCCAGGGCGCAGATTATTTCATTCGCGACCTTGGCAGTCTCAACGGAACGTATATTTCGGGGCGCGGCAAACTCGGGCGCGATCAGCTCTACAAGTTGAAGGATCGCGACGAGGTAGTCCTGGGCGGCGCTAAACTGGAATTTCGAAAGAGCTGACGCATGATCACGTGTCCCGAATGCGGCCTACAGGCGACTGACGACGCCAGGTTTTGTGATCGTTGCGGGCACGGGTTCGCGCAGACCGCATCGCGCAAGCCGGCCCCCTCGATTGCACCGCTTGCGGAGGGCACGGAACTCAAGCATGGTTTTCGGATCGTCCAATTGTTGAGCCAGGTCTCGCATGAGAACCGCTACCGTGCCGAGCGGATGCGCAATGGCAAGGTCGAACGCTTCCAAATGCGCGAACAAATCGGGCCGGGCCCGCGATCCACTTATGAGACCACCATCCCGGATGAGCCGGTCACGACCAAGCCACCTGCGGACGCATCTACAGCGGAACAGGATCCGAACGGACCGCGCGCGAAAACGGCAGACCTAAAGCTCAAGCCCGCTCCCAACGTCAGCGAGCAAAGCCCTTCGCCAAATGGCTCGCGGGAGGGGTTGTCAGGCAAGCCCGCCGCATCCGCTGAAGAGCCACTGAACACTTCGCCGGCTGCGGAGGGTGAGACCGGACATGACGTGCACGTTCGCGAGGAGCGAACATCGCCTCGGGAGGACGCTGCGCCGCCTCAGCAAAACTCGGCGTCCGCGGCTGATTCGAGCGCCGTCGCATTGACGGACGCCGTGGCCCATGCCGAAACGCCAGCGGAAAACGGTGATCGTAGGAGCAATGCAGGCGAGATTACACCGCAGCCCGACGCCAGCGTTGACGAGCGTGACGACCTCGGTGAGCTCTTCGGGCGCGTGCTTGCGTTGTCACTGACGCTGAACCATCCCGCTTTCCAGCGCGCGGTTGAAGGTTTCTCCCACGAGGGCCGAGTTTATCTCGCCTATCCCGACGAGCAGCTTACGCCGCTTTCGCGACGGCGCGGCGGTCTCAAGATGAGCGAGCCGGAGGCGTTGAATGCCGCGATCCAGCTATGCCAGGCGGTGAGCTTCGTGAACCGGCGTGGCCTGCGCGTCAACGATATCTGCCCGGATTCGGTTGCGTATGGCAGTGACGGGCGCATCCGGCTCACGGGACTCGATTACATAAGCAACGACAACGAACTTCAGTCCGAGCCGATTTTCAATGACGGCTACACGGCGCCCGAGATCTATCGTGCAAAAAAGGTCGACAAACGCGCCGACGTCTTCTCGGTAGGCGCGCTGCTTTACACGTGCCTCACGGGAGAGCGGCTGGAGTCAGAGGCATGGCTCGAAGAGGCGGGCCCCGTGCGCTTTTATCCCCCTCACGTGGTTACGCCCGCGCTGGAGCAGGCGGTGCGCCGTGCGCTGGTGTTCAATCCGGCCGCGCGATGGGCAAACGTGGACGCGCTGAAGGCCGAACTCGTAAGCCTGAACAGCCGTATCCGCGTGCGCGCCGGCGTGCTGACGGACGTTGGGATGGTCCGCGAGCTGAACGAAGATTCGGTGATGGCGGTCGAATATACGCGTGACTCGCTTATCGAACCGTCGCAAAATTTCCTGTACGTAGTCGCCGACGGGATGGGCGGAGCCGAGGCCGGTGAGATGGCCAGCGCAATTGCCGTGGGCGCAATCCGCAATTATGTCGAGAGCGCGCTCAAGGACTCCAAGGCCCCGGATGTGGGCCAGGTTCTGCGGGATGCGCTCGAAGCGGCCAACACGCGGATTTTGGAATATCAGGCGGAGCACCCGGAGTCGCGTGGCATGGGATCGACGGGTGTGAGCATACTGATCTCACCGCCAGGGGCGGCCGTAGCCTGGGTGGGCGACAGCCGTGGCTATTTTTGTGACGGGGCGGGTCTGCGCCAGCTCACTCGCGATCATTCGCTGGTCCAGCGGCTTATCGAGATCGGGCAGATTACACCCGAGGAGGCGCGCCATCACGAGCATAAGAACGTGATCACGCGGTCGTTGGGGGCGCGCCCGATCGGACCCGCCGGCGCTGAGTCGGTCTCGCTTCGCTTGAAGCGTGGCGACCGTCTGATGCTGTGCAGCGACGGGCTTACGGCGCATGTCGAGGATAAGGAAATCGGCGAGATTCTGTGCCGGCAATCGGATCCCTATGAGGCGGCGCGGGAACTGGTAGTGGCTGCCAATGCGGGAGGGGGAACCGACAACGTGTCGGTGATTGTTATCTTTGCAGGCTGACATCAATGGCCAACAAAAAACCACCGCCCCAACCCTCCGCAGCCCTGCCGGGCCCGCTCGAGGGGGGCACGCTGCTGCAAAGGCGCTACCTCATCGAGCGTCTGATCGGCGGTGGCGGGATGGGGATGGTTTATCTGGCGCGCGACCAGCGCCTGGCCAACCGCCCATGCGCCATCAAGGAGATGGTCGACCACTTCATCGACCCACAGCAACGGATCGAGGCCAATGAATACTTCGCTCGCGAAGCCGATACCCTCGCCCAGCTAAAACATAACGCGATTCCAGCAATCAGCGACCGCTTCGACGACCAGAACCGCCATTACCTGGTGATGGAGTACGTCGAGGGGCGCGACCTCGAGCAGGAATTGGCCGCGCGCGGCGGACCGTTGCCCGAAGGACTCGTGATCGACATCGCGCGCCAACTCTGCGACGTACTCGCGTACTTGCATGGCCTGACACCGCCGATCGTCTATCGGGACATGAAGCCCTCCAACGTGATGCTTACGTCGCGCGGGAGGGTGGTGCTGGTCGACTTCGGGATCGCGCGGTTGTTCAAGGCGCAGCGCAAGGGCACGATGATCGGCACGCTCGGATTCGCGCCGCCGGAACAATACCAGGGAGTCGCCGACCCGCGCGGCGATATCTACTCGCTCGGCGCAACGCTGCATTACGTGACGACCGGGCGCGACCCCGAGAAGTTCCCGCCGTTCAGCTTTCCACCGGTGCGCGACCTGCGTCCCGAAATCTCGAGCAACCTGGCAGGTGCGATCGACCGGGCCTTAGCGTACGAAATGAACGACCGGCCCTCGTCGATCCAGGAATTCCGCGACATGTTGCTCTACGGGCGCGGGCTCATGGATAGCCGCAACACGGTCATAAACCCGAAGAGCGGAACTGGCGGCCTTGCACAGACGACTCTCCCGCCCGAAGTCCTCGAGGCGCTTGCAGGGCCTCCTCGCAAGCCGGCGAGCTGGGGTCGGCGCCTGTTCGGGATGGCCCTGTTCACGCTCATACTGGCGGGTGGGGCTTTCGGCGCGACTTACCTTTATTCGAACCCGCAGTTGCAGGAGCAGCTCGGGGTAAAACCCTTTATCGAAAGCCTGCCCTGGAAGCATCAGGAACTCGTCGCCAAGGCGATGGAGCATCCGCTCGAGTTCGAACGTATGACGCTGGCGCTTTCGACGCGCGCCGGTGAGGAGCTGTCGGCGCCCAAAGCGATCTTCACCAGCCAATGCGCGCTACCTCAAATGGAAGGCGTCGTTCAAGAACCGGCTGGTGGGGCTCCAGAGCCGCAACGACAAGATCGAAGCGCGCTTCTTCGACCCGACCGGGGTTCAGATAGCTTCCAGCCCGCAATCGCGTTTCGTCGGTCCGGCGCAGACTGCGGTCGACTTCAGCGGCGTTGCGTTAATCCCCGACACGAGCATTGCGGCGGGAAGCTATAAGATCGCGCTCTATGCGGAGGAAAACCTGCTCGCCGAGCAGCGTTTCGATGTTACCCAGGACGTTGCGGCCATTGCGGCGGCAGAAAGGGCGAAGGCCGCATCCGTAGCGGCTGCGCGCGCGGAGGAGCAAAAACAGCGCGCGGAGGCGCAGCGGCTCGCGATGATCCAGGAACGGATGAGCAAGCCGTTGCAGCTCGAGACGATCGAGTTCGTAAACAGCACCAAAGACGGCACCGTGCTGGCGGGGCCGAGCGGCGTGTTTAACGTCTCCAAAGTCTTGTTCGTGGCCTGGAAGGCTATTTTCCAGAACCGCCTCGCCGGACTCGACACCAACCAGTACCGCGTTGACGCGACCTACGTTGGACCTGACGGCAGTATGCTGGGAAGCGTTAACGACTTCCAAACAGTACGCAAAACCCAGCAGCACGCCGTTTTCAGCGGACGCGTGGGGAACTCCGCGGGCGGCGCCTTCTTGCCCGGGCAGTATACCGTCAACTTCTATCTGAATGGGCACTACGTGGCGCAGAAGAAGTTTCGAGTGGTGGCCGACGCCGGACTGCCGTACGGCAGGGACCTCAGCGGTGCGGGAGGAAGTGCCGGAGGCGGCGGAGGCTCGGGCAGCGGCACGGCGGTGGGTCTCGAAACTCCGACGCTTGCCAGCGGCACAATCGACGGCATCAATGGCAGGGACAACGTTCCGATGGAGTTGCGGCTGCGTCCACAGCCCAACGGGTTCCTCCACGGCGAGTTGGTGGTTCATCTGTCGGGGTACGAGATTACGCCACTTGACGGGTTTGTGCGCGGCAACCATGTGGAGTTCCAGGCGGCACATGGCGCCGAAACGCTATATTTCGAAGGCGAACGTCACCGCGATAATCTGAGCGGTACGTTTAATGTCGAACCGTCGGGCACGCACGGCACCTGGAGCACGCGCGCCGACTGACGACTCCGTCAACCGAAGGCGCGGTCACACTGGCGCCATACCATGGAGACGTTTGGTGCGTGTTGCGGCCGGTCTGCGCTGCTGCATCATGCTTCGAAGAGACGCGCGCATTTTTGTACTTGAACGGTGCGGCGGCACGCGTAATGCTCTGTTCGAGATGTTATGGGAAGCAATGTCTCCCGTGAAAAGTTACTCTTCTACGCTGCGGCCGGCGGCCTGGGTGGTTTTGGAGCCTGGGGTACGGCCGAGCCGTTTCTCGGTATCCATTCCGTTTACGGACGCGACCTTCTGCTTGGCGCGCTAGTCGGCCTTTTCATCGCCGCCTTCCTCGCCTCGATCGAAGCGTTGAGCGTGGGACAATGGCGGCAGGCGACGCGCGGTATCCAGTCAGGCGCCATTATCGGCGCCGTCGGCGGCGCGATGGGATTGCTGGTCGGTGAGCTCGCGTTCGACGTGTTGGGCGGTTTCCACGGGCGCATCCTGGGATGGGCCGTGCTCGGGCTGCTGGTTGGGTTGGGCGTGGGATGGGCGACACGCTCCGGCGCACGTCTGCGCAATGGCGCGTTGGGCGGCTTGGCCGGCGGTGCAATCGGCGGATTATGCTACCAGGCTTTAACTGCTACGTTTCCGCAGGCCTTTGGGCGCGCGATCGCGATTATCCTCATCGGCGCGCTGATCGGGTTCTTCATCGGGCTCGTGAGTGAGCTCCTCAAGCGCGGCTGGCTGATGGTCGTGCGCAGCAATAGCCGCAATGCGCGAGAGGGCCGCGAATACCCGCTGATCAAGCCGGTGACGATTATCGGACGGGCGGAGGAAAGCGACATCGGCTTGTTTGGCGACCAGTCCGTGCTCGCCCATCACGCGATCATCCGCAACGAGGGCAAGAACTTTATGCTGACTCCGGCCGGCGGTGGCCAGGTGCTCGTCAACCGGCAGCCGGTGAATGGCCGTTGCGTCCTCAAGAGCGGCGACCGGGTGGAGATCGGTGGTACGCTGTTTTTATTCCGTGAGCGGGCGCAGGCAGCGCAAAACTGAAGTGCAGTTGCCGCGCATCGTCGAGGTGCCGCGGCCGCGCATCGAAGGAGCATCGCGACTGCGCCGCCTCTCCGCCTGGCTAGCTGCGCTTAGCGCCTTCGCATTGCTTTCCGGGTGCGCCACTCAACGGCGCGAATACATGGAGCCCATTTCGATTCAGACGGTCGAGTATTATCCCTTCCAGGTCAAAGGCTACGAGAATACGTACCCCAAGCGACGCATCCTGATAGTTCCACCGGTCGATGGACGTGATTTCAAGGACGTCGCCGGCGTCAGCCATGACCCGTACAATGAGCACCCTTCGATCGGAGTGGTACTCGACCAGACCGGGAGCATTGATCAGCATGTCTACGGGACGGACCTGACTACGCTTTTCCGGGACGCAATCGCAAAAGCGGCGAACGAGGCCGGTATGACGTCGTCGACTTCGTCTCAGACGCTGGCCGACGCGCTAAAGGTGCGCGGCAACGATTACGTGCTCGCGGCGAAACTTTCGCGCTGCTGGGTGGTCAAGCATCGGGGACCAGACAATCCCGCCGGTCCGACCTGGTTTACGTCGGCCGAGGTGGCGATCCAGGTGGCAATCTACAAACCTCCCTTCGCCATTGCGTTCTGGCAGGACGAGAGCAGCGCCAATTACAGCGATCCGCCGGCAACCGCGGCCGGTCTGCCGCTGGAGGATCAAACGGAGATCTATGATGACCCGGGACAGGTGCTGTCGGTCGCGCTGACACGCGCGGTCGCAGGCATCTTCAAGCGTGATAGCCTGCACGAGCTGATCGTCGAGGACTCGATGCTGAAGAATTGAAGGGCTGCCGCTCGGGTTCGCCTCCCACGACCCTGGCCCTCAGCATTTCGGCCGCATGGCGTCGAGCGCGGCAGAGAGCGTAGCCAGGAGGCTTGAAGCAAGCGCAGGCGGGGCGGATTTCCCGACAATACTGCGCGAAGAGATCTACATGGGGACGCATTTCGTTAGGAGCTAGTGCGATGGCGGGAACGATCCTGGCCGGCGACGTGGGCGGCACCAAGACCCATCTCGGTCTCTACCGCGCGGATGGCCCCGAGCTCATGCTTTTGCGCGAACGTATCTATGCCACCCGCGACTTTGCCGGCCTCGAGGATGCGGTTGCCGATTTTCTAGGCGGCGGCGACTCGGCTGGCGCGGCCTGCGTCGGCGTTCCCGGCCCGGTTGTCGACGGCGTCAGCCACGCGACCAATGTGCCGTGGAACATGGAGGAGCGGAAGCTCGCCCGCGCACTAAATGGCACGCGCATGCAACTGATGAACGATCTCGAGGCGACCGCCTACGGCCTGCTCCATCTCGAAGAAACTGAGTTGGCCGTGTTGCAGCCGGGCGAGGTGCGGCGCGCAGGAGCGAATATCGCAGTCATCGCGGCGGGCACGGGATTGGGCGAGGCCGGTATGGTCGCAACGGCCGGGGGCTATCATGCGGTCGCGACCGAGGGCGGCCATTGCGACTTCGCACCACGCGGCAGCGAGCAGGAGCAATTGCTCGAATTTCTCGCGCGCGAGTTCGGCCATGTGAGTTTCGAGCGCGTGCTCTCCGGTCCGGGTCTGCACAACATTTACCGGTTCCTGCTCGCGCATCCGCAAGGGAGCGAAGCGAAGGAGCCGCAATGGCTCGTGGAGCGGATGTCCTCCGAGGACCCGGCGGCGGTGATCAGCGCAGCCGCACTCGAGGGGCGCGACCCGCGATGCGTTCATGCACTGGAGATGTTCGCCGCAATTTACGGCGCCGAGGCGGCCAACCTCGCACTCAAGTTTCTCGCGATGGGCGGCGTATACCTCGGTGGCGGCATCGCACCGAAGATCCTGCCCTTTTTACAGCACGGCGGCTTCGTTCGCGCCTTCCTCGACAAGGGCCGCCTGCGCTCGACGCTCGGCGGCGGCGCTGATCGGCGCGGCACATGTCGCGGCTTCGATGCTCTGAGCGTTTGTGTTTTTCACCTTTCCGCGCGGCTCCGTTGTCGCCGCGCCAAGTGCTGCGAAATAGTTTACGCGCGGAAAGGTGAAAAAGGATCACGGGAAATAGCTGGCCGGCGCGACGCCTGCGACCGGAATACCGGGAATGTCCGCGGCGCGAGACTGAGCCCGCGCGAAAAGTACCGACGCCGAGTCACTGTAAATCAGTTTCCAGTCTTTGCGCGAGCTCATCAATTTGTACGCCTCGCCCCCCGGCGAAATCAGCGCATAGTCGTGCTGATAGGATTCGAGCATGCCTGCCGCGCCGGAAAGACCGTGATAGAACGCGAGGTAATCTTCGATCACTTTCGGCGGATAGAGGAGCTGGTAGCGGCCGTCTATGAACACCCGCGAGGCGGCATCGTGAAAGATCATGAACTCGCCCCATTCGAAGTTGCACAGCACATTGCCGTGCAGGTCATGGTGCTGCATGAACGCCAGCGCGCCGAGCGGAGAGGGACGTGAGGTCGGCATACTGCGCGAAAACAATCCCGTTTCCACCGCGAGCAGCATCGCCAGTGAGACCATAAGGATTTGAGCCGCCGGCGTCAGAACATCGCTGGTGCTCTTCGTTGTGTCCCGTACGGAACGGCTGCGAACTTTGTCTACGAGCAATTGGCAATGGCGCGCGAGCGGGACGGCCGCGGCAATCATCGCGAGCGCCATGTTGCGGACCGACACGAACGGTGAGATCCCCATCACGATCGCGACCGCAACGAGCGGCAGATCCTCACTGGATGGCGTAAGGACGAGCGTCACGGCAAGGAAAATCAGCATTGCGACCACGAGCAGCAGAAAGACGTTGCCGGAATGCGGCTGATCCCAGGTATTGCGCAGAAAGACGATGAGCGGCTGCCACTCCGTATCGGCGTTGAGAATCGACGGACGCTCGAAGGTCTGGTAGATCGCCGCCCACGCACTCGTTCCGTATGGTGTCGCCAGAGTCGCGGCGGTGGTGGCGCCCGTGACGACGGCGAAGCGCAGCGGGCGGCGCCATCCGCGTCCCTCGAGCAGGGCCTGCGAGCCCGCGACCCCGCCGTACACCGCGATTACCGCGAGCCCGATGATGAACCCGCCGTGCAGATTCACCCATAGCATCATCATCGGCACCAGGAGCCATAGCGGGGCGTGTCCTCTGTAATTGTCGCGCGCCAGTATCAGAAGCAGGGCGGCCATCAGCACGAACGTGAAAAGCTGTGGCCGGAATTGCATTAGGGGAAGCAGCGCCAGCGCGACCGCCATCAGCACACCGGATTGCACGCCGAGCGAGGCGCCGGTCTCACCCTCGGCGCCCGCGAGCAGGATAATCGTCGCGGCGGTTAGCGCGAGCTTCATGAGCTTGAGCCCGACGACCCCGAGCGCGTCGTAAACGCCCGCCATTATCACCTGCGCGAGCCATTCGTGATCGAAGTATGGCGCCCCCGGCGCGGAGTATGAGTAGTAATCGAGCCAGGGTACGCAACCCTGCTTGAGCATCGTCTGGCCAAACGCAATATGTCCCCACAGGTCAGTGCCTGCATAGCGGGCGCAATCGGCAACAACGATCGCGAACAGCACCAGCGCGGGGGCATAACGTAGCAGCGCCGGCGATACGGGAGAGGTCGCCTGCATAGCAGAAACGCCTGTGCCCCAGCGTGTTTGAGTGCAAGCTCCCATACGACCTAACCCCCGGCCCCTTCCCTGAAGGGAAGGGGAGTAAAAGTAAAAAGGGCCTCGC
>WNFT01005815.1_pt1 | contig 13842 bp, 11 predicted proteins | sample 5400191 | NCBI WGS metagenome assembly WNFT01 (sample SAMN13153359, study PRJNA577476) | soil metagenome | isolation source: 80 cm saprolite under Madrone tree | place: USA:California | collected 2016-06-14
CGGCACTCCGAGGAATTCGAGGAGCTCGTCTCCAGGTGCCTGATCAGCGTCGGCGGGTTCGGGGTGGTGGACGCGTACGTCGGCGACTCCGTCGGCAGGCAGCTGCAGCGCTACGCGAAGAACATCCGTCGCTGAGCTCACGCGGCAGCTCAGGTTCCGGGTGACGCCGGATCGCTGGCGTCAATGACCCGGTTGCGCCCGGAGAGGAGCGCGCGCGCTGCCTCCACCGCTTCAGCCGTCCCGGCGAGCGCGAGGACATCGTCGACGCGTAGCAGCTCGTGGCCCGTGGGAACCAGCACCTCCTCCCCGGCGCGAGCGATGGCGAGCACGGTCGCACCGGTCGTCCCGCGCAGGTTCAGGCTTGCGAGCGTCCGTCCCACCGCCGGACTTTCCTGCGAAAGCGCGAAGCGCACGGGCGAGCCGAGTCCGGGGAGGACCTGCCCGATCTCCAGCTCCATCTTTCCGCTCCCTGTCGCCGGCGCGCCGCGCGCCTGCGAGAATGCCGCCGCGAGCACCTGGGCCCCGGCGCGGACGTGGCCCTGGAGCTGGGTGACCGACAGCCAGAGCCGGATGCCGAGGAAGACGAATGCCGCGGCGAACAGCGCCAGCGTCGGGGCCAGGGGCAGGAAGGCGCGCGCGACAGCGAACAGCGGCAGCCCCAAGGCGACTGCCGCGGCCAGCTGCAGCGCGACCACGAGGGCGCGGCGTGGCGCTGCGGCCAGGTCCACCTTGCCGGGCGCTCCCGCCGGCAGCGCCTGCGTGGCGAGAGACAGCGCGAGCGCGCCGACGAGCCGCACGATGCCCACGAGAAAAGGCGCCGCGAGGGCGATTGCGGCAGCGAGGGCGATTACCTCGGCCGCCCGGGAGCCGAGGCCACCGCGCGAGCGCAGCCAGACGATGACCTCGGGGAAGAAGCGCGCGCACAGCACTACCACCGCCGTGAGGAGCGCGGCGTCGAGCAGCAAAAGACGGACGAGCCTTTGCGCGCGGGTCCTGCGCGGTCCCGGCGCACGCAATCCGTCGATCCAGGATCCGTACAGCGCCACGAAGGTCTGCAGCGCATGGGGCAGCTTGCGATCCACCCAGGCTGCCACGGGACCGGAGGCGCGGATCATCCAAGGCGTGGTGAGCGTGGTGAGCGCGGAGACGCTCACCGCCACGGGGTAGAAGAAGTCCGGCACGATGCCGGTCGAGGTCCCGACCGCCGCGATGATGAATGAAAATTCTCCGATCTGCGCCAGGCTCATGCTGGCCGCGACGGAAGTGCGGACCCCGGCACCGGTGAGGAAGGCCGGAATCGACACTCCGACCGTCTTGCCCGCAATCACGACGGCGGAGAGGGCGAGGATGGCCGCCCAGTGCTGGCGTACCAGGCCGGGGTCGATGAGCATTCCGACCGAGACGAAGAAGACCGCGGCGAAGAGATCGCGCACGGGCTGGAGGAGGTGCTCGATCGCTGCGCCATGCTGCGACTCGGCGACGAGCGTTCCAGCCAGGAACGCCCCGAGCGCGACCGAATAACCGAACCGCTGCGCCAGCAGCGCGAAGGCGAAACAGATCCCGACGGAAGCCACCGCCGTCGTTTCCGGGCGATCGAGCTTGAGGATGGCGCGGACCAGGCGCGGAATGATCAGCAGTCCCGCGGCGGCGACGCAGGCGAGAAAGAGCGCGAGCCGCCCCGCCGTGATTCCGAGCTGGGCGGCGCTGAGGCCTCCGGCGGAGAGCGTCGTCAGCGCGGCGAGCAGGAGGATGGCGATCAGATCCTCCACGATGAGGATGGAGAGCACCAGCTCTCGCAGCCTGCCTCCGATGCGGAGCTCGGCGAACGCCTTGGCGATGATGGTCGTGCTGGAGATTGCCACGACGGCGCCCGCGAAGAGACTCTCTCGCGCAGACCACCCGAAGATGCGGCCAGCGAGGTCTCCGAGGATGATCTGGATGCTGACCTCGACGGCCGCGACGATGGCGGCGGCCGCCCCCACCCGCAGCAGCTTCTCGATGGTGAACTCGAGCCCGATGGTGAACAGCAGCAGGATGACCCCGAGCTCGGAGAGCCCGCGGATGGTCTCGTCGTCCGCCACCAGCGGGAACGGTACGTGCGGACCGACCAGCAGGCCGGCAAGGATGTACCCGAGCACCACGGGTTGGCGCAGGCGCTGGAACACCACCGTGGTGACGGCGGCGACGCAGAGCACGATCGCCAGGTTGGTGAGGAACACGTTGCCGTGGTGCTCCATGGCGCGCGCACAGTAACCCACGCGCGGTAGACTGCCCGCATGCCGCGCATCGCCAGCCGTGTGGGATTGCTCGGGACGGAGACTGCGCTCGACGTGCTGGTGAAGGCGCGGGCCGTCGAAGCGCGCGGGCGCAAGGTCATCCATCTCGAGGTCGGCGAACCGGACTTTCCCACGCCGCCGCACATCGTCGAGGCCGGCGTGCGCGCGCTCCGCGACGGGTACACGCGCTACGGCGCGCCTGCGGGCTCGCCGGTGTTGCGCGAGGCGATCGCGGAGCACCTCGCGCAGCGGGGCGTCCGGGCGAATCCCGAGCACGTCCTGGTCACGCCGGGAGCCAAGCCGAACCTCTTCTACGGTTTTCTCGCAACTCTCTCGCCCGGTGACGAAGTGTTGGTGCCCGATCCGGGATTCCCCATCTACGCGTCGATGGTGCGCTTCTGCGGCGCGACCCCGATCCCGGTGCCGCCGCGCCTCGATCAAGGGCTCGCGCTCGATCTCGACGTGCTCGAGCGGGCGATCACCCCGCGGACCCGGATGGTCGTATTCAACTCGCCCTCCAATCCCACCGGAGCGGTGGTCCCCGAAGCTGACTTGCGGCGGCTGGCGGCGCTCGCGGAGCGGCACGATCTGTGGGTCATGTCCGACGAGATCTACCGGCGCATCTGCTACGGCGCGGATGCGCCCTCGATCGCCTCGCTCCCCGGAATGCTCGAGCGGACGATCCTGGTGGACGGTTTCTCCAAGGCCTACGCGATGACGGGATGGCGGCTGGGATGGGGCCTCTTTCCCGCTGCGCTCGCTCCGCATGCGGTACGGCTGGTGATCAACTCGAACACCTGCACCGCTTCCTTCGTCCAGGAAGCCGGGATTGCCGCGCTGCGCGGGCCGCAGGACGTAGTGGATGCGATGGTGGCCCAGTTCCGCGCGCGGCGCGACGCGATCGTCTCGCGCCTGGCGCGGATCCCGGGCGTTCGCTGTCACGCGCCTGCCGGCGCCTTCTACGCCTTTCCGGACGTGCGCGCGCTTCCTCTCGGCGCGGCCGCGCTCGCGGATCGGCTGCTCCAGGAGGAAGCCGTCGCGCTGCTCGATGGAGCGGGCTTCGGTCCGGGTGGCTCGGGATACCTTCGCCTCTCGTTCGCAGCTTCGCTGGAGAACCTGGAAGAAGCCGCGGACCGGTTCTCGCGCCTGGTGGCGCGGCTCTAGCGCACGATCAGGCGGCGTCTTGCCGCGGCCGCAGCCGCTCGTGCAGCTTGATCCGCTGCACCTTGCCCGCGGCGCTCTTCGGCAGCTCCGGCACGACTTCGACGATCCTCGGCCGGAGCGCGATGGGCAGATTCGCGCTGGCGAACTCGCGCAGGCGTTCGGCCACGGTGGCATCGGCTGGGTCGCGTGCGACCACGAAGGCCGCGGGCGCTTCCCCCATCACCTCGTCCGGTACGCCGATCACCGCCGCCTCGACGATGTCCGGAAATGCCAGCAGCGCCTCCTCGAATCGCTCCGCGCTCATCCGCGTCCCTCCGCATTTGAGGAAGCTCTTCGCGCGGCCGAGCACGGTCAGATAGCCCTGCGGATCGATCGTTGCCAGATCTCCGGTGTGCAGCCGGCCGTCGCGGAACGTAGCGGCCGTTTCGGCCGGATCCTGGAAATACCCGCGCGCGACGTTCTCTCCCTCGGCCACGATTTCACCCGTCTCGCCAGGCGCGACGGGGCGACCCTGCTCGTCCACCACGCGGAGAGTGACGCCGGGGATGCCCTTGCCGATGCTGGCCGGCCGTCCATCGACCTCGTCCGGATCGAGGATCGACAGGCGCGCCGTCGCCTCCGTGGCGCCGTACATGAGATAGAGACGCACCGACGGTTTCGCCTCGCGCAGCTCGCGGACGAAGGGCGCCTGAAGCTTCCCGCCCGCCTGCTGGAGCCAGCGGAGGTCGGGAAACTCCATCTGCTTGAAGCACGATTTGCGCAGGAGGATCTGGTAGTGGCTCGGGACGCCGGCGAAGCCGGTGCAGCGCGTCTCGATCATCCGCTGCAGCACCTTGTCCGGGAACAGGAACCGTTTGTCGATCACGACCGTCCCGCCCACGGCGAGGTGCGTTTTTAGGATCGAGGCGCCGAACGAGTAGTGGAATGGCAGCACGGCCATCGCGCGGTCGCGCTCGGTGAGGCCTATGGTCGCGACGATCGAGCTCGTGTTGGCGATGAAGTTGCGGTGCGACAGCATCACGCCCCGGGGCTTTCCCGTGGAGCCGGAGCTGAAGAGCAGCGCCGCGAGATCGTCCCCGCCCCCGCGCGAAGGCGCCTCCGCTGCGCGAGCCGTCAATTCCGGCAGCGTAACGACGGACGCGCCCTGGAATGATACGGGACCCGGCTGGTCGAGCACCACGTGCGTAGGCCGGATGAGCCATCTCGCGCACGCCGCGGCCATCCGCGTTTCCACGAATGCGAACCGCATCCGGGTCTGGGCCACGATCGCGTGGCAATCCGCCACGGTGAGACCGGGCGATACAGGAACGGCGATGCAGCCCGCGCGCATGGCGCCGAGGTACGCAGCGACCCAGAAGAAGGAGTTCTCCGCCACGATGCCGACGCATTCGCCCTGCCCGGCGCCGTTCCGCAGCAGGAACGCGGCGACCGACGAAACCGTGCCCGAGAGCTGGCCGTACGTATGCTCCGCGTCCAGCGTGATCAGCGCGGGACGTGCACCGTCCCTGCCACCGAGCAGCCGGTCCGCGAAGTTCACGGCGCGACCCCTCGACGGAGGAGGATCTGCTCGATGGCGCCGAGGTTCTCCATCTGCGCGATGTCCTCCAGCTCGAACTGGATCCGGAACTCGGTCTGCAGCGCTTCCACCAGCGCGAGATGGCCAAAGGAGTCCCAACCCCCGATGTCCGCCGGAGAGGCGGTGGGGGCTAGCGTCGCCGGGTCGACCTGGAAGACTTCCGCCAGGACCGTCTTGATTCGCTGATGCACCGTCGGTGCCTCCAAGTGACGCTTCCGAACCGATCGCGCCGGCCTAGCCCGTGCTGAGAACGCTTCCGGGCTCGGAATTTGCGGGCACGTCGCGCAGGCCGGTCCGCGCGCCGAGATAGATGAAGTCGCCGCTCCCGCGCCGGGAGATGATCGCGCCGGGAATGCCCAGGACGACTCCGTTCTCCGGGACGTCCTCGACGACCACCGAGTTCGCGCAGATCGCGGCGCCGTCCGCGACGCGCAGCGGGCCGATCACCCTCGCCCCGGAGCCGAGGTACACGCGCTCTCCGAGCACCGGCGCGTTCGTCGCCGGATACCGGCCGGTCCCCTCGATGGTGCACATCTGCCCCACCGAACAGTTCTTCCCGATCCGCACTCCGGGACCGATCCGCAGCGAGACGAAATGGCCGACGTAGAAGCCGGGCTCGATGCGCGCGTCCAGGTCGATTGAGATCGAGGTGAGCAGGCCGAGTACGACCTCCGCGATCGCGTAGAGCGCCCAGAGAAAGGGAGCAGCCAGCGGATGCGGAGGGATGGTCCTCAGGCGGCGGCCGAAGCGGTACACGGCCATCGCCCACGATCCGTCGAGCGTGAGCGCAAACCGCAGCCGGGTGAGCGCGTTGGCACCAGGATGATAGATGAGGTGGCGCTCGAGATCGGCACGGTACGCGGGCCAGAAATATTCCGCTTGCATCGGGTCTTCCTCCTCGCGCGTCGAACCGAATCGCTGCGGCGTGGGTATGGGGATCCGTTCGGCCGGGACCCGCTTCGGCGGAACGCCGGCCCATCCGCCGGCGCACGGGAGCGAACGGCCAATCAAGGTGTTCGCCGCGATCACGGCGCCGTCGGGGATCTGCACCGGTCCGACCGCGGAAGCGCCGGGGGCCAGGATGGCCCGCTCGCCGAGCCGCGGATGCCCCCGCGCTCCAGGCCTGCCGCCGACGCCGAGGGTATTGCCGCCGTGAAGCATCGAGCCGCTGCCTACGCTCGCCGCCAGCGAGATGAAGACCTCGCCGCGAGGCGCGATCCACACCTCGCTCTCGATCCGGGAGCGCACGCTGAGGCTCGTCTTCGTGAGCAGCCGTCCGACTTCGAACAGCAAAACGTACAGGGCGCGAGCCGCGAACATCAGGGGGTGGCGCGGGCGCTCGTAGACCCATCTTCCGAAGCGGTAGATGGCAAGACCCCAGAACGCCCGGGAGGCGAGCAGAAGGCGCAGGCGCGCGCGGAAACCAGTTGCTCCGTGCACGCGGCAGAAATGTGCAAAATCCGACCGGATGCCGCGCAAACCGCTCGGAACGTGCCCTGCGCTCGCCACCGCCCGGCCCCTCCGTGGAGGGAGGGTAGGAACGATCGAGCGTGCAGGCTAGACCTTCTGCGGATACCCGAGTTTCGACAGCGCGCGGCCCATGTCCTCGAGCGCGACCGGATCCTCGATGGTCGCCGGCATCGTGTATTCGATTCCATCGGCGATCTTGCGGATGGTCCCCCGAAGAATCTTGCCGGACCGCGTCTTCGGCAACTTTGCGACAATCGCGGCCTGCTTGAAGCACGCCACCGGACCGATCCGCTCGCGCACCAGACCGACCAGCTCCTTCACCAGCTCCTTCTCGTCGCGCTGCACTCCCGACTTGAGCACGACGAACCCGACGGGCACCTCGCCCCTGAGCTGATCGTTTACTCCGACGACCGCGCACTCGGCGACGTCCTTGTGCGACGCCAGGATCTCCTCCATCGATCCGGTGGAGAGGCGGTGGCCGGCGACGTTGATGACGTCGTCGATCCGGCCCATGATCGACAGATAGCCGTCCTGATCGAAGAACCCGCCGTCGCCGGTCAGGTAGAACCCGGGATACCGCGAGAGATAGGCGCTGACGAAGGTAGCGTCGTCATCGTACAGCGTCGGCAGGCATCCGGGCGGCAACGGCAGCTTGATGGCGATGGCGCCATTCTGGCCGCGGGGGACGTCGGCCCCGGTCTCGTCGAGGGCACGGACGTCGTACCCGGGCACCGGCTTCGTCGCGGAGCCCGGCTTGACCGGGAATTCCTCGATGCCGAGCGGGTTCGCGGCGATGGGCCAGCCAGTCTCCGTCTGCCACCAATGATCGACCACCGGGATGCGCAGCTTTTGCTGGGCCCACTTAAGCGTCTCCGGATCGCAGCGCTCGCCGGCGAGAAAGAGCGCCCGCAAGGACTTCGTCGGCCGGTGCTTCTCGATGAGTTTTCCTTCGGGGTCCTCGCGCCTTATGGCGCGGAACGCCGTCGGCGCGGTGAAGAGCGTCTGCACTCCATGCTGCGAAACGACGCGCCAGAAGGCCCCGGCGTCCGGCGTTCCTACCGGCTTGCCCTCGTACAGGATGGTCGTGTTTCCGTTCAGCAGCGGGGCATAGACGATGTACGAATGCCCGACCACCCAGCCGATGTCGCTTGCGGCCCAGTACGGCTCGCCCGGCCGGACATTGTAGAGCGCGCCCATGCTGTACTTGAGGGCCACGGCGTGGCCCCCGTTGTCGCGCACGATTCCCTTCGGGCGGCCGGTGGTGCCGCTCGTGTACAGCACGTAGAGCGGATCGTTCGCGCCGACGGGCACGCAGGCGGCCGGCTCCGCCCCGGCAACGGCCTCGTTCCAGTCGATGTCGCGGCCCTTCTGCAGCTCCCCAGCGAGTTGCGGGCGTTGCAGGAGGATCACGTTGTCGGGCTTGTGCCTGGAGAGCGAGATCGCCTTGTCCACCATCGGCTTGTAGGGGACCGTCCGACCCGGCTCGAGCCCGCAAGAGCCGCAGACGATGAGCCTCGGCCGCGCATGCTCGATGCGCGCTGCGAGCTCGTGCGCGGCAAAGCCGCCGAAGACCACCGAATGCACGGCGCCGATGCGCGCGCAGCCGAGCATGGCGATCAACGCCTGCGGAACCATCGGCATGTAGATGACGACCCGATCGCCCTTGCCTGCTCCGAGCCGTCGGAGCGCTCCGGCGAATCGCGCCGTCTCTTGCAGCAGCTCCCGATACGTGTACTTCATCGTCTGGTTGGCCACCGCGCTGTCCCAGACGAGCGCGAGCTGATCGCCCCGGCCGGACTCCACGTGTACGTCGAGGGCGTTCTCGCAGGTGTTCAGCTCGCCCCCTTCGAACCAGCGCGGGCGCTGCGGATCGTTCCGGTCGAGCACCCGCTTCCAGGGCTTGCGCCAGCGCAGCGAACGGGCAGCCTCACCCCAGAACGCTTCCGGTTCCTGCAGGGACCGGCGGAAGACCTCCTCGTAGCGGCCCATGACGCCTCCGTGGAACGAACTCTCCGCGAGCCCCACCTGCGAAATCAAGGCCGCGCCGTTCGATAGCGTCCAGCTCTACGAATCTACGAATCGCATCGCCCTGCCCCGCGCCCTCCGAGGGAAGAGCCTTGGCACGCCGGATGAACTCGAGCACGCGCAACGAAGGAGACCCACCATGACGACCCTGGGAAAGACGCTGTTCGTGACGCTGAGCCTCGCCGTCCTGATCGGCGGCACACTCGCGCTCCGCGAGAAGTCCGAGACGACGTCCCACGCGCAGCTCTCGCCTGCGCAGCTGGCGGAGATCGAATCTGGTGCCAAGCCCGCCGAGGCCCCGAAGGCCGCTCCTCCGCCCGTGGAGGGGCAAAGCGCGAGCACCGACGCTGAGCCGCCGGATGCCGAGCTCGAAGACGGCAGCGGCTCCTGAGCACGAAACTCGACGGGCACCGCGACGCCCGATACGTTCGGGCAGATGGACGACCGGCGCAAGTTTCACCGTGTGAACGCACCCGTCTTCTGCCGGCCGTTGGGACAGCCTCTCTTCGGCCGGCGCAAGGCCGTCGACGTCAGCCTCGGCGGTCTGCGCGTCTATGCCGACGACCCTCCGATGCCGGGCGACCGCCTCGAGTTGGAGCTGTTCCTGCCCGATCAGAGCGAGGTGGTTTGCACGGTCGAGGTGGTGTGGGTGGACGGACTACCCGATGGATCGCCGGCGCGCTACGACGTCGGGGTGAAGTTCGTATCGATCTCGCCTGCCGACCGCGAGCGCCTCTCCGCGGTGCTGAAGCCGGATTAGTCTCATCGCCAAGCGCCTTCGGCGGCCGCGACTAACGAGCGTCGCCGAATCCGAGCACGCGCTGCGTCCACTGGAGCTCCAGCTCCTCGTCCGCAAACACCACCGACTCTCCCTCGGCAAGGCGCGCGAGCGCGGAGAAATCATCCGCCGTGACCGGTCCTGTGATCCGTGCACCCGGTAGCGCCGTGCCCAGATCTTCCGCCTCGCGCAGCGCCTCGCCCGCGCTCTGCTCGCGAAAGACCTGCGCTCTCTCCCGCGCCGCTTCGATCCAATCCGGGGGCTGTGGACCACGCAGGACAACCGCGATGCGGCGCTGCAGGTCCTCTCCGCGGTGGCCGAGAACACGCGAGACGTAGCTTTCCGGCGCATCGCGCAGACGCCCGCGGATCAGGTCGAGCAGATCGAGCGGGAACGGCGCATCCGGGCAGATCACGACGTCCAGCGTGGCATACGGATCCAGGCGCAGCCGCGCGTCGATCGCCCGCAGGATTTCGCCCCGGCGCGTGAACGGATCGGCCGTCCGGAACCAGAGCGCAACGTGCTGCGCGGAAGGCTCCTGTGGGGCGAATCCGTCGAGCCCGCCATCGACGAGGTGGGGCCGGGGCCACTCATCGAGGCGGCGGCCCAGGCGATCCTCGGCGGCGAGCAGCGTCTCGAGGAGCGCCTCCTCGCTGAACGTCGCGGTGCGGCGGACGCGGTAGGGCGGCGCGGGGTCGAAGGCGACGCCGTCCTGGCCAGCCGTGGCGCGCATGGCCGTTCCCGGCAGCAACGAGAGCGGGAACACCTGCGCCTCGCCGGCCAGCCCGTTCGCCTCGAGAAACTCGATCCCTCGCAGGACGTCCTCGGGCGTGTCGCCGGGAAGGCCCACGATCAGGTCGACCAGCAGCTCGATGCCTTCGCCGTGCAACATGCGCGCGGCCTCCGCCACCTTCTCCGGAGATCCGCCTCGCTGCACGCGTTTCAACGTCTCGCGGTTGACGGACTGAAGGCCGATCTCCAGGCGATCGAATCCGGCCCTCTTCAGCTTTCGTGCCTGCTGCGCCGTCAGGCCCTCCGCCCGGATCTCGGCGAAGAAAGTGAGCGCGCGGGCGGCGTTCTCGCGGATCAGCGCATCGAGCAGCGGGTCGAACTCCGGCCGGTGATTGAACGTCGGATCGAGGAAGACGACCTCGCGCGCGCCGCGATCGCGAAGCGCCGCGATCAGCGCAGCGCTCTTTTCCACGTCCAGCAGGCGAAGGACGCTCGAAGACCGGGGGTAGAAGCAGAACGTGCAATGGGAGCGGCAGCCGCGGACCGTCTCCACGTAGGTCGAGCGCTGCGGATCCACCGGGACCAGGTCCGCGAGGTATGGCGATGGATAGTCAGTGAGTGGAAAATTCGCCGCCGGCTGCGGCGCGAAGGCGGTGAACCCGAGCGGACCGCGCTGCGCGACCCCCGGGATGCCCGCGGCGCTCCTCTCTTCCACGAGGGCGGACATGACGCGCGCGAAGGTGTCCTCCGCTTCCCCGGTCACGGCGATGTCCGCGCCGCCTTGCTGGAGGATGAAGGCGTTGTCCGGGCCGGCTGCGCTCGCTGTTCCAGAGATAGAGCGAGAATCCGACGAGGTCCGGCTCCTGGCGCGCAATCCGATCGGCGAGCAGCGTGTCGCCGAGGACATCGGTCGTTGCTGGCTCGATGACTTCGACCTGGAGCCGCTTCTCCAACCCATGCACGCGCGCGGCCACCGCCAGGCAGCCGGCCGCAAGCGGCACGTTGCCGGTCGCCGCCAGCGCGGCTGGCGGCGGCACCGGGAGTTGGACGAGGCACAGCTTCTTCACGGCGGCGAGTATAGTGGAGCGGTGTTCGCGCTGACGTTCGATGACGGGCCCGGTCCGTCCACGGCGGAGTTGCTCGACGTGCTCCGCGACTTTGGCGTGCGGGCGACCTTCTTCCTGCTCGGCCGCAACGTCGAGGAGGCGCCGTGGTGTGGAGACCCGCGCCGCGCGCGATCGATCGTCGAGCGGGCGGGACGCGAGGGTCATGTCCTGGGAAACCATACGTACTCGCACCTGCGGCCGGACCGCTGGCGGGAGCTTGCCGCCGACCTGAGGCGCGGCGAAGCGGTGCTGCGCTCACTGCGACCTTCGCCGATCCCGTTCCGGCTGCCCTACGGGATCCAGCGCGTGGAGCATGGATTTCCCCTGGGAACGATCGGCGAGCAGATGGACCCGCGGGTGGCGGTGATCGCGTCGATGGGAATCGCACACCAGCACTGGACCAGCGATTTCGACGACTGGACGCTGGGCGCCTCCGACGGTCCGGCGCTCGCCGCGAAGATGACCGCCCATGTGGAGCAGTGCGCGGCGGCAGGGATCGACGCCGTGATCGATCTGCACGACTCCGGCACCGGTTCGAGCTTCGGCTACGAGCGGCCGGGGACCGTCGCCGGCGTGAGGCTCTTTCTAAAAGAAGCGCAGGGGCGCGGCTGGAATAGCTTCACCGTCCCCTAGTCATCTCCGCGACAAGCGGAGCGTCCGTTCGAATCCGTCGTCCAGGACTCGCAGGTTGGCGGTGACCGTCCCGTCGGCGCGGCACTGGTACGTCTCTTCGACCTCCGGTCCGTGGCCGAGGCGCTGCACGGGAATGGCGGCGAGATCGCGCCCGCGCAGCGTGGGGTCGAACGGGAACAGCACCTCGTCCCAGGCGGCGAGATTGCCCTCGGGACGTCCGGCGTCGATGCGGCCGCATTCGACGAAGCGGTAATGGCCCACGTTGTGAGCGGCGCGGTAGCGTCGCGATACGTTCGTGGGCAACGGCGTGTCCTTCGGCACCAGCACGTCGAAGGAGATGCGGCCACCGTGCTCGTCCTCGCGGAACACGCCGAAGTGCCGGGTGAGCCGCTCCGTCAGCTTGTATCCGGCGCCTTCGTCGAGGTGGATGGCGAGACCGATGGCGCAGGAGCCGAACGGGTGCGGCGAGCGCCGCACGCGGTGCGAGCCGAACTTGTCGCGCAGCCTCCGGTAGACGGGCGGAAATGCGGAGGCGCCACCGACGACGTAGATGCCCGCCAGCTCGGTCCAGGCCACCTCGTCGGCGCCGCGGCGCGGATCGCGCATCGCCGGCTCCATGGCCGCGAGCGTCTGCTCGATCAGCGGGGCACAGGCGTCGTAGACATCGTCGACAGCGACCACCGTATCGTCGACGACGAACTTGCGCGTGTTCGGATTCAGCGATTCCTTCTGCTCGCGGACTTCATCGAGCAGTTGGGGGGTGAGCGAGCCGCCGCGCCGTTTCGCCTGCACCAGTCGCGCGATGGCCTCGTCGAAATCGTCGCCGCCTAGCCGCGAGATGCCGTTCGAGGTGATCACCTCGTTGGTGCGCCCCTCCATGTGGATCAGCGAGGCGTCGAAGGTCCCGCCGCCCAGATCGTAGACGAGCACGTACTCGCGCTTGGCGGTCACGGTCTCGCGGAACCGATGGGCGTACTCGAACCCTGCAGCGCTCGGCTCGTTGAGCACCGCCTTCACGTCGAATCCGGCGCGCCGGTAGGCGTCCATCGTGATCAGCCGATGCGCGGTGGACGCGTTCGCCGGGACACTGACCGCCGCCTCGATCTTGTCCTTCTTCCGCAGGCCGGCGTTGGAATGATGGAGCAGCTGCTCGCGGACGTGGACGAGAAACCTGGTCAATAGATCCGCGAGCGCGAAGGAGCGGGTGCCGATCCGCACCTCCGCCTCCGGATGCCCCTCGTCGAGGAGCCGCTTGAAGGACCGCAGCACCGTCCAACCCGGCTCGCCTCGTCCGAAGTGCAGCTCGCCCTGCGGGTCGAGGGAGACGATCGAGGGGATGGCGTCCGTGTGCTCGAAGGAAACTATCGGGTAGTTCCCCCGATCGACCACGGATACGACGGTATGGGTGGTGCCGAAATCGATGCCAAACCGCATGCGCGCAGTGTACCAATAGATCCGGGGACACAATACGCAATTCCCCATGCCAACCGAGTTGGCACGAGTTGCGTATTGTGTCCCGGATCAGGTGACCGGATCAGGTGAAGCGCGCTGAGCGGTGCACGGCCTCGCGGACGCGCGCGCGGTACTCGTCTCGTGGGATCTCCCGGCAGCCGAGAAGCGACAGGTGCGGCGTGAGCACTTGCACGTCGAAGATCCGGAATCCGCGCTCCCGCAGCCGCTCCGCGCAGGCGGCAAAGGCCACCTTGGATGCGCCGCTGACGCGGTGGAACATCGACTCCCCGGCAAACAGGCCGCCCATCGCGATGCCGTACAGTCCTCCCGCGAGCGTGCCGCCCTGCCACGCCTCGACGCTGTGCGCCCAGCCCAGCCGGTGCAGCTGCGAGTACGTGGAGATGATGTCCGGCGTGATCCAGGTGCCCTCGCCAGGGCGGTTGCCGCAGGCCCGCATGACGTCATCGAACGCCTCGTCGTAGGAGACGCGAAAGCCGGCCTTCAGCGCGCGGCGGACGGTGCGCGGCCACGGCTCCATCGCCTGGAGCGGAAAGACCGCGCGCGGATCCGGCGAGGCCCAGGGAACCAGTCCCTGCCGCACCGGCCAGGGAAAGATGCCTGCCTTGTACG
>WNFT01017342.1_pt1 | contig 13840 bp, 14 predicted proteins | sample 5400191 | NCBI WGS metagenome assembly WNFT01 (sample SAMN13153359, study PRJNA577476) | soil metagenome | isolation source: 80 cm saprolite under Madrone tree | place: USA:California | collected 2016-06-14
GTACGGTGAGGCAACGGAGGAAACGACGGAGAGCATCCTCGATACCTTTATGGAGGACTACGAGCAGCGCTACTTTGTGCGGCAGCACGCGCTTGAAGAGGCGTATCGCGTGCGTGGGCAGTTCGAGGAGATGCCTGAAGACTTTCTGAGCGACCTTACAGGCAGCGTGCTTTTACTGCTCGTGAGTCCTGAGAGTGCCAAACCCGCCATCTGCCGCGCCATCGAGCCAGGAGCAGCCGTGCGTGTATATCTGCCCAGGGGCGTCTCGCAGGAGCGCACGCGCTTCCCTTTCTCATCCATCCTTGAGATGCTTGGTCCTGCGCCACAGGACGCGCAGGAATCCACCGCGAAAGCCGGGGCATACCTGAATGACCTGGTGAAGGCGAGCCGCCGCATTCGCCGCTCTCTTTCCGCCTATGAACTGGCACGGCAGTGCGAGGAGGAGGCGATGTACACGCTGGGCGACCTGTGCGAACTTGCGGGCCTTTCGTCACAATCCCTGGAAGATCGGCTTTCCATGGCGAAACTGCTGCAAAAGTATCCGCTGCTTTTCATACAGAGCCGGACGGTCTTCGAAGGCGAGGGTCTCACGCTCTACAGCCTCGCACCCGAGTGGCGCGAGACGCTGGAAGAGCCGGAAGTCTATGATCGACCGGATCAAAACTGGATTTTGAGTGTGATCGAGCAATATCTTGACTCGCCTCCTGATCTCTACCGGCGCAGCGTAGACCCCGATAGCGGCGCGGTGACACTTGCCTTCCACTTTCCGGCGGTGGCTTACGAAAAGTATGCCGAGGCCCTGGCTATCGCGGCAGAAGAAGCCGGTGTTTCGATCACACTCGCGCCAAACGCGCACCAGGGAGAACTGGTCAAGGCGGCATATCGTCACCTTCCCGAGAGTTTGACTGTAGAGGGAACGCCCTCGATTTACCTTGATCGCTGGGTAGTCTCTCTCGATTGTACAGGACAGGCAACCGATAAGGAGATCGAACAGGCACAATCTAGCTTTTTTGAAGAGACGGGGTGGCATCTCGAGCTGGAGTTGAGGGACAATCTGGCCCTACCTCGCCAGGGCGACCACAAGGGTCCCCTTCCCATCGCTGATGGTGATAGTAAGGGCGACCACAAGGGTCCGCTCCCCACCGTCGATGGTGATAGTAAGGGCGACCACCAGAGTCCTTTCCCCACCGCTGATGGTCTTAGTAAGGGCGACCACAAGGGTCCGCTCCCCACATCCACGTCCTCCCCCGCCCTTACAATGATTACGGGCAGCCTGAAAAAAGAGGCGATGTCATCTGCCGTTTCGCCCGTCCCTGCAATGACATTCGGCGCCACCACGTTGCCTGCTCGTGTCAGTGCGCCCGTAGACCAGCATACAGCACACCAGGTGGCCCAGAGGCTTCTGGGTGCGTTACCCGGATTCTCTAAGGTCGGCCTGGACATTGCTTCAATAACGCTGGTGCCGCGTTTCCAGTTTCCTGATGTCGCTGCAACACGCTACACGCAGGTATTCGAGCAGCTTGAGGCGCAAACTGGCTGGCAAGTGCGGCTACATCCCACGACAAATCAGGAGGCGCTGGTCGAGATGGCACGCCGTGTGCTTCCACCGGAACTTAAATGTCTCGGTACACCCTCGCTCTACCTGGACCAGCATGCTGTCGGCGTGCATTACGCGGGCAATGCCAGCCCCGAAGTCATGCAGGACACGCAACAACAATTTTTGGAGGAAACAGGCTGGCAACTCCGGCTCATCCCTCCCGGACATAAGCAGCAGAGAGCGGGGAAGCCTGGAATAACAGACACACCGGAGCGGCTTCCCCAGGGACAGGCGATAGCGCTGGTCAGGGAAGCATTTAGCGCGGAACCTACTTTTTATCGTGTGGGAGCCGATGCCTCCAAGGGCACGTTGTGGGCGCATTTCCACTTTCCCGAGATGGCGAAGCAGCGCTACGCCGAGCAGCTGGCAGCGCTCGCCGCACAAACGGGTTGGAAGGTATATGTCTATCCCATCGTGCATCGCCTTGCTTTGATCGAGGTTGTACGCCGCTTGTTACCACAGGGTGTGAGTATCAGTGGTGAGCCAGCGCTGTTTCAACATAATTCTACGTTGAGCATGGATTGCGTGGGATCGATGAGTGTTGAGCAGATTGCGGATGTGCAGAGGCGGTTTGCGGAGGAGACGGGGTGGGAGTTGAATGTGGTGATGGTGTGAACCTCCTCTCGTGAGCAGTGATCACCAGTTGAAAGGGATTCAGGTGGGCAAGCAAATTTAGACAATGATGAAAATAGGTTAGAAAAATGTCGATTTAAACAGATGTTATTTGTCGTTATAGTAGAAGGGTGGAATTGCACACCTTTCAAAAATTCTGTAAACAAGAAAGAGGAACGACAATGGCAAATTTTGTACTACTCTACAGCGGTGGCAGTATGGGCGCGAACGAAGCCGAACAGGCACAAATCATGCAAGCGTGGGGAGCCTGGTTCGGTAAACTTGGGACCGACCTGGTAGACGGGGGCAATCCATTTACACCGGCGGCAAAAAGCATAACAAGCAACGGAGCAGTCCGCGAAGGCCCGGTAGGGACATTGGCCTCCGGGTACTCCATTATCAAGGCAGATTCGCTGGATGCGGCAGTCGACAAGGCCAGGGGCTGCCCGGTTTTGCTGGGAGGTGGCCAGATCACGGTATACGAAACCTTCCCGGCAATGTAGGAAAAGCCAGAAGCTCATCCGAAACAGTTCCAGGCAGTTGGGGCTGTTTCTTTTTTTGTGAATTCGCGACATAAAACATAAATGAGGACAGAACCTGGGCCATTACCAGCTGGCCCGGTACCCGTCCTCACTCATGCCCATCATAGGTAGTTGAATATGGCAGCGAGCTACAACATAATGCGGGTAGGAGTGGGCTAGAAAGTGGAAATTCCCCCAGGGTTCCAGGCCCCATTCCGGGCGACCATAACGGATCGCCCCTACAGCCCGCGCAAGTACCTGGATTGGGCATCCACAAGGGATACCCATAAATCACTTCTTGACGACGGCATCCGCGAGTTCTTTGCCGGGGAAGAAACGCACACGCTCCTTTGCTGGCACTTCAATAGGCTTGCGGTCGCGTGGATTGACACCCTTACGGGCAGCACTCGTACGGACCTTGAAGGAGCCAAAGCCTACTAAACGGACCTCATTGCCACTCTGGAGAGCCTCCCGAATGGTAATAAGAGTCGTTTCCAGCACCTGGGAAGCCTGTTTTTGGGTCAGTTTCGCCTCTGAGGCAATACGCCTGGTTAGCTCCTGGCGACCGACAATAGTCGATCCACCATTGGATTTTTCTGTTGCCATGTTTAGGAATCCTCCTTACAACAATTGACACACGTCGCTTTTCATCCCAATACTGTATTGTTGGGCCTGTCGAGCGGTTTCACTACTCACTGCCGTTAAGGAGTATAGCATGTGATTTTGAGAAATACAAGGGTGTGAACCTGCTTCAGAGCTAGATTCACATGGTAAACCCGCCTGGGAAGCCAGCGTAGGCTTATTAGATAGGTGCAAAATTGCTTCTCAGGCGGGTTCATCCCTGACGCAGGTTCATGTTTATAGCGCAACCATTGCTATGCAGCGGCGTATAAAATCAGTCCATCATTTGTAAGCTGCTGCTCGACCTGCCCGTTATAACGGAGATACTCAAGGTGCGAGAGCACCTCGGCAACACCCATACGCTGTGCCTCATTGTTCTTCAAGCGATTGCCAAAGAGTTGCATGGCGAGTTGGTACGCGTGCTGCGGTCGTCCATCAAGCAAGCCTAAAATTTCCAATTCGCGCTCTTCGTGGTGCGTGGTGATTTCCCTTGCGCGCCCACCCAGGTCGCTGAACGGCTCGCCATGTCCAGGAAGCACGATGCTTGCGGGCAGGTCCATTACCTTTGCGAGGGAGTCAAGGTAGTCTCCCAGGGGATTCTGCCGGTCATGTTCAGAGTAGAGTCCAATATTGGGAGTGATGCGCGGCAAGACGTGGTCGGCTGCGAAGAAGATTCCATCTCGTTCGCGCAGGAGGCAGATCTGCCCATCGGAGTGCCCAGGAGTCCAGATCACGCGGTAGTCTTCGCCCACCAGGTTGATATATTGACCATCCTCAACCAGCGTAAACGCGTCGTGTGGCGGGACGCGAATGATGGAGCGCATGACCTCTGGATCGACCTGTGAGAACCAGAGTTGTGTAGGCGGCATGCCATGCCTGGTCAGAAAATTTGAGACGGAGCCGAACCTCTGCGGCATGGTGCCTTTCCAGAGGATCTGCACGCTCTCTTCATCGATCGGGTGCATGTAAACGGCCGCGCCGCTCTGTTCCTGTAACTCACCGGAAAGCCCGACGTGATCAGGATGGTGGTGCGTGAGGACGATGGCGCGCAGTGTATCGATAGTTAGCCCGGCGCGCTGCAGGCCTTCTGTGAAGGCAACTCGTGCGTCCGGTACGCCCATGCCGGTATCAATTAAGGCCCACCCATCTTTACCGACGATGGCATGCATATTGACTGTGCGCAGTGGGAAGGGGATGGGTACAGTGATTTTCCAGATGCCAGGTGCTACCTCGCGGGCTTCGGGCAATGGTTGGTCGGGCCGTCGAGGCTGCACCGGTGAAGGTTGTTGCATAATAAAGGGGTATCCTTTGTTCTTTTAGTAAGTAATTATGGTATACGAATGTTAGTACTGACTTGATTGTATGGTTTGATGTAAGGTTGTGTCAACATCGCAAAAAATGCTTGACGAACAGGCCCTATTTCTGCTATACTGGCTATGTTCACAATAACGGGGCGTAGCGCAGCCCGGTAGCGCACCTCAATGGGGTTGAGGTGGTCGGAGGTTCAAATCCTCTCGCCCCGACTACGGCTAAGGCAGGAAGCAGCTTTATGAAACCGCTTCCTGCCTTGTTTTATGCCTCTAAATAATAGGCACTCTTCAACAAAAACCAGCATTGAGAGCAAAACTGGGAGCAAAACCCAGGTTATCGCTGCCTGACTTAATACATATATTGGGACACCAGGGGCAAGGTAGCAATACTGGTGGAAAGAGAAAAAGAGTCATACTCCCTGGGGTAATCGGCATTCAATTTCAAGGTTTTATTTCTGGTGCGCGGATAGATTATTAATGTGAAACTTTTTCTTACCTGAGTTGCTCTACGCTAAGGGAGTATATTGAAAGTTCTTAAATTTCGCCGATGCACTAACCTGTCCAGAGGAGGATAGAACGAGAGCAGTGAAATCAGTCGTAGTATATGTTTTAAGGGTCACTAGTGTAAAGCTGCCTATTATCTTGCCGATCATCCAGCTACCGTCCTGGCATACGGTGAACCTATATGCTCCTTTATGATTAGTGCCACGAGCGATGATTGATGCACAGCCCGCAGTTAAGTTGAATACCTCTACAGCAATTGCATAATTTTGTGGGAATTGGGTACGCCCATAAAAATACATGTAATTATTACTATTGGTTGCTACGAGTCTCATGCTGTCAGAGAGGCAGTTGTAAGAAGTGTTGTCACCATTGGCAAATTGCCAACGTGCGCCTCCCTTGTCACAGGGGCCTGGTACCGGTGCTGCATATGGTGTTCTGGGATCAGCAATTGCTATGCTGGTAGCAGCAACGGCCTGGGAAGTGGCCGAAGCATTAGCCCGAATTGTGTTTGTCGTCGCTTCGGCAATATTGGTCTGGGCTAAGGCTGTTTTAACTGAAGCAGTGGCCGTACTATAGGCATTATTCGTGGCTACCTGATTGGTTTCTATTAAATTGAAAAGTCCAATACCTCCTACTATCATGAGTATTGCCAATCCTATTAAGAGCACTACCTTGCTTCGGGAAAGACCTTGTCGGGGGGGTGTATGCTTTGGTTGGTAGGGCAGTGGCCCGACAGTGGCTGCTGGAAGGACTAGACTTGGTAATGGATTCACCTGTGTAGACTTCCCTGTCAGAGATGGGGCTACAACATTCTGTGAAGCCTTGATTGTTCCCGCTGCTAGATTAGGGAAAAGTGGAACCTCCGCGACATTTCCAGCAGCCTGGTCGGGAGAATGAACCTCGGGTCTTGGAATACTCTTCTCTTGCAATGCATGAAGAGCATCTACTGTTAGATCAGCAATATCATGAAGAGAAAGATTCCTCTGTTGTTGAGGATTACCTGCAGAAAGGGCTTGTACTAACGCTTTGGAGAAGAGAGTGTGAGTACCATCTTGTGAAATCAGGGAAGGAGTTTTATGACCTGAGGAACATAGGAGAGAGGTTCCGCGTTCAGGGACACCTGTTCCTTTTCCAGGCGCCTTAAAGGCATCAACCGTCTGAATGATCGCAGTTTGAGCCGGTCCTGACTGAAAAGCGAGGAATGCAGCACCAGCAAAACAACAGTCCAAAATGATGATACGCCGAAGAGATCGTGCCTTTTCCTTCAAAGTATAGGCAAGCGATACCATACGTATCCCAGAAACGCTTGGGTTGTCCGATCGTGTGCGGCGAATAGCGAGATAATAATCAGAATCATTGCCGACGAATCCGCCATGACCGATAAAATACACTATGAGATCTCTTGCAGCTTCCCCGGCTTGTTTCATCTCCGTCATACGCCTCGCAATGAAGAGCCCAATCTCTCCATCGATGTCATCTGCACTTTGATCAGAATTAAAGAGGTTTAATAAATTTTGATGGGGCAGACTAAATTGGGACGGATTGAGAAAATAATCTCGAACTTCCAAAGCCGAATTGTGAAACGCCTTTGAGGCCTGAAACTCAGGGGAGAACGGCCAGCTGCTTGCACCAAGTAGTATAACAAGTGTCGTCTTTGGGGATGGAAATGCTGCTGCCATGATGAATAGGGCCTCACTCTTTTGGGGGGAAGCGTTCTGCTAACTTCATGGCATCTTTATTGGTGAGGTTTGTCGCGATGATTTCTCCTTCAACAGTCTTAATTGTGATGCCGACCTTATGACGAAGCGAGAGCCAATCCCCAACCGCCTTTATGAGAGCGGGTATCGCTGGTGTCCCCAAGACAAGAAGCAATATTGAACCAAAATCTTGGGTGCGAGGATCTTCCCGTTTCCGCTCTACCTCAATATCCGAGGAGACATCGAGAAGCATATTTCTGAGTTCACTTGCGTACCGATTTGCATCCGCAGCCGAGACGCCATCAAAGGTAATCGTGTAGATTTGCCGCTCCACTGCACACCTCTTTCCGCTTCTCATGAGACAAAGTATAGAAGCAACAAGCAGTGTTTTACCGCGTTTTGATACAAAAGGAAAACAAGAAACGCTACCACTACCACTTTTTTGTGCTTTCATTTGATCTAAAGTGTAGCACCTCTCCAGCCAGGCCTACCTCCATTGCTCATTCCCCGATCCTGCTATAATGCGCTTCATGAGCATAGATCAAATACAGTATGAGGTAAAGTTACCATGAAGCGACAATAGAAGAACGAAGAGTTGGTCGAACATTGGACACTCTCGTCCAAAGAACTCGATTTGATCAGTGGCAGCAAGACCGATCACAATCTGCTCGGTGCGGCCTGTCTGTTGAAGTATTTCCAGTATGAGGGACGCTTTCTCACCCAAAAGCAAGACGTTCCCCCCATCGTGATTGTGCATCTGGCCCAACAGCTGAGTGTGGTTCCAGGGAAGATCAATCTCTACGACTATGAAGGACGCTCCATCAAGGCCCACCTGCCGCCCTCCGTACACTTCTCAACATTCATCAGGCCACGCTCTCTGATGAGGAGGCAGTAGTGGAAACAACTGGGGCAAGAGATAGCCCATGCCAGGCTACCTCTTACCCCCAGCATTATTGCTATCTTGCTCCTGGTGTCACCAATGTATTAAGCCTGCGTCTCATTCTCATCTTCCCCAAACACCTCATTCCACGTCTTTACCACCTCTTGCTGCTGCGACGGCAGCAGGTGCGAATACGTTCTCAGGGTGATGGAAATGTCGCTATGCCCCAACAACTCCTGTATCACCTTCACATTGACACCCATGCACAGCAAGATCAACGCCGCGCTATGCCGCAAATCATGAAAGTGAATATTGGGCAATCCGGTTTCCTTTAAAAGCTTCCTAAACACTTCACCCATATGGCCTGGATGAAGGTAACCCCCACTGAGATTGGGAAACACCAGATCATGGTCCTCCCAACGAGTAGCAGCCTTAGATCGCTCCAACTGCTGAGCGCGATGTTCTTTGAGCATATCGAGCAGGAACTCAGGCAGGCTTATCACCCGCTTACCAGCCGCCGTCTTTGGCTTACCCTCGACATACCCATACCCCTCAATAAAATTAACCGAGTGTAACACCAGTAACGGCTTACCCAACACAGTTACGAACTTTGTTTCCCACAGTTGCGCTCATAGCTAGGCCATTAAAGGCCCCATCTCTGCTACAAGCATATGAAGAGTGTAGAAACCTATGCTCACAGCATGATTATTCATCGCTTCCTTGCCGAAGCCCTCCCTTATCTGCCTTCTGCGGCCTTTGCACACAGTCTCTGACTGAGCCAGTAAAAGGATTTGATATGACACCATATGTATGAAGTGTTTCACAGCCATTCTATGAGTTACGTGACTGCCTGAGGCGTCTTTTTGGTGTATATTTGAGATAGGGAGTAATTACTCAATGAAATAAAATATGTAGAAAACAAAAATGTCTAAAAGCAGAAAAAAGGAAACTATCCAAAAATGTACAATCCTTACCTCTATGAGAAGCTGGCCCAGGCTCATTATCAAGAGCTTTTACAGGAGGCGGAACAGCAGCGCATGCTCGCTCAGCTGCCCCGCCGTCATCCACAGCTGATGCAGAACGTCGCCAGGAGGCTTGCTGCCTTCCTCATGAGCCTACTCTTCCCCACCAAAGGGGTGGTGCAGTCAGCGAGAACGGTTACTGGCCAGCTCTAAGACCCATAAGCATTCAGAAACGTCACTTTCGTGCTGACCAATTCCCTGTGGGTACCCACAGGGAATTGGTTATCTGAACGCAAGGAAATAGGAAACTGCTTCTCCCTTGTTTCGTTCAATAATCCGCTCGAAAAGCTCTGGCTACATGCTCCCAGGCGATCACCTTGTACGTGTTCTGGATGAGCTCATTGACCAATGCCGACAACGCCGTTGGTTGAGCAACCTCATCGGGGCCATCGAAGAGCGTGTCAACTGTCAAGTACCCGAAAAACTGAACATTAAAGTAAGGGTAAACAAGGGGCAAAGGACAGCTGATCTTTACCTTCAACATCACCTTACGAAGGGCTTCGTCATAGCCTTCGGTATAGGCGGTAGCCAGGTCGTTCGCATCGTACAAACCGCTGTCATACTTTGCACCCATCCTTCGCTTGCTCCTTCCAAATGCCTACTCGACCTCACCTATGGATGCTTCCTGAAAACACCGCATAGCCAAACGCACTAACTGATACGTCCATTTCACGAATCTATCTGCAGGATTTTTGTGCTGCATGTTGCTTCCACATTGTGGTTGCTGCAGCGTCAGCGGAGCCAAGGAAATCTCACTACTTAAACTTAAATCGCAGCGCAGTACGTATGCGTAGATCAGATGGCTCCGTGCAAGAGATGGAGCATTGATAGTCACCTGTGTGCCTCTTTGTTGACCGGTGACCAAACGGTCTGATGGTATCCCCGCTTGAACGTGATCTGTAAGGACGGCCAATGTCCTGCAAGCGACCCGGAGTCATCGTGTACTATTCAAGTTCCATACGTAGAGAGTAACTTTCTGCCCCACGTGAATTGTGGTACCAGACGCAGGAACCACTTGTTTCACCGTATTTGATGGCTTGCTCGGATTTGGACCGGCATCTTTTACTGTAAATGGGATATTTTCAGCATTAAGAATTGCTTCTGCTCCACCAAGAGTATTACCCACAAGATTGCCTGGCACGGTTATTGTCGGTGTCCCCATCGTAACCTCGATAGTTTGACCTACAGTGTAGGGAGTACCAGCTGCGGGTGTCTGGTTCAATACAACACCCAAAGTATCACCGTTACTCGATCGTAATTGAAAGCCGGCCTTCGTTGCTGTATTATTCGCCTCTTGATAGCTCAATCCTTTAAGGTCGGGCACAAATGCTGTCACTGGCTTACCTGGCGGGCTAGTTGGTGGTTGTGTACCTGTCGAGGGAGTCCAGGCCTGGAAGATGAGCAGACCGGTGACCACAAGAGCGCCAATCACTAGAGCGGCGGCGATGAGCGTCACCCATCGTGAGAGCCGATGTTGGCGAGGCACCTCACTGAGTGGTGGGACACTGAATGGTGCGATGATGTCAATGCTCTCCTGGCTGACAACACCCTCGTCTGCGTCTGGAATCCCCAGGCGTTCGCGTACACGCGCCAGGATCTGCGCTTGCCTGTCCGGTGTGACGGAAACAGGTTTGCTGTAGGCTTGCTGGAGCATCGTGGTCAGTTCTTCGTACTGAGCCTCACGTTCTTCTGGAAGTGTATCATCAAAAGAGTTCTTCATAACCTCCCCCTTCGAGTTGATCATAGATGGTACGTAGTTGTTGCAATGTGCGTACGAGCAATTTGCGAACCGTTCCCTCAGGTTTCTCTAACGCAGTGGCAATTTCGTAAAAACGCAGCCCCTCACGATAGCGTAACCTGAGCAACTCCCGTTGCAGAGTGGGAAGATGTGCCATCGCCTGGTACAAATGGGTGAACTTCTCTTGCTGTTCGGCGTGTTGCTCTGGAGTCAATGCATCATCTATCGTCTCCAGTGCTTGCTCTATAGGGAGCAAGGTCAGCAGGGCAACATGCCGGTACCGATCAATCACTTTATTACGAGCCACCCTGCGCAACCAGGCAAGTTGTCCCTGAACAGGCAAGCGAGAGAGCGACTCGTTGCTGAGTGCGGCCAGAAAGACCTCCAGGAGCAGGTCTTCAGCATCTTGTTCGTTCTGCACCTGGCTCAATATATAGGTAAAAATAGTGACGGCGAACCGATCATAGAGTGAGGCGTCAGGTTGTTGCTGCATACGCTTTCCTTCCTCCGCAAATCTTCTCTCATCTAAGTAATCGTATGAGTTTGCATTTTGCGGCATCATGTTACTACGCAGCATGTACCCCGAAAGTAAAGCTCAACTGTGGAGACCATAAATTAGTTTGTGGAAATGGCTTGCTAGCAACGTTGTAGAAATTCTACCTTAGCGTAGAAACTATGGATGCCACGAAAGGCCCTCAGAGCCAGTTCACTTCAAAACTACATCTTGTGGGAAAGTCGAGCTAAGGATTCGGCTTATCACGCAAATCATAAAGAGGCAGGCCGGTACGAGCGGCGATAAACGAGAGCAAAGACTGCATCTGCCGGTTGTAGTCTTCTTCGGAGAGGATAGGCTGCGCGTAGAACAGCACACTGAGATTACTGCGCCTCATCCAGGTCCATCGAACGATATCATTGGCGCTGGACAACTCAAAGATGGACGGATGGGGATAGCGCCTCGCTCCGAAGATGCCATCGATAGCAAAGAGTTTCGCTTCTTGCCACGAGACGCTGTGAACTTTGCGGAAACCGAGCATGATCAGGCCATGTTCAGTCACGGTGAGGTGCTGGCGCGCTTTGAAGTACATAACGCCGAACAATGTACCGCAAAAGAGCAGCATAAGCACAACGAAGACCGCAACGGCGATGAAGACAAACACCGAGGGGAGCGCGCGATGATGAGGCAGAGGTGAGAAGAGGGTCAGAACATTTCGATTACTCAAGCAGTTTGCTACCTACCATTAAACACGCTTAAAGCCGCAAGAAGAAATACATCAAGCCTCAGAGGAACAACGAAACCTGACCCATCTATTAACTGAGGAGAAAAGGGAATATTCCTGATGGAGGTTTTGTTTGGACAAGTAGAAGGTAGTGATGATTTCCGCGATAAGAGCCTATTTTGCTTCTGAACGAGCTTCCCGAGAAAGGACCGATCAATGACTCACGATCAAAGTTACCATGTCGTAGTGAATGAGCATAGACAACTCGTGTGTGAAAAGTGCGGAACCCCTCTTCCTGTAGAGCCAGAGTCCTTCCGTCGCACTCTTACTATTTCAGAACCTGCTGAATCTGGGTGGTTCGTTTGGCGTTGTCCAAATCCGTCCTGTCGCGCAAAGAACATTCGACTAGCCGACGATGTGGCAGATATCGAGCGAGCGTTTGATATGATCTGCTGCTAATAGTAAAGTTGATACCCTGGTTCACACGTAAAGAACCGGGGTATTTTTTACTTCAATCAATTCGTCCGTCATGCCCTCCCACGTTCTGGCATTCCCCATGTTACAGTACCAACAACCTGGAATGGTAACATCCCATCGCTCTGGTACTGCAAAAGCAAGGTTCTTACCTGCCGATCAAATTCGAGCGCTTTTTGCTGGCCCATGCGTTTCCAGGAGAAACTACTTCTCGAGTGGAGACCTTCAATAAAATCATCCACAGATTGGGAGAAAGGCACAGGAGTAGTCTCCTTCTCCCCTTGCCTGGTAAAAAAACCACGCAATTCTAACTCTTCAACTACAAGAGCCGCCCTATGCCTTTCACGCGCTGAATATCGAGCGCGAAGCTGCCTTAAATCGGCATCCCATGGCATGGGCAATGTCCTTCGATAGACCAGTGCGAGGAAGCCGTTGGGGGTAAGCATGGAGCGGAAGCGAGGAAATGCTACCGGCCAATCCATCCAATGAATGCTCGATCCTGCTGTGATCAGCGCGTAGGTAGGCGCGAGTGGCACTTCCTCAACCTTGCCATAGATCCAATGCAAATGCGGATGATTCCCATTTGGAAGTTGCTTGCCCTTCTCAATCATATTTTGTGAAAAATCGACGGCATCGATACGCTCCACGCGTTCGACGAGTCGCCTGGCGATATCGCCTGAGCCAGCGCCGGCGTCGAGAACGGCACGAGGCTCATCGACAATAAGGCCCGCGAGTATATCAAAAACCTCGTCAGGATAAGCCGGACGATAACGATAGGCGTCAACGACATGACAGTCTTTGAACGTTTCTGCCAAAGATATCCTGAATTGCTCTGGCTTTGGTTGCATTTCTCTTCCTTCTGACTTACATCTTTTTCGCCGTAATCATCGTTGCCCCAGGTGTCAGCAAACGATGGCTGCGCACATTGTTCATGCCCGCCTGCTCCAGCCAGCCTTTCACCGTCGCAAAAGGATAGCACGTACCGCCGACAGTGATCATCGTCAGCGCCATGAATTGCACCATCAGCGCAGCCAGGCTCAAGCGAGGTGTCTGATCGATGACCTGGTCAACGAAAACGAGTACACCTCCCGGCTTCAGCGTCTTAGCCACTTTCGCCAGTACGGCAGCGTTGATCTCCGGCGGCAGCAGGTGAGCGATATGGAAGTAGAGAGCTACATCAAAGGAAGACGAGAGTTCAGCAGCGAAATTCTCCTTCACGATATCGGCGCAGAGAAAGCTGATGCGATCTTCCATCCCTGTTTGTTTAGCGGTATGCTTCCCTGCTTCGATGCCCGGTCCTATATCAAGGACGGTAGCGTGCAATTGAGGGTATTTGCGACAGAAGAGGACGCTGTAGGCTGCGTGCGAGCCACCGACATCAAGCAACTGTGTTGCGTGCGGCGGAATATGGGCGCGCCTGACAACCTCGCCGCCAAGCACCATGGCCAATGATGCAAGACCGGCGTAGTGACGTGCCAGGGCAGCCGCCATCTCCGGCTTCGTGGCATCCTCTTCATAGGGCATACGCATCGCCTGCCTGTTTTCGCGTACTACTTGAGGCAGGTGATCCCAGATGGCAACAATATCGGGACTGTGGATAATGTAAGGCGCAACGCTGGAAGGGGAACTGCTGGCGAGCCAGCGCTG
>WNFT01003357.1_pt1 | contig 13837 bp, 12 predicted proteins | sample 5400191 | NCBI WGS metagenome assembly WNFT01 (sample SAMN13153359, study PRJNA577476) | soil metagenome | isolation source: 80 cm saprolite under Madrone tree | place: USA:California | collected 2016-06-14
CGGCGATCGACTCCCGGGTCAGGTGGTGGCAAGCGACGCGGACGTTGTCGAAGGCAGTCAGCTCGCGGAACAGGCGGATGTTCTGGAAGGTGCGCGCGCAGCCGAGGTGGGCGATGTCGTGCGGGGCGAGGCCGCGGGTGTCCCGCCCCATCACCTTGATGGTGCCTTCGCTGGGCGGGTAGACGCCGGTGAGGAGGTTGAAGACGGTGGTCTTGCCGGCGCCGTTCGGCCCGATCAGCGCCACCAGCTCGCGCGGGCGGACCTCCAGGTTGAAGTCGCAGACCGCGGTGAGTCCGCCGAAGCGGATGGTCGCGCCCTGAACGTCGATCAGCGCCTCGCTCACCTTGCGCTCGGGCGCGGCGCGCGCAGGCCTCTTCTTGCGCCACCAGTCCCACACCTCGCGGGTGCCGAGCAGTCCGCGGGGACGCAGGAGCATGAGCGCGATCAGCGCGATGGAGTAGATGACCATGCGCAGGTTGGCCACCGCGCGCAGGTACTCGGGCAGGATAGTGAGCACGGCCGCGGCGATGGTCGAGCCTGTGATGGAGCCCATGCCGCCCAGCACCACCATCGCCACCACCTCGAAGCTGCGCACGAAGGTGAAGCTCTGCGGGGCCAGGTTGCCTTCGAAAGCGCCGCTCAGCGCCCCGGCCACGCCGGCGAAGGCAGCGCTGATCACGAACGCGCGCACCTTGTACCCGGTGGTGTCGATCCCCATCGCTTCGGCGGCCACCTCGTCTTCGCGGACGGAGAGGAAGGCGCGCCCGTGGGTCGAATCCCGCAGCCGCTTGGCCACGATGATGGTCCCGATGGCCACCGCCCAGATCCAGGCGAAGTCGGCCCGGTGCGGGATGGGGGAGAGCCCGATCGCGCCGCCGAAGAAGGGCGTGTTCTCGATGCTCACCCGGATGATCTCGCCGAATCCCAGGGTGACGATCGCCAGGTAGTCGCCGCGCAGGCGCAGCGAGGGCTTTCCCACCAGGTATCCGGCAACCGCGGCGGCGCCCGCGCCGGCGAGCACCGCGAGCACGAAGAAGATCCGGTAGGGGTCCTCCTGCGGGCCGCGCATGACCAACACCGAGCTGACGTAGCCGCCGACGGCCATGAACCCGGCGTGCCCGATGGAGAACTGGCCGGTGAGCCCGTTCACAAGATTTAGCGACACGGCCAGGATGATGGCGATCCCGATGTGGTTGATGTTCTGGAACGCGTACTCGAGCCCGAAGTACGGATTGAGCGCGATGTATTCCTGGATGAGCACCAGCACGGGGACCGCGGCGAAGAACGGAAGCCAGCTCCGCACCGCCCGCCCGGTGCGCTGCAGCGCGCTGCCCCCCAGGAGCCCGGCCATCTACACTTTCTCCGCGGAGCCCTTCCCGAGCAGGCCCGAAGGCTTGACGAGCAGGATGAGGATGAGGATGGCGAACGCGATCGCGTCCTTCCACTGCGAGCTGACGTAGCTGGAGACCAGCTGCTCCGCCAGCCCGAGGATCAGTCCGCCTAGCATGGCGCCGTGCACGTTGCCGATCCCGCCCAGCACCGCGGAGACGAACGCCTTGAGGCCCGGCATCAGGCCCATCAGCGGCTCTACCTTGCGGTACGCCGAGGCGAAAAGGATTCCGGCCACCGCGGCCAGCACCGAGCCGAGCACGAAGGTGAAGCTGATCACCTTGTCGACGTTCACGCCCATCAGCGCGGCGACGGGCGGGTTCCAGGAGACGGCGCGCATCGCGGTGCCGATCCGCGAGTGGTAGATGATGCGGTTCAAGAGCACCATCAGCCCGATCGACACTCCGACGCAGATCAGGTCGATGTAGCTGATCGAGACCCCGAGCACGCGGAACTGATCGCTCGGGTCCACCGGCAAGGCGCCGAAGGCGCGCGGGTTGGGACCGAAGACGAACTGCCCGCCGTACTCGAGCAGGAAGCTGAACCCGATGGCGGTGATCAGCGAGTTCAGCTTGGGCGAGCCGCGGAGCGGGCGGTAGCCGAAGCGCTCGATGAGGAAGCCGGTGGTCCCGCAGATCGCCATGGAGAGGAGCGTCACGGCCACCGCTCCTGCCCAGCTTGGATGGGCCGCCTCCTGCGTCCAGCGGGACGAGGCGTACCAGCCCATCATCGCCCCCAGCATGAAGACGTCGCCGTGGGCGAAGTTGATCAGCTGGAGAACCCCGTACACCATCGTGTAGCCGAGGGCGATCAGCGCGTAGATGGCGCCGAGCGAGACCCCGTGGACCAGGTGCTGCAGGAGATCGACCACGCGAGCTATTTCTTGGAGTGCTCGCCTGCGGGCACTCCCTGGCGCTGGCCCGTGTTCGCCGCGTTCTGCGCGGAGGTGGTCGCGCCCGGCGCGGGCGCCTGCGTCGGCGTCGGCGTCATGCCGGGCGCCGGATTGGGCGCCGTGTTGCCCTCGGTCTTCTTCGGCTCGGGCCCGGCGCGCGGCGCCTCGGCCGGGTTGGTCTCCTTCATGCCTTCGGGCATGATCCGTCCGGAGAACTCGTACTTCCCGCCCTTGCCCACGCGCAGCACGACCGCCGGCTTGCTGGCGTTGCGCTTCTCGTCCATGGTGATGTCGCCGGTGACGCCCTTGTAGTCCTTGGTCTGCGCCAGCGCTTCGCGGATCGACGGACCGGTGACGTCCTTGGCGCGCTTCATCGCGTCATACAGCATGCCGGCCGCGTCGTACGCCTGGGCCGCCAGCGAGTCGGGCACCTGGCCGCCGTACGCTTTCTTGAACTTGGCGACGAAGTCCTGGATGCGCGGGCTGGGATCGTCCACCGAGTAGTGGTTGGAGAAGAAGCTGCCCTCGAGCGCGGCGCCGCCGATCTCGTATAGCTTCTCGCTGTCCCAGCCGTCGCCGCCCAGCATCGGCACCGTCAGCCCGACCTCGCGCGCCTGCCGCGCGATCAGCCCCACGTCGGTGTAGTAGCCGGGGATGTACAGGGCCTGCGGCTTCGCGGCCTTGATGTTGGTGAGCTGGGCCTTGAAGTCGACGTCGCCGGACGAATAGCTCTGGCTCTCGACGATCTGCCCGCCCATCTTGGTGAAGTTGTCGTTGAAGACCTTGGCCAGCCCCACCGAGTAATCGTTGCGGACGTCGCGGAGGATCGCAGCCTTGTTCAGCTTCAAGGTGTCGGTGGCGAACTTGGCCATCACGTATCCCTGGAAGGGATCGATGAAGCAGGCGCGGAAGATGTAGTCGCCCACCGCGGTGACCTTCTCGTTGGTGGAGGAGGGCGACACCATCGGCGTCTTCGCCGCCTGCGCCTTGGGCGCCATGAACAGGGAGCGCGTCGAGGCCACTTCGCCGAGCAGCGCGGTGACGTGCTCGCTCGAGATCAGCCGGGTGGCCGCGGTGGCGGCCTCCTCCGGCTTGCCCTGATCGTCGAGGGCGAGCACCTGGATCTTTCTACCCTTGATCCCGCCCGCGGCGTTCACCTCGTCGGTCGCGAGTTGGATGCCATTGTGACTCGAGATGCCGAAGGTCGCCTCGGTGCCGGTCATCGAGCCGACTTCTCCGACCTTGATGACGGCGGTATCCGTACCACTTACGTTTCCGCCGCCCTGCTGCTCCTTCTTGCAGCCGAGTGCGACGGCGAGCAAGCAGATCAGGAATTTCGCGGACATGCGGCGCATGGTGGGCTCCGAGAAGTAAGAAAAAGCGAGCCTGCTTAACATTCCGTCCCCAGGGGATCAACCTCGCCATGGCTCTAGCAGGCCATTCCTTGCCGGAGCAAGGAACGGATCGTAGGCTCGAAGGGTGTCTGCTCCTCGCATCCTGGTCGTCGACGACAACCCGGAGCTGCTCACACTTCTTTCCTCCTCGTTCGAAGAGGCCGGCTACCTAGTCTTCACCGCGGCCCGCGGGCGCACCGCCCTGGACCTGGCCAAGAAAGAGAAGCCGGCGCTGGCGGTGGTCGACGTCCTCTTGCCCGACCTGATGGGCTTCGACGTGGCGGAGGCCCTCAAGCGCTTGCGCATTCCGTTCGTGCTCATGTCCGGCGTGCACAAGGGCGGAAACGCTTCCACGACGGCGACCTCGCGCTACGGCGCGCTGGCGTTCTTCGAGAAGCCCTTCGACCGGAGCGCCCTCCTTGCCGCGGTGCGTAAAGCGGTGCCGGCCACCGCGCCGGCGAGGGAGAGCCTCGCGTTCGACGTGGAGTCGGGACCGCAGGTCGAAGAAGCGGCGGAGGCCATGCAGCTCACGGCCCGCATCGACCTGCAGGGCGGCTCGATGAAGGGGACCTCCCCGCTGCAGCTGCGGCCGATGGACCGCGACCAGATCAGCCGCCTGCGCAACCGGTCCGTGCGGCCGTCCATCCATGCCCGGAAGGTGAATACCGGGCCGATCTCGCGCGCCTCGGAGCCCGAGCCGGTGCTCCAGCCCTTCCAGGAGAAAGACGGCATCCGCCGCGGGGACTTGAAGGACAACCTCCCGCACCTGCTCGCGGCCTTCTACAATGCCAAGGAGACCGGCGAGCTGGGCCTGATGAAGGGCCAGGTCAAAAAGATCATTTTCTTTGAGGGGGGCTTCCCGGTGTTTGCTCTCTCCAACCTGGTCGCCGACCGCCTGGGGCAGTTCCTGGTCCGGGCGGGGAAGATCGACGAGGAGACGCTGAAGCAGGCCGCGGACGAAGCCAACACCACCAAGCAGCGCACGGGGGACCTGCTCATCTCCATGGGCGTGCTCACCCAGGAGGAGCGCCTGTACTACGTCGGCCAGCAGATCAAGAGCATCCTCTACTCGGTGTTCGCCTGGGAGGAGGGAGTGTTCACGCTCTCGTTCCAGGCGCGGGCCCGCAAGGAAGCGATCAAGCTCGACATCCACCCCGCCAACCTGATCATGCGCGGGGTGAAGAAGCTCTACAAGCCGGAGCGGCTGAAGCGCCTGATGCCGTTCAGCGCGCGCCCCACGCCCAGCCAGGACCCGAACTTCAACCTCAGCGACGTGGAGCTCCAGGCCTGGGAGGCCCACCTGCTTCCGCGCTGCGACGGAAGCCGGACGGTGGGCGAGCTGATGAAGGCCGCCGGCAGGCCGGACAACGACGTGCTCGGCACGCTCACAGCGCTGACTTCCTTGCGCGTCCTCGAGCTGCGCTGACCTCCTCGCCGATGTGCGCCAGCACTCGCCGGTGGATGGCGTGGATCAACAAGTCGCTGAAGAACGCCAAATGGGGCTGCGGCTCCATGGAGAGCTCGTACCGGGTTCGCCCTTCCAGCCGGGTGCGGCCGGAGGGGAGCGGCACGAGGCGAAATCCTCAACCTGAGACCGGACCACTTTCCGGGGTGAGGTCATGTACAGGAGGACCGGCGGAATTGCTGGGCCAGAATTCGGGCGCTAGGTCAACAGTGCGACCGTGGTCACCGCCACCCCGAAGGCCCGGCAGACGTCGCTCACCGATGCGCCGGCGTTCAGCTGCTGCAGAATCTGTAGCTTCAGCTCCAGCGGGTGTGTCTTGCGCCTCGCTCCGCCCTGCTTCTCTTTGCTTCGCTTCATGTCCTCTCCTCCCAGCTGCTGCTGCTGTCTGCTGGATCGGAGAAGGCAGAGTTAAGGGATATCGGTCCTGCTCAGCTGCTCATCATCTGGCGCGCACAACAGTTGCGTGAACGCAGAACCGCGACGTGATGATCGTGGCGATGACGGTCATTTGATTCCACCCTGGGCGACCTCGTCTCGTTACGCGTTCTTTCCCGCCCACTTCGCCAGCACCTCATCCTGCTTCTTCTTCGGAAGCTTGAGGTGCTCCTCGCAGAGGAACCGGAACCGCGGTCCCTTCGAGCGGTTATTGCAGCCGGGGTAGCGGCAGCTCATGTCACGCTTGAGGCTGCCGGCCTTCCGGGCAACCCCGTTGCGCTTCCCAGGGCTCGGTCCGGGTAGTGCGGCGGACACATGTTCGGCGAAAAGCTGGGCGAAGTGGTGGACGAGAACATCCAAGGGATGCGAAGAGCGTCTGGCCATATGGCTGCATTAACGCGAAGGCGGGATATCGCGCAACCTACGAGCGTCTATTTCGTCACCGCGACTCCCACTCGTACTCCTCGACGGTCATTCCCCAGGAGTCGGCTTCTGCTTCCCGCTGCTCCTGGTACCGTCTGACTTCCGCGTGCAGCATCTCCTCGTCTTATTGCTGATGCCACTCCGGTGAGCTCACTTTCGGCGGAGGACAGCTTCCGCTTCTACTCTTATTGCAAGCGATTCAGCTCTTGAGTCCGAAAAACGTAGAAGCTTCAGTCCTCGCTCGATCCCGGAGGCGATCGATTAGCCCGGTGGGTTCCTGCCCCGCCCAACGGAGTTCATCGAGGTCTCGGCGTTGCCTTGCAAGTTCCGCTTGCACGATCGGATGGGCCAACACCTGCAACTCACCCTCGATGCCAATTCGGTGCGTCACGTAATGGTCCGCCGCCTCGTAAGCCCGTCGTGCAGCCCACGCGGCCTCCTGAGGTTCTCGGCTTTCCAGCGCCCGAAGCGTGTAGGCAACCGCGGAAGCGGCATCCTCCGCGTAGGCCTGCTCATCAACCCACGGCTCGTCATCCTCCCCCGGGATGAGAGCCATGCAGCGATTCAACTCTGTGCGTATCTGCTCGGCTGTCATCTCCTGACTCAGCAGATGCTCCCAGACTCTCTTCAAGATGCCAGATAGTGCCGTTTGATCTCCGCGCCTCGCGCGCTTGCAGAAGTCCTCGTACGCAGGTAAGAGTCGCTCGGCGCACGCAGCGGCGAACGCAACCCGCAACCTCACGGCGACCCGAGCTAGCGCACGAACCAGATCGGCCTCCTTGTAGTGCAACATAGCCATTACCTCGGCCATATGGCGGTCGTCGGGCTTATAAGGGTTCCTCCGCTCGCCCTAATCGTCGCGGCACACTCCGGACAGATGGTCCTGGTGACAGCCATCGCTCTTGGCTGCAATCCTAGCCTATTTGCGTGAGAGAGTGCGGTTACCTCCGCATCAGCCCCTGGCAGCTTCGCCGCAATCTCTCCCTGCCTTAGTAGCGCCCGCTGTGCGGGGGACAGATCTCGCGCGCCGCCCGCAATGATGTTACCACCGCTTGTTTCTAGAACAGCGGTCGTGCGTAGTTTCTGGGCAATCGGATCAAGAGCACTGTGGATTTCGTCTGCTCTTGCAGCCAGCGCCTCCATGCCTCCGGAGGCGGACCGAATCGAAGCAATCGACTCAATGTCGCGAGCTGCAGGCAAGGCAACCAGAGCCGCGTCATTCAATAGGGTAGCTATGGCACCGATCCAGTAGTTTGCTTTGAGAACCTGGTCGTGTGCTGCCGCCGCGTTGTACAGCGTAGATATCTGGTCCTCTGACATTCCGAGACTTGCGAGATCCGTCGAAAAGGGCAATTTCGTACCGAGCAAATTGTCCGGTGTTCCACCAACCGGTGTCATGCCTGAAACGTCCGACCATCCTTGCGCCATTGCCGCTCGCTGTGCGGCCAAAGCAGCTTCCGGCTGCAAGCCTTGCAGCGCGTTATTAACAGCCGTTGTAGCCGCGACATCCTGCGGGCTCTGCGTTTGGTCTGCCGGACCCGAGTTGGTGCTGCTTGTCTGGCCCTGAGCGCCGCTGCCCGAAGTCTTTTGCCCCTTTTGCGCCCCCTGGTCCCGCGAGTCCGAGTACGACACAGTGTAGCAGGGACCTGCAGGTTCCGAAGCGCACAGGCCATCCCCAATCGTCGGCGTATACCCTGTGGGGTCGACCCCGCTGAGCGGATTGTTTCCGATGTAAGAGTACGGGTTGATCGACTGGCTGTTTGCGGGATTTGAGATGATGGGATCGACGCTCAAGAACCTGCCAAGGCGGTAGTCGTAGATCCGGCCGTTCATGTGAATCAGGTACGTCTCGTCAAGGTGCTCGTGGCCGGTGAAACCGTGCTCGGTCGTCTTCCCGTAATCGGTTTCTGGGTGCAGCCTTGCTGCGCTCCACTGCCCGTCTCGGGCGCGGGGCATGCCGAACGCATCGAAGCCGTGCGAGTCGCTTGGTACTTCTGCTCCTGCCGAGTTGGTGACCACATCTAGCGAGCCCAGCCGGTCGGTGTGCAAATAGCGGACGTCTCGAGTGCTGCTCTGCTTGTACACCGTGACGGAGCTCCCGATGTACGTCTTCTCCTCGGTGACTGCGCTCGACCAGTCGATCCGCTCGTAGGACTTGTCGACGTAGTACACCGTCTTGGGGTACGGCGACGCGCCGATGCCGCTCGTATATTGAAGGTACCGTTGCCCGTCGGGTGCGTAGAAGAACTGGGTCGTCACGCTGCCTTTCGTGATGGTCACTGGCCGATCGAGATAGTCGAAAACAACCGACCGCCCGTCACCGGACAACATGTTGCCATTCAGATCATAGTTGAACACCGGAGTTGTGACTCCACTCTCGGTGACCGTACTTACCGCGTGCGGCCCCGCGTTTCCGACGGCACGCGCAGAACCTCCGTACGTGTAGTTCGTCGCGTAGTCGGGCTTGCTCAGGATGTTGCCTAGATCGTCATACGTGTACGAGTCCCCGTACGTGTGGCTCTGTCCGTTCACGGTCGGATACGGCGCCGGCGTCATCCCGCCCCAAGACCTGGCCGTCGTGGTCAAGCGCTGCAGGTCATCATACTGATAAGTCTCAGTTGCTGTGGATCCTGCGGGAGTACACCCCTGCCACATCAGCTGGCCGTTTACGTCCCGCTGCAGAAATTGCTTGCTCTGCCACGCGAGGTTCAGTGTTGTGCGCGCCAGATCATTGGCACCTGAGCAAGCCTGAAATCACTTAACTCCGCCTTCTCCGATCCAGCGGACACGCATGCTGGGAGGAGAAGACATGAGGTCAGGAAAGCAGAAATCAAGGTCAGCGAAGCGCAAGACACACTCGCTGGAACTGAAGCTGCAGGTGCTGCAGCAGCTGAAGGCGGGAGCGGCGGTGAGCGACGTCTGCCGGGCCTTCGGGCTGGCGGTGACCACGGTGGCCTTGTGGCGACAGGCGTACGCGCAGGGCGGATACGAGGCGCTGTTTCCCAAGGTCCCGGGGCCGGCGAAGCGGCAGCCGGATAGGAGCGATCCGCGACGGGAAGCGGTGATCGCGCTGAAGCGAGCGAACCTCACGTACGGGACCCGGCGGATCCGGGACGTGCTGAAGCGGTTCGAGGCGCTGCCGATCAGCGAGACGGAAGTGCGGCGGATGCTGCACGAGGCAAAGCTGCTGGAGGCGCCGGCGAAGACCCCACGGCCAGAGCCAGGGCCCCGGCGCTTCGAGCGGGCAGAGCCGAACCAGCTCTGGCAGTCGGACATCTTCACATTCCTGTTGCGTCGGCACGAGCGCATCTACCTCTGCGCCTTCATGGATGACCACTCCCGCTTCCTGTTGGGGTGGTCGATGGCCCGGCACCAGAAGGAGTTCCTGGTGCGGGAGGCGTTGGACAGGGCGATCGCAAAGTACGGAGTGCCGAAGGAGGTTTTGACCGACAACGGGCGGCAGTACACGGTCTGGCGGGGAACCACCCGCTTCGAGGAAGAGCTGAGGCGGCAGGGGATCCATCACCTCAAGTCGCGGCCGCAGCACCCGCAGACCTTGGGCAAGGTGGAGCGATTCTGGAAGACCTTGTGGGAGGAATTTCTCTCCCGCACCGTGTTTGCCAGTTACGAAGACTGCGAGAAGCGGCTTGCGCTGTACGTCGACGGCTACAACTTCCAGCGGCCGCACCAGGCGCTGGAAGGGCTGACGCCGGCGGACCGGTTTTTCCGGGCGGCGGCGCAGGTGCGCGCGGCGGTGGAAGCGCAGGTGCAGGCGAATTCGCTGCGCCTCTCGCAGCAGCAGCCGGCGCAGAAGCCTTTCTACATCGTGGGCAAGCTGGGCGACCGGGAGGTGACCATCTCGGCGGCCCGCGACGGAGTGCGGGTGCAGTTTGGCAAGGAAGCACCGCAGACCATCTCGCTGCAGCAAGAGGAGGGAGACCATGAAGCAGAAAAGAGAGCGCAGGCACCGGCCGCGGCCGACGCCCAGGTGGCTGAAAGAGAAGAAGGAGCTGGACCAGATCGCCCAGCGGCGCACGCTGATGCTTTTGGAAGTGCTGAGCGGACAGACGCCGGTGACCGACGCGATCGCGCAGGCGCAGATCTCCCGGGGCCACTACTACCAGCTGGAGGAGCGGGCGCTGCAGGCGATCCTGGAAGCGATGGAGCCGGGAGCGGGTCCTGGCCGGCCGCCGGAGACGACGAGCAGACTCTTGCAGCAAGAGCAGAAGCTGAAGGAGCTGGAGGCGGACAAGCGGCGGCTGGAGAGGCTCCTCTCGATGACGCGGAAAGTGCTGCGGCCCGGGCCGATGAAGACAGCCCTGGGACGCCCGCGCTCGGCCAAGGGTGGCAAGAACGATTCGCGGCCCTCGACGAGCCCGAGGTCGAGCGCAGCTGGCGGCTCACCGATCTCGTCGAGCGAGCAGAACATCCGCTGAGCTGGCCGCGCAAGCTGGCGGGCGAGGCCGCTCTCAGCGATGCTGAGGCAAGGAGGTGCGATGTACACCACCCGGCCGGAGCTGTCCCCGGAGATCGCGGAGCTCTACGAGACGATCTTGAGAGCGCTGGATGGAACGCTGACGCCGACGGAGGCGGCGGAGAAGCTGGGGATCTCCACCGTGCAGTGCCACAACCTGTTGAACCGAGCGGCGGCGGGGGTGCTGGAAGCGCTCTTGCCGAAGAAGCCGGGGCGGAAAGCGATGCCGCACCTGGAGCGGAAGCTGCGGGAGGAGAACGAGCGGCTGAAGAAGGAGAACCGCCGCTTGCAGGAGCGGGCGGAGACGATCGATCGGCTGATGACGGTGGCGGGCGGGATCCTGCGCGGCCAGGTGCGCACGGTGCGGCGGAAGAAGAAGACGGACGAGGGCGGCAGCAGTGAGCCGGAGGACCCGGACGGAGGGGCGCGGCGCAAGGCGGCTGAGGTGGAACGGCTGCGGGCGGCGGGCATGAGCGCGGCGCTGGCGGCAGCGCTGGTCGGGGTGAGCGCGGCCACGGCGCGGCGCTGGAGGGCATGCATCCAGCAGCAGGCAGCCCTCTGCAGAAAACGCGGATCGGGCCCCGGGCGCGAGCTGTCCGACGAGAAGCGCGGCCAGCTGGTGGAAGTGGTCCGGGAACTGCGCGGGCTGTGCGGGGCAAGTGCGCTGGCGCGCAGCGTGGGCGTGTCACGGCGGCAGGCAGCGCGCATCAAGCGCGAGGTGATGACGGAGCTCGAGCGGGAGCGGATCGCCCGCTGCTCGCGGGTGCTGGTCCCCGAGCCGGGCGTGCTGCGCAGCCTCGACCAAAAGTACATCGGACACCGCCCGGCGCAGCAGATCGCGCTCGTCGCCTCCGACGCGGCGGTGCCTTATCGGACGACCGCGAGGCTGGTGGGAGCGTACACCGCGAGCGAAGTGGCGCGGGTCCTGGCCGAGGACTTTGAGCGCCACGGATCACCGCTGGTGATGCGCATGGATCGGGCCTCGCAGCACGATGCGGCACCGGTGCGGGAGCTGCTGGACAAGCACGAAGTGCTCCTGCTGCACGGTCCAGCGCGCTACCCGCAGTACTACGGCCAGCACGAGCGCCAGAATCGCGAGCACGACGCCTGGCTGGCGCACTCGGATGGCGTGGACGACGCCGAGCTGCAGGAGATGCTGCGCGTGCTGAACCAGCGCTGGCTCCGTCCCTCGCTCGGGTGGCGCTCCTCGGCGACGCTGTGGAACGCTCGCCGGCCGCTGCGCACCAACCGTCGCGAGCTCCGCTACGACGTCGTGCGCCGGACCGCCCGGCTGCGCGCGCAACGATGTGCACCGAGATTGGCTGAGCGCCTTGCCATCGAACAGGCGCTGGAGGATCGTGGTCTCGTCCGGCGGATCGCGGGAGGGTGGTGATTAAGTGATATGCAGCTCGCCGATTGCCAATCAACCATGGCGCGTCACACCTCATCACAGACCAGATCGGCAGCGTGCGACTCGTCGTCAATACGTCGACTGGCGCGATAGCTCAACGCCTCGACTACGATGAGTTCGGCAATACCGTGGTCGATACGGCACCGGGGTTCCAACCATTCCAGTATGCTGGTGGACTGCGGGACATCGATACCGGGATGGTGAGGTTCGGCGCCCGCGACTACGATGCTCGAGTTGGCAGATGGACCGCGAAAGACGCATTGAGGTTCGAAGGTGGGCTTGCGAATCTATATGTTTATGCCGGGTCCGATCCAGTCAATAACGCCGATCCATCGGGGCTGTACATCACCCCAACGCATCAGGAGATCCTCCACGACGCTTTCGGGGGTCGAGTGAGCCCAACGGATCTAGCGATCCTCCTGAGGGCGAATCACGACATCGATTGGGCACCAGGCGCACAGGCGCTTTGGAATCAGTATAAGCACGGACTGCATACGCCCGCGCAGAGTATTCCTGTTACGCGCGAGCTGTTCTCGAGCTTTGTTGCCCGGCAACTCAACCAGGCGGTAGCTCTTGAGAAGAGAGGCTGCCATGAGGAAGCAGTCTATGAGCTCGGCCTCGGCATGCATTCGCTGGCTGATACGTTTTCTCCCGCGCATGAAGGCTTTTCCGAGTACGGCGGATTCTGGCAAAATACCGGCCACATCGGACTGGATCTGATCGGCGCATTCACATACGAGGCTAGCGGACCGGAAGCGGCTCTTACGGTGAGAGCCTACTATCAAGTCTTCCTGGCAAGAACACGATGAATCATAACGGGTTGCCGCGTTGGCTTGGTCTTTCGTGGCCTTGGCTCTTTGCGGGGTCAGCAGTGTGGACGGGATGGTATCTGGTCGAGAGGATCGTCCTTCGACAAGGATCGGCAGCGATGTTTTCCGTTGGTCACGTACTCTGGTTTATCGCTGCGCCATGCCTGCTGGCGCTCGTCGGGGCCCACGTTTGGCTGCTCAGTGCTGCGTTGCTCGCGGTGACCAAGAAAGCCGTGTTTCCAGTGCTCAGATTCTTGCTGCTTGCAGTAGCCATTCTACCTGCGTATGTGCCCGAATGGTTATGGGAGATGCTAAACCGATAGTTGACCAACTTGACACTCTCGAAAATTCCTGTTTCTCAGCTACTCCCTCCTCTTGGGCGCCATGGAGCGTATATTCGTGAAGAAGAGCGCAGCGTAGTCAGCTAACCGTGTAGATGACGCGCTCGTACGCCAACCTTGGCAGGGTCAGTGGCCCGAGCCGCTCCAAGCGCGGCGGGCCGCGGCGCTCGTCGTCGTCGTGCCCTTGTCAGCCACGCTGGTGAGCGAGACGCTTGGTCTCTTCTTCGCCACCGTGGCCGCTATCTTATTAAAAACACTGCACGAAATGTGATCAGACGTTCGGGCGGTTGACAGGGGGGCGGGTAGGCGTGCCTTCTACGCCTCCCTACCCTCGGGGGAACTCCCATGACTCGCATACTGATGGCTGCGGCGCTCGTCGTCGTCGTGCCCTTGTCCGCTCGCGCGCAATTCGACCCGACCGAAAAGACCGTCGCGCAGCTGCAAGCCGCGATGGCTTCCGGTCAGATCACTTCCGTGCAACTCGTGAACTTCTACGTCGACCGGATCCTGCAGCTCGACCAGAACGGGCCCGGAGTCAACTCGGTGATCGAGCTGAATCCGGACGCGCTGGCGATCGCGCGGAACGCCGACAAGATGCGGGCACAGGGCAAGGTGCTCGGACCGTTGCACGGCATTCCCGTGCTGCTGAAGGACAACATCGACACCGGTGACCAGATGCAGACCACCGCCGGCTCGTTCGCACTTGCCGGCAAGCCGGCCACCAAGGACTCGACGGTGGCGGCCAAGCTGCGCGCCGGAGGCGCTGTGATCCTGGGCAAGACCAACCTCTCCGAGTGGGCGAAT
>WNFT01007434.1_pt1 | contig 13831 bp, 11 predicted proteins | sample 5400191 | NCBI WGS metagenome assembly WNFT01 (sample SAMN13153359, study PRJNA577476) | soil metagenome | isolation source: 80 cm saprolite under Madrone tree | place: USA:California | collected 2016-06-14
AGCGTCGTGATGGCAGGCTCTGTCATGCCTCGCGAGTAGATGTCGTGCTTCATCACCTTCATGCCGCGCGAGATGGAAGTACAAACGCGGTACAAAGCGATGCCCGGCAGCGCGCAGAGGACAAAGGCCAGCGCGGACAGCATCTCGCGCGGAAATTGCAATCGATCGCCAAACATTTGCAGGGCCGTGATGCCGATGGCGGCGACGAGAGTCGACTGGGTTAGAACCAGAACAACGGCTGCCCGAAACAGCGCGCGACTGCGCGCGAGATTGCCGGTCGCTTGCGAACGGGCGATAAAAGTCGTGATGGCGTTATCGAGTCCGAAGACCGCAATTTTGCTGGCCAGATCGGTATTCGCCCAGGCAACCGAAAACGTTCCCAAGGCAGCCGGCCCGAGGAGTCGCGCCACGAGAAAGATAAAGACACCGCGAAGGTTCGACGCCAACATCGCGATCGTGTTCAAGAAAGCGCCGCGTTTGAGCTCTACTCCGGTTTCGTCTTCGCGCGCTGGTGCATCCGCTGCCGGCGGCGGGATGTCGAGCATACCCTCGATGGTGCTCATTGGCTTCTCACCGAGCAGGTCATAGGCTTGGGCGATTTCAGCGTTATCTGTCATACTTCATGAGAAAGAGTGCCTACGCTACAGTTGAGTGCTCGGGTCCGCCAAAATTTTCTCGCAAAGCGTCTTGGTCACGCATCAGTGGGTGACCGTAGCCTTTATTGCATCGAGCAGCGGCTGTCGCTACACTTGGGGTCCATTTCGCCCAAACAGCATGAGCATTCGAGCGATCACGTGTGAGCAGAGAGGGGCGAAAGAGACTCTCCTGCTTGCTAGCATAAAACCGCGAAAAAGCCGCCTTTCCCCCGAGCTAAAAAGTTTTCGCAAGGATTGACTATCTTTGGAGGGTCAGAAAATGGATCTCCCAGCCGGTATTCTAACTTTGCAACGCACCGATCGTTGGATCCGTGGCCCGCTCTGCACCATTCTGGTATGCGCATCTTAATTACGGGAGGTGCCGGTTTCATCGGCCGGCACATCGCCGAACACTTCCATGATCGAGCCGAGGTTCGCGTCCTTGATAACCTGTGCTGTGGTCTTAAGAGCAATCTGTCCGGCTTGGAATGCCAACTTGTCGTCGGCTCAATTCTCGATCGCGATCTCGTCAGAGAGGTTATGAAAGGCGTGGACTTTGTCTTTCATCTCGCGGCTATGGTGAGCGTGCAGGAATCCGTGCAGAAGCCGAATGACTGCGCCGAGATCAATACTGCGGGTACGGCGATTGTTTTGGAAGAGGCGGCGCGGGCGCGGGTGAAAAAACTGATTTTCAGCAGCTCGGCCGCAATCTACGGCGACAATCCAACCATTCCAAAGATTGAAAGCATGCCGGCCGAGCCGAAGAGTCCATATGCCACCAGCAAATATGAAGCCGAACTGAATTGCCGTTCCTTCACGAACGAAGGGCGCCTCGCTACAGTTGCCCTTCGTTATTTTAACGTCTTTGGTCCCTACCAAGTTCCGGGAAGTAGGTACACCGCCGCAGTTCCGGCTTTTATTGAGAAAGCGATCAGGAACGAGCCGATTACGATTTTCGGAGACGGCCAGCAGACTCGAGATTTCATTTATGTAAAGGATGTAGCCGCGGCCAATGCGTTCTTCGCGTTAAAATCGCAGGCAACCGGAGTTTTTAACGTCGCTTGCGGGAAGCAGATCACCATAACCGATCTGGCCCTAACGATTCGCAACCTTACTAAATCCACTTCAACGATTAATTACGGCGCGGAGCGGTCCGGCGATCTGAAACATTCACTCGCAGATGTGGACAAGATTCGGACGGCTGGCTTTAGACCGGTTTGCGATTTGGCCGGAAGATTGCGCGCAACAATCGAATTTGTTAGGAAAAACATAGCGAGCATCGAGCAGGGCTTTCATTTATGACGCGATGCCAATCCCGCTGGATCAACGCGGTCATCATCGCCCTGGTCGTCATCCTGCGTGCGCCTACGCTCTTGCCGTCGCTGTACACCACCGATGAGGGCTATTACGGCACGATCGCAAACGATATCTTGGACGGTGGCGCGGTCTACCATACTGCGGTGGATACCAAGCCGCCCGGCATGTATTACATTTATGCAGCCGTTTTCCGCGCGGCTGGCAGGAACAACCTCTTTGCGGTTCACCTTCTCGCCATATTTGTCGTCGTGGCCACAGCCCTTGTCTTACGGCGAATCGGTGCGCGAGTGGCGGACGACTGGGCAGGGGCGTGGAGTGGAATTGGCTATGCCGTGTTCGTCCATGCCTTCTGGCCAGGTGACACCCTGGGCGCGAACAGCGAGATTTTCGCCTCTCTTCCGCTCGCGTTGAGTGTTCTTGCCTTCCTCCAAGGGCAAAGAAAGCCGGCCTTGGGTTTGATGTTTCTCAGCGGTGCGTTGGTCGGGGTAGCAACCTTGATCCGGCAGCCTTCGGGCGTGATGTTGGGCGCACTGCTGGCATGTCTCGCTTATGGCTGGCTCATTTCGCGCATCCACTCGTTCGCACGGGTCTTTGCAGCAGGCACCGGTATCTTGATTGGATTCATTGCGGTGATTGCGGCACTGGCCTGGTATTACCAGTGGCAGGGAAATCTGCATGATGCGTATCTGTGGGCGTGGGCGTTTGCGATTCGCTATGTCGAGTTTGAAACAACCTTCCTTTATGTTCTGAAACGTCTCGTCACCGTTCATCTTGCTGTGATACTCGCCTGGGGCTTGCTATGGTATTTTGGTGTTCGGCAAGTGATTGAGACGCTCAGATCTTTTCGACGCAGGAAGGCTGTGCCGACCGAGCAGGTACTGCTTATTTTGTGGTTGGTTCTCAGTTATCTGGCGATCTTTATCGGATGGCGATTTCCGGGACATTATCATTTGGCAGTGCTTCCGCCGTTGTCGATTCTCGCCGGCCAGGCGTTCTCACGCTTTGTCGCGGAACAGCGACGTTTTCCTCGGTCACGCTGGCGATGGATCCGAGCAAGCATCATTGGTGCGGCGGCTCTGCCGGCGATAGGCTTTCTCACCGTGGCGTTCGCGACGCGGGTGAAGGAGCTCGATTTTCTCCCGATTGTTCAGCACATCGTCCAGGAAACGACCCCGAACGATCGTATCTTTGTCTGGGGAAGTTCCGCGCAGCTCTACAGTTTTTCCGGCCGGCGAATGGCGACGCGTTTCGTCAGCTGCACACATCTGGTTGGCGCCTACGCCGCCCGGCCTCGCGAGGTTAAAGATAGAGCGGAGAGCGTGATTCCGGGGAGTTGGGAGATGTTTCGGGGGGACTGGGAAGCGCATCCCCCAGCGCTTATAGTCGACTTGTCGACGGTGGTTCCGGACTGGGCGACGCATCCTATGACGCGATATCCCGTGCTTCGTGCATACCTTCCCGGATATCGCGTGGAGGCCGTGATCAACGGCGCGACAATCTATCGTCGGCTTTAATCACAGACCCGAAACAGCGCGCATGACGACAAGGAGGCCAAGCATCTCGGTTGTGTATCCAGTGTTCAATGAAGAAGAGAACATCGAGCGCGCGGTCCATTTCGCGGAGGCTGTCCTGACCGACATGACGTCTGATTACGAGATCCTCATCGTCAATGACGCCAGCACGGATCGATCAGCGGAGATCGCAGAAGGGTTGGCGGGATCAAATCCTTTTGTGAAGGTATTCCACCACGAACGGAATTTGAAACTGGGAGGCGCGCTTCGCACCGGCTTTAGCAACGCCACGAAAGAGCTGGTTTTCTACTGTGACTCGGATTTGCCGGTCGATCTCACGGAGTTGAACAGGGCGGTGCGCGTCATGGAGTTTACCAGGTCCGACATCGTTTCGGCGTTTCGATTTGATCGTACCGCGGAAGGACCTCTCCGCACCCTGTATTCGGTGGGCTACAATTTACTTATCCGTTTCCTCTTTCCATTGCGGGTAAAGGACGTCAATTTCTCCTTCAAATTGTTTAAGCGGGAGGTCTTGGATAAGGTTGTGTTGGAGGCTGAGGGTTCGTTCATCGACGCGGAACTGCTAATCAAGGGCAAATTGCACGGATTCAAGATCGTGCAATTCGGCGTAGATTATTTTCCCCGAAATCGCGGTGTCTCCACTCTGGCCAGTCCGGACGTGATCTTTAAAATGATTCGGGAACTGGTTACGTTCCGGATGAAGATGCGACACGAAATCCGGGCGGCTCGCGTCTCCGCGCCTTGAAACAGCTGATTGTTAACGCGGACGACTTCGGACTAACGCCGGGGGTCAACCGAGGGATCCTGCGGGCGTTTAAAGATGGAATCGTAACGAGTGCCTCATTACTTGTGACGGGGAGTGCATTTGAGGACTAGGGGGCGAGGCATTGCCGACCCTGGTTGATGAAACGGGACGGTTTCCCCGCACGAGCAGTGAATTTTTTAGACGCGCCTTTGTCGGACGCATCAGCTGGGATGAGGTCGAGCGTGAGATCGCGGCACAGATCGCGCGTTTTCAGAAGACAGGCCTGCGAATGTCCCATCTTAATAGCCACCAACATCTCCACATGTTCCCGCCTGTCTTCCAAATCGTTAGGCGGCTTACCCGCAGTATGGATAATGTTTGGATTCGCAATCCTGCTGGCCCGTGGCGAAAATCGCCGCGTGTCCGAATGGGACGGTGGGTACAGCAGCTTGGTTTGAATCTGACCTGTCTGTCAGCGCGAGGTTTGCACGGCCCGCCCCTGCCGCTAATGCCCGATGGTATGTACGGATTCGAAGTCGGCGGGTGTTTAACTCGCTCTGCCCTCGAACAAATACTTCGGAAAATTCCTGACGGCCTGTACGAATTGATTTGCCATCCCGGCGAAGATGATGCTGATACGCGGACGCAATACAGCCATTGGGGTTATCGGTGGTCCGAGGAACTTGAGGCCCTGACCGCGCCCGAAACGCGGGTGGTTCTACAGGAACAGGGAATCGTACTGACCTCGTTCGTGCGGTTGACCGGAAACCGCTGCAATGCAGTCTTTACGTGACGGACCGTTGCAATCTGGATTGTGCCTATTGCACCGAGTACGACAACAGCTGGCCGCATCCGAGCCTCGACGATTAAAAAAATGGATACGGGAAATTGTCGCGCGCGCCAAGCGCGTGCCCTCGATCTTATCTCCTTCTTCAAGCTCGCGGGATGCTCGAGCTCCGACGGAAGAAAGCAGCCTTCATCGATATCGAGAGTATTTATTAGCGCGACCTGGTTTAAACGAGCTTTTTTTGCCGAAGGATGGTTCAAAGCAATGTGATGCCTTCGCAGTCGCCCGTAAACCCGTCTGTTAGCCGGCTTCAGGACTATTTCGGCCTGGCCAGCAGGTCGGAGGTTTGGATCGCTGCAGGCCTCCTCTGCTTGGGGACTTTCTTCAAGTTCTGGAATGTCTTCCTTTTCCGATTCAACAGCGATGAACCGCAACATTTGCATGTCGTTTGGGCCTGGACACACGGGCTCGTCCAATATCGGGATGTGTTCGATAATCACATGCCTCTCTTTCAACTGCTCTGCGCTCCGATTCTCGGGCTTCTTGGCGAGCATGCCGCTGATCTCTACTGGATGCGGCTTCTCATGGTGCCACTCTATTTCCTTAGCCTTTGGTGCGTTTATCGCATCGGCACAATCGCTTTCTCTCGGCGAGTCGGACTTTGGGCGACGCTTCTCGCGTCGGGCATCAGTGTCTACCACTTCTGTTCAACGGAGTTCCGCACCGATAACGTCTGGACTCCCCTCTGGTTCCTCTGCCTGATTGTGTTCGTAGGTAATCCCTTCGCTTTCCGCTCTTTCATAGTCAGCGGATTACTCCTTGGTCTTTGCTTTGGGATCTCAATGAAAACCACTCTGATACTGGTGACAATGGTATCGGCGTGTGGAATTGCGATTGCGCTGGTCGGTTGGAGACGGCTCGGTCTAACGCTGCGGCAGTTAGCCGTTGGGGCCGCGTTCTTCGCGGTATGCATGGCCGTGGTGCCGCTTCTGATCATGGGTTACTTCGCGGCGAGGGGCGTGCGGTCACAGTTTCAGTACTGCATTTTTGCGTACAATCTAGAGCCCGCGGACACTAAAATCTATTTGAACCTGCTCTGGTTAGTCGGGGGAGTGCCCATCCTGATTTATGTGACTCGAAAGTTTATCAGGAAGGAAACCAACCCGACTGTCGCGTTCCGTCAGGCTTTTGTTGGCCTCACATGCGGCATGTATTTTTTACTGCTGTACGGAGTTTGGCGGCATATTACTCGGGAAGATTATCTACCGCTCTTTCCTCTGGTCGCTCTAGTTTGCGTGGCAGTTCTGTCCAAGGTGTCTGACATACTCAGCGAGTGGAGATTAATGCCTCGTCTTTTGCTGCAATTTCCACTGCAGGCAATTGCCGCCTGCCTGGTAATGATTTTGGATCTCGCTTTGCGGATTCCTGTGACCAACGACGCGGCGAAAGAGGTTAACCGGGTGCGCGATGTCCTGGCTTTGACGAATCCAGATGATTCTGTTTTCGATTGCAAAGGCGAGACCGTCTTTCGCAAGCGCAGCGTGCGTTACGTGCTTGAAACGTTAACGGTTGATCGCATCGAACGCGGAGAAATTGCTGACGAGCTTGAAGAGCAGTCTCCGGAGGCTCGCGCAAGGGTCGCAGTGATCAGCGATGAAATGCCAGAGAATGGCGAGAAATTTTTTGAAGCCAACTATCTTACTGTGGGTCACGGCGTTATGGTTGCGGGCTCCAGGCTAAACGCTGCCTCAACCGCCGACGGGACTGTTCCTTTCCACGTTGCCATACCGGATCGCTACGAAATCATCACGCCGGATCGTCCTGCGCCTGGACTTCTGGATGGCATTCCTGCCGAAGGCGGCCGGTTCCTTGCCGTGGGCGAACATAGCTTTGTCCCAGCCGAACCCGGTCCTCCTCTTGCCGTCCTGTGGGCTCAAGCCGTAGACCGCCAATTCACCAACTTTCTCAACGCACCGCAGCTGCGTGTCTCGTACCGAAAAGTGCCAAACGCAAAAACGGGGCGTCGGACAGTTGAGATCATCGACACGACGAACAAACGGGTGGGGGATTTCCTCGGCATTTTTCGCCATCGGGACCTCTCTCCGCACTAGCGTGTCGAATTCCTCACATCCGGGCTGGTTCAGTGAATCCATTAAGACCACACAGAATCAAAACCACATGAGTTAAAGTTAGACTACGCCTTACAAGTAATTAAGGTGCCTCTCAACCCTCATATCTCTTAGAAGAAAGTAGGCCATGTCCTTGGACGCCCCGTTTTTCACTGCCCAGTCGAGGCTAATGGTCATAGCGCCACATCCTGACGATGAGTCCCTTGCCTGCAGTATTGTGGTCCAGCGCGCCGTCCGCGCCGGCGCAAGGGTTCGTGTCACTTATGCCACCGACGGAGATAATAATCCGTGGCCGCAGCGAGCAATCGAACGAAAATGGTGCCTGACTGAGTTTGATCGTGCACGCTGGGGACAGCTGCGCCGGAAAGAAGCGCTGAACGCGCTTGAAGTTCTTGGGGTGGGCTGGTCCGATGCTGATTTCCTCGCGCTCCCCGATCAGGGCCTAACCGATCTGCTGCTGGCCGGCTGCCCTCGAACGCTCCAGCGGCTGACTCATTGCATCGCAGAGTGGGCCCCTACCGACCTCATCGTACCAGACATGAGCGACATTCATCCCGACCACAATGCGTTGGCTCTGATGCTTCGGTTGGTTTTGGAAAACCTTTCCCCCGATGCACGCCCTTCATCCAGCTGGAGTTTTGTCGTTCATGGAAAGTCTGAAGACTTCATGTCGCGCGCGACGGCCCTGCGACAGACACCGGAAGAGGCGGCAGTAAAGATCGCCGCCATTGGGTGTCACAATACCCAGTTAAAATTGTCCTGTGGACGTTTTATGGCCTATGCGGCGCGCCCAGAACATTGCTTGCCGCTGGAGGTAGAGAGCTGCCAACCCGCATCAGGTTGTCTGCGGAATGCGTGGCGCGATTCAGGCAATTTCGTCGTTACTGTTCCCGTCGCGCGACGACGATTCTTGCCCGGTCGTGCCAACTTATTGTTTTTCGGACGAGAACCGGCGGGCCGACAGCTATGTGCACGTATTCCCGTAGAGAATAGTGCCGATACCTCGGAAATGTTCGACTGCGCAACCGGCGCGTCGATTTGCCGCGTTCAGACTGACGGGAATCTTCTTAGCGGATTGAGCATCGCCATCCCAAGAAGCGTTTTCTCGTCTGATGATGCCCTTTACCTCAAGCTGGAGCGGCGTCGCATCTTCTTCGACGAAGCCGGCTGGATCGAACTCGCCGCACAGACGGAAGCGGTCCCGGCTGCATCGGACGACATCCATGGCGAACTGCTGGTGGCAGCAGGCTAAATCCCGATTAAGGGGCAGCTTGCGGCCGGGTTACCGTTGCTTCAAAAGACATCGGATTGTTGCCTCCAATTCCAAAGCCTTCGCCTGACACGTTTGGTCACGTTTTTCCACAATTAGAACGAAACGGTCAGCACGGAAGCCAAGGGGAGGTCGGTTGACGGGCATAGAGACATTTTCCCGATTGAGATCAGCCGGATTGTTTAGGTCTCGCCTTTCCGGGAAAGGCGAAACGGATTCGCGAAATCATTTGTTTGACTGAAAACGCTTGTACTGCGCCGGCCGCTCTCTCCCTACGCAGTAACGAAATATGCGGACGAACTCTATGCGTCCGGGGCGAGTACGTCGAGTGGACGTGCATGGCCGGCTACAAATTATTCTTCGTCTCCGCGCAGGGAAATTCTGGATCTGCAGCACGGCACACGGACAAACATATCATGGACGTGACGTTGAATGATCTCTACGCAAACTACCGCAAGAAATCGTGCCAGGAAGGTTGCGGTGTTTATTGCGCAGTGAGTGATTCCCTTCTCGTGGAAAAGCTCTGTTCAGGTTCTCGGCAAGGAAAGCGTCGCGCGCGCCAAGCGAATTCCGTCAAGGATTCATGGTTCCTTAACTCCTAATACCGACAGAGCGACGCACGGCACCATCACAAATCCAGATGGAACGCACGAGGTGAACGGCCGCACTAACGGCAGCCCATCCGCAGATGACGGCGTAACTTTGCGGAAAGGCGTGTAACAAAAAGCCACACGCCAGGATCCAGACGTAAACGTTCCTTCGAGCTGCGATCAGCCGAAAAGCGCGGTCGAACGGCGCGACGTCATCCAGCAGGCGGCCTTTCGCCATCTTCGTCCGGCGTCTCGCAAAGTGATCCAATAAGTGCGATCCGATGAGCAATGTGAAAAAATAAAACACGTTCGGAAACAGGCCGCTTCGCCACAATTGAAAAGCGATGGCCGTCCACCACGAATACTCGATCAAATCATCGAGATGATGTTCCCATTTCCCAAGCTCCGTTGTTTCGATTTTGACGCGCGACTGCTTCCCGTCCAGTCCATCGACGATCCCAAATATGAAAGCAGCGAGGATTCCGAGCCCGACGCGGCCAAGCGCGAATGCCGCGGTCGCGCTGCATCCGATGACGAAACCTCCAATCGTAATTTGGTTTGGCGTGATTCGCGTTTTGCAAAGAAGCGAGATGATCGCCGTTTCGATCGGTCCGTGAATGTAAGCGGGCAAGTCGAGTGTTCCATTTTGCGCAGAATCCAGAATGACGCGCTCCGCTACACGACGGCTCTGCTCTGGGGACGCTGAAAAACAAAGTGGCCTCACATGCCGGCGCATGCTGACGACATAATCATCCTCCTCGGCCGCATCGACGATATCGATCTGGCGGTTATCAGTCTTGTTTTTGAGTTCCTCAAAAAAAGCCCCAGCGGGCGAAAGCGCAGAGAGAAAATCCCTTGTCACGAATGCAGGACCGCACGGATTTCGGATTAAAGGCTGAGCGAATTCCGGTGGATTGGAATCGACAAGCGCTGCGGATGAATCTTTTGCACAGAGGGCGGCAAGTAAACGGGCGTCACAATAAATGCTCGCGGGTACTATTAAGAAACGGTCGGACGGGCTGTGTTCTAAAATGAGTTGGGAAGTAAGCGGTCCAATTGGATCTGAAACGACATGAGCATTTATTTGGTCGCGTGCCCACGAGCGCTTCGCTAATTCAGCTCCGACGATCCCTGGTGTTGTGGAAAAAACCATCGCGCTGCGAAATCCGAGCCGCTGCAAAATGCGGAGCAAACGTTCGAGTAAATTGACGCCACACAATTCGGTCAAAGCCTCGGGCGCATCCGCAATTAAGATTGGCAGGATATTCTCCATCGCCTGCGAGATTAACGGTGGAGCGGCGAGCTGCCAACTGTCAGCGATTTTCAGTTGGGGCGTGGCGCTGCGCTTGTTGATCGATTTAAGAAATCAACTTCGCGCGGCCCGCGAATGGCTGGCAGTGATGCGGCCGTCTTTCATCTCATGGATCCAATCGCAGGCTTCGGCAATCGCAGGATTATGGGTGGCCAGGAGCAGAGCTTTGCCGCCTTCTTGCACGATATTTTGCAGCAGTTGAAAAGCGCGCTCCGAGTTTGCAGTATCGAGATTGCCGGTCGGTTCGTCCGCCAGAATGACTCGAGGATCATTGGCGAGAGAGCGTGCGATAGCCACCCGTTGTTGTTCGCCTCCGGAGAGATGACGACTTGGTCTTCTCAATTTGTCTCCCAAGCCTACTGCTTCCAGCAGTCCGGCAGCGCGTTCGCGCATCTCGCTATCGGAAAGCTGCCCCAGTTTGCGCATCGGAATCATCACGTTCTCCTGCGCAGTGAAATCCTCCATCAGAAAATGGAACTGAAAAATGAAGCCGATGAACTTACTCCGCTTGTACGCCAGCTCGTCATCGCTTAGATGCAACATCGGTTCCGACTCGATAGCCACCTGGCCGGCGTCAGGCAGGTCGAGCAGCCCGAGGATGTAGAGCAACGAGCTTTTGCCGCAACCGGAGGGGCCGACAACGGCGTGCACGCTCCCGGCCTCGACTTTGAGGGACACACCGTGTAAAGCGTGCACGCGTTCTTCCTCTTCGCCAAGATAGCGCTCAACGCCTTCGCAACTGAGACAAACTTCCGAGTTCATCGTGAACCTCGAATCGTGACCACTGGCGGCAACTCAGCGGCGCGGCGCGCAGGGACATAACTCGCGATGAACACCGCCAGAATCGCGAGCAACGTTGCGAACACGTAATGGCGCCAATCCCATGTTACCAGAAAGTAGTTTGTGTAAAGAAGACCGCGGAGGCGAATCGGGATGTGCGACACGCCCCACGTCATTAATGCGCCCAAGAGACAACCGAATAGCGACCCTGCCGCGGCGATCAGCGCGCCTTGCCAGAGAAAAATGGAAGCAATGTCGATCTGACGGTAACCCATTGAACGCAAAATCGCGATCTCCTTAATTTTCGCCAGCACCGACATCGTAAGGACATTAAAAATACCGAAGCCAGCCAACAGAATGATAAGAGACACCGTGATCGCGACCGACATTCTTAACGTCAGAAAAAGTTGCAGCGTGCTCTCCTCGCGATCCTGCCAACTGGTCGCGTCGTGCTGGAACAGTGTTTCGAAATGTTCGGCCAATGCAGGGGCACGATCAGGATTGCGCAGTTTGTATATGATCATCGACGCGCCGGAAGGTTGTTGCAGCAGTGCCTGCGCGACGCGGGCGTGCGAATAAATTCGCGTCGCGTCGATGGAACCAATTCCCGCGCGCGCGATCGCTGCCACGGTGAATCGCCAGTACTCGCCGTTGGGTGCGAGTAATTGCACCGTATCGCCAATGCCGGCTTGGAGATTTTCTGCCAGGCGCGAGCCGATAATGATCGAGCTGGTGTTGCTGCGAAAATCGTCAAACTTCCCGTCAATGAGTTGGTGAAGAATATCGGTGGTCTGCGCATGCAGGGCCGGATCAACGCCGTAAAGATCGACCGTCGCGTTTTCAAATCCCGCACGAGCGCTGACAGTTCCGCGCAGGACTGGCGAGCACGAAACGACATTAGAAAATTTCCTGCTTACTCGCATGATCTCATTGGGGTTGCTGATGCCTTCAAAATAGAGGCGACGTCCCACGTTCCCCTCGGAATGTTTTGCAGAAACCATGAGGGGTTCGTAACGCGGTCGAAAACGCGATCTGACTACCAGCGCGCCGTTGCTGCCAATCGTTGAGTTAATGAAGTAGCTCGAAAATCCCTGGGTCTGGGCCTGCGTGCAGATAAAGATGGCGACACCGAAGACAACGCCGCTCAGGCTTAGAAGCAACGCGCGCTTGCGGTGCGTCAAAAAGCGCAGCGCAATATAAAGTGGCGGCGTCATGGCGCCGGGGGTGGCGGCGGTACGCTAACCATTCGCTGCCGCACGGTTTCGCCGGAGTGGAATTTGTCCTGGTCGGAGACGATCACGTGACTGCCTTCATCTAGGCCGTTGGTCACCTCCGTAAAATCCAGCGTGCGAAATCCGACCCCGACTGTGCGCGAATGCACAATGCCATGCTTTACGATCAAAGCTTGATCGACAAGCAGGGCGCGTGTCGGCACCAGAAGAGCATTTTTGTGCGTGCCGGTTATGATGTTCATCTCGCCGGTCATACCGACCATCAGATTGTCCGGCGGATTTTCCATCTCCAGCACGACAGTGTAGCGCTGCGTAGTTGGATCGGCCGCAGGTTGAACTGATGAAACGCGCGCGGTGAAATTCTTGGTCCGATAGGCGTACAATTGTAGTTTTGCCTTCATCCCCGGCTTTACTTCACCCACGTCTTCTTCGTTTACTTCGCCGCGAACATAATTCTTGTGCGAGGAGACGGTGAAAAGCTCGTTGCCATCTGAAACCAGCTCCCCGTCGATTGTCTGGACGTTGGTGAGAACGCCGTCGATTGGCGCGCGGAGCTCGGAGTTCTTCATCTGCGCCTCCAGTTTTTTCGTCGTTTCTTCGAGTGAGCTGAGATTGCGATCCCGCTCGATCCGCTCCGCTTCCACTGCGCCTCGCAGTCGGTTCGCCTCGCTCTTGGCTTTCTCGTATTCGACCGCCGGCACGTTCCCCGAGGAGACCACTTTCTGGAGCCTCTGTAGATTGTCTTCAGCTGCTTTGAGTAACTCAGAAGAGGGAAGCGGTAGGGCCCCGCGCTCCACGGCTGCGTTCAAGTCTGCGCGCGCTTGCTTTAATTGCCTGGAGGTTTCCTCGTCAGCAATTGTCGCCAGCAATTGTCCTTTCTCCACGCTCTTGCCAATTGCGCCGCGACCAGCCGAGAAAGATTCGGCCAACCGAATGAAGCCGTCGTTTTGCGTTCGAACCCGCACGACAAACGCCGGTTCGATCCGCACGGTCCCATACACCGCGGAGATGGCCGTACCCCGGCGGACTGTAACCACTTCCGCCACCGGCATCAGGAAATAATACGCCAGCGCGAAAAGGAAGACGAGTGCTGCTCCACCGCCCCACAAAACTCTTTTTGATTCGGGTAATTTCAATTCGGACAACTAGTTTGGTACCCGTGACGCTTCTTTGCAATAAACTGGTGCCCAAGCGTTTTCAGTCTCAACCTCGCGTCTTGGCGGAAGTTCGAGGACGCTATTCCCAAGACACCACAGCAGAAACGCCCGTTCGATCAGCGAAAGAGAATAAAAAACGCCAGACGGTAAAGCGCAAGCGCCAAGCAGTTGTTGTAGCCGCCTCGCTGTGTCGAGGTGGTGCTCCCGATGCGTTGCGCCTCGGCCACGGCGACACCGCGGCCCCCTGTGCTACAACCCCAGGTATGTTGTTCAGTGGGTTGCGCCTATCGCGATTTTGTGTTGTCGTCCGAAAATTGAAAATAGCGCCCGCTGGCTCGGTCCCAC
>WNFT01003359.1_pt1 | contig 13829 bp, 13 predicted proteins | sample 5400191 | NCBI WGS metagenome assembly WNFT01 (sample SAMN13153359, study PRJNA577476) | soil metagenome | isolation source: 80 cm saprolite under Madrone tree | place: USA:California | collected 2016-06-14
AACAATCTGGCGATCTCTACGCCGCCTGGAAAGAATATCGTCAAGCCGCGCAGATGCTTGCGGGACTCGCCGATGACCCTGCCCTTCGTGCGCGAGCTGATGCACTGGAAAAGGACAAGGCTGTTCGCGATGGCGCGAAGCGGGAAAAACAGGAATTCGCGGAGCAGGAAGATTTGAGCCGGGAAATTTCTGCCGGGCTTTTCGAATTGCAGCAAAACCCGCTCAACCGTGCGGAAATTCATAACACGATGGAGAACCAACTCGCCGCCCTCCGCAGCCGTGCCGAGCACGAGAAGCGCCAAGAAAGGTTGCGCGTCATAAAGCGCGCTCTTGCAGGTTTGTTGGTCCAGGCCATGGAAATGGGAAATGCGCGGTTAGATCAAAAAGATGCGAGTCATGCGAAAGATTATTTTGAGCTGGCCAGCGTTGCCGATCCGGATTCCACATGGGCCCTCGGCAATCTGGCCGTGGCAAGAGCGATGGATGGAGACCGCAAGGGTACGCTGGACGCGCTGCGTCGTGCCAAATCGAAAACCAAAGATCCCATCCGCTTCACGGAATGGCTGAACGAAGAGCCCGCCTTTGCGAAACTCCGAAGTATTCCCGAATTCAGCTCCATCCTAGGAACATCCATCCAACACTAATCTTCACCTCAGTACTGGTAGAAAGAGCGGGAGTTATGTCATACGATTGTTATCGACCTGAGACTTGTATGACAATCTTACTATCGATAGTAGACTTGACATGCTTTGCGCTTATCGATAGTATAGATGTAAGGGCAAATCCTTGGAAACCGTGAAAGTATCTCCTAAGTTCCAGGTCGTCATCCCCAAGCGTGTGCGTGAAGAGCTTCAGCTCAAGCCTGGTCAAGAACTCATCGTTTACGTATTGGACGGAAGCATTCGCTTTAGTAAGCCCCGATCCATCAAAGACCTTCGCGGCATCGCCAAGGGCATGAAGTGGAAGGACGACTACCGGGATCGAAATGACCGCTTCTGAACTGGTCCTCGTGGATTCTTCCGGCTGGCTGGAATACATCACCGGCGATGAGAAAGCCGATGCGTTCGGGGAGGTCCTCCAAAGGGACGTTCAGGTCCTTGTTCCTACAATTGTTCTTTACGAAGTTTTGAAAATTCTCCTTCTTCGAGCAGGCAAGTCCGAGGCTGACGTTTTTCTCTCGGAGGCGCTCCGGCGGGAAGTCGTGGACCTCACCGAGACAATCGCTCTCGCGGCTGCCTCGATGAGCATCGACTACAAGCTGCCGATGGCCGACGCGATCATCTACGCGACCGCAAAAGCCCATCGCGCAGAATTAATCACCTCGGACGCGCACTTCACCGGTTTGCCGGGCGTGGTCGTTCTTTAGCTCAGCAAAGTTCCAGCTCCCGTTTTACATCTCTCAACCATGGACTCCGCCTTGACCCGATTGGAAGCCGCCGATAAGCTTGATGCTTCTCTTTTCAGGTGGCCGCGTACATGGAGCAAATTCACGTCACATTGCCGGATGGCAGTGTTAAAGATGTCCCCAAGGGCACTACGCCCGCCGAGATTGCGCGGAGCATTTCGCCGCGCCTCGCCGACGCCGCCCTGGTCGCGCGCGTGGCCGCTCCCAACGACGGTGAAGGCGAGCTGATTGACCTGCGCCGTCCGCTCGAGCAAGACGTCAAGCTCCGCATCCTCACCGAAAAAGACCCCGACTCACTTTTTGTTTTCCGGCATTCCGCCGCGCACCTCCTCGCCGCCGCCGTGATGGAGCTCTATCCCAACGTGAAGCTCGGCATCGGTCCACCCATCGACACCGGCTTTTTCTACGAATTCTTGCGCGATGAACCATTCACGCCGGAGGACTTCGCGAAAATCGAAAAGAAAATGCACGAGCTTGCCGCGCAGGATCTGCCGAACGAGCGCAAGCTCATGCCCAAGCCGGAAGCGCTCGCTCTTTACAAGAAAACAAATCAAATTTTCAAGTGCGAGCTCGTCGAAGAAAAAGCCAGCGAGCCGATGGTTTCCTTCTACACCACCGGAAAATTCATTGATTTCTGCCGTGGTCCGCACATTCCTTCTACGAAACGCATTCAAGCATTCAAATTGATGAGCGTCGCCGGCGCGTACTGGAAGGGCCAGGAAGGCAATCCGCAGCTTCAACGCATCTATGCCATCGCGTTCTTCACGCAGAAAGAACTCGACGAACATCTGCACTGCCTGGAAGAAGCCAAGCGCCGCGATCACCGCAAGCTGGGCACGGAGCTTGACCTCTTCAGCATCCAGGAAGAAGCCGGCCCCGGCCTCATCTTCTGGCACCCCAAAGGCGGCCTCATTCGCAAGATTGTCGAGGACTGGCTCCGCGAAGAATTGCTCAAGCGCGGCTACGACCTCGTTTACACGCCGCACATCATGCGCCTCGACCTCTGGAAAACCAGCGGCCACACCGGCTTTTACAAGGACAGCATGTTCGGTCCCGTAGAGGTCGAAAAGGCTGATTATCAGCTCAAGCCCATGAATTGCCCCGGCCACATTTTGATTTACAAGGCAAAGCTCCACAGTTACCGCGATCTTCCAGTGCGGCTCGCGGAGCTCGGCACCGTCTATCGCTACGAACGCAGCGGCGTTCTTCACGGTCTTCTCCGCGTGCGTGGCTTCACGCAGGACGACGCGCACATTTTCTGTACGCCCGATCAAATCGAATCCGAAGTCGAAGCTTGCGTCGATTTCGCCTTCGCCGTCATGAAAAATTTCGGCTTCGACAATTTCGAAGTTGAACTTTCCGATTGGGACGAAGCGCATCCGGAAAATTACGCCGGCAAACCCGAAGATTGGCACCGCGCGACTTCCGCTCTCGCCGACACCATGAAACGCATGAACATTCCCTACAAAACCATCTCCGGCGAAGCCGCATTCTACGGCCCGAAGATCGACATCAAATTAATCGACGCCATTGGCCGCCCCTGGCAGCTCACCACCGTACAGTTCGATTTCAATCTGCCCGCGCGCTTCGGCTTGCAGTACGTCGCCGAAGACGGCGCGAAGCATCAGCCGCTCATGGTTCACCGCGCGCTGCTCGGCTCCGTCGAGCGCTTCTTCGGCATCTTGATCGAACACTACGCTGGCGCTTTTCCGCTTTGGCTCGCGCCTGTGCAGGTTGAGGTCTGCCCTGTCAGCGAAAAAGTGGCCGACTACTCCAAGCACGTCACCGAAACGCTGAAACGCCACAACCTGCGCGTCCATCTCGACGACCGCAACGAAAAGTTGCCCGCCAAAATCCGCGACGCGCAGATGCAGAAAATTCCCTACATGCTCGTGGTCGGGGCGAAAGAAGCAGAAGCCGGCACTGTCTCCGTCCGTCATCGCACCAAGGGCGATCTCGGCCCCAAGCCCCTCGCCGAAGTCATCGAATCGCTCCAGCGCGAAGTCGAATCTCGCGCGACGAGCTAAGCGCTTTCAAGGATCAGGCAGGAATTCCGCCTTGCAATCCCCGCAAACCATCTTGAACGAAAATCTTTTCTCGCAGAGTGTGCGTTTTCTCACGGATCGCGATCCCCATCTCGCAGGGGTCGTGAAAAAGTACGGCCAGCCTCCTCTCTGGACCCGCGAGCCCGGCTTCCCCACGCTCGTTTACATTATTCTCGAACAGCAAGTTTCTCTCGCTTCCGCAAAAGCCGCTTTCGATCGTCTCAACGCCGCCGTTCGCCCGCTCACACCGCGCCGCTTCTTGAAACTGACCGATGCGGAGTTGCTTCGCATCGGCTTCAGCCGCCAGAAGACTCTCTACACCCGCCTCCTCGCCGAATCGCTCTCCCGTCGCCACTTCGATCTTCGTTATCTCCACGAATTGGACGACGATGCCGCGCGCAAAATGCTCATCGCCTTCAAAGGCATCGGAAATTGGACCGCCGACATCTATCTACTGAGCGCGCTGCGCCGGCCCGATATCTGGCCGGTCGGCGATTTAGCTCTGGCCACGGCGGTGCAAGAGGTGAAGCAACTCCGCAAGCGCCCTTCGCCGGACCGCCTGGAAAAACTCAGCCAGCCCTGGCGTCCGTACCGCGCCGTCGCCGCCCAGCTTTTCTGGCATCACTATTTGAGCAAGCGCGGCCAGCTCTAGCTGCGCGGACGAGCGCGCACCACTCTCTGGAGGTCAGGAATGTCGCAGCCGCTCTCACGCCGTATCTTTCTCGCGCTCACCGGCGCCGCGCTCGCAGCCCCATCCATATCCTGGGCCGCGGAAGAAGATGAGGTGCCTGCTTTGCTCGATCACATCATTCTCGGCTGCAACGACCTCGATCTCGCCATGGAGCTCGTCGAGCAAAACACCGGCGTCCGCCCCGCCATCGGCGGAGTCCATCCCGGCCGCGGCACGCGCAACGCCCTGCTTTCTCTCGGCGAGCGCCGTTACCTGGAAATCATCGCGCCGGATCCCGCGCAGCAGAAAATTGTACACTTCCCGCAAATCCGCGAAATGAAAGACCCGCGTCTCATCGGCTGGGCCGTTCACCCGCCTGATATCGCTGCCACCGCGAAACTCTTGCGCGACAATCAAATCGCTTTTAGCGGCCCGGATGACGGCTCCAGAAAACGTCCCGATGGCCGCGTCCTCAATTGGAAAACCATCAATCTCACCGACGACCGTCACGGCATCCTCCCCTTCTTCATCGAATGGAGTGCAGACTCCGTCCATCCCTCGAAGGATGCTCCCAAAGGCTGCCACCTCGACTATTTCACGGTGATGGCCGTGGCCCCCGTCGAATTGTCCCAGGTCTTCCAACAAATCGGAGTCGCAGCAACCGTCGAACGCAGCGACAGAGACCGTCTTCGCGCCCACATCACCGGTCCGAAGGGCGAACTGGGCCTGACTACCTGAGCCCCTATCTTTCATTTATTCGTGCGATGCGTTCGCACCATCCAAGCTCTGCGAAACTCCCTCGCTGCGCCGTCTTGGCACTTGCCGCCCAACTGCCGGCGCATGTTATACTTTGAAGCCCGTCCCGCGGCGCTTTTGCGCTGTGTGGGCTTGGGTGGGTGAACTCGAGGGCCCGTCTCCGGCAAACCGGAGCTTGCAGGCGCCTTTCTTGAACTAGGGGGATATATCGCAGAACGGAATTTCCGGCAGCAGACTGATCGTGTCCGCGTCAACGAGCGGATTCGGGCTCGCGAGATCCGGGTGATTGATGAAGAGGGCGGCCAGCTCGGCGTAATGCAGCCGTTTGAAGCCATCAAGCTGGCGAAGGAAAAGGGGCTCGACCTGGTGGAAATTTCGCCCACGGCCGATCCGCCGGTTTGCAAAATCACCGACTACGGCAAGTATCTTTATCAAGCCAATAAGAAGGCCCACGAGCAGCGCAAGAGCAGCCGCGGCTCGCAGTTGAAGGAAGTCAAGTTTCGGCCCGCCACCGCGGAACACGACTATCAGGTTCGCAAGAACCAGATCATCCGGTTCCTCGGCGAAGGCCACAAAGTGCGCGCGATGATTTTCCATCGCGGGCGCGAAATGGCGCATCAGGAAGTCGGCCGCGCCAAGATGAACCGCTTGCTCATGGAGATTGGCGACCAGGGGCAGATCGAGACGATGCCGCGCATGGAAGGCAACGTCCTCGTGGCCTTGCTCGCGCCGAAAAAAGGCGTTAGCGTCGCGAAGCCCGCAGGCCAGTCGGCATCCAGCGCCCAGCAACAGCAGTAATCGCTGCAATCAAACGCGCGATGGGACTTCGTAGGGGCGCAGCATGCTGGCCCGAGTTGGCACCCGAATTCAGAAATCGAAACGCATCTTGAAGCGTCCGGCGAATTTAGATCACTAAAGGAATCAAGCAATGCCAAGAAACAGATCGAAACCAAAATTGAAACTGAAGACGCATCGCGGCGCCCGGAAGCGCTTCAAGATCACCGCCAACGGCAAAATCAAGCGCGGTCATTCCGGCAAGCGCCACTTGATGGGCACCAAAGCCCCAGGCCGCATGCGCAAGCTGAAGAAGTTGACGCTCGTGAACAAGGCCGATGTGGCCAGCGTCCGGCAGATGCTTCCCTACGGCTAAAGCCGTAACGATTTTTCTGTGCGTGCCGTGACATTGCACGCCAACTTTCTTCGTAGGGGCACTCGCCGCGGCGGGTGCCCTTCCGTTTGAATCGCAGGGCGCAATCCCTGCACATCGCGCCAGGCAGCGCTTCACGGGTGCCTGCCGGCCGATAAGCCCCGACTTTGTCGGAGCACTTGTAGCGGCGGCTTTATGCCGCCATCTTTCGGCTTCAACCGAAGGTGCCCGCCACCAGGCGAACGCTGCAAACGTACTACCCCGGAAACAAACCCGTTGCGCAACGCGTGTACTTTCGCGTCCGCGCAACCTGTTTTGTTTCCCAAGAGCAGCTGGCCGAGGTATTGAGCAAGCTGAGGTTCTTCTTTGTAGTGGCGGGTCTTTAGACCCGTCTGAAGAAACTCCTGGCTTCTCAAACATCGGCTTAGATAAAACCGAAGGAGAAACTCCATGGCTCGCGTAAAACGCGGCACCAAGCGCCGTGCACGGCGCAAGAAGTACCTCAAGCGGACAAAAGGCTTTTTTCTCACTAAGAGCAAGCTCTACCAGTCCGCGCAGGAAGCGGCCAATCGCGCTGATCGTTACGCCAAGCGCGACCGTCGCGTCAAAAAGCGCGAGTATCGCAAGCTTTGGATTCAGCGCCTCGGAGCGGCCGCTCGAAACAACGGCCTGACCTACGGCCAGTTGATCCACGGATTGAAAGTCGCCGGCGTCACACTCGACCGCAAAATCCTCGCGGACATCGCGGTCAAAGACGCCGCGGCATTCACGTCACTCGTGGCCACCGCCAAAGCCGCCGCCCCGCCTCCAACCAAGGCGAAAAGGGCATAGCGTTTCCTTGCGGCGTTCAACGCACCGTCATTTCGAACGAAGCAACGCGGAGTGAGAAATCTCTCTTCGCTTTTTTTGACGGATAGGCTAGCCCGCCGCTGATGTAATCTTCCATTCTTCCGTACGGACACGACGTATCGTGCCCGGCGGCTGAATACGAGTTTCGCGATGCAGATTAAACCTGACCCAACGGGAAGAACGCTTACGGAGCTAGGCGTAGCGCGTCCAGAGCAAATCGTCGAACTTTTTGAAGAAGTCCGCATGCATTTCTACCTGCACTTGGACGCCCTGCGCGATGAATTGGGCTGGAAACAATTCCGTGACGCCTGGCTCGGCCGCAAGTCGGGTGCCCTCACACGAATAACAGAAAACTGGTTGAAGCCCGCCAATGCCGAATTGAAGCGCATTGTCGGGCAGGAACTGAATAGGTTTCGTAGCGAGGTCGAAGCTAAGACAGAAGCGCGACGGGCCGCAATCGAAGCTGGAGCGGAAGAAACCGCACTCGCTCGCGATCGTGTGGACCTCTCTCTCCCCGGCGTCATTCGCCCCATCGGCTCGCGCCACCTGATCCGCCAGGTCTTCCAGGAAATCGAGGACATTTTCTTCTCCATCGGCTTCTCCGTCGTCGAAGGCCCCGAAATCGAAACGCCTTACTACAACTTCGAAGCGCTCAACATTCCTGAATTCCATCCCGTTCGCGACGACATGGACACGTTCTATCTGGAATTGCCGCCCTCACCCGATAAAAAGACTGCTCCGACGCCGCTTCTTCTACGCACGCACACTTCGCCCATGCAGATTCGCACCATGGAAAAGCAGAAACCGCCCGTGCGCGTCATCGTCCCCGGCAAGGTCTATCGCCGCGATAATCCCGACGCCACGCATTCCTTCGCCTTCCACCAGATCGAAGGCCTCGCCGTGGACACGGACATCACCTTTTGCGATTTCACCGGCACCATCGAGTATTTCGTAAAGCAGTTTTTTGGCCCCAGCGTGAAAACGCGCTTCCGGCCTAGCTATTTTCCGTTCACCGAGCCCTCCGTCGAGTTCGACGTCTCCTGCCCGTTCTGCGGCGGAACCGGCACGGCAGCCGGCGGTGGAACATGCTCGAAATGCAAAGGCGCGGCTTGGATTGAACTTTTCGGCGCGGGCATGGTCGATCCCGCCGTCTACGGCTTCGTGAACTACGACGCGAAAAAAGTCAGCGGCTTCGCCTTCGGCATCGGCATCGACCGCCTCGCGATGCTGAAGTACGGCATCGACGATATTCAGGTCTTTTTCCAGAACGACGTGCGCTTCCTCCGGCAATTCCCATAGGGAGCATGTGTAGGCGCCGGGCTTTAGCCCGGCCAATTCGGGCGCTCGGTCTTAGGTTTTGGCGTGGTTTTTCGTTCTGGAGAATAGAGTTCAGTTCCATCGCAGCGCAGTTGTCATCCTGAGCGAAGCGAAGGATCTCAACCGATCTTTGATCGCGAAACAGAAGAGGAGCTGGATCATCCTGTCCAGGACTGACGCATGAAGGTTGTTTACAACTGGCTGAAAGACTTCGTCGATGTGACCGCGCCGTCACAGGAGCTGGCCTCGCGCCTCGCTCTTTCCGGCACGAACATCGGCGGAATCGAACACGGCCCGCACGGCGCAGTGATTGAAGCCGAAGTCAGTTCCAACCGCCCAGACTGTCTCGGCCACTTGGGAATCGCGCGCGAAGTCGGCGCCATCTACAAGCAACACTTGGTTTTCACGCCTCCCAGGCCTGAGGAGAGTCCGAGCGCCAAAGCGAGCGACGCCGTCAAAGTCGAAATCCAATCGCCGGAACTCTGCGGCCGCTTCACCGCGCGCGTCATTCGAAACGTAAAAATTCAACCTTCGCCGAAATGGCTGAAAGACCGGCTCGAAGCTTCCGGCGTCGCCAGCATCAGCAACGTCGTCGACGTTTCGAATTACGTCATGCTGGAGCTGGGGCATCCGCTGCACACATTTGACTACGACAAAGTGCGCGACCACAAAATCGTCGTCCGCCGCGCAAAACAAAACGAAAAGATAAAAACACTTGACGCAATCGACCGCCAGCTCGATTCGAACATCTGCATGATTTCCGATGGTGACGGCTCTCGCGCCGTGGGTATCGGCGGAATCATGGGCGGCGCGGAAACGGAAATTTCCTTTTCCACGAAAAATGTTTTGATCGAGTGCGCCTGGTTCGAACCGATTGCCATTCGCCGCGCCGCGCGTTTTCTAAAATTGCACACCGAAGCTTCCACTCGTTTCGGCCGCGGCGCCGATCCGGAAATGGCCGAACTGGCTTCACGCCGCGCCGCGGAATTGATCTTGCAGCTTGCCGGCGGCGAATTGCTTTCCGGCGTCGTCGATATTTATCCCGGAAAACGTGCGCCGAAAAAACTCCGCGCGACGCGCGCGGAAATTCTCCGCGTCATGGGCGCGGACGTCCCGGACAAAGAAGTGGAAGCCAGCCTCAGCGCGCTGGGATTCGCGCCCGTTCGAATCGATCAAAATCGCGGCGCGGAAGGCTCGCTGCTTGCCGCGTGGGAATGCACGCAGCCTTCCTGGCGCGCGGAAGTCGAACGCGAAATCGATCTCATCGAAGAAATCGCGCGCATTTACGGCCTCGATAAATTTCCGCCGCGACTGCCTGCCGCGCGCGAGGGCGCCGCGCGCCTCCCGCACTTCGAAGCGGAGACGCGTTTGCGCGAAAGGCTCATCGGTCTGGGCTACCGGGAAATCCTGACGATTCCGCATGTCGCCGAAGAACGCGACGCGCTGTTCCGGCCGGGTGGAATTTCTCCGGCGCGACTTTCGAATCCGCTTTCCGAAGAAGCAAACGTTTTGCGCTCGACCGGACTCGTGACCATGGCCGCGGCGCTCGAATGGAATCTAAATCACGGCCAGCGCAACGCCCGGCTGTTCGAAATCGGCAGCCACTATCGCCTCAACGGGGCCGAACCCGTCGAGACCCGTGTCCTGACGATCGGCGCGACGGGCGAAGCTCGCGAAAAAAATCTTTACGATGCCGCACGCGAATTTTCCTTCGCCGATCTCAAAGGCGATCTCGATTCCATCGGCGAACTTGCGGGAGGCTTTGCGTGGCGCGACGGCGGACCGGAGTGGCTGCACGCGGCGCGGCGCGGAAGTGTTGCGCTTGGCGCGAACGAAATCGGCGCGGCAGGCCAACTCGCACGCCGGGTCGCAGAGAAATTCAAATTCCGCCAGGACATTTTTCTTGCGGAATTGGAGCTCGATCCGCTGTGTGTGGCGTACCGTGCGGCGAAGGAAGCGCGGCGCTATGAGCCACTGCCGCGCTTCCCGGCGGTCGAGCGGGACTTCTCGGTGCTCTTACCGGATGGAACTCATTTTTCCGATGTTGTGAAAGCAATTCGCTCGCTCAACATTTCTGAACTTTCCAACATCGAAGCGGCGGATCTTTTTCGCGGGAAAAACGTTCCCGCCGGAAAATATTCGTTGCTGGTGCGCGTGACTTTCCAAAGCCGTAAAGCGACGCTGACCGATGCGCAAATCAGCGATTACAGCGGCAAAATTATTGCCGTGCTTGAAAAGCAGCTCGGCGCGCAACTACGCGCGCAATAAAAAACTATTCGCAACTCACACGCACGACCCCGCCTTGTTCGACCATTCCAGTTGAATCGTGTGACCGCCTAGCGTCCGTGTTTTCCACGCGCAAATGTCTCCAATCTCGCCGTTGCTGTCGTCGTACCATCCCTGGCCGGGCACCGGATCGGTGATGGCTTCACAAAGTTCGTGCGAGGTGGTGGAAGTGAGCGCGTCGATGACGGCAAGGCCGCCGGTGCACCCGGAACAGCCGGGGTAAGGCATCACTGCGTAAAAAATATTTCCGCTGGTGGCGTCGTGATAGCCGCAGAACTCCCGGCAGGAGGCGCTGCCGGCCAGCACAACTTGCACGCCGGCCGGAAGAAAGAAAAAATAGAGCGAATTGGAAGTAGGCGCCGGAAGATTCTTGGCCGCGATTTCCTGCTGCAATAACTGTTGAATCGCGCTGTCCTGCACGGAAGTGTTTGGAGCGGGTGAAGTGAGTGTCGCGGTGCCGGTGCGTTTGCCGTGCCCGATATTTTTTCCGGCGACGCTGTATTCACCGAGCTGATCCATCAGCGCGCTCGTGAGAATGTAGTCGAAAAACAAATTCACGTTCGTGGCAATCGCGCTCTGCTCTGCTTGTTTCCATTCCGCGCCCCAAAAAACGGTGAAGACTTCGACGGCAGTGAGCAGCGGCCCACCCCGGTAGGTGAGCTGGGGCGTGGCCGCCGCTGCGATCCGTTGCGCCTCCGGCCGATGGAGTGGCGCAACCCGGATAGGGTGTTGCAGCGCAGCGGCGGATTTCTTGGAACGAGGCTTGGTGGACATGAGACGCTCCTGGTGCGAGCAGATGAATTCGCAGTATGCGGGCTGGGAAGACTAACAGGTTGGAACTCACACGGTAGCGGACGGTGCGAAAAATGTAAATGGGACTTCGCACGAGAGGCCCACGCTGGCGGCAGGGATTTATTCGGGGAGCGAATGTGGTATTGTGCCGATAAGGACGCGCCGAGACTCCGTGAGCGGGCCGATAAAAGTCGAGATTTTCGGGCAAGTGTACTCCATCCAGGGAGAGCTGGATGCGAAGTACGTGCAGAGGCTTGCAAAGTACGTCGACGAAAAAATGCAGGCAATCGCGGACGCGACGAAAACCGTGGACACACAAAAAGTTGCCGTATTGACGGCGCTGGCGATTGCGGACGAACTTCACGGCATGCAGCGCGAGCGCAACGATCGCGAAGAACTACTGAGCGAGCAAGCGGAACGCTGCCTGACGCTTGTCGAGCGTGCGCTGAAACAAACGGCGTAGTTTTTCTCCGACACCTATCCATGCTACTGGCTCCATTTTGTGGGAGTGCGGTCCCAACGGTGTTTGCGCAATTGCGCGTGGAGCGGCGCGGGCAAGGGACCGTTGTCGCTAGCGGCGAGATTGGATTCGACGTTGCGGAGTTTGCGCATGCCGGGAATGATGGTGCTGACGTCGGGATTGTTGAGGATGAAGCGCAGCGCTAGTTCGGGCATGGTCATTCCAGCGGGAACGAGAGGCTTGAGCGCGTTGGCGCGGGTGACGCTGGCTTTGAGGTTTTCGGGAACGAAATAGGTGCTGCGCCAATCGCTCGTGGGCCATTTGCTATCGAGCGTGAGCGTGCCGGTGAGGGAGCCTTCGTCGAAAGGGACGCGAGCGATGATGGCGACGTTTTTTTCGCGGCAAGCGGGGAAAAGCTCGTCTTCGGGATTCTGATCGAAAATGTTGTAGATGACCTGGACGGCGTCGACGAAGCCGGCGCGCACGGCGCGAATTCCGTTGGCAGGTTCCCAGCGGTTAAGGCTGAGGCCGAAGGCGCGAATTTTTCCGCTGCTGCGAAGTTTTTCCGCGGCGCGCGAGACTCGTTCGTCCTCGAGCCAGCGGTCCTCCCAGGTGTGCAGCTGAATGAGATCAAGCGTTTCGACGCCGATATTTTTGAGGCTCTTGTCCACGTACTCGAAGATGTGGTCCGGCGGATAGGAATCGTCGAGAGAATATTCCGGGCGCGCGGGCCAGCGGAGATTTTTGGGCGGGACTTTTGTGGCGACGTAAAGTTTTTTGTCAGGCCCGCCGGAGGCGGAATTATTTCTATTGGCGCGGAGGATTTTTCCGAGAAGCTGCTCGCTGTGGCCGTCGCCGTAGGCCCACGCGGTGTCAAAGAAATTGCAGCCGAGATCGACGGCGCGCTGGAGGGCCGCGAGCGATTCGGCGTCGTCCGAGCCGGTCCAACCGGCCATACCCCACATGCCGTAGCCAATTTCGCTGACGTTCCATCCGGTGCGGCCGAAGCGGCGATAGTTCATAGCGAGTCGTCTCCTTGATTGTGAGCCGACATTATACTTGGACGCCCGGAGATTGACGCGACCGGTGATCCGTGACCCATGTCCCGTGAAGGAAGGCTGGCTGTCTGGTTAACCATAACACCCCCCCACCCCCTGTTTTTTGTAAGTGTTGCATCTAAAGGATTTAGCGATCCTGTAAGTTCTTTGGTTGCAACACTTGCGGGATATTTCATAAGTGTTGATTCTAAATAAGTTAGGGCAGGAACATTGTTGGCATCGGTCGGAGGACCGATCACTATAGGCGGTAAGGAAAATGCACATAGGTTCCACACCCGATTAGCCGTTCGTGGGCGGCAACACACGAAAGGATAGCAGTGTTGTATCAACTGGTTAAGGATTATGCAGGGAAATGAAGAAATAGAACGTCGAACGGCGGCGGGGGCGGGGTTAACGGTTCCGGGGGGAGCAACTTGTTGATGGTAGAGCCGTCCAATTGCACGACACACGAGCGAAAAGCAGATTCCTCGTCCCGCAAATCCATCCGGGACGCAGAATGCGCGCTTCGCTCGGAATGACAGTTTCAGTTATTCAACGAATTTGTAACTGAGGACACCAGGCAGGGGGATACTACAGTGATGAAAAGAAAAACCTTATTGCTGCTGGGCCTCGCTTGCGCGGCGGCTGTGTTCGCCGGGCAGGTTCACGGAAACGCGGTGGAGGAGATCAAGCGGCTGGCGGCTTTGATGGAATGGAAGCCGGGGACGGTCGCGGCTGATATTGGGGCAGGCGAAGGGGAGTACACGTTTGCGGCGGTGGAACGCGTGGGCGCAGCGGGAAAAGTGTATGCGACGGAGATCGATGCAAAAAAGCTTGCAGAGTTGCGGGGCGAGGTGGCGAAGCGCAAGCTGGGGAACGTCATCGTGGTGGAGAGCAAAGAAGCGGACACGAGTCTGCCGACAGGGTGTTGCGACGCGATTTTTCTGAGGCGCGTGTACCATCACCTGACCAAGCCGGTGGAGTTCGATGCCAACCTGGTGCGGTCTTTGAAGCCCGGAGGGCGGCTGGCGATTATCGATTTTGCTCCACGAGCGGGACTGGATC
>WNFT01006169.1_pt1 | contig 13827 bp, 18 predicted proteins | sample 5400191 | NCBI WGS metagenome assembly WNFT01 (sample SAMN13153359, study PRJNA577476) | soil metagenome | isolation source: 80 cm saprolite under Madrone tree | place: USA:California | collected 2016-06-14
TGCGTCGGAAGCCCACAGAGTTTTCCGATCCTGACTGCGAGATCGTGCGCTGCCGATGATGGTGGAGGCAATTTCGTGGTTGAGCGCCAGATGCGATCGTCGTCGTGGTCGCCGCCGCCGGGCCTTGGTGGTGATACTGGACTTGACGGATATCCCGATTTTTTTTGTCTTGGATTTTGTTCTTCAGGGTTAAGAGGCGCCAGATCTGGCGTCAGATTTGGCGTCGGATCTGGCGTCGGATTTGGCGCCAAATCTGGCGCTGCAATTTTGCTCGCTGCCCTGCACGTAGCCGCGATTATTTTCGGGGGTAGATCGGTGGTACTCGTGACCGAGGGCACGGGGTCGGCGGTAGTCGCGGCCGATGGCGCGGGTACGTCCGCCGGAGGTGGCGGGGGGGTTACTGAAGAGGTAGGGGTCGCCAACTTTGCCCCATTTCGGCTGCAGCCGCGAAACTCATCCGTTAGAGCGTCGACGAAGCAAACTGCCTCATCCGCCGTCCAGTTCATGAGCTCGGGGCACCAGATCGCCGGACGGCCTTCGCGGGATGCGAGATCAAGAATCAAGTAATCGCGCGCGATCCGGATCGTCCGCTGTACCGTTCGCTCCGAGTAGCCGGAGCCTTGCGCGTAAAGACTGTAAGCCGCGAACGCCACGCCATGGGTCTGCATGTAGCCCAGGATGACGCGCAGGACCGCAATGTTCAGCCCGCCAATGCGGGCCTTGGTGAGCCGGTCGAGCAGCCTTTGCTTGTCTTTTGACGCGATCTTCATGCGGGCTCTCGTGGATCATTGAGCAGCATGCGGCGGAAAAGCTCGCCGCGAATAGCGCTCTGCAGGTCGCGCAGCATGCGCGCGATCGCGGCCTCCTCGATTCCCTTCCGGCGCATCGAATCGCCCTGGATCGCAAGTTGCGAACGCAGGTAAGCCTCGCCTTTCTCGGCAGACATTTTCGCGATCGTGCTCGCCTGCTTCTCGATGAAGGCCCGCCGGCGGTTGCTGGGGAAGGGAATGAGATGAGCTGTTTTCTGGCGCCGTAGCGGAGCCGCTTTCACCGCATGGACGATCAGCCGATAATCTTTGATCTTCGAACCATCTCCGACGGGGTACAGATGCTTGTTGGCGACCAGGCGCCCCAGCGTCTCGGCGATCGGTTCGCCGGCGTCACGGCCGAGCTTTGCGACCGCCGTGCCTCGGATGAAGCCGTTCGGGTCCGCGAGCTGCGTCAGCCCGAACGCAACCTTGAACGTGTGAGCGGGAAGCTCGTTGTCCGCGTGCACTTGGCCCAGCCAAGCGGCGAGCTGATCGCGCGTGAGCATGGCGCGTCACGCGGCCCGCGGGCGAGGGGAGATCTTGTAAGAACCACGCCCCGGCGTTGGCCGGGTGACGACCGGCCATCGGGCATAGCCGTAAGAATCACATTGAGTGATTACAAAGGCCCGGCTGAGGTTCAAATCCCCTCGGCTCCACCAGTCAAATCAGACCCCTGATACGAAATGCGTCGCCCTCAGCCGATCCGTCGAGCGATGTGGACCGGCCGCGTTCGCAATGGCCGGTCTTGTGGCGATCGCGGACCGGAGGTTTATTGCCCGGGCCGTGCCTCAACGAGGATTTGATTCCTCGACATCGACGGCCTCCGTCACGAATGCCGCAATCACTGCAACCGCGACATTACGCAAAGCAATACGCCCCACCATCGTCTTCGCTCCAATAAAGGGCGCCGCCAACGTTGGCGGTTGCGCATCGAACTTTAAAACGCGAAACGTCGCGCCCTCCGCAGCGACACCGCGCCGCGAAGGGCAACCAACTCGCCACAATCCTCCAGTCCCGGCCGGCGGAACTTAAGTCTTCGTGGCATACGGGAGAAGTACGTACCCGATGTAGACGATCGCACAAAGCGGCACCAGCCAAGTGAGACTCCGCCACGGCACGCGATCCATCAGCTTGTCGGGAACGAGCGCCGCAAGCGCAGTCACGGCAGCTGCCGCCAGCGCCGACGTAAAGATGAAGCCGTACCAGTACATCGCCGGCGAACCTCCGCCGAGGGGCGGAGCTCGACCCAACTGCCAAATCCCCTGGATCGGATGATAGGTCGCTAGCGTCCAGTTGTAGTCCATGGTGGGTGCATAGATGACAGCAAAAGCGACGCCGAAAACGGCCGCAAGACGCTCCACTTTTGTCATGATCCGAATCCTCGGATGTTGTTGATGACGTGACCGGTCAGGAAGCCCCACCACACCGCAAATGCAATGATGCAGGTCAGCGCCGCCCGCGCCACGCGATTGGCTTCAGATGCCGAGCGCCAAAGGTACCAATAGATCGGCAGCAGCGCCAAGGACAGCGCCAGCAGATGCTCCTTCATTTCGAACGCCCCCTCGGGCTTGAAAAGCCGGTATTCCTGCAGGACCGTCCGCACGTTGACCCGATACGTTGGATAGATGATCGTGCCGAGCACGAAGGTCACAATGAACAGAACGATGACGGCGTTGGTGTAGCTCATTCCGTTCACGCCACGGACCGCGCTGACGAAGCCGGCTGACCGCTTCGTGACCGGCCACGACACGCCCACGGCCTGGTGCGTGATCGCACCGAGCAGAAAGACCGCGAGTATCCCGTGAATGATAAGAAGTATCGACCATCCAACCTGCATCAGTTACCTCCCTGCGTCTGCCTTTGCGGCCTTGCGCGGTACGCGCGACCGTCGTTGGTCTCCCGCATGGCGAACACGCGCTTTTTGCCGTGCCATGTTGCGCGCATCTTGTGATAGCCGGGTAATGCTATTTACCTATATGGCTATAGCTTCCAAGAATATGGGCAGACGATGCAGACCGACCTGATTGGTCACCGGCTCAAGTTGCAGCACTTGAAGATCGTGATGGCGGTGGCGGAATGGGGCAGCATGCAGAAGGCTGCCAGGCAGCTCGCGATTTCGCAGCCGGTTGTGTCAAAAGCAATCGCCGAACTCGAAGACGCGCTTGGCGTTCGCCTGTTTGACCGCAGTCCCCGAGGCGTTGAGCCGACCCCTTACGGCCGCGCCCTGATCAAGCGCAGCATCGGGATTTTCGACGATCTGCGAACGAGCGTGGACGAGCTCAAGTTCCTGGCCGACCCTACCTCCGGGGAGTTGCGGATCGGCAGCACCGAACCTCTGCTTGCCGGACTAGGTGCCGCCGTAATGGAGCGCGTGTGGCAGCCGCACCCGCGCATCAATTTTCGCGTCGTGGAGGCGAATAGTTCGACGCTGCTGACGCGCGAGCTGCCCGAGCGTCGCATCGAAGTCGCTATTGTTCCGCTCGTGCAAGCCTCGGTGAACGAGGAGCTGGAGGCCACGATTCTCTTTCAGGATCACCTCCGCGTGCTGGTCGGCATGAAAAGCCGGTGGGCCAACCGGCGGAAGCTCACGCTTGCCGACCTGATCGACGAGCCTTGGTGCGTGGCGCCTTCCGCGGTCGGATCCCTTGTCGCGGACGCGTTTCGCGCCAGCGGTCTGCGGATGCCGCGCATCGCCGTAACCACCACGACAGCGCATCTGCTTTTTCAATTGCTGGAGAGCGGCCGGTTCGTCGGACATTTCGGCGATCGGCTCCTGCAGTTCTACACCATCCTTGGCGCCAGAGAACTTGATCACCTTCGCCCATTTTATCAGTTTCCGCCTCCACAAATGTCCCGAATTCACCCGGGCTGAATTCCAGCGGCGTGGTGCCGAGCTCGGTCAATCGCGTCCTCACTTTCGGATCAGCGAGAGCGGCGTTGAACGCCTTGTTGAGCCCCTCGATGATCTCCGCGGGCGTGCGCTTCGGCGCGGCGACGCCCCACCAGCTGCCCGCCTCGAAACCCGGCACGAAATCGCTCATAGAAGGGACGCCCGGCAGCGCCGGTGACCGCGTCGCCGTGGTCACCGCGAGGGCGCGCAGCTTGCCATCCCGGATACACTCGATCCCCTGGGGGATGGTATCGAACATGACCTGGACCTGCCCGGCAAGCAGGTCAATCAGCGCGGGCGCCCCGCCGCGATAGGGCACGTGAAGCATGTCGATGCCGGCCATCATCTTAAACAGCTCAACGATGATGTGGAGCGAGCTTCCATTGCCGCCTGACGCAAAACTGAGCCTGCCGGGATTGGCCTTTGCGTAGGCGATGAACTCCGGAACCGTCTTGGTCGGAACCGCCGGATGGACCTCCATGACATTGGGGACACGAACCATGCCGGCCACCATTGCGAGATCACGGATCGGACTGAATTTGAGCTTATCGTGCAGAGTCGCATTGATGGCATTGGCCGCGAGCACGACGAGGAGCGTGTAGCCGTCCGCAGGCGCTCGCACCACCGCTTCGGTCGCAAGGTCGCCCGAGGCGCCAGGACGGTTCTCGATAAGGAACGGCTGACCGAGACGCTCCGACAGCCATTGACCGATCAGACGCGTCACGATGTCGACCGAGCCGCCCGGGGAAAGCCCAAGCACCATACGGACCGGCCGCACCGGATACACGTGTGCGCGGGCTATCCGCGAGACGGCCGGGAAGGCGACGGCACATGCCGACAACTGCAGAAAGCGACGGCGTGGAAATTTCATGGAACACCGGCCATCGCCGTGGGAAGAAGAGAGGGCAAAAGCGCGTTGCCCATGTCCGACCTCCCTCTGGGCTTGTTATCGTCGCCACACTACACCAATGCGTGGCGCACCGATATGACCGGAAGGACGACGCTGCCCGCTCCGTCGCCCTACTCGGTTAAGGTTGACCACGGCAAATTTGCGGGACCGGAGCCGCTGGCGTGGATGGCGGGGGAGCATGACCAGCCGGTTTTCCTTCCCACGTTCAGCTCTCTCTTGGCGTCTATGCTGTGTGTTTCAATGACGTGTCGATCGCTGCCGTAGCCGGGTCGACGAATTTGGGGTCGATCACAGAAAATCGGTTTGGGAGGAGATCAAGATGGGCGAGCGAGGCGATATTGCAGCGGTCATCGGCGCGCTGGCTGTGCATGTGGACGCGCGCCGGTGGAGCGAGCTCCTTGCCGTGTTTGCCGCCGAGGTCCGGGTCGACTACGTCTCGCTCTTCGGCGGTGAAGCGCAGTCGATGACGCGCGAGGAATTGGTCGGCGGGTGGCGCAATTGCCGGTGAGCGCGCGGCAAATGCGTAAGGGCCGGCCGGCCTTGAAGTCCGGAGCCGGCCCTTAGCCTTACCGCCAGCGTTCCATTGCCTGCCGGTGAAGGGACTCCGGCGGCAGTTCGGCGAGTTCCGCGCGAATGCCGTTCGGGTCGACGATATTGGAAAGGATGGCCTTGGTGCCGCTGACGGTCGTCTCGCCGACCGCGGCCCCCCTTGCTTTGAACATCGCGGTTGCGGCCGCCATGTTGTCGACGTGCAAACCGAAATGGGTGATGCCGGGCGGCCGCTGCGCGTTCGCGGGTTGCAGCTCTACAAACGTGTTCTGGCTCACCTGGACGTAGACGAGCTGCACTTGCCCGGATGCATTGACGAACCGGAACGCCTCCGGGAATCCCATCGTCTTCGTATAGTATTCGACGGCCTTATCGAGGTCGGGCACACTGAGCCCCACGTGATTCAACCCGACGATCCCCCGATTTGGCGTCTGGTTCTGAGCGAAAGTCGTGGCTCCAAGCCCGGCCACGGCGCCGGCAACAAATAGACCAAGGCCGCGCAATGCACGCATGACTGCCTCCCTCTGTCTCCAAGCCGATTCTCACGATTGAGAAGAATTAGAACATTTTTCGATTGGATTGACACTATGCAGGTCATGGCCCGGGCTTGCCTCGTGCGGTCGGCGGCGACCGCCTGGATCGGCGCAATGCATGGCCAAGGACGCGATGCCACGCCATCCACGATGCGGGAGCGGGACCGCTTTTTCCCCTCGACAACTGAAAAACGAAGTTATCTCATAGTCTCCTGGGATAATCGGGGAGGGGGATATGGCCAAGTTGATCCAGGCGATCGCCGCGGCGGCGATCGCATCGCTTTGCGCAAGCTGCGCGACAATCACGCGTGGAACCAGCGAACAAATTCAAATCGTCTCTGACCCGCCTGGGGCCGAGGCACGCACGTCTATGGGGTTTGTCTGCGTCACACCTTGCACGCTCCAGGCCGGCCGCAAGGACGAATTCACCGTCACTGTCTCAAAGCCCGGATACCGGCCGGCCGAAGTTCCCGTCACCACGAAAGTCAACGCTGGAGGCGGTGCGGCATTCGCCGGAAATGTCGTGGTCGGGGGATTGGTCGGCATGGCCGCCGATGCGTCGACAGGCGCCGGATTAGACCACTATCCGAATCCGGTTGAGGTCGAGCTTGTTCCGCTGAAACCGACACGGGCGGCCCCATCGAAATCGACGCCACGGACGAAAAACGTTCCAGAAGGTTGAAACGACGGCGGCGTAGCGGCTCTTGGGTTTGCGCCGATTGAAGGCTGACACGGTCCACGCAGTGTCACTGCTCCGCCTGTCAGCCCGACGATCGATCACTGTGGCGACGGTAGCCCAAAACGTCAGCGTGCGCTCCCTCGCCCGCTCGCGCAGCCAGCGAATTTGTGCTGAGGCTCGTCTTGGATGAGCTTCAGGTCCGCAACGGCTCTCGTCCGCGCCCGGCCTCTTCGAACGCAGAGGGCCATCTGGCTTTTTTCGGCGGTCGACACGGCGGCGTCTCGCCCTTTCGTTTGTTACTGTCGCGTTACGCGGCGCCTCGTCGTCTCGCCGACGTCGCTTTAGGTGTTTTAATGCTAAGCATTTGATTTATTTGGTGCCCAGGGGCGGAATTGAACCACCGACACCGTGATTTTCAGTCACGTGCTCTACCAACTGAGCTACCTGGGCGCCGGCTCGCGGTCGCAGCGCTGCGAGAGAAGCGCTGGGCCTTATAGAGGCTCGGTCAGGTGCTGTCCAGAACGGTTGCAAAGCATGCTGCGGAGTGGCCGCTCGCGGGGGGCCGCAGAATCGGGCAGCCGCTGAATAATTGGCACGCGCGGCTGCCGTTCTGATGCCCGCGTTGGCCCCCTCCCTCCTGCGCGCGGCGGATGGTAGGGAGGGGGCCGCGCTGGCCTCATTTTTATCCTGACCGTTCCTCCGGGCTAGACGGGCGCACCTCACCCTCGTCATCTTCGACGGAGGGTACCGCGTAGGCGCCCGACAGCCAGCGGTGCAGGTCGATGTCGGCGCAGCGGCGCGAACAGAACGGATGAAAAGGCTCGACCTGCGGTTTGCCGCAGACGGCGCAAGGTTTTGTGCGGCCGAGGGAACTCATGGGGTTAATCTAAGGTTCGCCTGGGCGTGTCGCGAGAGGCGACGATCCGGAACGCCGTGTTGTTTTCGTGTACATTGTTTCTGAGCGGGCGAGGGTTGGACGATCGTGGCCCCGCGGCGCCCGCGGACGGGTATGAACAGAAAATGGCCCAAGACAGCGAACAGAAGGTTTCTCGGGTCCTGCAGCTCAAGTTTACGCTGCGGACCGCAGACCCCACCCAGTTCGCAGCGCTCATCAAGGCAACTGCGCCATATTACGAATTGTTCGGCGGCAAGCAGGTTCGCCTTCTCCAGAATGTCGACAATCCGGCGCAGTTCATCCAGATCATCGATTACGAGATTCACGAGTCATTGGAGACAAGCCGCCAACAGATCGCCGGTGATCCCCGGCTGCAGGCCTTCCTGCAGGCTTGGCGGCAGATGTTTCCTGGCAGCGTCGAGGTCGACGTTTTCCGCGAAGTAGACGCCTAAAGTCGCACGATCGCCGAGGGCGGCCCGCCACCCTACCCTTCCCCGCTTCGGCGGAGGGTAGGGTGGGGGCCGCGGACCTCCGGCATGACGACTCTCCCTCCAGCCAACTCCCTTACGCGGAGTCGATCCAGCCGCCGTGGGTCGGAAACCCTTCACCGGCCAGCAACGCCACGGTTTCGTAGAGCGGCAGGCCGACCACGTTGGTGTAGGAGCCGACGAGCTTGACGATGAATGTGCCGGCTAGACCTTGGGCCGCATAGCCGCCGGCCTTGCCGCGCCACTCGCCGGAGCCAAGATAGGAGTCGATCTCCTCGGACGACAGCCGCTTGAACCGCACGCGGGTCTCTACCACCCGTTGCCGATATCTCCGCTTGGGCGTGATGAGGCATAGCGCCGTATAGACGCGATGATTGCGGCCCGAAAGTAGCCTCAGGCACTGCGCCGCCTCATCGACCAGCTCGGGTTTGGGCAGGATGCGGCGGCCTACCGCCACCACAGTGTCGGCGGCCAGGATGAAGGCGCCGTAGACGTCGTCGTCAACCCCTATCCCGGCCAGCGCCGTCGTAGCCTTGGCGTAAGCCAACCGGTTAGCGCATACACGCGGCAGCTCACCTTGGAGTGGTGTCTCGTCGACATCGGCTGGTCGTAACGCGTCGGGCTCGATGCCGGCCTGGTTGATCAAGCCGACCCGGCGCGGCGAACCGGAGGCGAGGACGAGTTTAGGCCGACCGAGCATTAAGGGAAGCTCCGTTGCGTCCGCAGCGGCGAACGGACGGGCCGCGTCCGCCATTGAAAACATAAGCGATTCGGCGCGCCGCGATGGGCGGCGCAAGCTAGCCGAAACGACCCTCACACTCAACCGCGACAAAGCCTGATTGTGCCGTGACGCGGGTTGCGCCTATTCATTGCCGGATGGCGCAGCGGAGAAGCGGTCTTTGATGCGGCGCAGAAGCTGGTCGCGAACGGCCCGATAGGCATCGAGCCGCTGCTCGCGGTTGCCCTCCTGGATGGTGGGATCAGGAGTCGGCCAGTATTCGACCTCGGCCGCCACCCGGCGGGTCAGCTCGAGGGCTTTATGATGGGCTTCCGGGGTCAGCGTCACAATGAGATCGAAGTTCAGTCCCTCCCAGTCCTCAAGCTCTTCGAACGTCATTGGACGGTGCTTTGCAATATCAAGGCCGATCTCCTCCATGGCGGCGACCGCGAACGGATCGAGTTCGCCGCGGCGCACGCCCGCCGAACCCGCATAGGAGGAGCGCCCGAACATGTGCCGGAACAACGCGGCAGCCATGGGCGAGCGCACCGAATTGAACCCGCAGGCGAAAAGCACCGCCTGGGGGCGCCTTCGACCCGGCATGCCTCATCCCTTCCAATGAAGCACAGTGATTAGTGTGAACAGCCGCCGCGCCGTATCGAAGTCGACGGCGACCTTATGCTTCAGGCGCTCTATCAGCAGCTCGGAGCCCTCGTCGTGCAGTCCCCGTCGTCCCATGTCGATCGCCTCGATCTGGCTTGGCGTCGCCGTGCGGATTGCCTGGTAATAGCTCTCGCAAACCAGGAAATAGTCCTTCACGAGGCGACGAAACGGCGTGAGCGACAAATGATGGGCAACGACCGGCTGGTCGTCCTCGGTGCGGATATCGAAGATGAGCCGGTTGCCCACGAGCGCAAGCTTGAGGCAATAGGGTCCGCTCTCGTGGCCCACGGGCGCGAACGAGTTTTCCTCCACCAGATCGTAGATGGCGATGGCGCGCTCATGTTCGATGTCGCGGTTGCCGGGGCCGATACTGTCCTCGTCGAGGAAGACCTTGACGAGGCGCTTGTTGCCTTCCGCCGCAGTCATCGGCGGTTGATCCGGATCGCGACCGAACGGGCATGGGCCGCGAGCCCCTCAGCCTCTCCGAGCGCGATGACGGCCGGGGCAAGCCTGGCAAGCTGCTCCGGGCCGCATTTGAGGATCGAGGTGCGTTTCATGAAATCAAGCACGCCCAACCCCGAAGAAAACCGCGCCGAGCGAGCGGTCGGCAGCACGTGGTTCGAGCCCGCCACATAGTCGCCGATCGCCTCCGGCGTGTGGGCGCCGAGAAAAATCGCCCCGGCGTTTCGAATCTTGCCGGCGAGGCGTTCAGCGTCATCGCCAATGACTTCGAGATGCTCGGGAGCCACCGCGTCGATCAGCGGCACCGCGTCATCAAGGCAACGCACCAGGATAATGGCGCCGAAATTGCGCCACGACGCCCGCGCCACGTCTGCACGGGGCAGCGTCGCAAGCTGGGCTTCGACCGCGCGTTCCACGTCGCCGGCAAGTGCGGCATCGTCGGTGATCAGGATCGGCTGGGCCGCGGCATCGTGCTCCGCTTGGGCCAACAGGTCGGCGGCGATCCAATCCGGATTGGCGCCGCGGCCGGCGAGAATCAGCACCTCCGAGGGGCCCGCGATCATGTCGATGCCGACCTTACCGAAGACGAGCCTTTTGGCTGCGGCCACATAGGCATTGCCGGGCCCGACGATCTTGTCGACCGGTGCAATCGTCGTGGTGCCATAGGCGAGCGCCGCCACCGCCTGGGCGCCGCCCACACGGTAAATCTCGTCGATCCCTGCGAGCTTCGCGGCGGCCAGCACCAACGGGTTGAGCAGGCCGTCAGGCGCCGGCACCACCATGACGAGCCGCGGCACGCCCGCGACCTTGGCTGGAACTGCATTCATCAGCACCGAGGACGGATAAGCCGCGGTGCCGCCCGGCACATAGAGGCCGACGGCAGCAATCGCGGTCCAACGCCAGCCAAGCTCGACCCCGAGCGCGTCGGTGAAGTGTTCGTCGCTCGGCACTTGCCGCCGATGATAGGCCTCGATGCGGTCGCGGGCCAACATGAGGGCGTCGCGCGCCGCTCGATCGCAGGAGGCGAACGCATCATCGATTTCAGCCGGCGCGACACGCAGGCCGGACGCGCCTACATGGATCCGATCGAACTTGCGCGTGAAGGCCACCAAGGCCTCGTCGCCGCGCGCCGCTACCTCGGCAATGATGGTGCGAGCGGCCTCCTCCACGTCCGCGGCACCCTCGCGCTTGGTGGCGAGAAACGACGCAAAGCCCGAGGCAAAATCCTCGGCGTTACTGTCGAGATGGATCGGCATGGCTCACGCTTCCACGTTCCCCGGCTTGTGCAGGAGAACCGGGGGACGGAATAGCAAATGGCGCTGCTATCTACCATTGCTCATCCGCCGTCTCGCGAACGGCCGCAGACGCCCGATTGATCCGTGAAGGCCCTGACATGAGCGGAAATAACGGGGAATCTTTCAGCTGCGCCAGCCACTTGGGCTGTTTTTCCGGCCACGTCATAGCAAAAGCCCGCGGGACAAGCCCGCGGGCTCTATTAACCAACTCGTTCCGCTCTATCTCACCTGACGTGCCCACCGCTGCTTTGCGGCAGGGTCTGCTCCGGTATGCCAGGCATTCGCTGCTGCTGCAGGGCGTCTCCGCGCGGCGCCTGACCTGTGGTTTCGCTCGCGCCGGTAAGACCAAAGCTCAAGGGGTCGAGGCCGAGTGCCAAAAGGGTGGGGAAATCCAGCTGACCGGTTTGCGAAATCATGTTCTCCGATTTCTGGAAGTTTTTGAGGGCCGCCTCGGTGTCGGGGCCCCATTCGCCGTTGACGCGTACGGAACTGTCTCCCCGGTCCTCCAGTGCCTGCTGGATCTCACGCACTTGGCTTGCGCTCAGGTGCTGCGGCGAAATCTGATAATCCGTCAGAGCCTGCGGTGAATCGGGGAGGATTTGCGATTGCGGGTGCATCTGCTGCCCGGTCTGCCCGCTCATGCCGCCCTGCTGGGCCGCAGCCGACATCGATAGCGCGGCCAAAGCGGCCGCCGTTAGAACTGCCTTGTGCATGATTGTCTCCTTTTGGACTGCGGTCAAAACGCAGCCGTTACTTCGATGTTTCCGGAACCGCGCCGGGCGGTCCGCGGCAAACAGTCACCGCTGGAACATCCTTCCGCGTGATCCATCGTCCAATACGACGGTCACCACATTCGTCCGCCAGCGCAAGTTGGGCTAGGTGGAGACTGAGCTCAACACGCCGTCGCCGGGAAGACCCAAACCGTAATCCTTGAACTGAGGACCTCGGTGAGGCCGCATCCCTTCTCGGGGAGAGCTAATTTCTCTGGGGAAAAGTTGATTCGATCGCGTGAAATCACCCGGGGGGATTTGGAGCGGGCCTGCTGCGCTTCCGACGACGTTCGCACTTCCCGGCGAAATTCAACACAAGGAACCCGCCTCGTCACGCGGTCCTAACGTCGTCCACATCCTCGTCATGGGTCGGCCGGCACGTCTCCGTCCACACCGGGCCGAGGTCGACAAGTTCGCATTCCACGCACTCGACCTCGAGCCGCAGCGCCGCGCCGCCAGAAAAAATCAGGGTGACCACACCGCCGGGCGGGTCGCTCTCGTCGAACTCGACCGCGAGCAGGTTAAACATCGCCCGCCGGTTCTTGCAATCGACGTTGCGGCACTTGATGGCGTTGACGCGGTCGAAACGCAGCGCGGTGCGGCGGCGCTGGAATTGGGCCGATTCACCGAGTGACCCCGCCCAATCGAACCGGGCCAGACTCATCACGAGCCGCTTTTCGGCAGGCCGCCAATGGACATCGGCGACGCTCACCGTCGCATCCTGCAGATGGGTGGAAACCACCTCTAGGTCGTCCCGATCGAGGGCAACCAGCTTGAGGAGTTCCATGGGGTTCCTCCCTGGGACACTTCGTTCATCGCGTAATTAGGGGCGGATTTTCGCCTTCGCAAGGCGGAAGAGCAACAGAATTTTTCCGAGAGCGGCACTCATTTTACGACATCCGGCGCCGGTCCCTGACTCGGCGAAGGCCGGACTACGGCACCACTTCAGCGGGTCCCATGCCTGGGTTCGGCGTCCATCTTTCGGCGCGGCCGCCGGATTTAAGCTTGCGCTCCGTCCGCATTACCGGCGCGCCGTTCGATGAAGGTGCTGCTCAGCACCGAATAAACCAGCTCGCCCCGCTGGTTGGTGCCGGTGTGGCGGGCGACGCGCAGGCCGACCTCGGACCGGCTGGCGACCGGGCGCAGTTCGACGATCTCCTGAGCGAACGCGATGGTGTCGCCCACATAGACGGGCCTCGGCCATTTGAGATCGCGCAGGCCCGGCGACGGACCGGTTCTCGCCACGGGCTCGCCGCGCCGGTGCAGCTCCGCTTGCTGGCGTTGGCGCGCCAACATGACGTGACGCAAGCACACGGCCACCGTGTGCCAGCCCGATGCACACAGCGCGCCGAAATGGGAGCGCGCCGCCGCCTCCTCGTCGAGATGAAACGGCTGCGGGTCGAATTCGCGGGCGAAAGCCTTGATTTCGTCCGCGGTGAACGTGTGGCTGCCGACTTCCGTGCGCGTGCCGACGCGGAGATCCTCGAAATACGTCATCCCGCGCCGCCCCTCCAGCCCCCTGCCGTGCGCCGCCGCCCAAACATCAGGGTCGCGGCGATCTCCAGCACCGGCTTGTTGTCGGCATTGACCATATGGCTGCGAAAGTTGACGAGCCCCATTTCGGGACGGCTCTTGGACGGCCGTGCCCCGGCGATCTCGACCCGCAACGTCAGGCTGTCGCCAGGGCGCACCGGCGCGAGGTAACGGATTTCCTCGACCCCGGGGCTGCCCATGGATGTACTGTTGCGCAGGATGCCGTCGGCGAACAGGCGCATATGCACGCACACGATATGCAGGCCCGATGCAGTGAGCCCGTCCACGATGGTGTTCTGGGAGGCCGCCTCGTCGAGATGCGTGGGCTGGGGATCGAATCGCGCCGCGAAGGACTTGATGTCGGCAGCGGTGACGCCGAGCGGCGCGAATTCCATGATGTCGCCGACTTTGAAGTCCTCGAAAGCGTGCATGTCCGGGCCCGTCGCGTCAGGTCGCAAACCGGAAATGCATGACGTCCCCGTCGGCGACCACGTATTCCTTGCCTTCGAGGCGCAGCCGGCCGGCCTCGCGGGCGCCCGCCTCGCCGCCGAGCGCCACATAGTCGTCATACGCAATGGTCTCGGCGCGGATGAAGCCGCGCTCGAAATCCGTATGGATGACGCCCGCCGCCTG
>WNFT01004905.1_pt1 | contig 13826 bp, 13 predicted proteins | sample 5400191 | NCBI WGS metagenome assembly WNFT01 (sample SAMN13153359, study PRJNA577476) | soil metagenome | isolation source: 80 cm saprolite under Madrone tree | place: USA:California | collected 2016-06-14
AGGCAGCAGCGGATTGGTACAAGAAAATCATCGAGTTAATCAAGCAACTATACGACAAAGCGAAACTCGTCCACGGCGACCTTAGCGAGTACAATATCATGATCCCAGACGGATACCCAGTCTTAATCGACTTCGGGCAGGCAGTAACCACGGAGCACCCTGAAGCCCGAGCCTTCCTCAAGAGGGACATCGAAAACATCAATCATTATTTTGCCGGCCTCAACGTCAGGACTCAATCTCCAGCGAGAGTCATAGGAACTCGATAACAATTGGCAGAGACGAGAATGACCGCGATGATTCCGAAGGACAGGGTAGGAGTACTTGTTGGTCTAGGCGGAACAGTGAAGTCAACCATCGAAGAGAGACTGTTCGTGGATCTCAAGATAGACAGCCCTTCCGGCGCTGTCGAGATTGGAGTAAAGCCGAATGCGCCCGATCCGTCAGGAGCCCTTCAAGCAAAAGATATCGTTCTCGCGATTGGAAGAGGTTTTTCTCCCGAACGAGCCTTCAGACTCTTCAACGAGGACACCGCGTTGGACATTATCGATCTTCACGACTTTTTCGGCAAGAATGAGGCCGAGATTAGAAGAGTTGATGGCCGAATCATTGGTAAAGAAGGAAAAACTAGGAGAATTCTCGAAGAATTAACGGGAGCTGCAATCTCCGTCAGCGGGCACACAGTATCGATAATCGGTGGCTATGAAGCAGTTTCGATGGCGAAAGATGCGCTAGACAAACTGATCAAGGGCCGACAACACGGGACCGTTTACAAGTTCCTAAGAAGAAGACGACAGGAACTAAAGAAGGAGAAAGCTTTAGGACTGTGGGAAGGCCAAGTCCCTACAGCAAAGAAACCATGATCAAAGCGGACCTCACGGACTGGGCCCCATGACAGTGGCCGAGGTCTTCCAAGAGATAAGCGCCGCCGACTTCTTCTATCGCAACCGGGACATCGCAGGATTCACAAGCCCATCAAGATCAATATACTCCACGATCCGTGAGCTTGTAGAAAATTCTCTCGACGCCTGCGAGACAGGCGGAATTCCCCCTGACATTTATGTGCGACTGTCCCATGAATCCGGACCTCTGGATGGACCAGGAACCTACATTGTGAGAGTCGAAGACAACGGTATAGGAATACCAGCAAACGTCATTCCATCTGCTTTTGGTCAGGTCCTCTATGGGTCGAAATACAAACTCCGACAGACCAGAGGCACTTTTGGTCTTGGGGGAAAGATGGCCCTGCTTTATGGGCAGATTACTACCCACTCTGAAGCAGCCATAACCTCCAGCACAGGATCGAAATCTCGGATAGCTGAGGTAGTTCTTCGAATAGATATCCAACAGAACAAGCCTGTAATCGTCAAGAACAAGAATCGAACCAACAAGCCTCACTGGCAGGGCACAATTATCGAGTTCAAAACAGAAGCCGACTATTCGCGAGCAATGCCCAGGATTCTCGAATACTTCAAACAGACAGCCATCATAGTCCCCTACGCCAACATCACCTTCGTGGACCCCAGAGGACGGCTCTACAAGTTCCTCCGTGGCACGACAATGGTACCACCGGCACCCACCGAAACCTCGCCACATCCCCACGGAGTAGATGTTGAAACCGTCCAGAGAATGCTCAAACTCACCAATGCCAAGAGCTTGCAGGAGTTCATGCGAAAGAACTTCCAGAGAATCGGAGAGACCACGGCCCGCAAATTCCTCCAATTCGCGAGCCTCGGACAAAAAAAGAACCCGAGAAATCTCTCTGGTCAAGATATGGTCAAGCTAGTCAATGCGATGAAGAACTATGATGGCTTTCTCTCTCCAGATCCCACTTGTCTCTCGCCCCTCGGCGAGGACTTGCTGGAGACTGGAATAAAGAAGGAGCTTGGAATAACGGATCAAGAAATTCAGACGGGCTCTGCTTTCGTGACCACGCTTCAGAGACGCCCTGCGACATATGCGGGCTTTCCATTCATCATAGAAGTCGGCCTTGCAAGCTCCAAGCAAATCGAGACGCAGGGTAAGATCCTCCTATTCAGATTTGCCAACAAAATCCCGCTACTGTTCGACGAGGCAAGCGACGTATCATGGAAGGTCGTCGATACCGAGATTGATTGGCGAAATTACAAGGTGGTTCCAGGTGAGACCCCTCTCGCAGTTTTCGTCCACGTTTGCAGTACGAAGATTCCTTACAAGACTGTAGGAAAAGAGTTCATAGCGGACAGACCTGAAGTCGAACACGAGATCCTCAACTCTATCCGAGAAGTAGGTCGCAACCTCAGGCTGTACCTATCAAAGCGCGAACACCTTACCCAAGAGAAGAGACGTCTCGACGTGTTCGAGAAATATTTGCCGAAAGTTGCCCAGTTCTCGACAAAGCTCGCCAAAGAGAAAAAAGAGCCGGACATCAAGCCGCTGCTCAAAGGAGTGATCAAGTATGGTGCAGAAGAGGAAGAAGAGCAAGAGTAAGGGCGTAATCAAAGAACGGAAAGAAAAGGTCCTGTCCGCGATGCGGGACCTTGGCGGACAAGTCTACACCCAACTCAACAAGAAAGAATTCCCAACCTTCCGCATGCCAAGTCGATCGATAGCCAACATACTCTACGACTCCAAGACAAGACAGTACATTCTTGGAAAGAGAACGGTCAAGAGGAGCGCCCGAAACGTCAGGCACCTCCGGCCCTTCACGCAATTGCTGTGGACGGCGATGTTCGCCGACGAGCTCACAGAGCAAAACAAGACCAGCACGTTGAGAGATGTGTTCTATTCGGCCCAAGCATACGAGATGGATTTTCAGGATCAACAAGAGAGCGACAACCTCATCACCGACCTGGAAACAGTGACGGGATACTCAAGAGAAGACTTCAACGTTTACCCCGAAGAGAGAAGCGCGATATTCGGAGACCTGACAATCGAGTATACAGTTCCTGGATACGAGGGACGTCGGCTAAACTTAGCTTCTCACCCTGACGGAGTCATGATTGGACCCGCCCTGACAACTTCAGAGTTCATCCAGCCGGACAGTAAGAAAGTCGACAAGGTAATTGCAATCGAGAAAGGTGGCTTGTTCACTAGGTTCATAGAAGAACGCGTACACCAACGTTTCAAAGCAGTGCTTATCCACACCGCAGGACAAGCGCCCAGGGCAACAAGGTTTCTACTTCGCAGACTCAACCAGGAATTGGACATTCCAGTCTACATCTTCACGGACGGCGATCCTTGGGGAATGCACATCGCCATGGTCATCATTTCCGGATCAGCCAATGCAGCCCATCTTCGCGAGCTGAACACTCCAGATGCAATCTGGGGTGGGGTCTGGGCAACGGATATTGTCGATTACAAACTTCCCAGCGATCCTCTGACGGATCTGGATGTCAAAAGGTTGAACGAGTTGGAGAAAGATCCTCGCTATGCTGGTGGACTCTGGCAGAGAGAGATCGATACTTTCCGGAAGGTCAAGAAGAAATCGGAGCAAGAAGCATTCAGCCGGTACGGGCTCACATACATCGTTGATGAGTATCTACCTAAGAAGCTGAAAATCAAGTCCAACTAGACAAACTGTTCAAGTCCCAAAGAGGCAGATTTCTTGATCGGAGCGGGCTTGGTGAGGTCAAGTTTTCCGTAGACCCCGTCGTAACCTGGTTCAACATAGATATCGTCACTGCGCGCCCGAAGAATTGCACCAGAGACCTCTGGTCCCACAACTGACCGCAATTGACCCTCAGGCACATCTAGCATCACGGAATATTCTGAACCAAATTTCCCAACGAGCACATTGTATTTGTCCCAAACTTTCGTCGATCCGGGATTGACGTCTCCACTCACAAGAGCGATAATCTCAGAGAGAGGGAGCAAATGGCGATACCCTATGCCATTTTTCGGCACATAGCCTTCCGGGCGATCTGCGAGTTCTTCTATTCGTTCTTCGACGCCTCGTGTCATTTTCTTTCCACACCCGGGACACTTATCATTCAGCCGTCGAGCGTCCTTCCCGGACATTGAGACTTTACATTCACGATGGCCGGTCCAGTGGTATTTGCCATAGGCCGGCGAGGTCTCTAACGTGAACAAGAACCGTTTAGGATCTTTTTCTTTGACAGCGTCAATGAGATTGTGATAGGTGACGTGGTCGAAATCGAACACGTTCGCCTCTCTTCCCAGCCGCCAGGGCCATGCGGAGTGCGCGTCCGAATTAGAGACGAGGCAAAGACGATCGAGCTGGGATAGACGCCAGTTCATCGGGGGATCAGAGGACATGCCCGTTTCAAGCGCGAATATTTTCTCAGATCGGTCTTGATAGCAGTCGCTGAACTTGTCGAACCCGCTGACAGCGCCGAAGAGGCTGAACCAAGGGGTCCACGCGTGAGCAGGAAAGATTACACATTGTCCGTCGGCTTCAAGCACCTCATCCACAAGTTCCGGAGCGGTAGCTCGGAGTGTTGGCCGACCATCGCCTGACAGATTCCCGTACTTCACCAGTCGATCACTCACCGCGTCCGCCGACTCTATCGAGGGAGCAAGCAAGCAATGGTGTATTCTTCGCGACTTGTCGCCGAAGGAGAACGTGGTATTGACTTCTCCAGTGATCATATACTGGACTTGGAAGGTACAATCCCTGAGCTGGTACAATCCGGAGTCCGTAACCTCCTGAAGGTCCCTCCGAATTTGCTTCCTCCAATCAGGATGAGTGAAATCGCCCGTTCCAACAACGTTTAGTCCTTTCATCGAGGCAAAGCGGGCGACTTCTTTCAGGTTCATGTTCTTGCTTGTGGCCCTGCTGTAAGGACTGTGAATCTGAAGGTCTGCGAAAACACGCATAAGGAGAGCCAGCGACTCCTATGCCTGTCTCCTGTAGCTAAAAGTTGACCTTTCGGCAACCGGCTTCTTTATTAGCGGTTCGAAAAGACCCTGGCCCGAGTCCGGGGGATATCCCTGCCGAACGAAGTCATAGTCATCCTCAACCTGTTCGTCGAGTCTGTAGAGCTAGAAAAAGTCACTAACAGTCTAGTGAAGCTTACTGAGATCACCGATGTCTACGAGGTCACCGGTGAATACGACATTGTCTGCTTGCTGAGAACGGAAAGCATACTCGCCTTCCGAGAAGTTCTCAAGAACAAGATCCTAAGGATACCTGGAGTGAAGAGCACAGTGTCGGCGATTGTTCTTTACACTCATAAACGCGACCGAAAAGCCGTATCGGAATAAGGGTCCGTGGGAGGAACAAATAGGACCCATAGGACTAGTCTTGTGCGTCTCGGATCCGTGTACTTTTCGCCCCCATGGAAAAGAAAGACTAAATACCGTCGCGAACATTTCGCTCGGTTGTTGCTGAGGGTTCAGACATGGGCGATTTACTTCCAGAATCATCTACCCTGCCGTAACAGTCGTCGGACTTCCTCCACCAGGAGATTTTTCCTATGAGCGGCAAAGACCTAGGGATTACTGTAAAGAAAGACCAAGACCTATCAGAATGGTACACGCAAGTAGTCACCAAGGCACAACTGGCGGACTATTCCAGCGCGAAAGGCTTCATGGTCCTAATGCCATACGGCTACTCTATCTGGGAAAAGATCAAAGAAGATTTTGACAAGAAAATCAAGGCAATAGGACACAAGAACGCATACTTCCCCCTACTCATACCCGAACGACTGCTCAAGACGGAAACCGAACACTTCGCAGGTTTCACCCCCGAGGTCTTCTGGGTCACGCATTCAGGAGATTCACAGCTTGCCGAGAAGCTAGCGGTGAGACCGACCTCCGAGACCATAATCTACGAGTCTTACAGCAAATGGGTGAAGAGCTGGCGAGACCTACCTATACTGATCAACGTATGGAACTCTGTGGTGAGAGCTGAGATAACGTCAACCCGGCCGTTTCTGCGAACAACAGAATTCCTGTGGCAAGAAGGACACACAGTACACGAAACAGAGAGAGAGGCTGAGGAAGAAGTGATGACTATTCTAGGCATTTACACAAAGCTTGTCGAGGAGCAGTTAGCGATCCCGATTCTTGTAGGCAAGAAGACCGAGCGAGAGAAGTTCAAAGGCGCAGTCTATACAACCACAATGGAAGCCATGATGCCTGATGGCAAGGCGCTACAGATGGGAACGTCACATCACTTAGGACAGAAATTCTCAGTACCCTTCGAGATCAAATACCTCGGGAAGGATGAGAAGGAGCACTACGGTTGGACGACATCCTGGGGAATGTCATGGCGACTCATTGGAGCTACGATCCTTAGCCATGGCGATGATCGAGGACTAGTCCTTCCCCCTAGAATAGCCCCCACACAGGTTGTAATCATTCCCATCTTCTACAAAGAGACCGGTGAGAAAGATGTTTCCGAAGAAGTAAGACACCTCTTCACTCAGCTGGAGCAGGTCGGGATTAGAACGCTCATCGATGATCGAGCCCAGTACACGCCAGGTTGGAAATATCATGAATGGGAAATGAAAGGGGTTCCTCTCCGTGTCGAGATTGGACCCAAAGATGTTCAGGCTAAACAGGTCACTTTGGTCAGGCGCGACACTAGAGAGAAAATCGCGGTCAATCGATCGGATGCCAAGAGCAGAATCAACTCAATTCTCGACGAGATTCAGAACCACCTTTACGAAAGAGCGAACAATTCTCTTGACGTCCTCACGACCACTGTATCGGATATGCAATCGTTCAAGAAGGTCTTGGAAGGAAAGGGAGGATTCATCAAAGCGTTTCTCTCCAGCGACTCTTGTGAGGAAAAGATCAAGATCGAGACCGGAGCTACAGTACGAGTAGTACCCATGAAAGCGACGAAAAGGGGCAATTGTGTGTACTGTGGGGCAGATGGTTCTAACGAGGTCTATTTCGCGCGTTCCTATTAGCCCTTGACGAGTCTTGAGTTCTCATAAACCCACGAGGCTCGTCGGAAAAGCTCTCTTCTATCAACTCGGAACTTCGACACCCCGGTGCCTCGTACTGATAGAGAGGCAAATGCTGCGCCTACCGCTGCGGCCCAAAGAGCATCCTCGAAAGACATGAAAGTTGCAACCCAACTACCGATGAAAATATCCCCTGCCCCAGTCAGATCAACCACCCTGCGCTCCGGAACCGATGGAATCCGGAAAGCGCCGCCATACTTTTTCACTAGAAGAGAACCTGATCGACCTCGGGTGATTATTGCGTATTGAGCTCCCTTGCGCAATAGCCTCCTCGCTGAGGCAACTATAGTCGAAGCCGGAGCCATGACGCGAGCTTCCTCCTCTGTCGCCTTCACAAGATTGCACTTCGACAAGAATGGGTTGAGATTCTTTCTTACCAGGCGAACAAACCCATCTTGCCCCATAGTCCGCAAGAGCCCCTGTACGTCCAATGTGAGGAATTCTGAGTGTCGCCGTGCGTATGCTAGGGTGTCGATTCCTATTTCATTGAATACCGGGCCCAGGTGAATTGCTTGGAGCGATCTGAGGAGGTGAAGGGGCTTGAGTTTGCGGCCGGGATGAACCATTTCTAACCTGCGTGAGTCCGCATTGTAGGATATTCTGAAGCGAGTAGTGAGGCCGTCGAACTTCTTGACCCCTGCAATATCTATCAGGTGGCTACTAATCGAAGAAAGGATGTTCTTCGGATAATCGCGACCTATATTCGAGAAAATTGACACTCTTGCACCGAGGTAAGCGGCTGCAAGGGACGAGTACAGCGCGGAGCCTCCTGGTCGGATCAAATGTTTGCCGTTTCGGTCTAGCTCGTCGAGTGTAAGGTTGCCATAGACGCCGATCTTCAAGGGTCAGCCCCCAGCAGACCTGAGCCTAAGGTCCGGGAAGAGATTATGTACTCATGGCACGCCATGTAAGTTAGGATTGTTAGATAGTGCCTAAGAAAAGACGCTCTAGGGGACGAAGCAAAGGAGGCAAGGGAAGAAGCGAGCTGGTCCAATGTGCCAACTGCGGAATGCTTACTCCACGAGACAAGGTCAAGAGAGTGACTAGCTGGGTGTCCCTGGTTGAGCCGTCGCTGGCAAAGGAACTCAGAGCCCGAGGAGCCTATATCGCACGTCAGAGAGTTTTGAAGAACCTCTGCGTTTCCTGCGCTGTCCACTTCGGAGTCTCCAAAGTCAGGTCCGCAGAAGACCGACGTCTCTAAGCGAAGCCTCTCCCAGAACCTGACAGGACAAGTCGAGTTCGATACAGACGCTCGATGATAGTTACTGTGGACACTACCCCGACTAGGCCGACTCCAAACTCCAACGCCAAAGCGTTAAAGGCGGCTAAGATTGTTGAAATCAGCAGAATTAGGAGCCGCTCCGGACGCTCCGCCAGTCCAACTCCCTTCAGCTTTACACCCTCAACATCAACCCGAGCCCTAACGTAACTCACCATCAACGAAGCCGACAGCGCCCAAAGCGAAAGCCATCCTGGGACGAGACCTCCGATCGCGAGTCCTGTGTAGAGTGCTGTCTCACCGACCCGATCCAAAACACTATCTAGTATTCCTCCCATTTTGGAGATCTTATGGTACCGTCGGGCCATGGCACCATCGACTGCATCGAAATATGAGCCAACTAATAGTGCCAAAATAGTCCCAGAAACTAGCCAGGCAGATCCCAAGCCCGTTGAGTAAAGCAGGGATGCGACCAAGGTCAGGAGAAAACCTATTCCGGTGACCGAGTTAGGAGTGAATCCGGCCCTGTTGAATGCCCCAGCGGCTCGCTGAAAATGGCCTTCTACGAGGTACTGTATTTTCGAGAGCATATGTTTGGGAAATCCCCGTTTGTAACCGAGATTAGAGTATTGTCCTTCATTTCACAAAACGTTCTTTTAGGGTGCACCGATGCGTTGACGCAAGGTCTTCGTGCTTGGGTAAGGTAGCAAAGGGTGTCAAATGCTCTGTTGTTGGATGCAAGGAAGATGCGGTACGTTCCATCTCCCTGGAGGAGATCTCAAGGGCAGGATTGAAGGCCTCTGCGTCAGGCCGAGGTTATCTGTGTAAGAGCCACTACAAAGAGCTCAAGAAGAAACTCAAGAAAGACAAACAGATCGATCAGTGGAGGATGAAACGATGAGACTTCTCCTGATACACGCGGATCGCTTCGAATACGAAGCCCGAGAGAAGGCAGTCAAAGAACCTGAACCTCTAGATGAATCACACAAGAGGGGAGCCCTTGAAAACGGGCTGGTCGTCTTCTCGACCGTGGAGAAGAATGATGAACAGGATCCTGAACAGATCGCGACTAACGCAGCCTCGTCCGTTGAAGAGGTCCTCGGATGGCTGAAGACAAAGAAGGTGATGGTGTACCCGTACGCCCATCTGTCCACAAGCTTGGCCTCCCGGGAACCCGCGATTTCAATCCTCAAGGCCTTGGAAGAAAAACTCGTGCAGAAGGGCTACGAGGTTACGAGGAGTCCTTTCGGTTGGTACAAGAGCTTCACGATAACAGCCAAGGGACACCCTCTCTCCGAATTGTCTAGAACCATAACAGTTGACACAAAGTCACGACAGGCAGCCGCTCCGGTCAAGACAGAATATGTCATCATGGACCAAGAGGGAAGACTACACTCGCCTGAAGATTTCGAATTCAAGCCACATGACTCCGAATTCAAGTCTCTAGTCGAGAAAGAAGCTCTCAAGAAAGGACTCACAGGAGGGGAACCGCACTTCCTCGACTATGCCCGTCGATTCGGGGTTGAATGGGAGTCCTACGCTGACGTTGGCCAGATGAGGTTCGGACCAGAGTCTAATCTGATCATGGACCTCCTCGCGGAGTATGCTGGACAGGTAATCAGGCGAATCGGTATCCCCATACTGAACGTGAAGGGGACTAACATGTTCGATGTTGCGGTCAAGCCGATAAAGGAACACCTTCAGCTTTTCGGGTCAAGAGCCTATGAGGTAAAGGTGGACGAGAGAACATTCGTTCTCAGATACGCGGCGTGCTTTCAGCAATTCTCGATGGTCAAAGACTGGACTCTAAGCTATCGGACCTTGCCCTTTGGAACCTTTGAGGTCGCGGACAGCTATAGGATGGAACAGAGCGGCGAGCTGCTGCTCTCTTTCAGGCTCCGAAAGTTTCTCATGCCTGATTTGCACATCTACCTCAAAAGCGTCGGAGAAGCCATTCGAATCGGAGACAAGATCCACCGCACCATCTACGAAGAGATCAGGAAGCTGAACAGAGAGTACGTCTCGCTGTACAACACCACACGATCATTCTTCGAGGCAAACAAAGATTCTTTCATGGAACTGGTAAAGGTGGAGAAGAAGCCGATATTGCTCAACTTTGTTCCGGAGGGATTGTACTACTGGGTGCTCAACGTGGAGTACAACATCATTGACGACCTGGATAGACCGAGGGAGATCGGAACATTCCAGATAGACATTGGCAACGCGAAACGATTCGGCATATCATACATGGATGAGAAAGGGGAGAAACAGTTTCCGGTCATCATTCATACGGCAGTCATAGGCGGACTGGAAAGATACCTGTTCACGCTGCTGGACTCTGCGGTTCGGCTGGAAAGGCAGGGCAAGAAGCCAATGCTCCCTGTCTGGATCTCGCCTGCGCAGGTTCGAATTATCCCGATCGCGAATCACTTTGTGAAACAGGGAATGAAATTGCTCGGGACGTTGGAGAAGGCAGGGATCCGAGCTGATCTCGACGATCGAGACGATACCATGCAGAGCAAGGTGAGAGACGCGGAGCTAAGCTGGATTCCGTACACGATTGTCTACGGGGAAAAAGAGATCAAGACTAAGGAGTTATCGATCCGATCGAGAGCTGACGCTAAAGAAAGCAAGATCACATTGGCTATGTTTCTGAAACGACTCAGGGCAGAAGTTGAAGGATACCCGATAAGGCCTCTCACCTATCCAGCCCTCTTGTCTCAGCGTCCAGGCTATAAGAGAATGTAGGCTGAATGATGGAGAATAAGCAATTTATATGCAGCCCTTCATAGCCCGTCGCGATAAGTGATAGCCGGACTTGAACAAAGACCAGTCATATGGCGGGCTAATATTTGCTGTTTCCGCGATTGTGTTCATCGTGTATCTGATCTCGCTGACAGGAGAACCGTGGAGAACCTATGCGATCGAAATTCCCGTCGTTCTCGGCGTTCTAGGGATACTGGGGATAACTGGATGGATTGGCTGGACGATGCTCACGACTCCGCCACCGGCGCCGTTGGAAGCTGAGCCAACCACTTCGGGTACCGGAACTGGGTCGAGCAGTTCAAAGCCCGACGAGAAGCATTAGAATCTCTCCGATCTTAGGTTACTCTTTCCGAGCGTTTCTGGTTACAACAGCTGTAATTGCGGCTGCACCGTCTCTCAGCCTACTCTTCGGTGTGACCAGATGAGTGAGGTAGCAATAGACAAGGTAGTTACTGAGATCAACGGTTTCCGCCAACGGCTTGCAATGCTGAAGGAGGAATACACAAGGGCCAACCGGGCTATGGCCGACAAGATGGCTCAGCTAGGCGAGAATCTTACCCGGAGGGTCCGGGATCTCAGGGATCAAGTCACTAATGCTCCGCAGAACCTTCTTGGATTGGAAAGCCGTTTCATGTCCGGTGACATTCCGGAGCAGGAGTACAAGTCGACCAGGGAGGAGTACCGTAACCAGCTTCAGACGAACCTGCGTAGCATCGATGAGATCCGCAGCCTGCTCATGGTCATGAGCCAGCTAGAAATGAGGCCCGGAACCGCAAGCGGAGGCTGGACAGGTTGGTCAGGGCGCAATTCAGGCTTCGATGGGGAGGCAAATCTACGGGTTTTAACGGGTCGTCCCCGAATGATTAGAGGGAAATCTAGAAAGCCCTCCCGATTTCGAGATCAGGGCTGATAATGGGCGATTTCCATGACTGATCTGTGCCACGAAGGAAGACAGGTAACGCCCAGAAGCTTGAACGTGGAATTCCCATCGTTTCATGAAGGGCGGGGCGCGGGAAAAACAGACCCCCTGGGGGGTCATGATTTAGTTAACAGAAAAAAATAGCTTGCAGGAGAGACAAAGCTAGGGTATTGGTCACGCGATGAAACGATTTGACAAATACGCTGTTCAAGCGTTAGGGTTCGCACTCATCGTAATTGATCCTCCTGTTCATCCTCGCTCTTCTCGCCCCTCCCTACACGTCCTCGCTAGCGCCTTGTGCTTATCCAGGTTGTCCGTTGCCGTGGTACTGGTGGATTCCAGGCGCTTTATTCATCTCTGGAATCGGCCTGATCATCGTGGGAATAATCCTGCTTATCCTTGCGAGACGCATGAAACCCGAGCGAAAGACGGACGCGGCCGAAGGGTCACCAGAAGTGCATGCTTAGGCAATAGTTAGTGAGAGAAAAGGGAGGGAAGAGACACCGCTTTCCCTGACGAAGGTCTGACATCATACTTTTTCTCGTAGGAAAGCTCCCTACTGAATTGCGGATAGATGGTAAAGTCTTATATGCGGAACCCTTGGCGAAGGGGAAGGTATGAAACTACCAAATCTACGGAATCCGGTAACAAAAGGAGTGGGCCGCTCAAAAGGGACGCGAAAGGTAGCGTTTGTTGTCTGGATTACCCAGAAAAGGTAGCTTCCAAGAAAGGCGACCAAAAAATGGCAGCAAGAAAGCTCAGCTTCACACGCCTCGACCAGGGAAAACCCCTCCTCAACCGTGGAACCCTCGACCAATACCGCATCGTAGTCGTCTGCGTCCGAGGCAACGTCAGCGTCAAGGAAACCATGAGCCTCATCCTGAAAGAGGCAATAGGCCCTGAAGGGTCCTCTCCAACTCTTGTGCTTGGACCAACGGCTCCAGAAGACCTCTCAACTGAATGGACCGGAAAGGTTGGCTGGATTACCTTCGTAGACGGGACCTCGATAGCCCACCCGTCAACTGATGTGGAGATAATCTCCCCGGACAACTTGTTGGAGATCAACTTATTCATCGAAAAAGCCGCCCGGGGAGAAGGATCCCAAATAATACTGGGCGACTTTCTCGACAACATCATCAAGAGCATTGGATCCCCTGAGAGTTTCTACTCGTTCTTCTGCCAGCTCGCCTCTAGGGTCCGACTCAGAAAGAGAACCGCGATCCTCGTGATAAAAGAGGACATTCACGAGAAGCCGATGGTCGAGATGGTCAAACGATTCGCTGATATTGTCCTGGAGTTCCGCGACCAAGACAACGAGGGCGCTCTAACGGTCGAGATGAGAACACTAAATTTTGCAGATAACATCTACACCAGATGGCTACCCTTCCCACAAGCCCTAAGACCCCTCTGCACGAATTACACCTAAAACCGAAGCTTCAACCCGATCATACGGGGTTGCGGCTTGAATATCATCAGATACAAGCGAATCTCATCAACCAACACTACGGCCAAGACCCTCGCTGAGAAACGGGCCGCTGAATGGACCGTCGTAACCGCCGAGGTCCAGACACGAGGCAGAGGCCGATCAGGACGAAACTGGAAATCGCCTAAAGGCGGCCTTTGGTTTTCGCTAATTATCAGGCCGAACATACCGATCGATCGGATACCGCTTCTCCAGTTCTGGGTCGCCAATGCTCTTCGAAAAGGAATCGAAGAGGTGTACGGCGTCCGATCAGAGGTAAAGTGGCCCAACGACCTCGTGGTCAACTGGAAAAAACTGGCCGGCATACTCATCGAGACGAAAACCAGCGGTCCAGAGCTTGTGTACGCAATCGCCGGCATCGGGCTCAACGTCAACCTAACTGCCGAAGAGTTGCCCACTGGAGCAACTTCGATTTTCCTGGCCAGAAAAAAAAGATTCAACTTAGAAAAGACGCTAAGCTCGATTCTGACGGTCTTGGACGGCCACTCCAAGACCCTAGGCGATGAAAAGACCGTCGTGGCCGAT
>WNFT01003362.1_pt1 | contig 13824 bp, 14 predicted proteins | sample 5400191 | NCBI WGS metagenome assembly WNFT01 (sample SAMN13153359, study PRJNA577476) | soil metagenome | isolation source: 80 cm saprolite under Madrone tree | place: USA:California | collected 2016-06-14
CGCCCATGACGTGGCTTGAGTCTCAGTCTGGAAGACGGCGATAAGGCCTTGATCGGCGGCAACCAGGGTTTGGGCGTCTACCTGCGTGTCGACTGGGAAAGTGATCTTCATCAGGCCATCATGGAATTGCTGCTCTGCGCTGATTGCACGCCCCAGATCGGTTTTGTATGCCGCCAGATCATTTGCATTGGCGTCCGCCGAGAGGGCGTTACCCGCAGAGTCGATCAGCGGATTCGTGGCGTCGGCTAGCGCCTGATACTGTGAAGCCGCTATCTCTTTATCGGAAGGCGCCGTGATGTCGGCACCGATGTTGAACTGGTCGAAGTCCATCGTGAATGAGCCTGTGTCCGATTGCCAGGAATATTTGAGCAAGTAGCTGTCCGACTCCCTGACCCACTCGTCGTATGTGGTTCCCGTTTGCTTCGACCGAATATGCCAGGCCTTGTCGTTGCCGATCTGGCTCTCGCCCACATAGGTCGGGATGCCATGAGAAGCGTTGCCTGGACTCGCGGTATCAGTCGTAATGCTCCATGCACCGTTGCCGATTCGTTCGTACTGTTTACCACCAACGGCGATCAGATCGACGCCAACGTTGAGCAAGCCCGAACTGACCTGAATGTTCAACTTCAGGCCGACTTTTCCCTTCAGCGCTAGCACACCATCACCCGAGCCGTTCGTGTGAGTAGCTCCGCTGACAATTACGGCAGTCACTTTGAAGTGGCCATCCTGCATCGCAGACTGTCCGGGCTTGTTGGCAATGTCTTGAGGACTAGGTGGACCGCCCAGCCCGAAGGGGCCTTGGCAACCTACAGCCAGCAGCGCCAAAAGGGGGAGCAAGCGGACTTTCACTGGACCATTGGTTCGGGCGAAATTCTGCACCTCCCCGCATCTTGAACGTAGCAATTCTTGTCCTGATATGAAAAAGCCGAGGCGCTAAATCCCCGCCCCCGCGTCCCTGCGATTACGGTTCATGCCGAGCGCGGGCCGTCTTGCTGCCAACTTGGCGGCAGCTGTCTTCGCCTCCTTACCGACCTTGCATTTACCCTCCTAGTCCCGGTCGATCTATGCGGAATTCGCGGCCGGCGGGCAGGTCGTTGCAGGTTTGCGATCAGCTTGGGCACAATGGCACCGTGACCCTCGATTGCTACCTCGCCCGTTTTCCTAGCGGCAGCGGGCCGCGAAACCCCGCTTCCGTCGCTCGGCCGGCGCCTATCGTCGTCGTCACCGAACTTGTGTCCGCGCTTGAGCGGCGACCTGGGGAGACGAGATGAGAGCCGCCGTTTGCACGGCGTACGGGCCGCCCGAGGTGCTCCAGATCAGAACTGTGCCCGACCCGCGTCCGCGGGACAAGGAAGTGTGCATCCGGCTTGTCGCGACCGCGGTCACAGCGAGCGACTGCATCGTGAGAGGCCTCAAGCTGCGCGGCCTCTACCGCCCCCTCATGCGAGTGGCTTTCGGCATCAGGGCGCCGCGGAGGGGGATTATCGGCATGATCGCGGCTGGCGAGATCGAGTCGGTCGGCCGCGAGGTAACCGCCTTCAAGCCAGGTGACCAGGTCTTTGGAATGGACGGTTTCCGCGCCGGCACATACGCAGAGAAGGTGTGCTGGTCGGCGAGCTCGGCGCTCGCACTTCGACCTGCCAACCTCACCTACGAGGAATCCGCCGCCCTGCCCTATGGTGGGCTACTCGCCGCGTTCTTCATGCGTCGCCTGAATGTTCGGAAGGGCCTGCGGCTGCTGGTCTATGGAGCCTCGGGGGCGATCGGCACGTCGGCGGTACAGCTGGCCACGCATCTCGGCGCCGAGGTGACCGGCGTCTGCAGCACCGCGAACCTGGAGCTTGTGCGGTCGCTGGGTGCGACCACCGTGATCGACTATACGAAGGACGACTTCACACAGAGCGGCAGCCGCTACGACCTCATCTTCGACGCCGTTGGCAAACGGAAGAGCGCGAAGGCGATGCTCAACGCCGGCGCGGTACTCGCATCGGGCGGAGTGTCGATGTCCGTCGATGATGCGTTCCCGAGGACCAAGAAGTCAGACCTGTTGGTGCTGAAGGAACTCGCCGAGAGCGGCGCGGTCCGGCCGGTGATCGACCGCCGCTACACGCTGGATGAGATTGTCGAGGCGCACCGCTACGTCGACCTGGGTCACAAGAAGGGCAACGTGATCGTCACAATCTCGCCAAGCTGAGCGCGGCACCGATCGCGCAGGAAAGTCGGTCGCTCTCCTAGCTCGAGAGCTTCCTGATCGTATCGCCCACCCGCACGACGCCCGGCACGACGACACGGCAGTTGGCTCCCCGCAGACGGAGCTCGCGGCCGACCGGGGAGTTGACAAATCTGAGTGAATCGTTGCCGTAACGCGACTGGAACTTTGCGCATCCCGTGTGCGGGGATTCGCTGAACTCGATCACCGCCGACCCGATCTGAACCCGGCTACCGGCCGGCAGGTTCGTGACGCTGATGTCGAGGTCGACGTAAAGCTGGTCGCCGGCAAGAGGCCAACGGTCGCGGTCGCCGGCGATGGCGGCGGACGCCCTCGCGTTCACGACGGTCAGCTGCGAATCCGGACTCGGACCGCCGTCCGCGGTCCGGCTGCTGCCGCGAACGCGCCAGGTGTCGCCTTCGAGGCCGTCGACGGCATCGAGGCGAACTTCGGTAAGCACCTCCCGCTCGTCCACGGCCGGCCGCCGGACGATCAGCTCGAGCGTCCCCGCGTCCGCCGGCGCATTGCGGATGTGATCGAGGCTCCCCTCCAGGGTGGCGAGGTCGACGTACTGCAGCATGCCGCGTATTTTGCGGCTTTCACTCCCGCTCCATCGTCCGATAGCCGCGGGCGCGAGTCCACGACTCGACCACCAGCCGGTTGCCGGCTTCGTTCAGGCGCGTGATCACCGCCTCCGAGATTTCGATTACGAACCGGTGAGCATCACCGCCTGCATCGACCTCGTGCGCGATGCCGGCGATCTTCGCCTCGCCCTTCCATCCCGCGGCGTTGTCCGCCGGCGGATCGACTGTTGGACCATGAATCGCAACCCTGCCATCGCGGCGAAGGTCCATGGCTTTGACAGCACCAGGCATCGACCCAACGCGCAGCTGACCATCCGCGAACTCGACTTCGGTTCCGCTGATCCGCGGCGAGCCGTCGCGGCGCAGCGTGGCCATCGTCAGATGCTTCCGTGCGGACATGAGCTTCTGGACTCGCAACGCGAAGTCAGGCTCAGCAGCCTCGAACTCGGCCCACGATGCCATGACCTACGACGATACTTGGACCACATGAGCAGGGCCGTCGAGGAGCTCAATCGCCGCATGCTTCGCGCCCGGGACGCGATCGATCGCGCCTACGCGCAGCCACTCGACATCCATAATCTCGCCGAGATTGCGTTCGTCTCCGAGGCCCACTTCATAAGGACGTTTCGCTCGACCTTCGGCGAGACGCCGCACCGCTACCTCCAGCGCCGGCGGGTCGAGCGGGCGATGTTCAAGTTGTGCGAGACCGAACGAAGCATCACCGACATCTGCTTCGATGTCGGCTTCAACAGCCTCGGCACCTTCAGCCGCACATTTCGTGACGTCGTCGGGGTCACGCCCAGCGAATATCGCGAGCGCGCCGAGGTCAAAGCGGTGCCGAGCTGCTTCACGATGGCCTACATGAGACCTAGCAGTTTTGGAGAAGCCAGGTCCTCGAACGGAACCTAGCATCGGATTCGTCTTCTAGACCAAATCACCAGGAGGAATCACCGATGTACACAGGCATCAACATGTCGCAGATATTCGTTCTCGACCAGGACAAGGCCAAGGACTTCTACGTCAACACCCTCGGGCTCGAGGTCTCGAACGACCTGGACCTCGGCTTCATGCGCTGGCTGACGGTATGCGTGCCGGGGCACAAAGGCCGCGACGTCCTACTCGAGAAGCCAGGACCGCCGGCGATGGACGCCAAGACGACTGAGACCGTCCGTGAGCTCGTCACCAAAGGCGCGACCGGCTTCACGCTCGGCCTGACAACCGACAACATTCAGAAGACCTTCGAGACTCTCAAAGCCCGCGGCGTCGAGTTCACCCAGGAGCCGACCAAGCACTTCTACGGCACCGATATCGGCATCCGTGATCCGTTTGGCAACAACATCCGCATCGTCCAGACGGCTGAGGTGTGGGGTGAGCCGCACCTCGACCCGCCGGCGATGGTCAAGTCCTAAGAGCAGGACCCCATGATCAGCCCCGCTGTCAAAAGGCGGCGGGGCTATTTCGGGTCAGGCGTGTTCGTGCCTCACCGCCAGGTCGGCCCGCAGCCGCTCGCCCATCGCAGCCAGGACCTTGATCAACAGGGCGTCGTTGGCCTTGATCGCGTCTCGGAACTGCGCGTGGCTCATCACCAGCAGGCGTGAGGGTTTGGTCGTGGTGATCGTGGCGGTGCCCAGGCCGCGATCGAGCATGCTGATCTCGCCGAAAAAGTCCCCCGGCACGAGGGTGCGCCGCAGCTCGCCGTCGATGTCCACCCGAGCCTCGCCGTCGAGCAGCACATAGAAGGTATCGCCCGGCTCCCCCTGGGTAGTCAGGAACTTGCCCGCCGGCGCGTCCACCTCATCGGCCCGGCTGGCGACGAACCCCAGCTCATGCTTGGAGAGCGACGCAAACAGCGGCACCTTGCTGAGAGCGTCGACCTTGGGATCGTTCATCGACTGCAGCATATCCTGCAGGTATGGTCCTGGCCTGCTCGGTTTGCGGCCGTCCGCTCCCGGACGCCGCCCGGTTCTGCCCGAACTGCGGCGCGTCGGTCGGACCCCTCGCCGGCACGGAGGAGCGGAAGATGATCACCGTCCTCTTCGCCGACATCGTCGACTCGACCGGCCTCGCGGCTCGGCTCGACGCCGAACGAGCCCGGGAGGTCTTGGGCCAGTTCTTCGGGGCAGCGGCTGAAGAGCTGCTCGCGCTCCGCGGCCGGCCCGAGAAGTTCATCGGCGACGCGGTGATGGCTGTCTTCGGCCTGCCGACCGTCCACGAGGACGATGCCTTGCGCGCGGTCCGAGCCGGCCTTGCCATTCGCGCGCGAACGCACCGGTTGGGGGAGGCGGCGGGCCTTCCAGCGCCGCTCGAGGTCCGGATCGGGATCGAATCAGGGGAGGCGGCCATGGGCCGAAACCCCAGCGGCCAGATGCTGGTGACCGGTCCGGTCGTCAACCTGGCGTCGCGGCTGCAGTCGGCAGCGCGCCCGAGCGAGCTGCTGGCCGGCGGCACGACCCATGCCCTTACGGCAGCCACTGTCTCGTACGGGCGTCGCCGCCATATCAAAGCCAAGGGCTTCGATTCCGGTCTCGATGCTTTCCCGATCGATGGGCTGACGATGCGATCCGCGCGGCGAACCATCCCATTCGTCGGCCGTGCCAGCGAGCAGGCCATCCTCGATCAGAGCCTCGGCCTGACAACCTCCACCGGGCGACCAGTGCTCGTGACTGTTCTCGGCGAGCCCGGCATCGGCAAATCCCGCCTCGCCGACGAGCTCGCAGCGGGTGTTGGGGCCGCGGTGGTCGTGCTGCGAGGCCAGCCACGCTCCTACACCGACACGGCGACGTTCTCGCCCGCGGCCGCGATCATCGGAGACCTGGCCGGAATCGACGCCGGCGACCCGCCCGACAAGATCAAGAGCCGGCTGCGCGAGCTCGCCGACCGCTGCTGCGATCCATCGGAAGCCGACCTCATCGCCCAGCGCCTAGCCCTGTTGTTCGGCCTGGCCGAGCGCCCCGAGGAAGCGGCCTTCGTGCACGACGTTCAGGCCGGCTTCGTCGCGATCATCGACGGTTTGGCTCGGGACCACCCGGTGATGATGCTTTTCGAAGACGCGCACAACCTCAAACCGGCGATGTTGGATCTCGTTGAACGCCTGGCAACCCCTGGCCGGCGCGGACCACGCCGCGCATTGATCGTGGCCCTGGCCCGCAACGAGCTCCTCGAGGAGAGGCCGGATTGGGGATCGACCAGCGGAAACTCGGTGCTGCTGCGCCTGGATCGGCTATCGCCCTCGGAGTCGATCAATCTCGTCCGGCAGTCCGGTGGAGGTCGAATTCCAGAGCAGCAGGCGTATGAGATCGCCGAGCGCGCCGGTGGCAATCCGTTCTTCATCATCGAGACCACCGGCATGCTCATGCCGAACGACGATGGCACTGGGCCGGCGGTTCGCGCGACCATTCCGCCCACGGTTCAAGCGGTGGTCAGCGCCAGACTCGACGCTTTGCCGGCGAGGCTGCGCGAGCTTGCCCGTCGGGCTTCCGTGTTCATGTACGCGTTCGATCTTGCGGAGCTCGACGTGATCGATGGCGCCGCTGACGTCAAGGAGCTCCAGCTGCTCGAGGACGCCGAGGTGATAGTGCGCCAGCCGCCGTCGAGCTGGCGCATGCGCCACGCCACGCTGAAAGAGGTCGCTTACGCCAGCCTGCCGAAACGAGAGCGCTTGCGCCTCCATCAGCTCGTCGCCGAGTACTTGATCGACGCCGGCCATGGATCGCTCGCGGCCGATCACCTCGAGCTCGCGGCGATCGCCTCGCTCGACCTCGACCCCAACGACCGGGCGGTTCCCGATCGCGCGGCCGACGCGCTGCTTGTCGCCGGCGACCGTGCCCGAAGGCGCATGGAGATCCGCTCGGCCATCGACCGCTACGACCGCGCCCTCGTCATGGCCGGCGCGGAGAGAAGCTGGGGCATCCGCGAGGCCAGGATCCTGGCGGGCATGGGCGAGGCGCGTTACTGGCTCGGCGAATATCGATCGGCCACGGAGGCATTGAGCCGAGCAGTGACCCTGGCGGAAGAGCACCAGGATCTCTTTGCGCTGTCGCTCGCGCTGCGATTCCTGGGCGACATCGCGATCAACTACGAGGCCGACGTCGACAAAGCGGAAGAGCTGCTCGATCGCTCTCTCAACGCCGCCGAGCAGCTCGGCGAACCGTGGGCGATCGTGCGCACGCTGCTTTTCGCGGGCTGGGTGCCCTGGACGCGCGAGCGATTCGAAGATGCCGAAGCCATCTGGCGGCGAGCTCTCGACATCGTCGATCCCAAGGACCATTGGGCACGGGTGCGGGCCCTGACGTCGCTTTCGGTCAACCGCAGCCAGATGAACGACCACGAAGGAGCGCTCAAGCTCATCGACGAGGCCGGCGCGCTCGCCGAGCAGGCTAGCGACCAGTTCACGATCGCCAACACCGCGGTGCAGAGGGCTCGGGTGCTGGACGACCTCGGTCGCCGCGAGGAATCGCTGCCCTGGTTCGACCGCGGAGTGGCGATCTTTTCCGACCTCGGAGCTCGCTGGGAGCTCGCCGACGCCAGGGCCGCTCGTGGTATAGCGAAACGGGAGCTGGGCCGGCTCGACGAGGCGGAGGAGGACCTGCGCTACGCGATCCGCATCGCCGAGGAGCTTGGCGACCGCCAGCTGCCGGGCTGGACGTGGCGCGCGCTCGCCCTGGTGGCGGAGCGTCGCGGCGACAAGGCGGAGGCGGAGGAGCGCTGGCGGCGATCGCGCGAGGCCGAGTCACGCGGCCCTCACTGATGGGGCCTTAGCGCGGCTTCTCGCCCGGGACTTCCCTCACTGATAGACGAGGTTCGCGCCGAATCGCGAGAAGCCAAGCTTCTCGTAAAGCTTTGCAGCCTCCTCATTGGCCGCATCCAGGAAGACGAAGTCGCCGCCGCCGTCGAAATGCCGCCGGACCAGCTCGGAGGTGACGGTGGCGGCCACCCCGCGGCGCCGCAGCTTTTTCTCGGTGACCACGCCCACGACCTCAGCGGCTCCCTTTGTCGAGTGCGAGAGGCCGGTGCCCGCCGCCTCCCAATCCAGCCACGCCAGCAAGAAGACGCTGTCGGGAACCGCCAGCGCGGTCCGCAGCTGATCGATCGGTGGAACGGGTCGCATGACATCGCCGCCATTCGTCCATCGAATCTGCTGAAAGGCTTCGAGCTCGGCGGCGATGGCCGTTGACCTGAGCTGGGTCAGATGCACCTCGGGGGCCACGAATGGTTTGAACGACTCGGGGTGGCAAGCCAACAAGGGATCCTTCCTCGCCAGCTTCATCCCGGCGGACTCCAGCCACGCGCCGACTTTGGGAAAGACCGCCTCGTTGTATTCGATCTCGAGGTGCGCCTTGTGCTTCTTCAGCGCCGCCTTCAATTTCGGCATCGCCTTGAGAGTCTCGGCTTCGCTCGTCGAGCCGTCGACCAGCGTGACCCAGCTCATCGAAGGCGCTTCCTTGTCCTGGGACATGGCGACCCGGAAGGGCCCGATCGTGAGCACCTCAGATGCGCCCGCCCGCGCCTCGAGCACGTCGCGCTGCCAGGCGGCAAAGCGCTCTACATCTCCGGCCACAGTACCCGTAGTGTGGGCTATGACATGTCGGTAGGCAGCGCTGAGAACGAGTTTGCGGTGAAGCTGTTTCGCCACCTGCCTCGGCGATACGACTTGCTTGCCGAGGTGCTCTCGTTCGGGCAGAACGCTCGGTGGCGCGGTGAGCTCGTCAAACATGTGGCGGCCGCAGAACCGCGTCGGGTCCTCGATGTCGCCACAGGGACCGCCGGCGTCGCAGTTGCGATCGCGCGGTCCACGAGCGCACATGTGACGGGTATCGACGTCAGCGATGAGATGCTCGAGATCGGCCGCGGCCGTGTGGCGGCTGCGGGGCTGGAATCGCATATCGAGCTCCAGTCCGCCCCCGCCGAGTCGTTGCCGTTTGCTGACGGCGCTTTCGACGCGATCAGCTTCACGTACGTCCTTCGATATGTGAGCGATCCGCCCGCGACAATAGGGGAACTCGCCCGTGCTCTGCGGCCAGGTGGTGTGATGGCCGGCCTCGATTTCTACGTGCCACCCAGCCTTTCCGCGCACGCCGCCTGGTGGCTGTATACGCGAGCCATGCTTCCCGTCGCGGGGTTCGTGCTTGGTGGTCGGGCCTGGTGGGATGTGGGGCGGTTCCTCGGCCCCAACATCTCAGACCACTACCGCCGCTGGCCGCTCGAGCGGCTGCTTGACGCGTGGGATGCCGCGGGGATGGAGGGCGTCGAATACCGCCAGATGAGCTTTGGCGGAGGCATCGTGATGTGGGGCACGAAGCGTGCCTGAGGCGCTCGCCCCCGCCTACTACACGGCGCTCGGCCGCGGCTGGCGTCGCGACGTGTGGGCAGTGCTACATCCGCCATACACGGCGTGGCACCTCTCCTACGTCGTGATCGGCGCGAGCCTTGCGCCGAGGCTGAGCGTGTTCAGGCTGACGGCCACGCTGGTCGCCTTCTTCCTGGCGGTCGGCATCGCCGCACACTCGCTCGACGAGCTGAACGGACGGCCGCTGCGAACGGCAATTCCGACCTGGGTGCTAAAGACGGCTGGGGTGGTCGGCCTCGCGGGCGCGGTCGCCCTGGGCCTGGCCGGCATCCCTGTCATCGGCTGGGGCCTGCTTCTTTTCATCGCTCTCGGGGTGATCTTCGTCTTCGCCTACAACCTGGAGCTCCTCGGCGGGCACATGCATGGTGACTTCTGGTTTGCCCTGTCGTGGGGGGCGTTCCCGGTGCTGACCGCCTACTTCGCACAAACCGCGAGTGTCTCGCTCGCGGCGCTCGCGGCGGCTGCCGGCGCCTTTGCGCTCTCTTACGGCCAGCGGGCGCTGAGCACCCCGGCGCGGTCACTCCGCCGGCGCACGCGTGCCGTCTCGGGGACGGTGACGATGACCGATGGCTCGGAGGTTGCTCTCGATGAGGCCGCGTTGCTTCAGCCGCTGGAGAAGGCGCTGCGCGCATTCTCGTGGGGAGTCGTCGCTCTGGCCGCGGGGTTGCTGGCCTCGCGGCTCCTATGATGCAACGTGTCATGAACCTGCCGATGGTGTCGCTGCCCAGGCCGCTGCTCAGGGGTTGGTCGCACGGAATTGCAGCCCTGGTTTCGGTCGCCGGGCTTGTCGCGCTCATCGTCATCACCCGGCACGATCCCGCGAAGCTCGCCTCGATGGCGATCTACGGAACCGGCCTGGTGCTGCTCTTTTCCGTGAGCGCCACCTACCACATCTTCAACTGGCCTCCTCGCGTCAAGGATTGGCTGCGGCGCGCGGACCACGCCACGATATTCGTCTTCATCGCGGCGACCTACACGCCGCTGGTTTTCAACATCCTCGGCGGCTGGTGGCGAATCGGGGTGCTCATCGCTATCTGGGTCTGCGCCCTGGCCGGCGTGGTGGGTGCGGCGCCATTCCTGCGCATCCCGCGGGTCGCGCTGGCAAGTATCTATCTGGCGATGGGCTGGCTCTCGGTGGTTGCGCTGGTCCCGCTCACCGCTGCTTTGGGCTGGGCGGCGGCGCTGCTGATGGCCCTAGGCGGGCTGCAGTACTCACTCGGCGCGGCGGCCTACGCGTTCCGTCGCCCGCGATTGTGGCCGCGGGTGTTCGGCTACCACGAGCTCTTCCACCTGGCGGTCATCACGGCCAGCATCACCTTCTATGTGGTCGTGGTCTATTACGCGGTGCCATACCACCGCTCTAGCTAACGCGTCGCGGTAGGCCTGGCTTCGCCAGGCCGTCTAACCCACGTGCTCAATGGTCTCCGTGCGTGGCGAGGAGAGATTTCGTTAATCCGAACAGCGGGAAAGAGAGCAGCGCCGCGCGTAGCGCCGCGCGATGAGAGTGAACCGGCAGGTTCCCTCTCATACCGTTACACCGGATTGACTCCATGTTTGCGATCCGGTCGCGGTGACTTCCTGGTCGCGTAGGCGCGAAAGCGTGCGATGAGATTCGCGCGTAGGTCATTCGGCTCGACGACGTCGTCGACGATGAGGTTGGAGGCAAGCTTGTAAAGGTCGACGTCCTCGCGATATTCGTCCTCGAGCTGCTTGCGTCGTGCCGCTCTCTGGTCTTCTGGCAAATCGGCCAGCTTGTTGAAGAAGACCGCGTTGACCGCGGGCTCGGGGCCCATGACCGCGATCTGAGCTGAGGGCAGCGCGATCACGGAATCAGAATCGAATGCCGGCCCCGCCATCGCGTAAAGGCCGGCGCCGTAGGCCTTGCGGACGATGACGGAGATCTTGGGCACCGTCGCTTCCGATACCGCGCTGATCATCTTGGCGCCGTGCCGGATGATTCCCCGGCGCTCAACGTCGGTGCCGATCATGAAACCGGGAACGTCGGCGAGGAACAGGAGGGGGATCTCGAACGCGTCGCACAGCCAGATGAACCGGGCGGCCTTGTCGGCCGAATCGTTGAACAGCACTCCGCCTTTCTGCATCGGCTGGTTGGCGACGATGCCGATCGCATGTCCGTCGAGGCGGGCGAAGCCGGTGAGCAGCTCCTTCGCGAAGAGCTTCTTGATCTCCACCCAGCTGCCTTCATCGATAAGCGCATCGATGACTTTGCGCATGTCGTAGCCCTTGTTCGCCTCCTCGGGGATGAGGTCGGCGATCGGCTTCGAGCCTGCGCGGGGGGCCTTCGCCGCGCATGCCGCCGGCTTTTCGCCGGACCGCTGCGGCATGTAGGCGAAGTAGGCGTGCGCAAAATCGATGGCCTCCTTGTCGTCGGCGACCAGGGCGTCCCCGCATCCGCTCTCGGTGCAGTGCATCCGCGCGCCGCCCAGCTCCTCGAGGGTGACCTTCTCGCCGACCACCACCTCCACCATCCGTGGCGACCCGAGGTACATGGACGCGTTGCCCTCGACCATCACGACCACGTCGCAAAACGCGGGGATGTAAGCACCACCTGCCGCCGACGGGCCCAGCAACAAACAGATCTGCGGTACCTGCCCGGAGAGCTGCACCTCGTTGAAAAAGATCCGGCCCGCATGCCGGCGCCCCGGGAACATGTCGATCTGGTCGGTGATGCGTGCGCCCGCCGAGTCGACCAGATAGAAGAGGGGGACGCGGATTCGCTGCGCCGTCTCCTGGATGCGCACGATCTTCTCGACCGTACGAGCGCCCCAGCTCCCGGCCTTGACGGTGGGGTCGTTAGCCATCACCGCCACCTGCCGCCCGGCGATCATTCCTAGTCCAGTGATGACCCCGTCTGCGGGCAGCTCTTCCGCGAGGACGTTGGCGAAGAGGCCGTCCTCGACAAACGATCCGGCGTCGAGCAGCAGGCCGAGCCGTTCGCGAGCGGTGAGCTTGTGCTGCTCGCGCAGCTTGGGCAGGTAGCGCGTGCCGCCCTTGAGCGCAGACTCGCGCAGCTTCTTGTATCGCTCGCTCATTTCCCCTTGAAGTCCGGCTCGCGTTTCTCGAAGAACGCAAGCACGCCTTCCTTTGCGTCCTCGGTCATCGCCACCTTGAGCAGCTCCTCGCGCAGGTACTCGAGCGCGGGAGCGAAGTCCATGTCCTGCTGCCCGTAGAAGGCATCTCTGCCCAGCCGCATCACGAGCGGCGATTTCTTCGCCAGCTTCTCGGTGATCTCGTCGACCGTTGCGTCCAGCAGCTCGCGCGTGACCATCCTGTTCACGAACCCCAGCGACTGCATCTGCGTCGCGGTCCAGCGATCACCGAGCATCATCATCTCGAGCAACACCTTGCGCGGGAGGCTTCGGGCCAGTACGGCCTGGATCATCATCGGCCAGACGCCGACGTTGATCTCCGGCGTGGCGAAGGTCGCGGTGTCGACGGCGACCAGGAGGTCGCACGAGCCGGCGAGTCCCATTCCGCCGGCGAGCGCGTGGCCGTTGATGCGTCCGACGATTGGTTTCCCGAGCCCCGCCATCAGCAAGAAGAGGTCGACGAACGCCCGCCGGTCCTGTTGCGGCTCCGCCTTGCCTGCGCTTGGCTGGAAGCTGCTCAGGTCGGCGCCCGCGGAGAAAGCGCGATCCCCAGCACCTGTGAGGACCACGACTCGCACGGCGTCATCGTCCCCGCACCACCGAAAGGCGGCGATGAGATCGAGAAGCATCCCCGCCGACAGAGGATTTCGCTGCTCGGGGCGGTTCAACGTGATCGTGGCGACGTGGCCTGTCGTCGCCAGCAGCACGTGGTCTAGGGTCGGGATGTCAGCCAAGGCTGCGCTCCATCGTAGGTCGCGCACACCTCAGCCGAGGATGCCGACCGCGATCGCCAGGCCGACGAGTATGAGCACCGATCCACCCAGCTCTTCGCTCCAGGCTTCGATCCTCGTGCCCAAACGGCTGCCCAGCTCCAGGCCGAGAAGCGAAAGCGCAACGCTGATCACACCGATCGTCACCGCCGCCAGCACGATCTGGATGTGGTACACGGCAAGTGCGAAGCCGACCGCCAGGTTGTCGATGCTCAACGCGAGCGCGGTGATGATCAAGCGATGCGTCTGGATTTCGGTCCTCTCTGGCTGCGGCTCTTCGCTGGTCATCCGCCGACCCTGCCAGATCGTGTAAGCGCCGACCAGGATCAGGATCGCGCTGCCCACGTACTTGGCGATGTGGCCGAGGTAGCCGGCGACGGCCTGGCCCAGGAGCAAGCCGGCGATAGGCATCAAAGCCTCGAACAGGCCGAAAGCGATGCCGACGCGAAGGCGGGTACGGGCGCTGATGCCACTCAGGCCGATGCCGATGGCACCCGCGAAATTGCTCAGCCCGACGGAGATGCTGACCAGCAAAAGCCCCAGAAAACCAGACATTTTGTTGGCTGGTAACTATATGGAGCCGCCAAGCGGCGTCTTGATCGGCTGCGCTTCAGACATTTTGCGGTCATTACTTAACAACAACACATTGCCCCGACCTTCAGGTGCGCGCAGAATGGCGCCGAAAGTTGCACCCGTCCTGTAACCCAAAGTTAGGCCGCCGATCGTCCAAACGGTATACTCCGCCGGGCCAAGAAGATTATGAAGATCAGGCAACGTGCCTCTACTGCGACCTCGCCGTCGACCC
>WNFT01011476.1_pt1 | contig 13822 bp, 13 predicted proteins | sample 5400191 | NCBI WGS metagenome assembly WNFT01 (sample SAMN13153359, study PRJNA577476) | soil metagenome | isolation source: 80 cm saprolite under Madrone tree | place: USA:California | collected 2016-06-14
TGACCGCTGCAAAAACCGTTCTCCCCGTCCTCGGCGTTCCCGTGGAATCAAAAGCCCTCAAAGGCCTCGATTCGCTGCTCTCGATCGCGCAAATGCCGGGAGGCGTCCCCGTCGGCACACTCGCCATCGGCAGATCCGGCGCGGTCAATGCCGCCCTTCTCGCGGCCTCCATCCTTGGCACAAAGCACCGCTCCTTCCGGGAAGCCGTTCGAAAGTTCCGCAGCGAACAAACTGGCCGAGTCCTCGCCAATCCCGATCCGGCCGCAGCCACATCAGCGCCAAAGAAAAAAGGAAAGCGCGCATGACCATCGGTATCCTCGGCGGAGGACAGCTTGGCTATATGCTCGCGCTCGCGGGCTATCCGCTCGGTTTGCATTTCCGCTTTCTCGATCCTTCCCCCGAAGCTCCCGTAGGCCGCATCGCCCAGCGCGTCACCGCCGATTACACCGATCAAGCCGCCCTGGAAAAGTTCGCAAGCGGCCTCGAGCTGGTCACCTACGAATTCGAAAACGTCCCCGTGGAAGCCGCTAATTTTCTGGCCGAGCGTGTTCCCGTGTATCCGCCGCCCGCTGCTCTCGAAGCGGCGCAGGATCGCCTCGCCGAAAAATCACTCTTCCGCAAACTCGGCATCGCCACCACCGAATTTGCCTCCGTTTCGAATCCCGGCGAGCTCGACGGCGCCGTAAAAGCGATCGGACTTCCCGCCGTTCTGAAGACTTCGCGGATGGGCTACGATGGCAAGGGTCAGTGGATTCTTCGTTCTGCGGAGGAGGTCGCCAAGGCCAAGTCCGAGCTGCCCGCGGTCACCCTCATTCTCGAACGTTTTGTCCCGTTCACCCGCGAACTCTCCGTTCTCGCGGTCCGCTCCCGCAACGCCGAAACCGCTATCTACCCGCTCGTGGAAAATCACCATCGCGGCGGGATTCTCCGCCTTTCACTCGCCCCCGCGCCGCGCCTCGATCCTCTCATCCAGCGGGCCGCCGAAAACGCCGCCCACCGCGTGCTCGAATCCTTGAAATACGTCGGCGTGCTTGCGCTCGAGTTTTTTGAGCATGAGGGCGAACTACTCGTCAACGAAATGGCTCCTCGCGTCCACAATTCCGGCCACTGGACTATTGAAGGCGCCGTCACCAGCCAATTCGAAAATCATCTTCGCGCCGTACTCGGCCTCCCGCTCGGCTCCACGGGACCCGCCGGCCACTGTGCCATGCTCAATCTGATCGGCGACCTCCCCGACTCCTCAGAAGTTCTCGCTGTCTCCGACGCCCACCTCCATCTCTACGGCAAGTCTCCGCGTCCCGGCCGCAAACTCGGCCACGTCACTCTTCGCGCCGCCTCTCCCGAACGCCTCGCTCTCCGCCTCTCCGAACTCCCCGCCTTCTTTCACCGTCCTGACTTCTGTCTCGACGACGCCCTCGTCCACTCTGCCTCTCTCCGCGCCTGACTTCGATCTGCACGCGCTAAAACTTCACCACCTTTCCCATTTCATCCAAATGATAAGCAAGATCGCGCAGCTGCCGAATCTCATCTGGCAGAAGAAATCGCGACGGTGCACCACCGGGAGCGGCAAGCAGACCGGTGTCCAATCCCTTGTCCTGTAACTCCTGGAGAATCCCCACCATTCGGTTCTTGTATAGTTTCATGTACAGATCAAGAGTCGCCTGGTCATACTTCAATGTGTCTGCCCCATGACCCGGTGGACGCCTCGCCCACCGCTCCCCTAGAAATACATTCAAGTCGTTTGCTAAACCCAGCGTTCTTTTTCGTAGCGAATTCTTAGGCTCTAAGTAAGGTGCCGCCATGACAGGAGCAATGGGCTTCGCGAGCTGCTTCCTCGCGTACAAACCGCCACCGCCGAGGACTCCCGCCAGCACGACCATCCCAAACAAGCCGTGGGCCCAATGCACTTTACGGATTCCGCCGCCTGCGATCGAGGCTTCTTTGTGAAGCAGCCAAGGCGTGCGAAGGAGGTGCCAAAGAGCAATGGCGCTTATAGCGACCACCATCGACAATCCAGCGCTCTTGAAGCTCGTCCATCCAACCGCGTTCACGCGTTGGATCAGAAGATACGTGCCTGCGGCGGTGAGCGCCGCGGCCGCCAACTCTCCCCTCCAGGTGCGATTGCACTCGTTGCCAAGCCGCTTGAAAAAACACCAATAGTAGGCAAGCAAAGTCCGGTTTGAGCGCGGTTTCTCCATGGAAACGATTTCGTCTGCCCTCGGGTGTCCGGCAACGACAGTTTGCGCCGGGGCCTCTTCCGCCGCTTTTATCTTAGCCGCCGCCGCTTCCTTAATCCGCACTTTCTCTCCCCACGTCTTCCAGGTTCGCAATACTCGATCGTGTGCGTGGGCGCAGCCTTCCATCAGGCTTTGCTCTGGATCGCATTGCACCGGAGTGTGCCTGGCGCGCAAGAAATTATCGATGAAAGAACTGGAATGCTTGACCTGGAGCTTCCCCACGGTCTTGAGGTCCTCGAAGATCTCCTCCAATTCTTGCTCTGTCGGAGTTCTTCCGGCTTCTTCGTACGCTCGTCGGTAGGACTCCAATCGCGCGGCCATGCAGCGCTCTATATGCTGCACCTGGAATTTGATGATGCTATGGATCTGGCCGTCCCTGACGGGCGTTTTGGCCGTTCGTTTCGTGGTTCTCTGCTTCAGCAAGTTTGTGGTGTCCGCCCGCGTCGAGACCGCCGATTCCACGAAGGATTGCTCGTACATTGAATCCGCGAAGCCCTTGATCTGAATATCCATGGGGTCGATTACCTTCCATGCTGAATTGTACTCTGGAATTTTGCTCCCAAGCACCCATACGAATGGCCATGGGCAATTACCTGGGCTCTTGGCGGGATTTCCATAACAAATCTTTGCAGGCAGGGCTTGGAAGTATTTCCGGAAGTCGTCGTGGCTTATAATGTGCCCTTTACGCACTGCTCGCGGGAGCCCATAGCCGTGGCCAATACCAACGTCCTTTTGCTCGTACTACCAGACATTCTGGTAGCGAATCTTATAGAGGTCTAACTCGCATGACTCTTTTTCAATCTTGTGTTCTCCTGCGCATGACGGTCGCGATGTCGTTAGTCTTGGCGCTGCTGGCCTGTTACCCGACTAGTGCTCAGGAGCCAGTGAGGGTGTCTGAAATTGCGCCGGAGGTGCTCGTGTTCGCCACCGAGGCGGGAAATGTTGTTGCCTCAGTCGGCCCGGACGGCACTTTGCTTGTCGGAACGCCGCCGGCAGCAAGCACGCCCTATATCAGCGGTATCCTTGCGAGCCGGACGAAATCGGCCGTCCGGTACGTGGTTATCGGGCCGCAGGAGTCGGCCCATTCCGAGGGTGATGCGGGATGGGGACGGCGAGGAGCTTTCGTGGCCATGCATGAGAATTCGCTCCGCCGTCTAGGTGGCAACGCAATGGGTGCGCCGTCCCCGATGTCGCAGCGGTTTGGCGAACTAGGGGTCGACCGCCCGCGTATAGCATTCTCTGAAGTATTGGCCTTCGACATCAATGGGGACTCGATCCACATTGTTCATCAAAAGCCAGGTTACAGTGACGCGGATGCCATCGTGCATTTCCACGTAGCCAAGGTGATTTATCTCGGCGAAGTGTTATCCGGCGATGGTTATCCGGCAATCGATTCCGCGCAAGGCGGCACGCTCGCCGGTCTGGTGAATACACTTGACGCGTGGGCGGGAAGTGCATTCCGCTTTGTGCCCGCGCGCGGCGAGGTGACGGACGGCGCGAGCGTGAAAGCCTTCCGCGACATGATCGTGACCGTTCGCGATCGTGTTAAACAGCGGATTGACGGTGGCCGCACCGAGGCCCAAATTCTTGCCGAACATCCAACGGCAGACTTCGACGCACGCTGGGGGCATGGTCGGGTGCAACCCGACCGGTTTGTGCACGAGGTTTATGACGCGCTCAAAAGTAGTAATAAGAAATGACGCGGATTAGATGACGGCGTCGGCTCCTGGCTATTGACTACCCCTGTTCTTGGCTGCTGTCCGTCTAATTTGAGTGTTCTCGCTCTCCCCCCCGAATCCGGCTACCTCTTCGCCGGTTGCTGCCTTCCCGCCCGAATGCTACGATTTGGTGTTGCATGACCCCTGCTAATCCCCAACCGAGCGCGACAAATCGTCCCCGTGTGGGCATCCCCTGGCGCACTTCCGCCGAGGAAGAGAAAGCCGCGCAAGGTGGTCCAAGGGGCAAAACTGAGGATTACCTCAAGGCTGTCGAGAAAGCGGGCGGCGAGGGGCTCCTCATTCCCTTGAAAAATCAAGAAGCCCGCAGCACGATGATTCCTACGCTCGACGCCTTTGTTCTTCCCGGCAGCCCCGCGGACGTTGCACCCAGCGAATACGGGGCAGTTGATCGTGGCCTTTCGGAGCCACCAGACCTCGCTCGCGAAGAAACCGACCGCGGGATTCTAAAGTTCGCCCTGGAGCAGAAGAAGCCCGTCCTAGCAATCTGTTACGGCTGCCAACTCCTCAACGTTTACGACGGTGGAACGCTCATCCAAGATCTAAGAACCGAGACCGGCACCACCACGCCTCATCGCAGGAAAGACATCGGACCCGAGGCCCAGGATGACCCTATTCATAACGCCACATTTGAGTCTGGCAGCCGCATCGCCTCAATTGCAGGCAGCACTGGAGGCGCCGTTAACAGTTCGCATCACCAGGCCATTGCAAAACCGGGCAAGAATCTGCGCGTCACCGCACGCGCCTCCGACGGCACGGTCGAAGCCGTTGAGTGGACCGGTGATTCCAACTGGGTCGTCGGTGTTCAATGGCATCCGGAGCGCATGCCGGAGGACCTGCTGGCGCAGCGCCTGTTTCGGGAATTCATTTCTGCCGCGTGTGCCCGTGAGGCCGTTGCTCGCAAGAAGTAGGCCGGCCATCTTTTTCTCGTTTCAATTTTCTAGTTTGCACTTCTTGGGGGCTTGATGATTTCTCTCGCAGGCAAGGCGGCACTCATCACCGGCGGTTCACGAGGAATCGGCGCAGCCGCGGTCAAACTCTTCGCGCAGGCCGGCGCCGACGTGGTTTTCAATTACGTCAAGGCCAAGGACGCCGCGTTGCAAGTCCAGCAGGAAGCGGGCAAGCACGGCACTCGCGTGGAAGCGTTCAAAGCCGACGTCGGCAAGCACGCCGACAATCAAAAGCTCGTCGAGCATACGGTCTCGCGGCTTGGCCGTCTGGACATTCTCGTCGCCAACGCCGGCGTTTGGAACCTCGAAGATCTGCCCATTGAAAAGATGACAGAAAAACAGTGGGACGACATGATCCGCATCAACCTCAAGAGCGTCTACTCGATTATCCATTTCACGGTTCCCCACATGATCAAGCAGAAGTCTGGAAAAATCATTCCCATCAGTTCCACCGCCGGGCAGCGTGGCGAATCCTTCCATACGCATTACGGCGCAAGCAAAGGCGGCATCATCAGCCTCACCAAGGGCCTCGCCACGGAACTCGCGCGGCACAATATTCTGGTGAACTCCGTCGCCCCCGGATGGGTGGCCACGGATATGTCCATTCCTGTGCTCGAAACAAAGGCGGGCCAAAAGATGGCTTCCACGGCCATTCCACTCGGTCGCGCTGCCACCGCCGAAGAAATCGCCGGCCCAATTCTTTTTGTTGCATCAGACCTGGCCAACTTCATGACCGGCGAGATCATCAATGTAAATGGAGGTTCGGTCCTGTGCGGCTAAGGTTTCTCCATCTCACTCTGCTAATTCTCGCCGCATCCATGGTATTTGCTTCGGGCGCATCGGCGCAGCGGCCGGATACCTTGATGCCGGAGCAGAGCATCGCAAAAGGTAAGCAGATCCTCTCCGACCTGATCAACGCGCTCGGCGGGCCGGGGTATACGGAAGTCCGCGAAAGCCAGTGCGAGGGCCGCCGCGTGCTTTTCGGCCACAATCTATCCCGACAAGGATCGCACCGAATATATCGGCAAGGGCCGTCACTCGATTCTTCCGTATCTGATCGGTATCGATGGTCTGGATTGGTCGCACGGCGGCATTGTCATTACGCTCTATAACGGCGATCACGGCTGGACTTTCGATCGCAGCGGGGTCAATGAATTGCCGGCCACTTCCATCAGTGATTTCCAGGAACAGGTCAAGCGCAACGTCGACAATCTCTTGCGGCTGCGCCTCAACGAGCCGGGCATCGCCATGCGCTTCGGCGGCAATGACACCGTGGACCTGAAGCAGGTGGATTGGGTCGAGATTACCGACGCGCAGGAGCGCGCGTTCCGCCTAGCCGTTGACCGCTCCACGCACCTCTTGGTGCGCAGCTCGGTGACGACCAAGGACGAGGAAACCCAGCAGATCAACGAAGACGTCTCCATCTACTCCAACTACCATTTGAAGGACAGCGTCTGGACGCCGCTGCAGGTCTCCCGCGAGCACAACGGGCGCCGCGCCGTCCAAATCTTCTACGACACTTGCAAGTACAATCCCAGCTTCTCCGACGAACTCTTCGATAAATCTTCTCTCTCCAAGCAGGGCGCCCAGTCCCTGGCAAAAAAGAGCAAGAACTAGCCGGCTAGGCGGTCGGCAAAAAAAGGGCTTTCCGTTCGCGTATAATTACCTTGAACTTATATAGTAAGATATAACTAACATGCAATCATTCCGTTTCAATTTGTTACATTTCTACCCATTCCTTGACGCATAGCATAGAATGTAAGGGTCTACTGCGAGTAAGTACTATGTTGGGCAGCAGTTGCATCCGATCGTCCCTGGTATGGCAACTGCATCAGAATGGTCGCTGGGCCACCCTTACAGGTTGGATCGCTGATCCCGCCTTTAAATGAGGAACGATCTTGTTCAGGAGTGCTACACCCTTTCGCACTCGTCGCAGCCGCATTGGCGGCTTCAGCATGGTGGAATTGACTGTTTCGCTGACTGTGCTGATGATTTTGACGGCGATTGCGGTTCCTTCGCTCATGCACTCGTTTCGAACCTACCAACTCAATGACACGGCCGGGCGCTTGTCCGACATGCTGAAATTCACGCGATACGAAGCGGTTCGGCGGAACAGAGCGGTGCCGTTCCAACTTCAACAGTTCGGCAATGACTGGGTCGCCTGGGCAGATCCCGATAACGACGGAAACCTGGACAAGACCGAGAAACAAGTGCGCATCAGCGGCTTCGTGACGCTCCTGCCAGCAGGGGGCGGGCCGCCGGTTCCGACCGCCATCACTAACGCCGTGGGCGCGTTAACCCCTACGCCCGCAAGTCCTGGTCCGCTGCAATTTGACGCCCGCGGAGCAGTTCGCGTGAACAACACACTGAGCGCCAATGTATATGTGTTCTACGTCGGTGGCGCGGCCAACCCCGACGAGTTCGGGTATCGCGCCGTGATTTTGCTTCCTTCAGGCGCCACACAGATCTGGACGGCTCCTGCCAGCGGACCTTGGAAGCGAACCGGCTAGTTGGAGCAAGAGCGCGTACGAACGCTATGCTTTTCTTGTTCACAAAACGCCGCAGCAGCGATAAGGGCTTCAGCATCGTTGAGATGATGCTTGCTACCGTCATTTTGCTGGTGGGCCTGGTGGCGATCGCGCAACTGGTGCCGGCTTCGATTTTTCTGAATTACCAGAATCGTAACAATTCTTCGGCGCTGGTTTTTGCGCAACGCCAATTGGATCAGTTCCTGGATCAGCCGCTCACTTCCACAGTTTTTACCAATGCGGAGGGGCAACTCTGCCAGCTCGGAGATCCCGCAATCAATAATGCAGCACAGGGGACCAGCGTGCTTACCTTCCAGAACGAGGCGGCAATCGATTTCAATAGCACCGTCGACGGCTATAACTTTATTTACCCGGAAAATCCCGCGATCCCGAACGGCCTCAAGTACGACGTTCGCTGGGCCGTCATCCTCACCAAGAGCGGCACAACCGTCTATAGCAAACGCTTTATCCTCGGAATACGGCAACAGGGCGGGGAGGGCTACTTTCCGCCGATCACGCTCGAGGCCATGGTGGAAAAATGAAGCGGGCCAGCGGCACCATCCGGCAAGAAGGATTTACACTCATCGAATTGTTGGTCGCTTTGGGAATATTTCTTGTGATTACGGGAGCGGCGTTCACGCTCCTGGGGAGTTCGCAACAACGCTACCGGACGGAATCGCAGGTACTGAATTCGTTTCAGGAAGCCCGGCTTGGACTGGACCAGATCGTGAGAGACGTCAACGATTCCGGCTATCCGCCGCCAAGCTTTAATGCAGGTGATCCGACACAGTTTGCATATTCTCCTTTCGCCTGGAGCCCCAGCTATCCCGGTACGTCTTGCCAGATTGGGACGTGCACGACCCCCGGTGATTTCGATCTCATCGTCGAAACGAATCCCAATCCACAAGATCCCGCGTGTCCTCCGAACTGCGTGCAGTGGATCCGCTACCAATTGCAGTTGCCACCGGTCGTTCAGGTACCGACGCTCATGCGCGGGGCGGTATATAAGTTCGCGGGCGGCGACCCAGATGCAGCTACGAGCGCGGCAGGTGTGCTCGCCCCATTCGTGCAAAACGTTGTAAACAGTCCCGCACAGCCCATTTTTTCGTATACCTGCGACACTTCGACGGCGCCCCAATTGCCGCCTCTTCCGTGTCCCTTCGCGGCGGCCGTTGATAAATCCCCGGCGAACATTCGCGATGTGATTATCAATTTGATTGTTGCTGCACCTCAGCCGGATGCCACATCAGGCCAGCAGCGAATCGTGACATTGACCGGGCGTGGCCGCCGCGTCAATCCGAATCAGTGAGATAAAGGAAATCCTTAGTGAGAGCGCGAAGCACAGTGCGAAATCAGCGGGAATCAGGAATTGCCCTGCTCATCGCGATCTTCATTTTGCTGTTGATCAGCGTGGTGGGAATCGCATTAATCGTTTCCTCCGGCACGGAATCAGCGCTGGCGGGCAATTACCGTTCCGCGACTGGAGTGTACTACGCGTCTCTAGCCGGGTTGGAAGAGGTGCGCGGGCGTCTTCTGGCGAAGAATCCCAACTCATTCTTGAAGACGGCGCCGGCGAACTTCCTGCCTCCGCCTGGCACTCAGTGGGACATAGGCTATGTGAGGTATATCTTGAATCCAGGTCCGGGCGACCCGGCGGACACGCGCACAGCCTATCTGGATACGGAATACAGCACTGAGTTCGGCCCAGCCGCGGACGTGCAGACAACTCCCTCAGTTTGGAACGTCGCCCCGCTGAACGCCTTACCTGTCCCAGGCCCGCTCTACAAGTGGGTGCGCATCAACGCCGTATCCGAAGTGTCGCTGCAGCGTCAGGTTGCTCCCTTCGATGGCCACACTTGGGACCCTGCCAAGCCGATTTACTACGACGGTACACGCTTAACCATCGCGCCGGCGGGTGCGCGGCAGGTGCTGGAGATCACTTCGCTTGCCGTCCTGCCCAATGGCAGCCAGAAGATTGTTCAGTACCTCGTGGCTCCCGTACCTTTGAACCTGAATTTTCCGGCAGCGCTAACATTGGATGGCAACGCTCCGCAGTTCACTGCATCGCCCTCGTCATCTTTCTGGGTGGATGGCACTGACCACGGTGTGGTTGGAACCTGCAATCCGACTGCGCCTCCCGTCGCAGCCGTGGGGTACACCTCGGGTTCCCTCTCGGACTTCGTTCGGCCGAGTAACCCGTCAGGGATTCCAATTGGACCACCGTCATCGGCCGACCTGCGGAATCACTACACGCCCTTCGTGAGTCCAAACCCAGACGTAGTTCCGGTCACGCTCTCTCCGAATCTGCAAACCGTGGCAGGCTTGAATGCCCTCGTGCAGACCATCCAGCAGAACGCGGACGTGGTGGTCAACGGCAATGCCACCGAGGCGAATATGCCCGCCGCCATGTCTGCCACGAACCCCATGACCATTGTCATTAACGGTGACCTGGTCTTCAGCGGCTGGCGTGGAACCGGTTACGGACTTCTTCTGGTCACCGGCGAATTCACTTACGACCCAGATGCATCGTGGGACGGGATAATTCTAGTGATCGGGAAAGGCTGGATATACTCCCACCAGGGCGCTTATACTAACACCCAAATTCAGGGGGCAGTGTTCCTTGCGCGGACGCTGGACGCATCCGGAAATCCTCTGCCGCCATCCTCTGCCCCGATATTTACTGCCGCTTCTTCAGGATTCGACTTTCACAGCACTCCTAATTCGTTGACAAATGGCATCTACTACAGTAATTGCTGGATCCAGGCCGCCATGCCTTCCGCTGGCTACCAGGTTCTCTCCTTCCACGAAATCTCCTCGCAGTAAAAACCCCCCGAACGCGGAATGTTCTCGGGCACATTTGTTTGCGTTGCGGGCTCCGGCGCCAGCACAACGCTCTGCCGGAAGAGCTTGCTGCACCTCTCTGCTTTTGGCGCAGCCGCTCGGCGGCGCTATAATGCTTGGATGCCAAACAGCCGGGGAGACGCACAGATGCACGGCACCACGGTTCTGTGCGTGCGCAAGGACAATAAGGTCGTGCTGATCGCCGATGGCCAGGTGACCATGGGCGATCACGTGATGAAGCACACCGCGCGGAAGACGCGCCGCCTTTACAATGATAAAGTTGTCGCCGGTTTTGCCGGCTCCACTGCCGACGCCATCACATTATTCGAACGATTCGAAGGCAAGCTCCAGGAATTTTCTGGAAATCTCCAGAAGGCCGCGGTCGAACTAGCCAAGGAATGGCGCAAGGACCGCGCGCTTCGGCATCTGGAAGCGCTGCTGATCGTTGCCGATAACAAGGGCACTTTCATTCTGTCCGGGAACGGCGACGTAATCGAGCCCGATGATGGTATTGTGGCTATCGGCTCCGGAGGCAGCTACGCGCTGGCTGCCGCGCGCGCGCTGCTGAAGCACTCGAAACTCAGCCCCAAGGATCTGGCCATGGAAGCCATGCGCATCGCCAGCGAGATTTGCATTTTCACCAACGCCAACTTTACAGTCGAGGAACTCTAGGGCGGCGCACCAGCACGCCAAGCGGCGTTCGCGCATCAAAGGAACTGAGCAGGGCACATGACGAGCAAGTCCGAGAAAGAAGTGGTTTACCTCCCAGGAGGCAACGGCGCCGAACCGGGCGCAGAGCAGGAATTGCTTCCCGCGCTCGACGACATGACGCCGCGCGAAATCGTGCTGGAACTCGACAAATACATCGTCGGGCAGGCGGCGGCGAAGCGCGCGGTGGCAGTCGCTTTGCGCAATCGCGTCCGCCGCCAGAAACTCCCCCCGGAAATCGCCGAAGACGTTCTGCCAAAAAACATTCTGATGATTGGCCCCACCGGCGTGGGAAAAACGGAAATCGCGCGACGCCTGGCACGCCTCGCGGGTTGCCCGTTCGTAAAGGTGGAAGCTTCGAAGTACACGGAAGTCGGCTACGTCGGCCGCGACGTGGAATCGATGGTGCGCGACCTAGTCGAGACTTCCATTGATATGATCCGCGAGGAAAAACTGGACGAAGTCGCCGACCGCGCCGAGCAGGCTGCTGAGGAGCGCGTGCTCGACCTGTTGCTCCCACCGTCTCCACCGCCGGTGGCCGGAACGCCGGAATCCGAAGTTACTGCCCAGCGCGAACAGGCGCAGCGCACGCGCGAAAAACTCCGCGCGCAACTCCGTGAGGGCAAGCTGGACCAGCGCATGGTGGACCTGGAAGTCCGCGAGCGCGCCATGCCCTCGTTCGAAATCGTCTCCAACCAGGGCGTCGAGGAGATGGACGTCGGCAAGATCCAGGACATGTTCTCCGGCATATTCGGCCAGCAAAAGAAAAAACGCAAAATGAGCGTGGCCGACGCCTTCGAATACCTGATTCAGGAAGAAGAAAACAAGCTGCTGGACATGGACCAGGTCACGCGCGTGGCCGTCGAACGCGCCGAACAGATGGGCATCATCTTCATCGATGAGATTGACAAAGTGGCCGGGCGCGAATCCGGCCATGGCCCGGACGTTTCGCGCGAAGGCGTGCAGCGCGACATTCTGCCGATTATCGAAGGCACCACCGTCAACACGCGCTACGGCATGATTCGCACGGATCACATCTTGTTCATCGCGGCGGGCGCGTTTCACGTGACCAAGCCGTCTGATCTGATCCCTGAGCTTCAGGGGCGGCTCCCCATTCGCGTCGAATTACAATCCCTGAAGGAAGAGGATTTCATCCGCATTCTGACCGAGCCGAAAAATGCGCTTATCAAGCAGTACGTCGCGCTGCTCGAAACCGAAGGCGTCAAGCTCAACATCACGGAAGACGCTGTCGCCGCCGTGGCCCGCTTCGCCACCTGCGTGAATGAGCAGACCGAAAACATTGGCGCTCGCCGCCTCCACACCATCCTCGAAAAAGTTCTGGACGAAATCTCGTTCGAAGCGCCCGACCTCAAGAAGAAAAACGTGAAGGTTGACGCCGCCTACGTTTCCAAGCAACTCGCGGACATCGTCAAGAACCAGGATCTGAGCCGCTACATCCTGTAGCTCCTGAAATTGGAAAATGGAATATAGAATAGGGACTAGAACCTGCATCGAAAGACGCCCCGCACAGTTCTTCCTTATTTTCCATTTTGTCTTTTTCATTTCTCTGGTTTCGGCCGGCTGCGGCGCTCCCGGCGATCCTGTTCCGCCGACGCCGCCGGTTCCGACAGCGATCAAAGACCTTGTTGCGCACCAGGCCGGGGACGGCGTACAGCTTTCCTTTACGCTCCCCGCGAACTCCATCTCTGGGGAAAAACTCCCAGCGCCGCCGGCGGTCGAGCTCCTGCGGGGCAGCGTTAAATCGGACGGCTCAGCCGATGCGAAATCTTTCCGCGTGGTTTACACCATACCCGGCGCCCTGGTAGAGAATTACCGAGCCGATGGGCGCGTGAGCTTTAGCGATCCGATCGCGCCGGAAGAAACCAAATCGCATCCCGGCGGCATGGTCGCTTACGTGGTTCGAACGCGCAATTCGCAGAAACGCGCTTCTGCCGATTCGAACGTCGTCTCCGTGCGCGTTTATCCGGTTCCGGCTCCTATCGCCTCCATAGAAGCTCGCATCACCGAGTCGGCGGTCGAATTGACCTGGCCGGTGCCGACCGCTACTGCCGCCGGAGAGCCTGTGTCAGCCATCACGGGCTATCGAATCTACCGCGCGGAAATTCATCCTGAAGCTACTCGTTCGTCACCGCAAGAAGTTCCGCCAGGCAGACCGGAATCACGCGTTGCGCTGCTGGGTTCTTCGGAAACCAACAGCTATCGCGACACTTCCGTCATTTTCGACCATACGTATGTCTATACGGTGCGCAGCGTTGTCCAAGTTGATGGCAACGAACTGGAATCATCTGACTCGCAACCCGTGACCGTCACTCGGCGGGATACTTTTCCACCCGCAGCTCCGCAGGGCCTGGTTGCCGCTGTGCTTCCGGGCGCCGCTCCGGGCACGGTCGCTGTTGATCTCTCCTGGAGCATCAATCTTGAAACCGACCTGGCCGGCTATCGCGTCTATAGAAGTGAGCAGGAGGGCGCAAGGGGCCAGCCCCTCACCCCGGATTTGTTGCCCACGCCTACGGTTCGTGATACGTCTGTAGAGCCCGGCCATCGCTATTGGTACACCGTGACCGCCGTAGACCGCGCTGGAAATGAGAGTGCGTCCGGCGCAACGGTCGTTGTTGACGTAACGCAACCATCGCCGCAAGCCCGGGTTAAACGATTTGCTTGGATCTTGGGAGCCCAGCACCCATGTTTGTTCGACCGCATCTGCCTGGTTATCGTTGGTTTCATGTGTTCCGCAACGCGGCGATCCGTACCGGAGTGTACGTTGGTGTTTGCCTGACTTTAGTTTTCTCCGCATGGCTGGT
>WNFT01010860.1_pt1 | contig 13816 bp, 15 predicted proteins | sample 5400191 | NCBI WGS metagenome assembly WNFT01 (sample SAMN13153359, study PRJNA577476) | soil metagenome | isolation source: 80 cm saprolite under Madrone tree | place: USA:California | collected 2016-06-14
TGGTGAATCCCTGGCTATGCGCGATGAGGTTTATCTCGTACGGATTGATCACCTGAACGTCGGCCACGCCGGTGTCGGCTATCGAGATACGCCGGATGCGCCGCGCAAAATCGTAGATCTCCGACGAGCCTGCCGCCAGATCGATAGCATCTTCGGGTAGATAATTCGTTCCGCCAGTATGGGGATACGGCGCCTCGACCCTCGCCATCGGGTTGGTTTTGAAGCTTTCTGGTGCGGGAGCCAGATTCTGGCTCGCCATCACGTTTGCCGGAGCGTTCGCCTCGGGCGCGCTCGACGCCGATGCGCTGGTGGGAGCAGGACCGGATGAGGCGCCGCCGGATGCAGCACCACTCGAAGAAGCGGCACTGCCGGATGGAGCGCTCCTCGAAGATGAACCGGCCGGCGAGGCGGCCGGAGCTGAGGCTGCCGCTGGCGCCACCGGTGCCGAAGACGCGGGTACTGCCGGGAGCGGTGTGCCTGGAGCCGGATCAGCGCTTCCTGTCGATGTCGAACTTCCGGCGGCTATCGCCGTCCCCGAGTAAGATTCAGCACGACTGCCTGTAGCGGGGCTGGCCGCCACAGTCTTTGTCGAAGGCAATCCCGAGCCGACGAAGCCTGCTGTTGCGGACGGTTCCGCGGCGGATGACGTCTCGGTCGTCGCACTCGTGCGCGGATTCGCGGGCGCCTTCACGGCGACCTTATAGGTGACGTTCTCGCCCGCGTCGTTTTTCACATCAATCGCCCACTCGCCCGCGGAAGCGGCGTGCAACGCGAGTTGACCCGGTACTTCACTGCGCACGACGAGTGCGTTGGGATTCTCTCTCACGCGGACCGCCGGAGTATCCCCCTGGCTCAGACTCTTAATTACGTAGGTCTCGCCCGCGTTCAGCGTTACTGAAACCTGACGCGCCGTCTTGGCGGCCGCGTCTGTGGAAGCCGTTCCGTCGGAGGCGGACACGAACCCCGCCGAGAGGATCAAAAGGCCGAGTCCCCCCAACAACGACCAAACCAACTCTCTGCTGATCTGTGTCTTCATCATCATCTCCTCACCCTTTTCCGCCGTCCTCACGGAATATCGATCGTCTTGGATTTGGAGCCGCCAAATGGCGACGCCGTCGAATCCGTTATCGCAAGACCGTGGCTGCCGCTCGCGGCGGGAGCTTCCCTGGATGACGCCGCTGCCGGCGCCGGTGCGGATGCATTCCCGCTCAACGCAAGCGCCCCGGACACTCCTGCCGCCGCGGTAGAAGCGGCTGCTGACGCCGCGCCCTCGTCCTCGACCGTTATGCCGGCAACTCTGTAGTCGCTATCAGCAGCGCTCGAGTTCGCATCAGCCGGAGGCTCGGGCGCGGGCTCCGCACTCGTCGAACCGCCACGGCTCCTGATAAAAGAAACCGACTCCGAGCTTTTGCCGTTGCGCAAAACTTCAACCTGCACCGGTTTCGCCCTTGGTCTCGGCCTCTGATATACCGGACGCGGCTGGCCCTGCACGACCTGTGTCGGCATCTGCGGGCTGCCGAAGCCATGCAACATCTGCTCGATGTTCGACCCGCTCGTGTTCACCACTTTGGAATCGTCGTAGTTGCGCATTGCGAGCCGCAGTCCGCCCTGTCCGCTTGCCAGTGCAAGACGCTCGGCGTCCTGGGGCGTGACCAGCACCGTAATCGTGTGAACGACCTGAGGCTGATCATTTATCTTCTCGATATCCTGGGCGGTCGCAAGTACTTCGACGTTCTGCAAAACGATCTTCGAGTACGCCCCACCAGTGGGACCGCCGCCGCCGACTGTGACGAGAATATCGACGTGCGTATGAGGAAGTACGAAACCCGAGATATCGGCCACCTCGTCAACCGGCACTGACATCGCGCGCATCCCATTGGGTACGAGCAACGGCAGCACGCCGGCGTTCTTGATACCGCTGAACAGACGATCGGCGACGATTGGTTCGTTCTCGACGAAGCCGGTCTTCGTGTATTGCCCCATCACAGATCCGGGGTCGGTAAACGCGCCAGGTGGAACCGACTCGCGTGACCATCGCGTCATCTTGGTCGAATTTTGATCGAGCTTGCTGCCGATGGTCAGGTCGTGCGAGGCGACCACGATGGGTACCGATAGGACTCTCGCCGCTTCCACTTCCGCCTCGCGCTTCTTGAGCGCGGAGTAAACAACCAGTGCCGCCACCAGCGCGGCAAACCCCGCGAGCAGGACGAAAATAATTGGTCTTCTCATCTAACCCCTCCCCCCGACCACCGCCTGCTTGGCGGGTCGACAAAAAGATTTTCGCACCGCGCTGTTCACTCGGACATCGCGGTTTCAGTGCTGCTTAGCGTTGTTGGAAAGCTGAGCCCAAGAAAATTTTTAGGCAAGAAGAGTTGGCTCGTTACGTCGTAGGTGACCGACACTGTTACGGACGTGCCGAAGGCGCGGTCGTTAACTCCGGGAGTGCCACTAGCCTGTATTATGGTAAAGGTTTTTACACTGCCGCACGGGCACGCCGAGCTCCCATTTGCGAACTTGATCGTCGGCGACGCGATGGAAAACGCGTAGGGCTGGATCGCCGTGGCGTTGGCGTCCGGGTCGGGACTGGGCGCGCACGCTGTCGCGCCGCAGCCAGGATGGATCGCGGCGTAGCGCGCGGCCTGATAATTCATCTGCCCCAGGGCAAGCGCTATCTGACCGATAAGTGCGAACTGAATAGCGACGAACAGAACGATCATCGCAACCGTCAATACGAGCGCGAATTCAACGGCTGCCTGCCCTCGCCCCTTACGCCTCTGCTGTGCGATACCGCCACTCGAGCGCGAGCGCACGCCAAGGACATCACGCATCCTTCTCATCTTAACTCCCGAGATCGCCGGACGCTTGCTCCAACCGATCTCACACGTTCTTGGAATAACGATCTGATGTCTACGGTACCCCCCGTTGACGCTTTAAATTACGCCACTAAAGCATCCATAAGCAAGCATACAACTTTGCGCAACCCGAGAACCCAGTTAGCCAGCACAAATAAAGCAAGAACAACAGGAACAACAGGAACAAATCCTCGCGATAATCTCCCTACGCTATAACCCACACACTCAGCCGTCCTCCCGGCCGACCATACTAATAGCACACTTCGAGTGCGCGCGTCCCCCTTTTGCCCATTTATATCGCAAATCTTCTACGAATTTGATGCGGGCGCCAATGCTTGCTGTGTCCACGCCCGGTGCACGGGATTCATCCAGGAGTCGGTCCAGGCCATCCGATGCCGGTCCTAATCGCTCGCGTCAGAGCGCGTTAGTCAGGTCTTTGTCGATCGCGTTCCACGTGACCAACGCGTTAATGTCCTGCCCGGTAACTGCGTAGACGGCGAAGCAGACAACCGCGATGGCCGCCAGGATTAGCGTATACTCGGTCATCGTCTGACCTCGGCTGAGCCCCCTGCGAAACTCTCGTAACCCAATGAAGAGCACAGTCAGACGGCCCATTACTTGATCTCCTTCGGTACTTCTCTCCGAGATTTTTGGGGTCGTTCCAGACAGGTGAAGCCCGCCAACTCCCCTGCCTGATAACCATCCTTCGCAAACGTCTTGGACATCCACAATCTGACGTAATTTGATTATCTTAAGTCAAAGCACTGTTTGTCTCGCTCAGTCATGATTCTACATGTTCAGACCATCGATTGTCAAGAAATTTCCTGCCAAATCTCTATCCGTCGAATTAGCCAAGCTATTGCATCAAAACGACACTCAACGCTCCATATCGTGGGGCTCCATAGCCAGGTTCGTTACCCGGCCCTGCTGAACCGCCCTGCGACGCTAAGCTTGAGCGTGAGCGGCCGATAGCTCGCTAGTGAAGCGCCGTACGGGATTCCAATCGGGACCAGATCCCGAACCGAATGTGCTGGGGCGACCGCTACCGTAGCGGTCGCGGTAACATTGCCACTGGCCAGCCCTAGAACCCCACCGAAAAGATGCGGAAGCGTTCTCGTCACGCCCATCGTCATCGCCATATTGTTCGAGGCAACGAGCGTGAAGGCTATCTCCGTCGGTTTGATTCCATTGAGAGCAGCCAGCTTCCTGGCGGTTGCGACCGCAAGGTTGGGTCTCGAAGGCAAGTAGCTGGAGCCCCCCAGCACCGCCGCATCGGTGGCCTTTTGCAGCTTAACCCAGTTATAATAAAAGAGCGCGACATCTGTCCCTAGCGCAACCGCGCCAACAAGCGCCGGTATCACCAAGGTAAGAATGACGACTGCCTGTCCTCGCTTGAACCTTGAAAGAGCCTTCATCACTCTGTTCCTCCGACTAGCATGAGCCGATTCGCTTCATGCGTTGAGGGTCAATCTCGCATTGGATTCGAAAACATTCCAAGAAGAGTAATTTGAAGGCATGTTATGTGCCACGGTACCCAATTAGGTGAACATGAGCCACTTCATGCAGCATTAGGCTCAGCTTACCATTGACGCAACGTACTGTAGCGTTACAGCAACCGGGTTCGTTAGCTAGAACCGAATTAAAGTAATCACCAATAGCTTGCATTAGATCGCGAAACAGTTGACCCGCCGAGCGATAACAAATGCGAGCGGAAAGGGGTCACACCGCGCATTTCCTTTGCCGAGTAATCGTGCGGTGAGGAGTTTTTGGCGGTGTGAACGGAAGAATTTTCGAAGAGGAGAGCCAGCGTGAGGCCGTCGCGACCTCACGCCATAGCTCTCTTTGGCCGCCTGTTTAGCTTGCTGCTGCAGACAGATCGCTGTCGATGAAGTTCACCAGGGTGTTGATTTTTTGGCCCATGACCTCGTAGGTCACGAACACGACCACCGCGACCGCCGCCAGAATCAGCGCGTACTCGGTCATCGTCTGACCCTTGCCCAGCCTCTTCTGGAACTCACGTACCTTCACATACGTTCTCGTCAGAAACTCCATCTACTCTCCTCCTTCGGTTTCGTTGGGGGCCTTTACACCCGCGTTAAATTCCTACAATCCCTGCCGTCCGAATGTTTCCGTCACTGTTAGACCTACATGCACCCTCGTAGGTATCGCTTGACGCAGATTTAGATAGCATGTCTTGTGCCAACGTTAAATTACATTGACAAAAGTAATTAAACAAGAAATAGCTGTAAATAGCTAGACAGAAAAAAGGAAATGTTCGCTTTTGCCGCCTGATCTGTTGCTGAAGAGCAACAGAGCTGACTAAAACTAGCTCCGTCGTGTGCAACAGAGTCTTGGCATCTTCGACCAGACCAGTCGGCCCCGCGATACGGGATTATCCGCCTCAACTACGCTCGAATCTGATCTTGTCTCCGACCGTGGTACGGCAAAGATCAGCAGCACCCGCCGAGAGTTCGAGTGCTTTTCGCGCAGCAAACACGACGGACGAAACACGCCATGGCCTCAACTCGCGATTTAACTTTACTACAATATCGTTGCGGTCCAGAAAAACGATGTCGATGGGGAAGCGCATGAAGAACATGTGCATCCACATGAACGGTTCGAACCGTCCCCGTACGAACAGCATCCCCTCGTCCGGTTCCAGACGCTTGCGCCCTAATAGCCCGCGGCCTTGGCCCGCTATTCCGCCGGCATCTTCGAGCCGGGCGCACAGCACCGTTCCCCGGGTTTCATTGATAGCGCGAAGAATCCCGCTGCCCATCCGCCACCCTCCCTCAGCGTCGTTAGGCTGTCATTCTACGGTGTGATTTTCAAAATGACCCGCAATACCCGTTTCCTCTTTGCGCTGTCTCGCGAGTCATCGTTGTAATACAATCTCGGCTGGATTCATGGGCTACATCCCTTTATTCATGGACGTGGACGCGCGGCCGTGCATCGTGGTTGGCAGCGGCGAAACCGCATTGCGCCGGGTGCGCACCTTGCTCGACGCCGGCGCCGAAGTGACTGCAGTCGGCCGCGACGCCTGGATCGAGGCACTCGGCGAGGCGGGGAAGGTTCATCACCTCAACCGCGATTATGCGCCGGGCGATTTGCGTGGTTTCGCGCTCGCCTACGTTGCGACCGATAATTCGGCAGTCGCGCAAGCGGCCGCCGCCGAGGCTCGCGACCTTGGTATTCCGATCAACGTCGCCGACGCGCCCGCCCTGTGCTCTTTTTTGACTTCCGCGGTCATCCGGCGCGGCGCATTGCAGATTGCGATTTCAACCGGCGGCCTCAGTCCCGCGCTGGCAAAAGCGTTGCGCGAGAAATTCGAATCGATGCTCGGCGGCGAATACGAACTTTTGTTGGAGGTGCTGGGTGCGGCGCGCCAACGCCTCAAGCTCGATGAACAGGATGCCCAGGTACGATCGCAGACCCTCGCCTCGCTCGCCGCTTCGGGGTTACGCGAATGCTTCGAGCGGCGCGATTTCGATGGCGCCGACCGCATCATGGTTCAATACCTTAAATGCGGATTGGCGGAACTCGGTTTCGACGGTTTGAGCGCGAATCGCGTTTGCGCGGGAGATGTCCCGGAGTAATCCGCCCCGGAGTGATCCGCGAATGATTGCTGCCTGGCTGGTTCCGATTATCATCTTCTACGCGTTTTCCACGGCGGGCTTCGTGCTCGGCCGCATGGGCGTGCGTGGACAATGGACGAGTTACGGGACGGCGATGCTCGGCGCGGGTGCCGTCTTTCAGACCTTCGACCTCGCGATTCGGGGACTCGCGGCTGGCAATGTACCGGTCACGAATTTCGCCCAGTCGCTATCGTTTCTCGCCTGGCTTATCGCGCTCGCCGGACTTGCCTTGATCGTCCGCTTCCGTATGGCGGTGATAGGCACCGTCGTCGCGCCTGTCGTCTTTGTGTTGCTGGTCGCGGTGGCCGCGATGACCCGGCAAGGACGGCTCGCAATGCCCTCGAGCCTGCGCAGCGCCTGGCTTCCCGTCCACGTGACGCTGGCTTTCTTTGGCGACGCGCTGTTCGTACTCGCGGCCGGCGTGAGTCTCGTCTACCTCGTGTACGAATCGCGGTTAAAGGCCAAGCGTCCATGGGGGCCGCCCGATGAGCGCGCCCCCAGCCTCGAGAAGCTCGACCGCATCAATTATCACCTGCTCGGATGGGGCTTCCTGATGTTGAGTCTGGCAATCGTCTCGGGCGCCATCTGGGCCGACGCGACCTGGGGCCATTTCTGGTCATGGGAACCGCAGGAATCGTGGTCGCTCGTGATATGGCTGTTGTATGCGGCCTTGCTCGAATCGCGCTTGACGGCGGGATGGCGCGGGAGGCGCGTCGCGGCGCTGACAATCGTCGTGTTCACCGTGCTGGTAGGATCGTTTTTAGGGGTAAGCCTCATCAACCCGGGCAAACACGGAGGCAGCTTCGGCTAATGAACGCGGCCTCGGTTAAGTGATGGATCAAACGCTCTTCATTCTCGGCGTTAACCATCAGACCGCGCCGGTCGCGGTGCGCGAGCGCCTCGCGTTCGCCGACGATGAGATCGTTGGCGCACTCGCACGGCTCAAGCAATGCGCCCCCGCGCTCGCCGAAGCGGCCCTGATTTCAACCTGTAACCGCGTCGAGATCATCGGAGTCACCGGCGATAACGCGCGCGCCGCCGCCGAGGCAACCGGGTTCCTCGCCTCCGATCGCGGCGTCGCATCCGAAGCATTTGCACCGGCGCTGTACAATTTTGCCGGCCGCGAGGCGGCCCGTCATCTCTTCCGCGTCGGCGCAACTCTCGACTCGATGGTAGTCGGCGAGCCGCAGATCCTCGGCCAGCTTAAAATCGCATACGCGCAGGCGGTCGAGGCCGGCAGCGCCGGACTGGTGCTCCATCGTGCATTCCACAAGGCGTTCGCGGTCGCCAAGCGCGTGCGCAAGGCCACGCTCATCGGCCACGGCGCGGTCTCTGTCAGCTCCGCGGCGGTAAGTCTCGCCGGCAAAATTTTCGACACGCTCGCCGACAAGACCGTGATGCTGATGGGCGCTGGAAAAATGGCCGAACTCACGGCGCGCAACTTGAAACGCCTCGGGATCGAGTCGCTGCTTATCACGAGCCGCACCTTCGACAACGCCGTCGCGCTCGCGCGTGACCTCGGCGGCACCGCCGTCCCGCTCGACAGCTTCAAGCCGTATCTAAAGATCGCCGACGTAGTTATAGGCTCGCTCGCCGCGACGCGTCCGGTCCTCGGCCCCGAGGAGTTCGAGACGATCGTCCGCGAGCGGCCGCGATCAAGGACATACGCACCAGTATCGAACGGCTGCGCGACGTCGAGTTGGACCGGCATCGCGCGTGGCTCGCCGGGCTCGAACCAGTCGAGCGCGCCCGTATCGAATCGCTCACGCGCGGAATGGTCAACAAGCTCCTCCATCGGATCCTGTCGGGACTGCGCAACGGCAACGCGGGCGCACCCGACGGTCTCTATGCGGCGGAGATCGCGCGCCGCCTGCTGTGCAGCGAGCTTGTGCTCGAAGGCGCACCGCTCGACGATGACGGCGACGACGAGGAAGGATTGTGACGCCGCTACTGTCCGTGAGCGCGTCTCCGAAGTCGTCCCCGGGAATATCGCCCGGTAAATTTCCGTGATGGCGCCCACGCTTCGAATCGGGTCCCGTCCGAGCGCGCTCGCACTCGCACAAGCGAATCTGGTCAAGGCGCGGCTCGTGCATGCGGTCCAAGACTTGCGCATCGAGATAGACCTGCGCGTCGAGATAGTTCCGATAAGTACGAGCGGCGACAAGATGACGTCCGCATCGCTGGCGCGTGTCGGCGGCAAGGGGCTCTTCATCAGGGAACTCGAACAGGCGCTGACGGATCGCCGCATCGATCTCGCGGTCCATTCGATGAAGGACCTGCCCGCGATACTGCCGGCGCAATTCCGGATCGCGGCGGTGCCCGAGCGCGAAGATCCGCGCGATGTGTTGATCACCCGCCGTGACGGCGGATGGGATGCGCTGCCTCCGGGCGCCCGCCTTGGCACCTCGTCAACGCGTCGGCGTCTCGAAGCGCTTCGCCTTCGCCCCGGCCTTGACGTGCAACCGCTGCGCGGGAATATCGATACGCGCCTGAACCGCCTCGCCAACGGTGATTTCGACGCGATTATTCTTGCGATGGCTGGGCTTAAACGGCTCGGCCGGTCCAGCGACAATTTTTTTTATTGTCTGCTGGACGCTTCGACCTTCATTCCGTCAGGCGGTCAGGGCGCGCTCGCGATCGAGGCTCTCGCGGACACGACGACCGGCGGATCGCCCGAACTCGAACATGCGGTCGCCGCCCTCAACGACTCGCGCGCCTTCGCCGAGGTCACCGCCGAGCGTTCGTTCCTTGCGACGATCGGCGCGTCGTGCGTTTCGCCGGTCGGCGTCAAGGCCACCGCGGACGGTAGCATGCTCAAATTATGCGCGATTCTCTTCAGCACCAACGGCGAGAAAAGTCTCGCCGGCGAAATCGAGGAACCGTATCGTTTCGCGGACCCTCCCGCGACGACGGCGAATCATCCGGCGACTACAATAAATCATCCGGCCGCCGCGTTGGGTGCAAAGTTGGGCAAACGAATGCTCGAGCGCGGCGCAGACGAACTTATCGGCCGTGAATGAGCCCATCGGCAAGGTTTATCTCGTCGGCGCCGGACCGGGCGCGCCCGACCTGCTCACGCTCCGCGGCGCTGAGACGATACGTACCTCTGACGTCGTTGTTTACGACTACCTCGCGAGTCCCGAGATTCTGAAACTCGCGCCGCGCGCGGCCGAGCGCATTTATGTGGGCAAAAGAGGCGGCGGCGATCATGCCTTCCCACAGGACGAAATCAACCGGATCCTGATTGACTATGCGCGTGCCGGGAAGCGTGTCGTGCGGCTCAAAGGCGGCGATCCGTTTATCTTCGGCCGCGGCGGCGAAGAGGCCGAGGCGCTCGCCGCCGCAGGCATCGCGTTTGAAATTGTTCCCGGGGTCACCTCGGCGATTGCGGCCCCTGCTTTCGCCGGCATCCCGCTGACCCATCGCGAGCACGGCTCTTTCGTCGCCTTCCTCACTGGTCACGAGGACCTCGCTAAGAATCCCGAGGCCGCGCTGCCATGGGCCGAACTGGCGCGCGCCGCGTGTGGGCGCGGGACGCTGGTCATCCTGATGGCGACGGCGCGGATGCGCGAGAATCTCGCACACCTCATCGCCGGCGGTTTGCCCGCCGATACGCCTGCGGCAGCGATTCAGTGGGGCTCGACCGCCGCGCAAAAGACCGTGCTCGCGACGCTCGCGACGCTCGCCGAGGCGGCCGCAAGTGCCGGGATCGCGGCGCCCGCGGTTGTCGTTGTCGGCGAATGCGCGGGACTGCGGCCCGAGCTCGCGTGGTTCGAGAAACTGCCGCTCTTCGGACGGCGAATCGTAGTCACGCGCTCGCCGGAGAATGCCGCGTCCTTCGCCGGGAAATTGCGCGCGTTGGGCGCCGAGGCGATCGAATTTCCGACCATCGACACTGCGCCGCCCGACAGCTACGCGCCCCTCGACAACGCGCTCGCGAAGCCCGGCACGTTCGACTGGGTGATTTTCACGAGCGCAACCGGCGTCGAGGCTTTTGTCGTGCGGCTGCGTGCGCTCGGCCGCGATATTCGCCAATTGGGCAGTGCGTCGATCGCGGCGATCGGCCCGGCCACCGCCGAGCGTATTTCCCGGTACGCGATGCGCGTGGCCGCGATGCCATCCGAGTACCGCGCCGAAGCCTTGATTGGGGCGATCGGCGAGGCGAAAATCCGCGGCGCACGTATTTTGATACCGCGGGCGCAGGTCGCGCGTGAGATATTGCCCGAGCTTCTGCTCAAGGCCGGCGCGCGCGAGGTCGTGGTCGCGCCAGCCTACCAGACTCTGAAACCGGCCGATGCGCCAGTGGAACGGATTCGCGAGCTTATCGCCGCGAAGGCGATCGACTTGGTGACCTTCACGAGTTCGAGCACGGTCACGAATTTTTGCGAACTCGTCGGCGACTCCTCACATGGCCTGACGGCCGCGGTGATTGGCCCGATAACCGCCGAAACCGCCCGCACCCACGGCTTCAATGTCGTGATCTGTCCGGATGAATACACGATCGATGCACTGACCGCCGCGGTTGTCGCGCACTTTGTTTCGAATGTCTGAATCGACGAAAGAACCTGTGATGTATGTAGTTGAGACTGTGTCGCGGGCAGGCGCGGCAAGCGTTGAGCACTATTCCCCGCGCCGCGCCGTCGTTACTATAATCTCGACGAGTAAAATCCCGCGTGGGGGTGAGACCTCCGATGGCATTTCCAATAAATCGGCCGCGACGACTGAGACGTAACGAGACGCTCCGCCGCATGATCCGCGAGACGCGGCTCGCACCCGAGGATTTTATCCAGCCCTACTTCGTCTGCCCCGGACGCGACGTCAAGAAGCCGGTCGGCGCGATGCCGGGCGTGGCGCAGATGTCGGTCGACCATGTCGCGCGCGAGGCTCGCGAGACCTATGCCGCCGGTGTGCCCGCCGTCATCCTGTTCGGGATTCCACAGCGCAAGGACGCGCAGGGCAGCGAGGCCTGGAACGACAACGGCGAGGTCCAGCGCGCGATTCGTGAAATCAAGGAACATGTGCCCGGGCTCGCCGTGATTACCGACGTATGCATGTGCGAATACACCGACCATGGCCATTGCGGGGCCGTCGTGGGCGGCGAGATCGATAACGACGCGTCGCTCGACCTGCTGGTGCGCGAAGCGCTCTCTCACGCGCGGGCGGGCGCCGACATGGTCGCGCCCTCCGACATGATGGACGGACGGGTCGGCGCGATTCGCACGGCGCTCGATGAAAACGGATTTACGCATCTTCCGATAATGGCGTACTCGGCCAAGTTCGCGTCCGCGTTTTACGGACCGTTTCGCGAAGCCGCCGAATCGACTCCGCAGTTCGGTGACCGCCGCTCCTACCAGATGGACCCGCCCAACGGGGACGAGGCGATGCGCGAAATCGCGCTCGACCTCGAAGAAGGCGCCGATATCGTGATGGTGAAGCCGGCGCTAGCCTACCTCGACCTGATCTATCGCGCCAAGCATGAGTTCAACGTGCCGATTGCGGCGTACAACGTGTCGGGCGAGTACTCAATGATCCGCGCAGCGGGAATCAACGGCTGGCTCGACGAGGAGCGCGCGACGATGGAGGTACTGACGGGAATCAAGCGCGCCGGCGCGGACATGATCCTCACGTATTTCGCAACCAACGTCGCGAAACATCTGCGGTGAGAGCAGGAGGCGAGAATGAAGGTCAAGGTCGTTATCCACGAAGCTGAAGAAGGCGGCTATTGGGCCGAGGTGCCGGCGATACCGGGATGTGCGACTCAAGCCGAGACGTTCGAGGAGTTGCTGCGGAACCTTTACGAAGCTGTCGAGGGATGCCTCTCTTGCGCTACGCCATCGTGATCGAGCGAGCCAGGAGCAACTACTCCGCGTTTGTGCCCGATCTTTCCGGATGCGTCGCGACCGGGGCGACGGTCAAGGAGATCGAGCGCAACCTTCGTGAAGCTATTCGCCTCCATCTCAAGGGTTTGCAGGAAGACGGGCTCACGATTCCCAAACCCACGAGCATTTGCGAATACATTGAACCCTGAGGCTTGCCGCACATGTCGACGGACGTGCACATTCGGCCGCTTGAAGAGCGGGAAATCGACGAAGCCGACCGTATCATGCGGTTGGCATTCGGGACGTTCCTCAAAATGCCCGACCCGATGCAGATGTTCGGCGATGCGACCTTCACCAAGCGATGGTACGCCGACCCCGGTGGCGCGCTCGCGGCTGAAGCGGACGGGCGCCTGATCGGATCCAATTTCGTGACGAACTGGGGGAGCTTCGGTTTTTTCGGACCACTCTCGGTTCTTCCCGAACTATGGGAACGCAAGATCGCGCAGCGGATGCTCGAAGAGACGATGGCGCTCTTCCGAAAGTGGGGAATGCGGCACACCGGTCTCTTTACGTTCCCCGAGAGCCCCAAACATGCGGCGCTCTACCAGAAGTTTGGCTTCTGGTCGCGCTTTCTCACACCCTTGATGGAGAAAAAGGTCGAGCGCATGGCAGCGGAACCGCAATTTCTCAAATTCTCCGAGGGCTCCGCCGACGAAAAGGCGCAATGGATTCAGGCGTGCCGCGAAGTGACGGACTCAATCTACGACGGGCTCGACGTGACGATCGATATCCAGGGAGTGGACCGCCAGCGAATCGGTGAGACCGTGATGCTCACGAAGGGGTCGCGGATTGCGAGCTTTGCGGTGTGCCATGTCGGAGCCGGGACCGAGGCCGGAAGTGATTGCTGCTACGTCAAGTTCGGCGCGGTGCGGAGCGGAAACCGCGCCGCGGAAGACTTTGACCGTCTGCTCGCAGCGTGCGAGGCGCTCGCGGTTGAACGCAGCGTCTCGGAGGTGAACGCGGGCGTCAATATGGGACGCCATCAGGCGTATCGCGCGCTGATCGCGCGCGGCTATCGCACATATATGCATGGCGTTGCGATGGAGCAGGGAAATGCCGCGGGCTACAACCGCCCCGGCGTGTTCGTGATTGACGACTGGCGCTAGTTAAGCCCGAATCATCTCATTACGTCTTGGACATCGCCGGCAATGCGATCGCCGGGAAGGCGGCACAGGCGTGCAATCCCGCCGCGCACCGCGTGCGCGGCGGGATTGCCACGCTTCGCGGGTCGCTGGGCCGTGCGTTTCGGCGCGAGGCCCAGCGGCCTGCGGTCAGGCTGGGCGGCGTGGACGGATGTGCGTTTCGTAATACGGGCGCATCGCGCGCAGCGAGCGCATCTGATGGTAGGCGAGTTCGTCATCAGGATAACGATGTTGGGGGCCGAGGACGCATCCTGCCCGCGCGTGACATCGCGGCGCGCAATTAGGCTCGGCTTCGACGCGATGAGTGA
>WNFT01010348.1_pt1 | contig 13814 bp, 15 predicted proteins | sample 5400191 | NCBI WGS metagenome assembly WNFT01 (sample SAMN13153359, study PRJNA577476) | soil metagenome | isolation source: 80 cm saprolite under Madrone tree | place: USA:California | collected 2016-06-14
CTTTGAGAAACAGATGGTTGCACAAACACCGCTCGGTCGCCTCGGCCAGCCGCAGGACATTGCGCCGGTCGCGGCTTTTCTCGCGTCTTCGGATAGCGGGTGGATCACCGGAGAAATACTCCACGTCGCCGGAGGGCTAGGTTGATCTCTTGTGGACCTTGTTCGAACCGCATTGCGCTAACGTCTTGCGATTGCCGAAGCGAGGTCAACGAAATAAGGAGCAGTTATGAGCACGAAAATGAACGCAGCCCAGATAAGCAAGCCCGGCGGAGATTGGGAGTTGATAGAGCGCGATATCCCTGAACCTAGTGCTGGCGAAGTACGTGTGAAGGTTGAGGCGTGCGGTATTTGCCACAGCGATTCTCTGGTCAAAGAAGGTCTCTGGCCGGGGCTTCAATATCCTCGTGTGCCGGGTCATGAAATCGGCGGACGCATAGATGCAATCGGTGACAACGTCACAGCATGGACAAAAGGGCAACGCGTTGGAGTAGGGTGGCATGGTGGTCATTGTTTCGTATGCGAACAGTGCCGGCGTGGAGACTTCGCTATGTGCGTCAATCGAAAGGTCACGGGGATCGACTTCGATGGCGGCTATGCTGAATACATGATCGCACCGGCGACGGCGCTGGCTGCGATTCCAAATGGGCTGCCCGCCGAGGAAGTGGGTCCTTTCATGTGCGCGGGCGTTACCGTCTTCAACGCGCTGCGAAACTCAGGTGCGCGAGCGGGAGATGTAGTCGCTGTGCACGGCATCGGCGGATTGGGCCACCTCGGAGTGCAGTACGCGCGGCAGATGGGCTTTGAAACAGTCGCGATCAATCGGGGCAATGACAAAGAGCCTTTGGCGCGAAAGCTCGGCGCACATCACTACATCGATGCGACGGCTACAGACGTCGTGACTGAGTTGCAGAAACTTGGTGGAGCTAGCTTGATCCTGGCGACCGCTCCGAACGCGCAAGCCATTTCTGCTCTGGTTGAAGGATTGGCACCGAGTGGCAAGCTGCTAGTGCCGGCCGCGCCCGCAGAGCCGCTAACGATCAACGTTTTTTCGTTAATCACGAAACGGAGTTCAGTCGCGGGTTGGTATTCCGGCACAGCGAGGGATTCGCAAGACACCCTCGAATTTAGTCTGTTGAGCGGCGTGCATCCGATGATTGAGAAGTATCCGCTGGATCGAGTGGCGGAGGCCTACGAACAAATGCACAGCGGCAAGGTGCGATTTCGCGTTGTGCTAACTTTCAATGGTTGACGTTCATTAACGCAGTTAAGCAAGTTGTCAATCAGGTAATTGCTCGGCAATTAGATGAGTAATCCTCGGTGGCCGAGCACCCTTATGAAACGCCTGCGCGCGTTGCTCTGTTTCCCGATCTTCAGCAGTGATTCTTTCGTGTTGGCGTAGATGCTCGCCCCACGATTCGGTCACAAAAATTTCCAGGTATCGTTCCGGATCAGCGGAGTCGCGCAGCAGGTTCCAGCGAATCGCGCCGTCGCGCAGACGAATTCGTTTCATTTCTTTCATCGCTTGCAGGAAATCTTCAGCAGTCTTGGGATCAATCTTGTATTCAATCGAAGTAATTGCCGGCCCTTCATTCGCATTCGTATCAATCACCACTACCGGTTCAGGCCAGTGCAGTGAAGGAGCGAGCGACAGACTCTTCTTGCCCACCAGACGATAACGCCACGTTAAAGGAAGACCGATAACCAACCCTGCTGCTGACAACACGAGTGCATTTGATATGCCCGCTCGTCCTGCGATGAAACCCCACAGAGCGCTGCCGCCGGCCAGGCCTCCCGTGAAGACCAGAAGGTAGATGGCCATGACGCGCGCGCGCACCCACGACGGTGTTGCAGTCTGCGCGGAAATGTTCAAGGCCGACAAGACCGAGATCCAGGCGATGCCTCCAATTACCAAGGCGATCGCCAGCAGTGCAAATGTATGGACATAAGCGAGGGCAATTGTTGCCAAGGCAAATAAGGACGTGCCTGCGGCCACGAATTTATTCATGCCGACCCGCTCTCTGATTCTCGGCAACAACCAGGCGCCTGCGATTGCGCCGAAGCCTAGACAGCCAAGAAGCACACCATAAGCAAAGGAACTTAATCCCAAACCTCGGCGCGCTTGCTGAGGCAACATCGCCCACAACGCACTCGCGCAAATCATGAAAGCTCCGCAGCGAATCATGACTGTCTGCAGTTGCGGCGAATGACGCAGATAACGTGTGCCGGCGCGCATCGCGCTGATGATTTCTTCGGGAGGAAGTTTGCTAGAACGCGGAGCGGGCTGCCAACGATAGACGGCAAAGAATATTGCCAGGAACGAACCGGCGTTGAGAAAGAAAACAGCCCCAGAGCCGAAGGCTGCCACGATCAATCCGCCCACGGCTGGACCAATTGCCCGCGCGATGTTAATCGAGACTCCGCTTAGCGAGAGAGCTGCAGGTAAATCTTCTGCGGGAACTAACTCAGGCGTAATCGCTTGCCATGCTGGATTACTGACCGCCGAACCAATGCCCAGCAAAAAAGTCAGCGAGAGCAAACGTCCGGGAGTCATTAGGCCCATCAACGCCATTGCACCCATTGCCGCCGCGACCATGACCATCCATGCCTGCATCACGAGTAACAAGCGGCGGCGATTCACAATGTCTGCAAGCGCTCCGGCCGGCAGCGCTGCTAACACGACAGGTAGGCTGCCCGCGGTCTCTACCAAGGCTACCAGCAGGGGCGAAAGCGTTAACGAAGTCATCAGCCAACTCTCGCCTACGTCCTGCATCCACGAGCCGATGTTGGACACGACGCTCGCGATCCAAAGCGCGCGGAATACTGACTGACGGAGAGGAGACCAGGCTGATGTTCGCGGATGCAAACTATCTTTCGACTGACTTTGACTTGGCGTTTTATCAGCTTTCGTCATCACCGGTTCGAGGTCTGAAAGGACTTTATCACTGAGAGCAATGTTATTGCTCGTATGATTCACTACCAACCTCCCTTCACAGTGGCGATTAATGGTCAGATAATAGAAATTGTGATGACCAGAGCCATCAAGATTCTGTTACAAACGACGATCCCGACGAGAGAGGATGATTGGCACATCGGTCGCTTCTCATTACTTCGGGACCACCTTGCTTCCATCAGCGATGAAAATGGGACGCCGCTTTGCAAAGTAACGACGCGTGATCGCGAAACAAACGTCAGTGGTGACGATCCGGAATTAAGCCATCTCGACGCGACAGACTTTGACGAACTCTGGTTGATTGCGGTTGACAACGGCGACGGCTTGAGCGTGGCAGACTGTCAGGGAATCACTCGGTTTCACCAACGAGGAGGCGGCATCCTGACGACGCGCGATCACCAGGACTTGGGATCGTCACTTTGTACTTTGGGTGGAGTTGGTCGCGCTCATTTCTTTCATACGCGGCATCTTGATCCTGATTCGTCTCGCAATGTGCCCGATGATCAGGGTGCGAAAGACATCTCTTGGCCCAATTATCATTCCGGCAGCAACGGCGACTACCAGGTCATTAGTCCGGTCAAGCCAATTCATGAACTCCTGCGCAATTCAAACACGGCGAGCGGCGTGATTGAATATTTTCCGGCCCATCCGCATGAAGGCGGCGTCGGAGTTCCAGATGGCGAAGCACGCGCGCGCGTAATCGCGACAGGTCTAAGCCAGCTAACGCATCGGCCTTTCAATTTAATTGTGGCCTTTGAAAGTATGATGGACGCGCACGGTAACAAACTCGGCCGCGGAATCGCTGAATCGAGCTTTCATCACCTTTGTGATTACAATTGGGACACGTCTATGGGTTGTCCGAGTTTTGTCGCAGAGTCGCCAGGTAATCAGACCAAAGACCAGCCGGCGAAACTAGCTGACATCAGAACGTACGTGCGGAATGCGGCTTTGTGGTTGGCATCTAGATAACAATGCGCCACTCTGATGGGGGAGTGGCTGGCGTCCTAAGAACGCGATTTTCCTCAATGATTCCAACGAAAATGAGGCGCGCAACGGACTAAACTCCGTAGCGAGAATTCAGCTCGGGAATGCGACTTTACCAGGCGGCTGGCGCCGATCGTAGGAATGTCAAACACGCCCTGTTAATGGAACAGAAAAATACCGGTCACGAGATTCCGCAAACGCATTCGGAAAGCATTAGTACTGCGCTGAGTTTGATTAGACCACCCGTCGCGGTGGTTATGCGTTAAGAGCTTGAATGCGAGCAAAAGCCGGACGACAAGTGTCTGCTGATTTTCCGATGAGGGACGCGGAAGTTCGTTTGAACGAGCGACGCCAAAAGTGAAAGGAAGGGAAACCGATGTACGCGTATTGTACGCGCGATTGGAAACGGAGTGCTGACTGCCGCTAAGTCTTTTCAAAGACAGGCGATAGGAAGGATCGAACGAGCGACGCCAGCCATTTTTCGGCTGCAGCCTTGAAGCGAATGCTTTCTCATTGATTCCAAAGGAGTTCTATCTCATCGACGAACACCTCTGCGGATCGGAACCGATTCAGCCTGCGTCTCTAAGTCATTGAATTTAAATGGTGGCCAGGGACGGAATCGAACCGCCGACGCCGGCCTTTTCAGGGCCGCCTACCGGATCGCGAAAGTGGTTTGAAATCAAGTGGATCTCACTCAGGGTGAAAGGCTTATGACGTAGATGATTTAGGATGGCTTAGGATGATTTAGGCCGTTTTAGGCTCTTCGATGTTCGCGTATTGTTCGCGCGGTTCGTCCGTGGCCCATCGTGCTCGCTCATCCATTTGCGCAATACTACCTAGTGCTCACGCGTCCATTTTTATTAATCTCGATCGCCAATTCCGCGCGAGATCGGAGGTTAATAATCATTTAGCTAACTTGATCCATTAGCATTATAATAACCGCGTGCCCCACGAGATATACGTCCAGATCCATCGAGACGTTGCGTCCGACTTCGTTAGACTCAGCGATAAGGCTCAAGATCAGGTGAGAGCGCTGCTTCTAACGCTCCAAGTAAACCCCTACGATCCCGAGATACAACGACATTCCTTCATTCACGACGAACTTTTCGAATACCCGTTAGACGGCGGGTATTCAATTTTTTGGAGCGTGCATCACTTCGATAATAGTATTATGAGGATGGACATCTTTGTAAGTTCGATCGAGCGGCGGAGGCATTGAACAGGCCACTGGCCACTCTAAACCCCGCCGACCAAAGAAAGTGACTCAAGAACTTATGCCATTTCTTTCTTGCGATAGCTCCTCTGTTTGGCGACTACCCGGCTTTCCGAACGGCCCACTGCGGCTGTCTTAGCTTCTGCTTCCTGAAGAGCCTCTTCGACAGAAAGTCCTTCGCCCTGCATTAACCGGTCCTCACGCCTCTTGATTTTGGACAAGAGAGTCTCCGGCAAGAGAGCAATAGGAACCGCCTTGCAAGGGTGAACCTCGCGTACCTGTCCGTCTGAAACCTCAATTTGTATCTCATCGCCTTCTGAAAGATTGAGGGCATCCAAAAGTCTTTGCGGTGCCGTAATTTGGCGTTTTGACGCTATCTTCAAACGAAAAAGTTCGTTCATAATCCTTGTCTCCTCCCTTCCGTCAGTCCGTCCGAGAACAAACCCAATTGTTAGAATCGTAGCCCCTACCAGTGCTCTTCGGACTGACTGACGAATAAAGACAAGCTCAACATCGTCATTGTTTACAAGCTTGATTCCATCCTGCACTAGCCTGACTCCCTTAAGCGCGGTCACCGTTTGCCCCAAATCTCCCCGCTTTCGAAATTCCTTCTGGCGCAGCAGAGCATCTAGAGCAAGGATAAATCCGCCAACAAATGTCAGGCTGTCACCGGCAAGGCCTAATATGGTATCAGGAGACATAGCTTCTTACGGGCTGTAGCCCGACCACCCTTTCAACTGGATTAACTTGCCGCAATTATAGATCGACTAGACGATCCGAAAATAGGATGAATTCTCTAGCGGGATAGCCGTCACAGGAATATCATTCATTCGGGTAAGCAACCACTTATGATAATGCGTCAGGAATTCTTCGCGGTGGAAGTGTAGAACTGGAGCATCCGAGTCCGCAGATGCCACTTTGGGCCAGAGTTGGTTTGAATCTGGGAATTCGTTTTGAACGGAATGTAAGAGATCGCGCCGTGCCGCACTTACCTCTTTCCTTTTGCTTGGCTGTTGTTTGCCGCGCCCTTTGCGGCTTCGCTTTCAATCGACTTGAGCGCCAAATGTAGAAAGCCTGGGATCGCCATCTCGTCGCGCTCCCAGCGTGCAACTGTGTTTCGGCTTACTTCAAGTTTGTCCGCCAAAGCTTGCTGAGTTAATCCCAACGCCACCCGCCGCTCTCGAAGTTTAGTTCCCTTCATGCTCCGCATTCTACCATGTCACATTGATACATTGCGTATCACACCCAGCAATGATACGATACGTATCACGCAATTGGAGCGGGCTGATCTTCGCGTCAACGAAAACCAGCCCTACACAGCCGAATCCGAACTGGTTTAGGGAAAGGAATCGACCATGCCTAACAATGGTAACACGGACTATAAAGATGCGGCCCAGCTGACTGTTGATCTTGTGGATCACGGTCATACGCCGGATCGTTTGAGTGAGGCCGTTTTGGAAACGCTAATTGAGATGTCTGCCGAGTCTCAAATAAACATTTGGCACAGGGAGACAGGCTTGAGCAAAGAATCACTCGCCGCGCTATATCGCATGTATGAGACGGGCGCGGGTTATCGCCGCTCTCGACTCTATGGTGACTATGAAACTGGAAGGTTAGAGCGCGAGCGCGATAAGGGGCAATCCTAAATAACCTCGCTGACCGCGTAGGACGCCGGCAGTCATTTTGATTTTTGAGGCAGACGGCGCATTTATGAGTCAGACGCTCTTATTAAGGCAAAGCCTCTCGACCGCTAATTAGCTTCCCCCTCTTCGCTGCGATTCTTCACGACAGCCCATTCGCACAACTCTGCGCTTCGCTCCGAGTGCTCCACTGCGTTTCGCCCCTGCGGGTGATGCGAATGAGCGCCCAGTCGTTTCGATCTTCTTCGCTGCGAGGGGGAAACACCTTCTCAAAACACCGATCAAACGAAGGAGCAAAGAAGATGCAGGAACAAAAACAAACAGCCCAAAGAGCGGAAATTCCGAAGTGGTCAGCTTTACTCGTGGAAGCAGTGAACAAGCCCGGCCTGATCATGGACGCATACAGCGCGTTTTGGAATTACAGCGTAGGAAATCAGATCCTCGCGCTCATTCAATGCCAATTGCGCGGAATACAGCCAGGGCCAATCAATACGTTTCCGAAGTGGCAGACGTTAGGCCGAGTCGTCAAACGCGGCGAGAAGGCTTTGACGCTTTGCATGCCATTAACCCGCAAGCGCCGCGACGATGAATCGAAAGAGAGCGACACGCCGAGCGAAGGCCAGACCTACACGGCTTTTGTTCATCGCGCTAGATGGTTTGCAGTTAGTCAGACCTACGGCAGCGAGCTTGGACCAGTGACGATCCCGGAGTGGGACGCTGAGCAAGCGCTAAAGACGCTTTGCATTGAGCGGATCACGTTCGACAAAACAGACGGAAACTGTCAGGGCTTCGCGCGTGGCAGTCAGATCGCGATCAATCCCGTGGCCCAACTCCCGCACAAGACACTCTTTCACGAAATGGCGCACGTGCTTTTGCATACCGCCGAAGGCGATTTCACCGACACCGAACAGACGCCGAGAAACCTTCGCGAAGTTGAAGCGGAATCAGTCGCCTTGCTGTGCTGCGAAGCTTTGAACCTGGAAGGCGCGGACTATTGCAGAGGCTATATCCAGAACTGGCTTTATCAAGGAATCGGATACGACGCCGATGCCATCCCCGAAAAAAGCGCACAGAAGATTTTTCGCGCAGCCGATCAAATCCTGCGATCGGGACGACCGACGAAAGAGCAATCAGAGGAATACGCGAACTGAGAAGAAAAAGGAAAAGGGTCAGGTAAGCGCGCTAACGCTACCTGACCCACCACGCGAACTTTTCAACCGTGACAGGAGAAAGATTGATGCGACCAAACACTAACACAAACCGACAACCGAGCGTCACGCGCTTTGCGCTTGGACAAACCTACGTCACCCTCGGAGCGGAAGAAGCACTCATGATCGCCGGACAAACAGGGATCGAATTCTTACGCCGTCACATGTCGAATGACTGGGGCGAGCTTTCCGACGAGGACGCGAGAGAGAACGAACTTTCACTGGCTTTCGTTTGTTGAGCGCTTATCGCACGGCGAAAGGCCAGAAGCTTTGGATCATCACCGAGGCCGAGCGCAGTTCCACGACAATTCTTCTCCCATCCGAATACTGACCAACAAACCAACGCGGCGCGAGTGCGTCCCGCACTCGCACCTTGACAGACCGACCCGAGGTGAGCGCCAAGGATGGGCGAATTGGCTTTTCGAAAATCCACCACGTCAAAGAACATTCGTAGAGACCTATCCAATTTTGAATTCCGGTGAAGCTAAGTCCCGCGTATAATCTCATGTAAGTCTTAATCACGATCGAGGAGACCAGTTGCCCATGGCGTCTGCAGATACTCGCGATGTTCTAATCACTGGCGGTACCGGATCAGTAGGTAAAGCTCTTGTAGAAACATTTGCCACGCATGGTTACCGCGTCACTTTTCAATTTCATCATGATGAAGCTACGGCGGATGCATTAGCGCAAAAGTTTGGAGCGAAGGCCGTGCAGTTAGATTTTGAGGGAGATCTCGTGCTCCCTCGCGTTGATTTTGACGTCGTGATTAACAATGCCGGAATAAATATTTCTGATGTTCCAACGCATGAGGTAAGTCTTGTGGACTGGAATCGAACTATGCTCGTAAATCTCACGGCACCGTTTAAGATCGTTCGGCAATGTCTTCCTTGGATGATGGAGAAGCGGTGGGGCCGAATCATAAACATTTCGTCTATCTATGGCCTTCGGGCAGCAGAAGGAAATTTTCCATACACTGTGTCAAAGCATGCGTTATCTGGCTTTACAAAGACGATAGCGAAAGAGTATGCCGCGTACGGCATTACTTGTAACGAAATCTGTCCGGGACCTATTGATTCTGACATGATGAACGAAATCGCGAAGCGCACGGTTGCGCAGACAGGCGGCACGATTGAGGATTATTTCAAGGAAGTTTGTGAAGAGATTCCAGCCAAGAGAATGGTAGAACCCAAGGAGGTTGCTTCATTGGCGGTGTTTTTGGCGTCGGGTGAAGCCGAATATTTGACAGGTGCTTCAATTCCGCTCGACGGAGGGATGATTGCATAGTTCAACGATTCAAAACTCGCAAATTGAGGATGCCGACGACCGAGGTGTACGCTCTTCGGCAGAGGCCGGTAAGATTCGCCGCTTGAGCCGGCTACTGTCAGCAAATAGCCACCGAACGGTGATTGTGCCGGTTGACGACAGTTTGATTTTTGGCCCTACTGCAGGCCTTGAACACCTGGCTTCTAAGATTCAGGCGATCCTGAGTGACCCTCCCAATGCAGTTTTAACTTTCCCTGGGTTACTCCGAAGTCACGCTCAGTTGCTGTCGGCGGTTGGCTTAATCGTAAACTTGACCGCAAGCACGGGCCGATCGCAACACACACGTAAAGTTCAAGTTGGTACTGTTGAACACGCACTTCGGCTTGGGGTAGACGCCGTTGCAGCCCATGTAAATATTACGAGCAATTTTGAATCAGAGATGATTCGCGTACTTGGATCAGTATCCGAGCAGTGTGATACACACGGGATGCCATTGCTAGCGATTATGTACCCGCGGTCAGAGGTTAACGGTGCGGATGAAAATTATGACCAACTCAAGGAAACTGACCGCAAGAGCTACGCTGAACTAGTCGCGCACGCGGCGCGAGTAGGCGTTGATTTAGGGGCGGATATAATAAAGACGAAATACACTGGTGATCCAGATTCGTTTCGTTTAGTCGTTGAGGCAGCGATGCCGGTCCCCGTGGTTGTAGCCGGTGGTCCCGCGCTTTCACCTGAAAAAATGTTACAAGTAGCCTATGAGGTTGTCAGCGCAGGCGGCGGCGGGATCAGTTTTGGCCGGAACGTCTTTAGTAGAACGAATCCTGGGCCGTTTGTGGCAGCACTCAAGGCTATCGTTCACGAAGAATTTACGGTAGCCGAAGCATTGAGCCAGATCGATTCCAAAACTGCATGACTCAATCTGAGGGCGAAAGGAATACGAATGAGTATCAAATTAGTGAATCCGCAGTATCCAACCGAAAAGCTGCATGCGAGCGTAATCGACATCCTGAATTCAACGGAACTATTTGCAATGGCAACCGTCAATTCCGCTGGAGAGTGTCACATTCACGCAGCTTACTTTTGTTTTAGCGATGACCTCGATATTTTCTCTGTATCTGACGTTGGGACTATCCATGCTAAGAATATCGCTGAGGTTCCTCGAGTCGCCGTGTCCGTTTTTGACAGTCACCAGCCCTGGGACAGTGGACATCGAGGATTGCAGCTATTCGGAAAATGCTGGCAGGCGGGGCTGATTGAATCGGCAAGAGGCCTTAAGATTCATGCATCCCGATTCAAAGCCTATGGTGAATACATGAGTGCCATAAACCCTTTTGAGCGCGACAAGTCTCCATATAAGTTTTTCGTCTTTCGTCCTGAGTCAATAAAAATATTCGACGAGAACGAGTTTGGCGAGGAAACTTTTGTTATCGCCGATGTACGCCGGTAAACGGTTCTCACATGGACGCATGGGATTTGATGGAGCATTGGGATTTGGTGCTACCACCATCTCGACCGTCCGCACTCCAACTGTCTAACATTAGATCTCTGATTAAAGGGATCGATCGTTCAAAGCCAGTAGCCGTTCTTGGAAGCACGCCAGAGTTTCGTGATCTACTTTTTGAAAACGGGTTCGAGTCTATTCATGTCTTGGAAAGGAATCTGCGATCTCTTGACCGAATGTCGGCATTGCGAGTCTATAAGAACGCAGAAACTATCGTAGAAGGTGATTGGCTGACCACGCTGCCCAGAGTCAAGGGTAAGTTCTCTCTGATTCTTTCTGATTTAACGAGCGGAAACATTCCCTATGCCTCACGTCGAAAGTTTTACACTTTAATTGCCGAGGCGCTCAGCATAGGGGGTATTTTTTGTGACAAAGTGCTCACGCATCCGCAGCCACACATACAACTGTCGTCGCTGGTAAAGAAATATGACGGCCTGCCGCTCAATCTGTTGTACGCGAATCATTTCTCGTGCGAGGCGCTATTCTGTAGTGAACTGCTTGATATCAAACAAATGGTAGATTCCTCGCTCTTCTACTCAATCCTTGCGGATAGGATTAAGAGCGAACGTGTCCTTGCATTTGCCCAAGAAGCTCAAAGAGTAACGCCAGTTGGTGGAGTTTGGTGGTATGGCCGCAAGTGGGACGAACTTAGCTCGGACTATTGCCACTCTCTGGTGCTATTAAGTGTTGACGACGATGAGCCATCGAGTCCATATTTCCAGCGTCTGAAGTTCTTCGTCCACACGCGAAAATCATGAAAGGCAGACAAACAAGTCGCGACGACGTTTGGAAGCAGATCGCAGTTCTTTCCGTAGCGCTGCTCCTCTCGGTTGGAGTCGGATTCATCCCAAAATTTACGCGCGCTGAACAGATCCTTTTTAGCCTTTGTTCGTTTACGGCACTCGCGATTTTGGATTTGCTCTGGGTGATCGGTACGAATGCATCACGACAGGCGAAGGAATATGACATGTGGCTTGTCCGCCATAAGGCAGATCAAGAGCTTTCGAATATCCGTCATTACTTTGCCGAGATTGCAAGAATGGCTCACGGCAGCCGCGACTTGTTTGTGTCTTATTTCATGAAAGACATCCACAACTTGGAACAGAAAATAAAGGACGCGGCCGAAAAGCAAGAGTTACGTACAGCTTCTGATTTCTATTTGAAGGCAGAGGATATTTTTGACTCATTCTTAGGCGATCCGAACCCCGTGCTGCGATACACATGGCCTATTCGCGATGATGATCAGCTGTTCGAAGAACCCGCTTGGTGGCGGTTTTTTGAAGTGACATCGAGTATGGCTGAACAGAAGAAAATTAACTGCGTTTGCGCATGTCTAATCTTGGACGGACCACATTCGGCAAACCTCCCAAGAATTGCGAAGCTATTGGACTTTTTCAAGACTAATCAGGGTCAAGAGTGTCGCATTATTATGAGAGACGCCTACCAGAGAATATGTCGAGAGAACAGCATGCCAACAAACTATTTAGACTTTGGAATCTATGGCGAACGAATGTTATTCCGCAGCGAGCAGTACGCACCTGAGTATATCGGCGTTTATGCAAAAGATACCGCAGTGATCCAGTCATACTCGAAGTTCTTTGATACTCTGTGGGAATCGTCAGCGGTAATGTTGAAGAATCCCTCAACCGCGACACAGCAGGTGACCACCACCGAGCTCATCCAATCGGATTCCGAAGATTCTGAGATGGAGCAGACAACGTGAGCGATCGAACATTAGGGGAACTCATTACGGTTAGGAGTCCGCGTGGCTTTGATATGGAGGGAATCGTTTTCAGCCACGAATCCAACTGGATAACGGTAGTTCACGTTCATGGCAGCTTCGGAAATTTCTATCAGAATGGATTTATTCGCCGTATGGCACAAGAGTATTTGGCGGCTGGGATCAATTTACTATCATTGAACATGACTAGTCATGATGGATTAGCCGAAGGGTACAGGAACAGCGATTTCGAGTATATCGGCGGTGCTGTGGCAGACTTCGAGGAATGCTTAAGTGACATAGAGGGAGCTGTACAATATGCCCGCCAATTTGGGGATTTGATCATCCTTCAGGGCCACAGCCTTGGTTGCGATCGTGTGCTGCACTTTCTGATCAATCGAAAGGCTTCCTACGATTTTATTTTACTTTCACCTTGCGACAGCTATAAGTTGCAGGCCGAGTGGATCGCTCCCGAGACTGTTGAAGCACAAATAAGCAGGCTGAAAGCGAAGCCGTCGGAACCTGGTCTCGACTGGCTGCCATCTGAGGAGTACGGAGTAAGAGGTGGCGGCGACTGGACCTACCCGATTCCAATTACTAGGAAAGCATTCTTATCGATCGCAGAAGGGCCGCCGTACCGCCTAATAAACATTCAGCACCCAACGAAGTTTCGATTAGACCAACGGGCGCTTATTTACATTGGTGGACAAGATGCCCTGCAAGTATGGCCTCACAGTGTGATGTTTCCGTATCTTCAAGAACGAATTCCATTAGCAGAAGAAGCGTTCGAAGTAAATGGCGATCACATGCTTTCTGGCTGCGAGAGTCTGGTTATTCGGAAAATAACGGACTGGATCGGTAATGGAGCGACGGTTGAGCGCGAACTTACCGAGGTGGACCGGAACCGAAACAAGAACTGTCATTTGAACCCCGCTGAACATATCGAAACGCACCGCTGAAGATGAACTCGCGAACTGTTCCCTCCTTATTTTCATTAACCACGTGAACGCAGCAGAATCGCTCATTACGGCAAACTTGAGTTGCGTAGGAGGTGCTGCGCACCTGAAAAATAGGGACACGCCACCCCCGAATTTCGGGGCTGTGGCGTTTACGTTTGTAAACGCCGCGTTAACTTTGTTAACGCACGTGTTTATTATACTTAGGGAATTCTCGTTAACTTTGTTAACAAGCCAGCTCGCGTCCGTTAACGTTTGTTAACGCGAACGCACGAAGGGATCAGGGGCTATTTCTCGCGAATGGGGACAACGAAAATGAGCGAAACCAAGAGGACTAAGAACATTGCATTTCGGGTGACTGATGAGGACTACGCAC
>WNFT01011622.1_pt1 | contig 13814 bp, 15 predicted proteins | sample 5400191 | NCBI WGS metagenome assembly WNFT01 (sample SAMN13153359, study PRJNA577476) | soil metagenome | isolation source: 80 cm saprolite under Madrone tree | place: USA:California | collected 2016-06-14
TGAATTTCCTATCCCCGCAAGAGCCTGCCCGTCGAGACTTGTTCTTCAGGCGTAGGTCGGGAATGTAGTTCCGAACATGGGCCGCTTGCTTATCGACTGTTCTTCCGTCGCTTCATCCTGAATGACGTCCCAATGCTCGACAAGGATTCCGTTTTGAATGCGCACAATATCTGCGGCAATCCAATTCACAGGAGCACCGAAACCGCTAAATCGCCCGTGCACGATCACGAGGTCTCCCTCAGCCACGATCATTCCCGGTTCGTACTTCAACGTTGGCGGAATGCCCTTGATCAGATTGAAGAGACCGTCGCGACCGGGCTGAATGTGGGCGCTGTGCTGCACGTAGTTCGGTGACCAGAAGCGCTCCGCCGCGCGGTAGTCACGTTTGTTAAAGAGGGTATCGAACGCTTCAAGGACGATCGCCTTGTTCTGTGCTTGTGTGCTCTGACTCATGAGGCTCCTCCCGATCAGCTGGACTCGATTTTCACTGGTGATTGACGCTCGACGACGACTTCAGCCCCTTCGGTGTCGAGGAGGAACACTCCGAACGACGGTGCGTCGCTCGTCCACACGGTCTTGACGCGCCATCCACCTCGCTCGACGAGAGCCTCAAATGACTCGAGCCGATACTTGTGGGAGTTCTCCGTGTGTATGACCTCGCCCTCGGTAAACACGATCGTGCGGCTGCCGATGCGCGCCGTTTGATCGCGGCTGCTGACAAGGTGCATCTCGATCCGGCTCTCCGCCTCGTTCCAGACCGCCCGGTGATCGAAAGCATCCAGGTCAAGACTGGCGCCGAGTTCCCGATTAATTCGGGCCAACAAGTTGCGGTTGAACGCGGCGGTCACTCCATGGGCGTCGTCGTACGCTGGCAAGAGCACCTCGGGCGCCTTGGCGAGATCAGCGCCGACGATGAACAACGCGCCATCTCCCAATAGCTCTCGGACCCTCCGAAGGAAGCGTTCCGCTTCAGCTGGCTGGAAATTCCCGATCGTCGAACCAGGGAAGAAACCGACAATTGGGCGGCTTCGGACAGCCGAGGGCAGCTGCAAGGCACGGGTGAAGTCCCCTGCGAGAGGCATCACTTTCAGGCTGTGATAGTCGGCTTTGATTGCCCTGGCGGCACGCGAAAGTGCGGCCTCGCTGATATCGATTGGTACGTACAGGTCGATCTGCGGCGACGCATCAAGGATCAGGCGAGTCTTCGCACTGGCGCCGCTGCCGAATTCCACGAGGGCGGCGCCGTCGGCGACGAAGCCGGCAAGCGCCGGCGCGATACCTGCTAGAAGGGCCGTCTCCGTTCGGGTTAGATAGTATTCAGGCAGTTCGCAAATGGCCTCGAACAACCGCGAGCCTTCGGCGTCGTAGAAGTACTTGCTGGGCAGGGTCTTCCGAGGAGCAGAAAGGCCTCGGAGCACGTCCTCGAGAAAACGACTGCTCACGGACGTCGCGTCGTATCGCGTGGGTTGGGTCGGTGTCATCGAAGTCATTCAGGCCTCTCGCCGCTCCTCGCTTCGCGGAGCGTGACCGTTGTCGGCAAGCCTCTCAACGCGTTGTTGAGTCGTAGTCATCATCCCCTCCGCCGATTATTCCTGCTCCTGAAACACCTGCCCGTAAGTCTTGCCATAGGGATAAAAGCGGTCATGTTCACCACGTTCCCAGGCAGCTTTCAGTTCGGGCCTGGTGATGTCCCAGTCCGGACGGCATTTCTTCAACACAGCACGCAAGTCTTGCCGAAGCTCTTCGACGGTCGGTCGGCCAAAAAACCAGTAGCCGTCGTAGATCTTGAATATAACGAGACCAGGTTCGAGGACGATGACATGCGGGATCATCGGATTGTGCTCGGGGTCCGTGTACTCGGCGATGTCGAGGTCCTTCTGAACCTTGCGTCCCGGATCGGATAAAAAGGTCCAATGAGCGCCAGCGCCGGTCCGGTACTCATTCGTCGTAAGCATGTTGTCGGTACTGATGGTGACGAGGCGGGAGTAACCGACCTCCATCTCGCGGTGAAGTTGGACCAGACCCTCGGCCTGGCGTAGATCCTTCGGGCAGTATCCTCCGCGGCTAAGCACCAGGATCATGGGATCTGGACCCTGTAGGTCCGAAAGCTTGCGACGTTTGCCCTTGTGATCGGTCAGTTCATAATCGGGAAATACCGCGCCAGCTACAATGTCCGCTCTCATAAAACCTCCTGTTCTTGTCTGGATAGTCGACGCAATTACTGGGCTGTCTTGCCGCCGTCCACGAGGTACGAGGCACCCGTGATGAACGACGCCTTGTCGGACGAGAGAAACATGATGGTCTGGGCGATCTCTTCGGGTCTCCCGACTCGTTTGAGCGGCACGGTCGCCGCCAGACTCGCCTTTCTTTCGTCAGTACCGGTGAAGCGGTTCAGCATGTCAGTCGCGATTGGACCTGGGGCCACCATGTTGACGCGTACCCCGGAAGAGGCGGCTTCGAGTGCGGCCGACTTGGTCAGTCCTTCGACCGCATGCTTGCTCGCCGCGTATATGGAGGCGCCAGCAGCACCAGTATGGCCGTAGGTGGACGACACGTTCACGATACTGCCGCTTCCCTGGGCAAGCATCACGCGCATCTCGTGCTTCATGCTGAGCAGCGTACCCAGGACGTTTGTGTCGAAGGTCGCGGCATAAGTTTCTGCAGTCTGGTCCGTCAGCGGGCCGGGTGTGCCTTCCGTTCCAGCGCAATTGACAGCAACATCCAGGCGACCAAAGCGCGCGACTGTCTTATCGACTAAGCTGCGCAGGTCTTCTTCGTGACGCACGTCGGAGTGCACGAATTCGGCCTCTGCGCCCAGCTTGCGGAGTTCAACAACAAGTTTCCTGCCTTCTTCCTCGCGCCGGCCGGAAATAACAATACGCGAGCCTTCTTTCGCGAACGCAAAAGCTGTGGCTCGTCCAATTCCCGTCAGTGCACCAGTAATCAAAACAACCTGCGTGGCCATATCAGCTCTCCTCGAAGTTATTTTTCTCTCGGTTTGCTCTTCGGACACTTGAAGCGAAGTGCATGCTGAACGCCATTTGCAATCTCTTGAATCACAGCTAAAGACGGACGGCTTCATGCTGAATTTTCGGCAAACGCTGAAATTACAGCCTGACTCCAAGATCTAAAAAACAAATAAATCAATCAAGGACAAGTGGCGATGGGATTGCAATTGATTGGAGGTATGAATCGCCCGGCAGGTCGAACATGACCTTGAAGATCGAAAAGTACTCGGACGGGTACTGCGCGACTATTCGACTGATAGGCCGGATGCGGGCGGAGCATTTGGAGGAGTTAGAGAAGCAGATTCGTGAGAGCGGACCGGCAATCACACTGGACCTGGAGGAAGTGACCTTAGTCGATGTGGAGATTGTTCGCTTCCTCGGGACTTGTGAAGCACGAGGCGCCACGCTTCTCAACTGCTCGCCCTACATACGCGACTGGATCGGCAAAGAGCGAGATTAAGAAATAGGAGAAAAACAATGTCCGATAAACTGGAAGGAAAGATTGCACTCATTACGGGCGGCTCGCGCGGCATTGGTGCGGCAATCGCCAAGCGTCTGGCTGCGGACGGAGCGAATGTGGCCATCACGTATACGAAAGGTGCCGACGCGGCCGCGTCGGTCGTCAAGGAGATTGAACGCGCTGGCCGAAAGGCGATCGCGATTCAGGCGGACGCCGCTGATGCCGGCGCCGTCGAAGCCGCGGTCGAAAAGACCGTCGCGACATTCGGCCGCCTCGACGTCCTCGTGAACAATGCGGGCACGGCCATTCCCAAGAAGTTCGAGGAGACCACGCTGGAGGAACTGAACCGCCTGATTGACATCAATGTCCGCGGCACCTTCGTCGCGACGCAAGCGGCGCTGAAGCAAATGAAAAGCGGCGGCCGCATCATCATGATCGGCTCGAGCGTAGGCGAGCGTGTCACGACGCCCGGCCTCGTGCCCTACTCGGCCACAAAGGGAGCGGTCAAGATGTTCACCCAGGGGTTGTCCAGAGAGGTGGGGAGCCGGGGCATCACAGTCAACAATATCCAGCCGGGTCCGATCGACACGGATTTGAATCCCGCCGCTGGCGATTGGGCCGTGCCCCAGAAGGCCAACACAGCGCTCGACCGCTACGGATCTGTTGACGAAGTCGCCGCGCTGGTCGCGTTTGTGGCCGGTCCGGAGGCATCGTATATCACCGGCGCGAACCTGACTGTCGACGGCGGCACCAACGCTTAACCGCAAGGTTAATCAACGTGGAGTTCTACCGCCAGGTAGCTTGCGGAAGCCCGGAACAGCGCAATGAAATGTGGATATTGAGCTGGCGGTAAGGCTCCGCCTACGCACGATCGGCGCATTTTGTGCGATACTTCTGATCATAAGCGGTCTTCGTGATGTTAGACGCCAAGTCATCAATCGTTGTCCTGGATCAGCCGTTCGCAACATCCCCTGCGCGAACGCAGACTCTGTCCAGTGAGGGTGTGCTCGATGCCCTCAAAATGATTCTTACCGACGCGCCGCTCAACGACGTTCTCCACAGTGTCGCTCTGCTCATCGAAGCCCACACGGAAGGAGTGCTGTGCACGATTTTCCTGCTCGATGAGGACGGATTGCGGCTTCGATACGCTGCGGGCCCACAATTGCCTGACGCCTATCGAGTCGCCACCGACGGCGTGCGTATCGGTCCCGAGGTCGGATCCTGCGGCGCGGCGGTTTTTCTGCGTAAGCCTGTCTTCGTGGCCGACGTCCTGACGCACCCGCATTTCGCGAATTTCAGGGACTTGCTTGTGCAAACGGGATTGCGCGCCGCGTGGTCGTCCCCCATTATTTCTCACGACGGCAAGGTGCTAGGCGCATTCGGGATGTATAACCGTGAGGTTCGACATCCAAGTCCGGCCGAGATGCAGCTCATTGAGTACGCCAGCAGGATTGCCGGAATTGCCATCGAGCGCGATCGATCCAAATCCGCGCTGACGTTGGCGTTTGAGAAGATCAAGAAATCCGAAACTGAACTACGAGAGATTGTCGATGTCATTCCGCAAGCCATTGCCGTCCTGGATCCGGACGGAAATGTCCTCTATGTCAATGAATGGCTGCTGGATTATTCGGGAATGAGCGCAGACGAGGTCCTGTCGCGCGATTTTCACAGCCGGCTCTTCCACGCTGAGGATGTAGCACGTTGGCAACATGAGGGTCGGGACTCGTTGGCCCGCGCTTTGCCGTTCGAGGATGAGCAACGAGCATTGGGCAAGGATGGAAAATACCGCTGGTTTCTCATCCGCTACAGCCCCTTGCACGACGAACAGGGACACATTCTTCGCTGGTATGCGACAGGAACCGACATCGAGGACCGCAAGCGGGCTGAAGAGCGGATACGCAACGAAAACCTGGCGCTGCGCGAGGAGATCGATCGTTCTTCGATGCACGAAGAAATCGTCGGCTCGTCTCAGGTCCTGCGCTCAGTGATTTCGCAGGCTGGCAAGGTGGCACCCACAGATTCCACTGTGCTGATATTCGGTGAAACCGGCACAGGAAAAGAGCTCATCGCGCGCGCCATTCACAATCGGTCCAAGCGCTCCACTCGTGCTTTCATTCGAGTGAACTGCGGGGCGATTCCGCCGTCACTGATTGCGTCTGAGCTGTTCGGCCATGAAAAAGGCTCCTTCACGGGAGCGTTACAACGGCGTTTGGGACGTTTTGAATCCGCTGATGGAGGAACTATCTTTCTTGACGAGGTCGGTGAACTCCCGATCGATACACAGGTCGCATTGCTCCGAGTGCTTCAGGAACGCGAATTTGAACGGGTCGGCGGGAGTCATACGGTGTCGGTTGACGTGCGCGTTCTGGCCGCGACAAATCGGGACTTGAATGCGGCAGTGGGGGAAGGGGTTTTTCGTGAGGATCTTTTCTATCGATTGAACGTCTTTCCGATTCGGATGCCGGCACTGCGGGAGCGGACGGACGACATTCCGATCCTGGCTGAATACCTGATCGATCGTTATGCCAAACGGCTCGGCAAGAGAATCACGAGAATAAGCAAGAAGACCCTGGATCTATTACAGGCCTATCACTGGCCAGGAAACATTCGCGAGTTACAGAACGTGATCGAGCGCGCGGTGATTCTTTCCGATGGCGAGACTTTTTTTGTCGATGAAACCTGGAGAATGCCCTGCGGGAGGCTCGTGGACTGGTTTCGGGGCCAACCGGTGCTGCTGGAAGATTGGGCATTCCCAGGCAGACACTCGAGTCCAAGATCAGGAAGTTGAGAATTGACCGGTACCGCTTCAAAGCCTTGTAGTCCTTGTACTTGTAACCCGCCGTTTTGTAACGACCGTCTCACCGCCCATCAAAATAGCGCGATCCCCACAATCGCCGCCAGTACCAGTACCACCAAAACCGGCACGCGACGCATTGCACCGAGGACAATCGCGCCCAGTGTAATGATCAGATTGGTAGAGTTCCAGCCGGCGGTGTTCATGATGCCGGTCAGCACGATCACAAAGACTCCGGCAACAGCTAAACCCAACCCACGGACAAATCCCTGAATGGCGGGGTGGTAGCTCCAGCGGCGGTACAAACCCTGGACCAGCACCAACACCAGCAGCGGCGGCAGCGCGATCGCAACCAGCGTCACTGCGGCGCCGCGCAACCCACCAACGAAATAGCCCAGGCTGATCACCCAGAGCCCGGTCGGCCCGGGACTGATCTGTCCGATTGCAAGGGACTCGGCGAACTGACGGTCGGTTGCCCAACCGCGCGACAGGAGATCCTGGTGAACAATCGGAAGATTTCCCGTACCGGTGGTCGAAAGCAGCGCGGCCCTCAACATGATCCAGAATAGCGCGAGATGATGACTCATCGTGGCCACCTCTGGCGCGGTACGAGTTGCCATTGCGCCAGCGCCGACAACGCGCCGGCGCCCCACAGTATGGCAAGAACCGGTGTACGCGCCAGCGCGGCGACGATCGTGCTTACCAGCAACAGGACTACCGCCACGAGTGTGCTTGCGCGTCCCTCCCGCCGGGCACTGTTCAGCAGCGGGCGCACCATGGTGAAGGCCAGCAGCAAGCCCAAACCGACCGTTGCGGGCACGACGCCAGCAATCGCCGCGCGCACGACCGGCGCTTCGCGGATGCTGGCATAGATCGACGTCAGAGCGACCGTAATCGCCGCGCTTGGCAGCAGCAACCCACTCAGCGAGAGCAGCGCCCCGGGCACGCCAGCAACCCGCCAGCCGATCAGGATTACCAGTCCCAGAATATTGATGCCCGGCGCGATCTGGCAAATACCCCAATAGCGCGTGAAGTCGTCGTCGCTGAGCCATGCGTGTCGCTCGACAGCCACACGACGGATCAAGTACAGCGTGGCCGAACCGCCGCCGAATGATTGCGCGCCGATTACCGTCCATATCCAAAAGAGGCGCCAGGGCGAAGGCCGGCCACCCACGAATGGTTGTTCACTTTGAGTCTGAGAATCTCCCACCAGTTTTGCGCTCCCCATAAATTACACCCGAATCTTCACACGTTGCGATGTCTCCCCACGCCCGCGAGGAGTGCAGGGTCTGGAATATTATCGTCCGACATATGAAATACGGTTCTCATCGCCGCTGTGTAGCGAGCGAAGTCGTTTATTTTTTCAGGGTTTTTTCGATCTTGGCCCAGGTGTCGCGGAGGGTGACTGTGCGATTGAAGACCAGAGCATCAGGCCTGGAGTCCGGATCCACACAGAAATAGCCCTGGCGCTCAAACTGGAAACGGTCGCCGTGATTTGAGGTCTTCAGGCTGGGCTCCACCTGGCAGCCGGAAAGCACTTCGAGCGAACCGGGATTAACGGGCGTGTCATTGTCCGGCCGCTCTTCATTGAAGAGTCGATCATAGAGCCGCACTTCTGCGGGAACGGAGTGCGCTGCGGAGACCCAGTGCATGGTGGCTTTCGGCGAACGTCCATCCGGAGCATCACCGCCGCGTGTGGCGGGATCGTAGGTGCACCGCAGCTCGACGATATTCCCCGAAGCGTCCTTGATCACTTCCTTGCAGGTGATGAAGTACGCATACCGAAGGCGAACCTCCCGGCCGGGCGCCAGTCGAAAGAACTGCTTCGGCGGGTTCTCACGGAAATCTTCCTGTTCGATGTAAAGCACGCGCGAGAACGGGACTTTCCGTGTGCCGGCCGTGGCATCTTCCGGATTGTTTACGGCATCGAGCTGTTCGGTTTCATTTTCAGGATAATTCTCGATGACGACTCGAAGAGGCCGCAGTACGGCCATGACCCGTGGAGAACGCTTGTTCAGATCGTTACGAATGGCGTGCTCGAGTTGTGCGACGTCCACGATCACGTCCCGCTTTGCCACACCGATCGATTCGCAGAAATTTCGAATCGCTTCGGGCGTGTACCCGCGCCGGCGCAAACCGCTGAGCGTGGGCATTCGAGGATCATCCCAACCCTCCACGTGTCCCTCGGTCACCAGCGTCAGAAGCTTTCTCTTGCTCAACACGGTATAGCTGAGATTCAGGCGAGCGAACTCGATCTGTTCCGGACGGTAAGGGATGGGCAGGTTGTCCAGACACCAGTCGTAGAGCGGACGATGGTCTTCAAACTCCAGCGTGCAAAGAGAATGCGTGATGCCCTCGAGCGCATCGGAGATGGGATGGGCGTAGTCATACATCGGATAGATGACCCACTTCCTTCCCTGCCGGTAATGTGACGCTCGCATGATCCGGAACAACACGGGATCGCGCATATTGATATTCGGCGATGCCATGTCGATCTTCGCGCGGAGAACGTGCGTTCCGTCCTCGAATTCGCCTTCCCGCATGCGTTGAAAGAGTTGCAGGTTTTCTTCGACGGGTCGATGGCGGTAGGGACTCTCCCGGCCGGGCTCGGTGAGGGTTCCGCGGTGATCGCGGATTTCCTCGGCGCTCAGGCTGTCGACGTACGCCTTTCCGTCCTTGATCAGATGAACACCGTACTCGTAGAGCTTCTCGAAGTAGTCCGACGCGTAAAACAGCCGGTCGTCCCAATCAAAGCCCAGCCACTTCACATCCTTCTTGATGGATTCCTCGAATTCGACCGTTTCCTTGATCGGATTCGTGTCGTCAAACCGAAGATTGCAAAGGCCGTTGTTCTCGGCTGCCACGCCAAAGTTCAGGCAAATCGACTTCGCATGGCCGATGTGCAGGTATCCGTTGGGCTCGGGAGGGAAACGCGTATGCACACGTCCCCCGTTCCTGTTCGCCTTCAGGTCCTCGGCGATCCGGGTTCGAATGAAGTCCAATGAAGACGCGGGCTCAAGATCGGGAACTTTCATAAGTGAGAAAAAAGAAATTTTATCATAGACTTCGCGCAACGTGAGGATAGGAGGTAAGAAATGAGCGCGCCAACACCAGGCTTTGCATTGGCTCAGATTGGACAGATCGCCGTGCCGGTCGCCGAAATCACCCGCGCGGTGGCTTTCTATCGCGATACTCTAGGCATGCGGTTCCTCTTTCAGTTTGGAAACCTGGCATTCTTCGACTGCGCCGGAGTCCGCCTGCTGCTCGATGTTCCGGAGAAGCCGGAATTCAAGCAACACAGCTCGGTCATCTACTACAAAGTGGCCGACATCCAGGCCGCTTACGAGACCCTCGGCTCACGCGGCGTGTCGTTCGAGGAAAAGCCGCATTTGATCGCCAAAATGCCCGATCACGACCTCTGGATGGCCTTCTTCCGCGATCCCGACCAGAACATGCTGGCGCTGATGAGTGAAGTCCGAAATTCATGAGTCGTTATTCGTTTCTCACGGACACGTACGCTACGGAGCGTCAGAAGATCCTGGGCGTGTGGGCCATGTTCCGGGACTCGGAGATGAGCTGGAGGCCGGAGCGCCGCGCGCGCAGCGTTCTCGAGCAGATGGTTCATCAATGCGTTAGTGAGGATGCCTGGATGAAGAAGTTCCTCGGCATCGAGGTGTCCGAACCGCCGCTGCCGGCCAGTGAGGTCCGCCGCGAGTTCCTGCGAAAATATGCCGTCGCTTCCGCACTGCGCCTGGAAACACTTCGTGCAATGCCGGAATCCTGGTTCGAAGAAGAAACAGCATTCTTCGATGTCACTCGAAGCCGCGCCTGGATTATCGTTCGCCGAGTTGCCCATTCGGCGCATCATCGGGGTCAGCTCACCGCTTACCTGCGCGCCCTGGGCCACGATCTCTACAGTACCTACGGTCCGACCGCGGACACGGGTGGCCTTGCTCAGAATGGCGCGGCCGTTATCTACCAATATCCGGACATCGAGACATTACTCACTGCTGAAGCTCACGGTGTTGCCGGAGGTAGCCCGCCACTTCCTGGTCCCGGCGCCAAACCCCCCACCGAGCGGCCGGAAGTGTGATCGAACAACTGTAGCGGGGGTGTTCCCCTCCTCGGAGAGGAGGGGTGGCTGCGCCTTCAAGAAAATGCAGCGAAGCCTCCTTATAAAGGCGCAGACGGGGTGGTCAGTCCCGGATAACGTTTCAACCTCAACATTTACCCTAATGACCACCCCGTCTGCGCCGCTTCGGAGGCTTCGCGCCTTTTTCTTACTGGCGCAGCCACCCCTCCTGTTCCAGGAGGGGAACACCCTGTCCTGACAATTCATTCAACGAAATACCGGCGGTCATAGACGTCATAGACCGCCGCTACAGTGCAGTATTGCCGCCGGTGATGATGGCTACGATCGGGCCGTTGCCATGAATCCTGTCAGCAGCTACAGCGGCAAAGCCGGCAGCTGCGGAGCCTTCCGCAAGCAGCTTTTCCTGATTCAGCAGATGGAAAATTGCGGATTGGATTTCGTCTTCAGAAACGAGGACGACATCGTCCACATACCTCTGAATGACCGGGAAGGTGATCGTTTGAAGGTCGATGTTGCCTGCAATCCCGTCGGCGATGGACGGCCGGTCGGGGACTATGATCATGTGACCCTGCTTCAGCGAGTGATAGATCGCTGCCGAGGCTTCAGCCTGAACACCGATAATGCGGATTGAAGGACGAAGTTGCTTTGCAGCCGCCGCAACGCCGGCCGCAAGCCCACCTCCGCCGATTGGAACGATGATCGTGGTGACCTCAGGCAATTGCTCCAGGATCTCGAATGCCAGCGTTCCCTGTCCCAGCATGACAAGCCTGTCGTTATACGGTGAGACGAACGCGTACTCCTTCGTGTTCTTTGCCAGGCCGAGCGCGTGCGCTTCCGCTTCATCGTAGTTCGCGCCTTCGATCCGCAAATCGACATCGTACTTTTGAATCCCGTCGATTTTCGCTTTTGGCGCCGAGGCAGGCACGACGACAGTGCACGGCAGCTTGAAGGTCGAGGCTGCTCGTGCGATGGCCAGACCATGATTTCCGGCAGAAACTGTGAATATCCGGCGCTTGTCGCCCTTATCTATGAGGTCGAGGACGTGCGCGAACGCCCCGCGGATTTTGAAGGAGTGCGTGTACTGGAGGTTTTCCAGCTTGAGAAACAGGTTGGGAATTTCGGAGGGAACGATCGGAGTCATCCGGATGTGGGGCTGGATGCGGTAACGAATGTGGCGGAATTCGGAGAGCGTCATGATGATCGTCGGCGCCTGCACCAAAAAGTGTGAGTGAATTCCAGTCGCGTGTTTGAAACTCCCCTCCTGAGTTAGGAGGGGTGCCTGCGAGGCCATCAAATTCCAGAAAAGGCCGAGCAGGCGGGGTGGTTCCAAAAGGGAACCACCCCGTCTGCGCCTTCTTAAGGAGGCTCCGCGGCATTTTCTTGATGGCGCAGCCACCCCTCCTAACTTAGGAGGGGAATCATTCGCCCTCATGTCGATTCACAACTTCGCAGCCAGCTCCAGCCACTGAATTTCATTCCGGAGCGAGACAACTTCGCCGACGATGATGATGGATGGCGCCTTCAAACCTTGAGCGCGGTGCGTAATGTCACCAAGAGTCCCGATCCGGCATTCCTGATCGGGACGCGTACCATTCGAAATGACCGCGACCGGCATCGTCGACGGGCAGTCGCCGGCCAGAAGGCTCTCCACAATAGCGCGAAGGCGAGCAAGTCCCATCAGCACCACCACCGTTCCGCCGGCCTTTACCAGAGCGCGCGCAGCGAGCCACTCCCCCGATTCGAGATCGTGCGAACGGCTGCCCGCGATCACCATGAAGGAATGCGCGTGATCGCGGTGGGTCACCGGAATTCCGGCGTATGCGGGCACAGCGATGGCGCTCGATACGCCCGGAACAATTTCGAAAGGGATTCCCGCCTGAGAAAGGGCGCGGGCTTCCTCGGCACCCCGGCCGAACACGAAGGGATCGCCACCTTTCAGGCGGCATACTGTTTTCCCTTCGCGCGCCTTCTCGATCATGAGCCAATGGATGCGTTGCTGCTGAAGATCCTCGTCGCCGGCTTCTTTGCCAACGTTGATGATCTCGGCGTCCAAACGCGCTTCATCGAGCAGGCGCATATCGATCAGACGATCGTGAAGCACCACGTCGGCATCGCGCAGGCATGCGACCCCGCGCACCGTGATAAGGTCCGGATTTCCCGGTCCCGCGCCGACAATGTATACCGTTCCAGGATGCTTCACGTTGTTCTCTCCTGACACGCGAAATCCTCGATGATCTCCCGCAGCCGCCGAGCCGCCGCATCGCTGTCATTCTGCTGAAGAAGCGCAATCACATCCGAATCAAGGATTCGATAATGCAAGGCCTTGCGGGCGCGCTCGTCCTGAATCCGCTGTTGAATCTCCGGGCGCACGCGCGCCAGCAGCTCCAGCAACAACTCGTATTCCGGTCCGAGGACCTGCGATAGCTCCTCCTTTAACCTTGATGCCAGCGCGGGGCTCGTGCCGCCGGTTGAGATCGCGATCGTAAGTTCGCCGCGCCGAATTACCGCGGGCATGATGAAGTCGCAGAGCGCAGGCACATCCGCGGTATTCACCAGAATGTCCCCCGTCTTTGCTTCCTCCCATACGGCACGGCTCACTTCCGGATCATCTGTTGCCGAAAGGACCAGTGCCGCTTCCTTGCAGTCACCGCGAACATAACCCCGCCTGTGCAACTCAATCCGCTTCGCATTCGCAAGCGAGGCCAGGCGCGGCGTCACGTCGGGACTGATGACAGTAATGGATGCTCCGGTGTCGAGCAGCGACTCGGTCTTTCTCTCGGCAACTTCGCCGCCGCCAATGACCACCACGCGCCTTCCTTTGAGGTTCAGATATACCGGGTAAAACATGGCTGTTCGTAACTGTAGCGGCGGTCTATGAAGGTGTGAATGAATTGCAGGGAAGGGTGTTCCCCTCCTCGGAGAGGAGGGGTGGCTGCGCCATCAAGAAAATGCTGCGAAGCCTCCTTATGAAGGCGCAGACGGGGTGGTCAGTCCCGGATAACGTTTCGACGTCGACATTTACCATAATGACCACCCCGTCTGCGCCGCTTCGGAGGCTTCGCGTCTTTTTCTTACTGGCGCAGCCACCCCTCCTGTTCCAGGAGGGGAACACCCTGTCCTGGCAATTCGTTCACACCTTCTATGACCGCCGCTACAGTTTCCTTCCTCTCTCGAAATAATCCGCCACGGCTTGCGCCATGGGTTTCATCTTAGGCTGCTCCGGGACAATGGAAGGAACCAAACCTTTCCCGCCCAGAGCGCGGCTGGTCACTTCCCCAATCGAGGCTATAACCACGCCATTATTCAATGCCTGTTCGAGTTCCGCCGAGATTCCAAGCTGCGAGGCAATGTCGAACAACATGTGAACCTGAGGCGCACTGGTAAATGCCAGAACCTGGATTTCACGGTTCATGATCTTCGTTACAAGAGCCCGCACGGAACTGGGATCCGCGGCGGCGC
>WNFT01003368.1_pt1 | contig 13810 bp, 10 predicted proteins | sample 5400191 | NCBI WGS metagenome assembly WNFT01 (sample SAMN13153359, study PRJNA577476) | soil metagenome | isolation source: 80 cm saprolite under Madrone tree | place: USA:California | collected 2016-06-14
CGCCGCCATCGCCAACGCGGTGGTCGACGCCCTCTGGCACCTCGGCGTCCGCCACGTCGACATCCCCATCACCCCACCCAAGATCTGGCGCCTCCTCCGCGAGAAGGGCATCACGGAGTAGTCGCGGCCCGTGATCGCGCGTGGGCTGACACCGGGACTTCTTGTTCTAGTTGGGGGGGAGCGGCGCCGCTCCTCCCCCAAGCCCCCCCACCACCTTGTCCAACTCGTTGGCGTCGGGGGAGAGTCCGCTTGCAAGACATCTTGATGCTGGCCGCCGGGCTTCGCGAACGTGGCGAGCCGTTCGCGCTCGCCACAGTGGTGCGGTGCGAGCGGCCGACGTCGGCCAAGCCGGGCGCGAAGGCGCTGATCCGGCCCGACGGCCGCGTCGCGGGCTGGGTCGGCGGCGCGTGCGCGGAGCCGGTGGTGGCCCGCGAGGCGCTGGCCGCGCTGCGGGATGGTCAGCCGCGGCTTGTGGTCCTGGTCGGCGACGGCGGGCGCGACCCGGCCCGCACCGAGGGGATCGTGCACTTCCCGATGACGTGCCACAGCGGCGGCACGCTGGAGATCTACGTGGAGCCCTTCCTGCCGAAGGCGTTGCTGGTGCTGGTGGGCCACGGCCCCGTCATCGAGACCCTCGCCACCCTCGGGGAGACCGCGGGGCACGCGGTGAGCGTGCTGCCCGGGGACACGGTGGCGGAGGCCCTGCGCGGGCTCTCGCTCGGGCCGAGCACCGCGGTCGTGGTGGCCACCCACGGCGACGACGACGAGCAGGCCCTGACGCGAGTGCTCGCCACGTCCGCGGGCTACGTGAGCCTGGTGGCGAGCCGCAAGCGCGCGGGCGCCATCGTGGAGACGCTCCGCCACCGCGGCGTGCCGGCCGAGCAGCTCGCGCGCCTCAAGGCTCCCGCCGGCCTCGACATCGGCGCGGTCACGCCCGAGGAGATCGCGGTGAGCATCCTGGCCGAGATCATCCAGGCGCGGCATCATCGTGCCGCCGAGCCGGTGGTGGCCGCCGGGATCGAGGCGGACGCGCTCGCGGAGGCGCCGGCCCTCGCGGAGGCCAAGGACCCGATCTGCGGCATGACCGTCGAGGTGGTCACCGCCCGTCACCAGTCCGACTGGGCGGGCCGCTCGGTCTACTTCTGCTGCCGCCACTGCAAGGAGACCTTCGACGCCGAGCCCGCGCGCTACGCGGCGGCGCTCGCCGGCTGAGACCCCCTCGCTCGCGGCGGCCCCGCGTCCGGCGTGGAGGGCAGCAACAAGTTCGGTGGCCAAGCCCTGGAGGCGGCTCACCTGGCCGTTTCCCCATCGCGGGTGAAAGACAACATTCTGCCCTTCCACGTACCCCAGCTCGCGTAAGCGGTCCCCGGCGGCTGCGCCTCCGCAGCGAGCGGCGCGGCGAGGAGGCTGCCAGCAAGCGTGTCCACGAAGTAGGCGGCGCGCCGGTGCATCTCGGGATAGCTCGGTCCGAAGGACATCAGCCCTCCGGCCTGCACCAGCTCGTTGTAGGCGTACACCGCCGGGAGCCGGTGCCGGGCGGTGAACTCCACGATTCGCGCTCGGTGATGCAGGAAGAGCCGATCCGCCAGCATCTGGTGCAGCGCCTTGGCGGCGGCGCTGGCCTGCTTTTCCGAGGTCACGTGCAAGGGGTTGGCCGGATTCGCCAGGAAGGCCACGGACAAGAGCTTGGGTACGATCTGCGTGAGCAGCTCCAGGCGCTTTCCCTCCAGGTCCGGCCCGATCGACACCAACCCGGTCAAGCTCCCGCCGGGCCGCGCGAGGCTCTTGACCAAGCCCGTGTCGACCGGGTCGCCTACCGCGACCATGACGAGGGGGATCGTAGCGGTCGTGCGCTTGACCGCGAGGGCCGCGGGCGTGCCAGCCGTGACGATGATATCCATCTTGAGGGCAATGAGTTCCGCGATGAGCGCCGGGAAACGATCGAGCCGCGCTCGCGAAGCCCTTCGCGGAACGGCCCGACGAGATCAGCCTCCAGAGCCGCGGTGGAGTTCCCGAGGAACCCGATCCGCTAGACCTTCCCGGCCTGCGGCTGCGCCTCGGCGGCGAGCGGCACGACGAGGAGGCTGGCAGCCAAGCTACCGACGAAGGTGCGACGGTCCATCACTCGATCACGTGATCCGCCCGCTGCAGGAGTGACGGCGGGATCGTCAGGCCGAGGGCTTTGGCGGTCTTAAGGTTGATCACGAGGTCGAACTTCGTCGCTTGCTCAACAGGTAGGTCAGCCGGTTTAGCACCTCTCAGGATCTTGTCGACATGGCTGGCGCCGCGCCGGTAGAGATCGGCAAAATCGGCGCCGTAGCTCATGAGACCGCCGGCCTCCGCGTAATCCCGTACCTGGAACATCGTCGGCAGCCGCTGCGCAATGGCCAATTCGCCGAGACGCCGTCTCTCACCGAAGAAGATTGGGGTGGCGAGTACAAGAACGCCTTGCGCGCGCGCTCGGGCCATGGCCGCGAAGGCGCCCTCCAACTCTGCCGCGCTCCGCGCCCCGACGGGTTGCAACTCTAACCGGAGCATCCGCGCCGGCTCCTCCAGCGCCTTGAGCCCCGGGACGGCCGACGGGGTGCCGGGATGCCAGAGAACGGCGATCCGCGTGACCGCAGGGACGACAGACCGCAGGAGCTCGAGCCCCTTGGAGCCGAGCTCGGTCTGCAGTATGGCCAGTCCTGTGATGTTTCCGCCGGGCCGGGCGAGGCTCGCGACATGGCCGGTCGCGACCGGATCCGCATGGGCGACGAAGACGATGGGGATCGACGATGTCGCCGCCTTCGCGGCCCCGGTGAAGAGAGAGCCCCGCGTCACGATCAGGTCCACCTTGCGCCGAACCAGGTCCGCTGCGAGTTCTGGGGCCCGAGCGGAGTTGCCTGCGGCCCCTCGGAACTCGATCAGAATATTCTCGCCCTCGATCCAGCCGCGCTCCTGCAGGCCCAGGCGGAAGGCTTGCCACTGACGACTTTCCGCCGGGTCCGAGGCTTTGTTCGTCAAGATCCCGATGCGGTACACCCTCTCCGCCTGTTGCGCCTCGGCGGCGAGCGGCGCGGCGAGGAGACCGCCCGCCAAGCGACCGAGGAACGCTCGCCGGTTTATCATTCGATCGCCTGATCCGCCCGCAGGAGGAGCGACGGCCGCCCGGCGCACAGTGACCAGCCGCCGCTCATGGCCACCACTGGTCCGGCCGAGTACGGGCACGACTGAACGGGGAGCGGGACTGCGCAGGACGGTCGAGGACCTCCCGAACCTTCCGAGTCAGGGCCTCGGTGCTGAAAGGTTTGGGCAAGATCGGGTCTCCCGGCTGGAGCCCAGGACCGCTCAGCTGTTCGGTTTGGGCACCGACGACCGCGAACCCAGACATGTAGAGCACCTTCATATCAGGGCGCTGGCGGGTCAGGCGTCCCGCCAGTTCGACGCCGTTGAGACGTGGCATCATGACGTCGGTCAAGCAAGTGGATCGGCTCGGTATGGCCCTCTGCGATCCGGAGTGCTTCTTCGCCATCTCGGGCTTCCAAGACTCTATAACCCGCCGCCACGAGACAGTCTCGGGCCAGCTCGCAGACATCGGCCTCGTCATCAACGACCAGGATCGTCTCCATGTGCGCCTCCCCGGCTACTGGCGGGCGCGCTCCCGAGGCTGACCGTATCGTCTAGGAGCGACGGGGCGGGGCGGCCAGCGAGAGCCACGGTATACCAATCGCCAGAGGAAGGGTAGAGCCCGAAAGCGCAGGCTCAAGGCGGCGGCCCGTCCCCGTCGGGCGAAGGCCGGTGTGTGGGCGATCACCTGGTAACCGTAGTCTACCGTCTTGAGTCAGCGTGATCCGGTCTTGGAGGGCGGTGCTGTGGCCGCCTGACGCTCGCGCTGCATCTCCCTCGCACGAAGCCGACGGGCTGCGCGGCGAAGCCGCTGGACTGCGGTCCGGGTCTTCGAGTGGGTGGCCATTCTGGTTTCCTCTATTCGATCACCTGATCCGCCCGTTGGAGGAGAGACGGCGGGATCGTCAGGCCGAGGGCGCTCAACGGCGGGTCACCGTGGCAAGAGCTGTTCTCATAACCCTCTGGGGTTCCGTTTCGTTTCCTCGGCTCCGCCAGGCGACATGACCATCTGGTCGAACCAGCACTGCGCCGCCGGCCTCCACCCCATACAGCGCAGCCCAGTTGCCTTCGAGCACCTCAAAGTCCCTCGCTGGACCGACACTGAATGCGGCGAACGGAATCGCCAGCGCACGTGCCACCTGCGAGCCGGCATCGCGCCATGTGTTTGCATCCGAGCCTGTCAGCAACGTGAGACCGGAATGAAATAGATCAAGGGTCGAGATCCGAGCCGTCGCATGGTCCCCATGGTGCAGGCCCATGGCGACGGGAGGAGACCCCGTGGAGGGACGGAGCCAGAGGTGTGGCGCTCGCGAACCGGGCCGGGCCGAGGGGACGTAGACCTGGGGGTCCGCCGCGGGCGGCGCTGTGCCGTCGGAGATGAGGGCGCCGCTTCCATACCAGAAGCCCAGGTCCTGTCCTTCGCTGTCGAGATGCTTCACCTGCTCTTTGAGCGTCTGAGCCACCGCCGCGTCGTCACCGGAAACGATCGCCTGCCGGGCCGCGTCCCAGCGCCGGTCGTTGGTCACGCTGAAATCCGTGTTCGCCTCGGCGACCGGCCGTCGCTCCTCCTGATAGGTCTCGAGCAACGCGGGGCTCGCCCAAGCGGACAGTACGGCGGCCAGCTTCCATGCCAGATTGTGTGCATCCTGGATACCCGTATTCGCGCCAAAGCCGCCGGTGGGCGGAAACCGATGGGCCGCGTCCCCAGCCAGGAACGCCCGGTTCTCCTGGAACCTCTCGGCCACCTGCGCGGTGCGCCTCCAGAAGGCGGTGTTGATCAACTCGACCGGCAGGTCAGGGATGCCCACCGCTCGCCGGGCCAAGTCGAGGCACCGCTCGGGCGTGAAGTCCTCAGGTCGCTCACCTCGGGCCGCCGGGAACGCGTGCACGATCAGCCAGCGGTCCGTTCCATGGGCCCACAGCAGAGCGCCATTACCCTGCGAGGGTATGTATCCCACAGCCGGCCGTCCCCGGACCCACGGGCCGAGCTCGGCGCGGAAGTGGATGTTGATCATGATGTTCTGGTCCAGCTCGCCGAGGCCCACCATGCTGATGTTCAGCGCCTCACGTATCCGACTCGACGCCCCATCGGCGGCGATCATATAAGAGGTGCGCACTGTGTGGATCCGCCCGGAGCGCCGGTCGCGCAAGGTGGCCGTCACGCCAGTGTCGTCCTGCTCGAACGTGGTGAGCTCGGTGTTGAACCACAGCGCGATCTCGGGATAGGTGTCTGCATGGTGCCGGAGCTCCGCCTCGAAGGCGTCCTGCGCGGCCATGCAGACATAGGTCGGGCTACGCGGGCCGGGGATATCGCGTTGGGGCGGCTCGACCCGGCCAATCTCACGGCCGGTCAGTGATTCCACCCAGATGAAGCGGAACGCGCCCGAGGGAAGGGCGTGTTCGCGCAGCGAGGCCTCGATGCCCCAGGGCCGCAGAATCTCCATCGTTCTCGTAAAGAAACCGCGCGCCTTGGGATGGTCAGTCGTCGAGGGGTGCCGTTCGACGAGCACCGAGCGGACACCGAGTCGCGCCAGCAGAATCGCCGCGCTCAATCCAACGGGCCCGCCTCCGCAGATCAGCACGGGCGCTTGGATCGCCTTCATTTAGGACGGTCCCTCCTGACCAGACCCCGCTGACCAGCGTATTCCGCCTGAGACAGAACAATACACCGCGAACCGGAAGGCTCTCCGTCGCGTGTAATCAGCGAGCGACCGGCTCTGCACTTCATGCGGAATAGCCACGACATCGCTCGCACAACCCGGACAACTCGGGCCGTTGTCGCTCATTCAATCACCTGATCCGCCCGCTGCAGGAGCGACGGCGGAATCGTCAGGCCGAGCGCCTTGGCGGTCTTCATATTGATCGCCAGCTCGAACGTGGCGGCCTGCTCCACCGGGAGGTCGGCGGGCTTCGCGCCCTTGAGGATCTTGTCCACGAAGTATGCGGCACGCCGCACCGCATCGGACAGATTCGCCCCGTACGACATGAGGCAGCCGGCCTCCGCGAGGGCCCGCGCCCAGGCCAATGTAGGCAGATGATGCTCTACCGCAAGTCGTGCGATGTGTGCTCGATAGGCAAAGACCGTTGTGCCCGGTAGGATGATCATTCCGGCCGCGTGCGCTCGGGCGATCGCCGTAAAAGCGCGGTCAAGCTCGCCGCCGCTTCGCACTTTCCAAGCTTGCAGCTGCACGCCCAGCGCGCGCGCGGCAGCCTCCGTTTCTCTCAGGTCGGTGCCCGGCTGACTGGGATCGTCGAGGACCGCGATCCGCGCCACGGTTGGGGCGGCCTCCCGGAGAAGTTGCAGGCGCTTACCGGCCATATCGGGCTGCACGGCCACGCCCGTGATGTTGCCGCCAGGCCGCGCGAGGTTGGCAACGAGCCCGAGCGCAACTGGATCGCTGACGAATCCCATGACAATGGGAATCGTCCTGGTCGCCCTCTGCGCTGCCTGCGCGCCTGTGGTCGTTGCCGCAACGATGATGTCAACCTTGAGCTTCACTAGCTCGGCAGCCAGGTCGGAGTATCGTTCATCCTTCCCCTGAGCCCATCGCCATTCGATGGCAATGTTCCCACCCTCCACGTAACCCAGCTCACTCAGCCTTTCGCGGAGAGCCAAGATGGGCGGCGACGTCTCCAGTGATTGGCCACCCAACACGCCTACTCGCGGGACCTTTCTCGTCTGCTGGGCCTCGGCCGCGGCGGGCGCGGCGAGAAGGGCGCCAGTAACAGCAACCATGAAGGCTCGGCGGTCCACTACTCGATCACCTGATCCGCCCGCTGTAGGAGCGACTGAGGGATCGTCAGGCCGAGGGCCTTGGCGGTCCTGAGGTGGATCACCAGCTCGAACTTGGTCGGCTGTTCGATGGGAAGGTCGCCCACCTTCAGGCGAACCAGTTCGGCCGCCAGGTCAGGGAACCGGTCGGGCCGGCCGTCGGCCGATCGGTATTCGATCGCATAGTCCTGCCGCTCGACGTATCCGAGTCCTCGCAGCCTTTGTCGGAACGCCTCGGGGTTGGCAGCATTCAGCGCCACTGACGTTGTCTCCAGCATCCCGATGCGGTACATCTTCCCTGCTGGCTGCGCCTCGGCGGCGAGCGGCGCGGCGAGGAGACCGCCCGCCAACGTACCAATGAATGCTCGGCGGGCCATTACTCGATCATCTTGGAGAAAGCCTCCCGGGGTTCGCGGCCTCCCCTCGGTCATCTGTCGCCGCGCAGCGGGAGCGTGAACGTGAACGTCGAACCGATCCCCACTTGACTCGTCACCCGGATCTGTCCCCCGTGCAGCTCGATGAACTTCCGGGAGAGGGCCAGTCCGAGCCCGGTGCCCTCCGCCTTCTTGTCGGCCGTTCCCACCTGCCGGAACTCCTCGAACACGGCCTCTTGATCCGCTGGCGCGATCCCGACACCGCTGTCACTGACCGAGACCTCGAGCAGCCCACCGGCGGGAGCCGCCCGGACGTCGATCCGGCCGCCCTCGGGCGTGAACTTGATCGCGTTCGAGAGGAGATTCAGCAGGATCTGTTTGACCTTGCGTTCATCCGCTCGGATATCCGCGACCCGGTCGTCGATCACATGCTGAAGCGCGATCCCGCGGCGAAGGGCTCGCTCGCGGACCAGCGTGAGCGCATTCTGGATCGCCTGCGGCACGTTGAAATCCGTCAACTCGAGTTCCATCCGGCCGGCCTCGATCTTCGATAGATCCAGGATGTCGTTGATGAGCGAGAGAAGATGCCGGCCGGACTCCAGGATGTCGTGCAGGTACTCGGTCTGCTTTTCATTGATGTCCCCGAACATCCCCTGGGCCAGGACCTCCGAGAACCCGATGATGGCGTTGAGCGGCGTGCGGAGCTCGTGGGACATGTTGGCGAGGAACTCCGACTTGTGCCGGCTGGCGGCTTCGAGTTGGCGGCTCTTGTCCGCGATCTCGTGAAAGAGCCGGGCATTCTGGATGGCCAGGGCCGACTGCGTGGCAAAGGTCTGGAGGAGCGCGACGACTTCGGCCGGGAACGCACCGGCGGCGTTGCGGCTAATGACGAGGCCCCCGATGATGTGTTGCTCACTCAACAGCGGCACCGCGAGGAGCGCGTGCCGTCCCGACCGGAGCAGCGCCCCGCGCGCCCGGCTTTCATACGCGCCTTCGATTGCGATGTCCGGGATCTGAACGGCCTCTCGGGTTACTGCGATACGCCCCACCGCCCCCTCGCCCTTGCGGAGGGGCGTTCGTTGTGTGGCCACGACAACGTCCTCGACCTCGGTGCTCACGCGCGGCTGGAATTCCTCAGCGTTCTCGTCATACTCGAAGATCGACCCTCCGTCCGCACCAGCCAGCTCAACCGCGCGGTTCACGACCGTGGTAAGGACCGTGTCGAGGTCGAGCGTCGAGCTGAGGGCGTGACTGACTTCGCCCAGGGCGGTCAGCTCCCCGACCGACCGGGTCAGCTCCGCCGTTCGGGCTTCCAACTCCTTGAACAGGCGCACATTCTCGACGGCGATGACTGCCTGGTCAGCAAAGGTCTTCAGCAGCTCGATCTCAGTGTCGGAGAACGGTCCCCGCTCGGCGCGCGTCACGGCGATAGCACCGATAGCAGCGCCCGCCCGCAGCATCGGTACGAAGAGGCCGCTTCGCCAACCGATCGCGCGGGAAAGGCCTCCATTGTGGAACTCCGGATCGACCTCGACGTCAGGTATGTGGACCACTGCGCGCTCGAGGATTGCCCGGCCGGACGGCAAGGCCCGGGTTGGGCGCGTTGGATATATGCGGTGCACCTCCTCGAGGGCTTCGGGGGTGTAGTTGTGCTGGGCGACGTTATAGACCAGCTCGCCGTCGACCTGAAGGAGCGAGCAGAAGAGTCCGTTGCACAAGCGTACGGCGCTCCGGACGATCGTGTCGAAGACCGGCTGCACGTCGGTCTGGGACCGGCTGATGACGTGCAGGATCTCGCCCGTGGCCGTCTGCTGGTCGAGTGCTTCGGTAAGGTCGCGATTGCGCGCCTCCAGTTCCGTGAACAGCCGCACATTCTCGATCGCGATGACCGCTTGGTCGGCGAACGTGTGGAGCAGCTCGACCTCGGCTGTGGAGAAGGGGCCCGGCTGCGCGCGGCTCACGACGATGACCCCGACGGGGTCACCGCCTCGAAGCATCGGCATCGAAAGGACCGAGCGGAAACCTCTCTCGCGCGCGTGGCGCCGGAACTCAGCGCTAGAGGATGGATCCGTGTCGACATCGGCGACGTGGTGCACCGTCCTCGTCAGCACGGTTTGCTCGGGAGGAAAACCCGCGATCGGCCGGTGAGGCGCCCGGAACCGGTCGCTGGCGGCGGCGGCGCTTCCCGGCGCGCCACCCCGCGCCGCTGCCATGCTGATCAGCTCTCCGTCGTATCGGACGACCGCCACCCCCAGCGCGTCGAACAAACGCACGGCGCTGTCTGCGATGGCCTCGAAGACTGGCTGCACGTCGGTCGGCGAGCGCGAGATCACCTGGAGGATCTGGCTGGTCGCCGTCAGGTCGCGATTGCGCGCTTCCAGCTCCGTGAACAGGCGCACATTCTCGATCGCGATGACCGCCTGGTCGGCGAAGGTCCGGAGCAGAGCGATCTGTTCATCCTCGAAGCTCCCCGGTTCGCTCCGCGTGACGCCGATTGCGCCGAGCGCCATCCCCTCCCTCATCATGGGCACCCATACCCCCCTCCGATCCCCCCGCTTGCGTATGAGTTCACGGATATCATCCGGGATCCATCGATCGGTCTCGATGTCGGTCAAGACCACGGGGGCCCGCCGACGAATCGCCTCGCTCGGAGGTGAGAAGTCGGCAAGGGGTCGCGGGAAGCTGCTCCTGAGGGCCGCGTCCCCGGACGGATTGGTCGATATATAGGCCGCCAGGTGAATCTCGTCGCCGGCCACACGGTATACGGCACCGCCGAAGCCGCTGAGGAGGCGCCGTGCGCTGCTCACGATTGCTTCGAACACTGGCTGCGCATCGGTGGGTGAGCTTCCGATTACCCGCAACACTTCGGCCGTCGCCGTCTGCTGCTCCAGCGCCTCGGTGAGCGCCCGGTTCTTCTCCTCTAGCTCCTTGAACAGCCGCACGTTCTCTATGGCGATGACGGCCTGATCAGCAAAGGTCTGCAGAAGCCCTACGACACTGGCCGAAAATGGGCCGATGTCCGTACGGGCAACCGAGACCGCCCCGATGGGCACACCGCCGCGCAGCATCGGAACCGACACCGAGCTGCGCCACCCAGCCGCTCGCGCGAAGTCCTTCGACTCGAATTCTGGGTCCGACAGCGCGTCGGGCATCTGGGCGGCCCCTCGCTCCAGGATCGCCCGTCCAACCACAAAACCACGGTCCGGTGTCCGGGGAAATCTCCGCGCGTGGAGCTCCGCGGCATCCGGCGTTGCGCCATCGATCCCGGCGAGGTGAATCAGCTCACCGTCGAAGCGGTAGATGCCGCCCATCCGAGCGTCGGAGAGTTGCACTGCGCTCCTGAGGATGCTGTTGAAGACGGGCTGGAGATCCGTGGGAGAGCTCGAGATCACGCGCAGGATCTCGCGCGTCGCGGTTTGTTGCTCCAGGGCCTCGGTCAGGTCGCGTTCCAGCTCGGTGTACGATCTACTCGCGGGGGATCGCTTGAGGGGCGTACCACACTTGCTGCAATACGTGTGGCTCGTGGAATTGTCGTGCTGGCACCGGGAACAGTGCATGCTGCGCCCTCCCAGCGGATCGGAGCCCGGAACGGTCGGACAGGTGGCACGAGGGTAGTCCGCCGAGTGGGAGGGGTCAAGGACCGAGAGGCCGCACTCGTGGCCGAGGATACGCAGTCATCGCAGGCGGAGCGAGTTGCGCCGCTCGCTGTAGGCCTCCTGCATGGTGATGGTGGGCACCGGGATCGGCCGGGCGAAGTCTGCGGCCTTCAGGTCGGGGATCGGCCCAGGTGTTCGCGGCGCTGGATTGCGTGCTGCTCGGCGGGCCCGGCGCGGACCGCCTGATGGCGGAGTTGCTCGCCCCCCGCGGTCACGACCCTCGCAATCGTGCCGCAACCAAGCAGGCGCGAACCAAGCCACGTGGTGATGACCCCACGGAGTTGCAAGTTGTGACGGAGCCAGACGAAGCCGCACGGAGCCAGACCAGGCCAGCGTAGCCTTCTCGGGTAAGATACCCGGGTGCCTCGGCCCAAGCTCATGTCCATGCGGGAGGCCGTCGCCCGTTTCGTGCCGGACGGCTCCTCGGTCTGCATGGGCACCGCGCTCGAGGCCCTCATCCCCTTCGCGGCGGGCCACGAGCTGATCCGGCAGCGACGGCGCGACCTCACCCTCATCGGGCCCATCTCGGACATCCTCTTCGACCAGCTCATCGGCGCCGGCTGCGTGCGCCGGGTGATCGCGGCGTGGGTCGGCAACGTGAGCGCGGGCCTCGGCCACAACTATCGGCGCGCGGTCGAGCAGCGGATCCCCGCCCCGCTCGAGGTCCAGGACCACTCGAACCTGACCATCGCCTTCGCGTTGCAGGCCGCCGCCCTCGGCGTGCCCTACCTGCCCACGCGCTCGCTACTCGGCACCGATCTCCCCCGGTCCAATTCGACCTTCAAGGAGGCCGCCGATCCCTGGTCGGGCGCCCCGCTCCTGCTCGTGCCCGCGATCGCCCCCGACGTGGCCATCCTCCACGTGCAGCGCGCCGACGAGGAGGGCCACGCGCACGTCTGGGGCACCCTCGGCGTCACCCGCCCCGCCGCCTTCGCGGCCCGGCAGGTCATCCTGGTCGCGGAGGAGATCCGCCCGCGCGAGCGCATCCTGGGCGACCCGGGCCTCGTGCTCACGCCCGCGCTCAAGGTCGCGGCGGTCGTGCATCAGCCGTTCGGCGCCTTCCCCTCGCCGGTGCAGGGCCACTACGGGCGTCACCACGACTTCTATCACCGCTTCCACGACGAGAGCCGGACGGTGGAGGGCTTCCAGCACTGGCTCGCGCACTGGGTGCACGAGGTCCCGGACTGGACCGGCTTCCTCTCCCGCCTCGACGCAGGCGTCCTCGACGGCCTGCGCGTGAAGTGCCCGCGGCCATCCGAGCCGCTCGACTACGGAGCCTGACCGCCATGAAGATCACCGCCATCGAGGCCGTGCCGCTCGCCATCCCGCTCCGGCCGATGAACCCGCCGTCGCCCTGGACCGGCGGCACCCGCAAGCAGATCTTCGTGCGGGTGCACACCGACGAGGGCGTCACCGGGCTCGGCGAGGCCTTCGCCTACGGCGCGCCGCTCGCGGTGGTGAGCGTCATCGAGGAGAGCCTGGCGCCTCTGATCGTCGGTCAGGACCCGCTGCGCATCGAGGCGGTGGTCGACCTGATGCATCGCGGGACCATGATCTACGGGCGGCGTGGGCTCGGCATGTTCGCGATCAGCGGCATCGAGATCGCGCTGTGGGACCTGCTCGGCAAGGTGCGCGGCGCCCCGGTCTACGAGCTGCTGGGCGGGGCCCTGCGCCCGCGCCTGCCCGCCTACGCGAGCCTCCTGCGCTACGAGACACCGGACGCGGTGGCGGGCGCCTGCCGGCACTTCGTGGCGCAGGGCTTCCGGATGCTGAAGCTCCACCAGACCGACGTGGCCTCGGTGCGCGCGGCCCGGGAGGCGGTGGGCCCCGACGTGGAGCTGATGCTCGACACCAACTGCCCGTGGACGCCCTTCGAGGCCATCGCGATGGCGCGGGCGCTCGCGCCCTATCGCCTGTTCTGGCTGGAAGAGCCGGTGTGGCCGCCGGAGGACTACGCGGGACTCGCGCGGGTGGCCGCCGCCACCGAGACTCCGATCGCGCTGGGCGAGAACGAGTCCACCGTGCACGGCTTCAACGAGATCGTGCGCCAGGGAGCCGGCGACATCCTGCAGCCGAGCATCACCAAGGTGGGCGGCATCTCCGAGTTCAAGAAGATCGCCGCGCTCGCCCAGGCCGCCAACCTGCCGATCGCCCCGCACTCCTTCTACTTCGGGCCCGGGCTGGCCGCCACCCTGCACGTGGCCGCGACGTTCGGCGGCCCGCTCCCGGTCGAGTTCCCGACCGGCGATCAGGAGACCCCCTTCCTCACCCGGCCCATCCAGGCCCGCGACGGCTGGCTCGAGTTGCCGAGCGGCCCCGGCCTGGGTGTGGAGATCAACGAGGAAGCCGTGCGCCGCCACCCGTTCGTGAAAAACGCAGCCCAGCCCTTCGTGCTGCGGTAACGGCCGATGAGCGGAGATCTGGCGCGGGATTGCCGAGGGGCGGGTCGGTCGAGACACGAGCTTGCCGGACGCACGGTAGCCAGGCCGCCCCGATGAGCGCCAAGGGCGCGAAGAGGCCCAACCGCCAAGCCGAAATCATCCACGACAGAGCGCGATGAAAGAGAAGTCAGGGTCGGATTTCACCGAGCGCGAGCTCATGGTCATCGCCGCCGCGCGGGAGATCCGCGACGAGGATCTGGTCTTCGTCGGCATGCGCCTGCCGCTGATCGCCTTCGCCTACGCCAAGCGCACCCACGCCCCCAGGGCGACCGGGCTCTTCGAGAACGGCATCGTGCGCGACCAGCCCTCGCCCGAGACGCTGCTCACGATGAGCGACACCCCCAACATCCTGGGGGCGCTCTGGTGCACCGGCACCCTCGAGATCATGGCGCTGCTCCAGCAGGGCCTGGTCGACCTGGGCTTCATCGGCGGCGCCGAGATCGATCGCTTCGGCAACCT
>WNFT01003369.1_pt1 | contig 13810 bp, 7 predicted proteins | sample 5400191 | NCBI WGS metagenome assembly WNFT01 (sample SAMN13153359, study PRJNA577476) | soil metagenome | isolation source: 80 cm saprolite under Madrone tree | place: USA:California | collected 2016-06-14
ACCTCGAGGACCTGTTCGATCAGCTTGCCAAAAAGGTTGACATTTCGATCTTCTGCTCGTTCCTGATGGACAACTTCAACGGCGACGTTCATGCCCACATGCTGCCCAGGCTCGGGACGAATCACTCTCACCTTATTCCCGTGGAGGACTATGCTCGGCTGGAGCGCGCCGTAGCCGATGCGCTCCGGGAGACGGTCGGCCCGGACGAAGCCCGCGTCCTTGAGAGTCGGCTGCTCGCCCGCTATCGGCCGCCTTTCAAGATGCCGCCCTCCCAAGCGTTGCTGCTGGCATTGCGTCAGTTTCTCCCGACAGTGGCTGATCCCGTGCTGCAACGGAGCCGCAGCCTGTACACTGCTGCCGCGGCCGCCACATGACGACGCCATGCGTTACGCTCAATGACGGCGCGACCGGTTTCCAAGGGGACACGGCTACGACCGATCTGATCACCATCCTTGATACCGTTGATGTTCCCATCGTCTTGTTGCGACGCGACTTTATGCTCGCCTGCTTCAATAAGGCGGCGGCGGGTGTGCTTCGCCTCTCGTCATCGGACATTGGTCGGGCGTCCCGCGATATCTCGGTGCTCGCCGGCTTGCCCCGTCTGGAAGAGCAATGCGGCCAGGTCATCGCAAGCGGAGTAGAATCTCGGGCCGATTTTCGCGATGGGGAGAAGTGGTTCGTTGTGCGGATATCCCCCTACACAACGGGCGATCGCCAAGTCACCGGCACCGTGCTGACGTTCACTAATGTGACTGCGTTCCGCGCAAGCATCGATCAGGTCATCTACGAACGCGAATGCACCAAGGCGATCCTCAACACGGTTGCCGATCCTCTCGTCGTGCTGAACGCTGACCAGCGAATCCAGTCGGGCAATCGCGCCTTCTACACAATGTTCTTTCAACTTGCCTCGTTGCGTACGCAGCTCAAAGAGATGCTTGCGGGCAGTCATGCGTTCCAGCCCGTTGTGGTGGATCACGTCTTTCCGGGAGAGGGTCGACGGACGCTGATTCTTGACGCCCGTCCCTTGTCTTTGCCGGGCCATTCCGAGCGCAGGGTTCTGGTGACTTTCCAGGACATCACGACGCCCAGACAGGCGGCAGCGGCCAACGATCTGCGTGCCATCGCGGAACGCAAAGAAGAGTTGCGGCGCAGCGAGGCATTTCTCGCAGAGGCTCAACGCCTCAGCTTAACCGGCAGCTTCTCCTGGCGCGTATCGACAGACGACATCACGTGGTCAGAACAGCTCTATCGCATTTTCGAGTTCGACCAGGGTACGCCCGTGACGCTCGAGCTGATCGGCACTCGAGTCCACCCGGAAGACATCCCGTTGCTGCATGACATAATCGAGCGGGCACGAGGCGCCGGCACCGACTTTGAATATGAGCAGCGGCTGCAGATGCCCGACCAGTCGATCAAGTACCTGCACGTGGTTGCTCACGGCACCCGAGACGAGGACGGACTACTGGAGTACATCGGGGCCGTTCAAGACGTGACGGCACGGCGATTGTCGGAGCAGGCGCTCCGGAAGGCACAATCCGAGCTCGCACACGTCGCCAGGGTTACCACGCTCAGCACTTTGACTGCGTCGATCGCGCACGAAGTCAACCAGCCGCTGTCGGGCATCATCACAAACGCGAGCACCTGTCTGCGGATGCTGGACGCCGATCCGCCAAACGTCGCCGGCGCGCGCGAGACCGCGCAGCGCACGATTCGCGACGGCAACCGTGCGTCCGATGTGATCACGCGGTTGCGCGCGCTGTTTGGCAAACAGAGCACCACGACCGAAGCGGTGGACTTGAATGAAGCGACGCGCGAAGTGATTGCGCTGTCGCTGAGTGAACTGCAGGGCGGCGGAGTGGTTCTCCGGGCGGAACTTGCCGACGGCCTCCCGCGGGTCACGGGCGATCGGGTCCAGCTGCAGCAGGTCATCCTGAACCTGCTCCGGAACGCCTCAGATGCGATGAGCGGCGTCGACGATCGCCCGCGACAGTTACTGATCAGAACCGAACGAGAAGGCGGGGATCGTGTGCGCGTGACCGTGCGGGATGCCGGTGTCGGCATCGGGCCTCAGGCCATGGACAGGCTGTTCGATGCGTTCTACACGACCAAGAGCGGCGGCATGGGTATCGGGTTGTCTGTCAGCCGCTCGATAGTCGAGAAACATCACGGTCGTCTCTGGGTAGAGCAGAATGACGGACCAGGCGCCACGTTCGCGTTTTCCATTCCTGGCGAACCCCTCGCCCCGGAGGGGGAGCGGGAATCGCTGGAAAAGCCCATCGATATCAAGGTATGATGGCTGATCGACGCGCAGCGGCGCATGATGCGGGCATCACCAGCGGCCTAGGAGGCCACGGAGATGAGCGTGCAATGATCGCCGAACGTCCCCTCGTGACCGTCATCGACGACGACGAGTCCGTCCGGGAGTCGCTCCCCGACTTGCTGCGGGAGTTAGGCTTTGCGGCCCTGGCCTTCTCCTCGGCGGAAGCGTTCCTTGCATCCGATTGCGTCCACGAGACCAAGTGCCTGGTTCTCGACATCCTGATGCCCGGGGGAATGTCGGGACCCGATCTCCAACGAGAATTGACGCGTCGCCGCCAACAGATTCCGACCGTCTTCATCACTGCCAACGGAGATGAGACCGTCCGTCAACGCTTGCTCGCCGAGGGGGCCGTGGCATGCCTGTTCAAGCCGTTCAGTGAGACGGCTCTGCTTGAGGCGATCAATGCCGCACTTGGGGTGAACTGAGGGATCCGCAAAGCGAGGGCCTCCACTTATGACGGACGCCATACCAACGGTGTTCGTTGTTGACGACGATGTCTCGGTGCGCGAATCGCTGGAATTGCTGATCCGCTGCGCAGGCTGGCAAGCGGAGACATTCGCGTCGGCACAGGAATTCCTGTCTCGCCCACGAGTTCTTGCTCCGAGCTGCCTGGTACTGGACGTTGGTCTTCCGGACCTCAATGGTCTCGACCTGCAGAAGCGTGTCGCCGCCGATCGGACCGACATGCCGATCATCTTCATCACCGGTCACGGTGACGTGCCGATGACGGTGCAGGCGATGAAGGCGGGAGCGGTCGAGTTCCTGACGAAGCCATTCGGGGACGAGGTGCTGTTGGGCGCTATCCGGAACGCCATCGAGCGCAGTCGTGCTGCGGTGAGTCGCGAGGCGGAGATGCGGGTGCTCCAGAACTCCTACGCGTCACTCACTCCCCGCGAGCGGGAGGTCATGGCGTTGGTCGTCTCCGGCCGGTTGAATAAGCAGGTCGGTGGCGAGCTCGGCATCAGCGAGATAACTGTGAAGGCACACCGAGGCCACGCGATGAGAAAAATGAAGGCGGGCTCTCTCGCCGACCTGGTGAACATGGCCGCTAGACTCCGGCTCGCACCTGCGGCGCCTCGCAAGCAACCTCCCTCCGCTCATCGTCCCTCCGTTCATTGAGACCTTGGTCTAAGAGACCTTCGTCTAATTGTTGCACGCGTTGCCTGCCGCCATCGTGTAGTCGTCGAGAGTGGACGACTATCCGTTTCGAGGTGATGAGCCATGACGACCACAATCGCGGTGAGCATGCCGAACGACCTCTACTTGCAACGACTCCGTGTCCTCGGCGCGTGGTGGCGGCTGGGGTCCAGCGCCCTCACCCCGGAGCTGCTCATTGAGCACGTAGCTTACGGAGCGCTTCGGGAAGGGTACACGCCATGCGACGTGCCGGCCGGTCGCTGTTGAGCCTGGGCGTGCGCACCGCCCTCCTGGCGCTCGGCCTCGTCGCCTTGCTCGCGGCGCGGATTGTGTCCCCACACCCTCTCCGAGCGTCGTCGGGTGACGCACGCGTTCTCGTCCTGTCAGATCAGGCCCGTCGCTATCTCGCGCTCCAGTTCCGGGCGTACTCCACCGAGTTCATGGGATGCATGATCGGCGACGTTCGCGGCGCGGTGGTGCTGGTGCGGCGCATCGCGCCGGCCGACGTCGAACCGACTCAGTCGACGCAGACCCACGTCATGCCGAAGCGGACCTGCGAGGAAGCCGGATGGCCGGGAACGCTCGGCATGATTCACAGCCATCCGGGGGGCGAGCGGTGTTTCTACTTCTTCCCGGGCACTCGAGTCGCAACCTCGGACGGGCAGTCCTTCGCAATGCAGTCGTACGCCATCGACGCGATCATGTGTGGAGACAGCGTCGTGTGGGTGAATCGCGATCTCGTCCAGCGGGAGCTGGCGCTTACCGACAAGCGCGTGCCACAGGCCAGTGAGCTGGCCCCTGGTAACCGTGTGCGCGACGGGTCCCGAACCAGTGTGCGGGCTGAGCCGGCCCCGTGACCAAAGTTCACGGAACCACCGCCAGCTCGATCAGCCGGGAGTCGGCCTGCCCCTGGTCGTCCACCGCTCGTACCATGAATGAGCCTGGTGCGTCCGCTTGCCAGGCGAGGCTCCCGCCAGAGGGCGCTTTGCCTACGAACGTCCTGCCCACGAACCAGTAGACCTCCCGCACTCCCGCGCCGGTGGTGGCGCGCAGGGTGATGATCTCCTGTCCGAGTCGTTTGGCGCGCAGCGAGTACACCACGCCACGCAGTGGGGAAGTGATCTGCGGCCGGGGACCCCCCGGAGACTCGGCGACGTGCGTTTCGCACCTCGGGTCGAACGGCGGCGGCGTCCGGCGCGGCAGTCCCGCCTGCTGGAACAGCTTGAGCATGTCGGAGCCCCACATTTCGTAGACGACACGATGCGCGGGCCCACCGGTGTACGGTGGACAGGTCCGCAGTTCGGTGCGGTCGTCGACGAGCAACGCCTGGTGCAGGGTGCTCACGCGGATCGGCGACTTGCCGGGGATGAACCACGTCGGCACCGTCCGCGGGCAGTCGGCATTGGGAAGGTCCCCCGAGGCCGCGCACACATCCACCGTGGTCAAGCCCGCGGGGAAGGTGCGCACGGGCTCCGCCAGCGACGGCTCCATCGCCTCGACCGCGTCCACGACTTGAAAAAAGAGCGGGGCCGCTATTTGGACGCCGACGAAGGCGGGATTGCCTGATCCGTCAAAGTTCCCGACCCAGACCGCCAGGATGTACGGACCGAACATCCCGATGGTCCAGGCATCGCGGAAACCATAGGATGTGCCTGTCTTCCAATAGACGGGCAGCGGGCCGGGCATGGCGGCGGACACGTCGCCGGGTCGAGGATTGTCCTTGAGCATGTCGAGCGTGACGTAGCTCGCCTCGGCGCTCAACAGCCGCACGCCGGCGCTCGCGGGTTGGTCGGCCCGATACCGCACCGGGCGCACGACACCGCGATTGCCCAACGCGCCGTACAGCGAGACCAATTCCTCCATGGTGAGCGATCCGCCACCGAGCACCAGCGCCAGCCCGTAGTACTCACGAGACCGTAGCCCCGAAACGCCCGCCATCTCCAGGAAGCCGTACAGGTCGGGCTGAGAGAGCTGCGCGGCGACGTACACCGCCGGGACGTTGCGACTGCGGATCAGCGCATCCTTGGCGGTGAGCGGTCCCACGAATCGGCCGTCGAAGTTCTCCGGGCTGTAGGCACCGAAGGCGGACGGCGCGTCCTTGAGCACGGTCATCGGATGCAGCACGCCCTGATCGAGCGCCAGTGCGTAGATGAACGGCTTGAGGGTGGAGCCCGGAGAGCGCCTGGCGGCGGTGCCGTTCACCTGGCCCGCAATGTCCTTATTGAAAAAATCCGCCGACCCGACCAGCGCTTGCACCGCCATGGTGCGCGAGTCCACCAGCATCGCGGCGGCGTTGTGCACGCCCAGCCGGGCCTGCGCGGCCACGTAGCCTCTGATGTGGCGCTCCAGCAGGGCCTGCAGTCGGCGGTCGAGCGTAGTATGTACTTCCGACGCGCCGCCGGCATCCGCCAGCACGGCGTCGACCAGGTGTGGCGCCCGGAAGGGCAGCTCTCCCGGTGATCCGATGCGGATGGCGAGCTTCATCAGATCCGCCTCACCCTCGACGGGCGGATGGGTCGCCTGCCAGCGCGCGTACAACACTGCCCGCGCGGCACGCAGCGCCACGCCCGCGCCTTCCCCCGCGCCCGGCGCCCGGCGCGTCGGGTTCTGCGGGAGCACCGCGAGCGTCAGGGCTTCAGACAACGTCAGCTGGCTCGGATCCTTGCCGAAGTAGATGAGGCTCGCCGCCGCGGCGCCCTCGAGGTTGCCGCCATAGGGGACGAGGTTGAGATACGCCTCCAGGATCTCTCGCTTGGTGTAGCTGAGCTCGAGCTGCACGGCGCGCCCGATTTGAGCCAGTTTGCCGCCGGGCGTGGAGGAGCGGATGCCATAAAGCATGCGGGCGAGCTGCATGGTGATGGTCGAGCCACCCTGGCGCCGCGCCCGCACGAAGTAGGTCTGCCACGCGCCCCGCACCAGCGCCAGTGGATCGACACCCGGATGAAGCCAGAAGTGCCCGTCCTCCTGCAACAAGGTCGCGTCCAGCAACAGCGGCGAAACGCGATCGAGCGGCACCCAGACGCGATACTTCTCGTCCGGAGAGAGCGTCAGCCGCAGCAGACCGCCGCCCCCGTCGTACACCGCCCTGGAAGTCGAGAATCGCGCCCGCAGCGGTTGATGGGGAATGACGCGCGGCAACACCCAGAATGCCGCTCCGACGCAGCACGCCACGATTCCCGCGCGTCGTAACCAGCGCACGATCGCCTCTCGAATCGGGCGCGTCATTTTGGACGTCGTACCACGATCTTGCCCGGTTGCGACCAGGCCCGTACCGCGCGGTCGTACATCCCCTCGCCGTAGGCCGGTGGCACTGCGAACGAGCCCGCCGCCGTTGTCTTCACCTTGTAGACGAACTCGCGCGCCGACGCGTCGGCAAGCCCGTACACGTTGACCCGATCCTCGCGCACCTCCGCGTAGTCGGGCGACCACCCTAAGGCCTGCCCGAAATTCGGCGTCCACGCCGACGCGGCGTGTTCCCCTTCGCCCTCGCCCTCGCCTTCAGCCTCGTTGCCGGTGCGACGCGTGGGCATCGGCGCGAGCGTCGCCGTGGCGGGCGGAGTCTCCACCACCTCGAACCCACCAGGCAGCAGGTCCACCAGGGCTACGGCGGCGATGGGCTGCGCGCCGAGCGCGCGGAACCGGAGATGCACCTGGAGCTCGTCGCCCAGGGTCACATCGGTGACGGGTTTGCCATTCATGTCGGTGTACTCACGCAGCACCTCGAGGCCCTGGGAGAGCGGCTGGGGTGGAATCGTGCGATCGAATCCCGCCTGCGTGAGGAGATAGAAGGCGGCCACCGCGGCGTCACTCGAGAACCCGACTTTCTGCGCCGCGGCCGAGACATCGGCCTGCGGGAAGGTGCCGGCCGGCAGCGGCAGTGCCCGACGCGTTCCGTCCTTCAGGGTCTCCGTCACCGTGAAGCGACCGCCGGCGACGGGCCCGGCGGCGGCGACGTACGCGTCCAGCGCCATGATGGAATAGGCGCTGGACAGGCTGTTGTACGAGCCATGCTCGATTGGCGTCACGATCGCGTCGATCGCCTGCGCCTTGAGGCCACCCATCCGCTCGGGGAAGTGTCGGGCGATGAGATAGAGGAGCATCGCGTCATGCGTCAGGCCGTCATCGTAGAACTGGTAATCCGCGGCACGCTTCTGGTCGAAGCGAGACGCGCCGATCAGCGAGCCGGCGTGCCCGTCCTGGCGCAGCAGCTGGTAGCTCGCCGCGAGGAACGCGCCGGTGAGGTCCTGCTTCCACGCGTCGGGGTACGTCTTCTGCACCCGCCGCTCGAGCGACGTGGCGTAGCCGGTGGTGACCACCCCCTGCCGCGTGAGCAGGTAGACGGCATATGCGCGCGTGCGCTCGTCGAACAGGCTCGCGCCTTCCGACCCCGCGAGACGCTGGAGATAGCCCACGCCCTGGGACAGCACTTCCGGTGGGACGGGGAAACCACGTTCCTTGGCATCGAGCAGAAAGTGCTGGGCGTACACGGAGACATAGGGGTCTACGTGGGTGTTGGCGGCCCAGAGCCCGTAGGCCCCTTCCTCGTTCTGCCGTGACCGCAGCATGTCGAGCACCTTGTCGAACGTCGCGCTGGCTTGCGCGCCGCTGATGCCGAACTCCGGGCGGCGCGCCAGTACCATCGCCGGCACGCCCTGGCTCACGAGCTGCTCGGTGCAGCCGTACGGGTACTTCGCGAGATAGCTGACGAGGCCGTGCGCCAGTCCCAGCGGGACCACCGACATGCCGGCACGCACGGTGCGAAGCTCGGGGAACAGTTCTCGATCCGCCGGCGCGGACGCGCTCCCGCCCCCGGGCGGCACGCTGCCGAGCGTGAGCGCAGTGCGATACGGCACCGCAGGCCTGAGACTCAAGGACGCGGTGATGTGGCCCGATTTCGCGGCGAGCCGGGCCGTGAAGCCGAGGTCCACGCTGCCGAGCTTGTCCCGCGCTCGCAGCCGGAAGGTTGCCGCTCCTTCCCGCAAGGCGTCGATCGGCAGCGTCGTGCTGGCGGGCCCCAGCACCTCGAGCGACGGCGACGCCTCCATCGCTAGCTGCACCTGCGCGCCCTTTCCAGAGCCGGCCACGTTGTTCGCGACGCCCAGGCTCACCTCGAAGGTGTCCCCCGGTGCCACCATGAGCGGCACGTTCGGCGAGAGCACGAAGTCGCCGCGCACCAGGGACTTCGTCTCCGCTGCACCGACGGCGTCCGGGCTCACCGCCACCGCCATCACGCGGAGCGTGCCGTTGAAATACTCGGGCACGGTGAAGCTGTAGTCGGCGCCGTCGGGGCGGGCGTCGCGCACGCCGGACCAGAAGGACACCGGTTTGTCCCGCTTGCGCTTGAAGGGATTGAGGTTGCGACCGACCCTGGATTCCTGGTCGCCGCCAGGAGCGGAGGCCGCCATCAGCCGCGCGAACTCCGGCAGGATGAGGTCGAGGATCTGGCTGGTGCGGACCTCGAGCGCCCGCTTCTGGAAAAAGAAGCCGAGCGGATCCGGCGTCCTGAAGCCCGCCACCTGGAGAATTCCTTCGTCGACTGCGAAGATCGCGATGCGGGAGGGCCGGTCGGTGCTGTAGTGAATCTTGAACGGCTCGCCCGGCTTGACGAGATCCGGCGCCGTCAGCGTGATCCCGGTCTTGCGCCGGGCCAAGCTCACCGAGAACGGCGCGACGCCGTAGCTCAACGGACTCATGAACACTTCGTCCGAATTCACGTCTCTCACGAACGACACCGAGACGTAGGCATTGCCTTCCACGCCGTCCGGCAGCGGAATTCGCTGCACCGAGCTGGTCGTCGCGGCCCGGAACCAGCGCCACGCGTACACCCGGTCGCGCTCGATCGTGATCAAGCCGGCGCCGCCGTAGGGCGCCTGGACCTGAAGCTCGATGGTCTCGCCCGGGGCGTAGTCTCCCTTGTCGAGCGTCAGCTGCAGCTCGGCGTTGCGCTCGAGCGATCGCGCGAGATTCGCGGCACCGGCCACGTTGTACTCCACCCGAGACAGCTCGGTCGCGGCCGAGTCTCGCACCACCAGCGCGAAGTCGCCGGGCTCGGGCGTCGGCAGCGGCACGGTGAGGCCGGTGGCCGCAATCGCGAGCGGCGCGTCGCTGACCGGAATCTCCTTCTTGACCGACTGATACTTGTAGGTCCCGTCAAACTGGCGGGCGAGTACCGACACGTAGCTCACGCGGATGCGTGCGAGACGCAGCTTGCGGACGCCGAGTTTCTTGCCGTCGGGACCCACCGCGACGAATTCCACTGCGCGCTCGCTGTCCTTGTGCAGATAGCGCAGATCCCCGTCCGGTTTGTAGCCGACGAGAAACGGCTGGTTCGACACGACCGCGCCGGCTTCCGCCGCGACGCTGCGGCCGCCCTCGGCCTCGTACCCTTCGCTGATGAAGCGGAGGCGATAGGTGACCCGGGCAAAACGCTCGAGCCCGAGGTTGAACTGCGCCTCGCCGGCGGCATCGGTCGTGGCGGCCGGCAGGTCGTCGGAGTAGGTCTCCTTGGCCTTCTGCGGGTCCGAGAAACGGTAGTCCTCGAGCCCTCGCAGCGTGGGGAACCCGGGCGTCAGCTGCACTCGCGCGGTCACGCGCCGGCCGGCCGCCGGGGTTCCGAACAGGTTCTTGAGAGTGATCCGTGCCGTGAGGCCGTCGGGGGAGACCCATCCGTCCGCCGATTCCGCCGAGAGATGCGCGGCCATGGTCAAGCGATCGGGCTGAAATTCGCGCACCAGCACCGTGACGCTGCCCAGCAGCGCGCCGGCTCGCCCGTCCTTCACGATGTACAGCGCGATGGTCCAGGTCCCGGTCGGCGACGTCTCCGATGTGGTGTACTGGATTTCCTCGAAGCCCTGGGGGGAGAGCCTGAGCCGTTCTCGTTTTACCTCGAGGCCACGGGCATCGGAGACCACCGCCTCGAGGGGGATGCCGGCGAGCGGCGTCGTCCAGTCGGCCGGCTTCACGATCACGCCGACGTGGAAGGCATCACCGGGCCGGTACACGCCGCGATCGGAAAAGAGGTAGGCGGAGAGCTTGTCCGCCTGCAGCGCATTCGACACGCCGCCGACATCGAAACGCGAGAGGTCGAGGTCTCGGTCCTCGCGATCGATCGGGAGGAACGAGAGATCCTCGCCGCGGTGGGCGGAGTACAGCACCGGCGTGCGCTCTCGCTCGAACGACTTGAGGCTCGGGAACCGCACGTGCCCTTCGGCATCGGCCTCCCCGGAGAGCACTGTGAGGCCGTTCTTGCCGACCACATCCACGGTGACGCCCGCGAGCGGCGATCCGGTGCGCAACGACTGCACGAACACGTCCCGGCCGCCGTCCGCGGCTTTCTTGGCCAAGAGGCCGAGATCGGTGACGAGAATCAGACGGCGATCGACCGGTGGGATGGCTCGCTTGGTGATCGAGTCGTAGGACTGGACCGAGAGGAGGAACAGTCCCTTGGGAAGGGTGCCGCCGAACAGGTGGCGACCCACGTCATACGGCTGGTAGTGCGCCTTGCCGGGCCCGAGCGGCGGGACGGGAATGGTGTCTGCCTGGCGGGCGGTGAGGTTCGAGGCGTCGAAGTTGTAGTTGGTGAACTCGGTCGTGCTGAAGACGAGACTGGTCTGCGTCACGAGGTGCTGCAGCTGATTGGGCACGACCCGGCCCACCTCCACCAGCAGCGTGGGCACGTCACGACTGTAGATGGAGATCTTTCGGTCACCGCTCAAGCTCAGGAGGGAGCCGTTGCCCAGGATCTTGATCTCCTTGGGGAAGGGCGGGATGACGGCGGTGCGGTCCCAGGTCTCGCCCAGCACATAGCCACCGAACGACTTCAGGCCCTTGGTCACCCGCACGTAGATGTAGCGGCCCGGGTCGGCATCATAGCGGAACGCCTGGAGCGAGGTGTATTCGCGCTCCGCCGGGACGGGTGTGAGGGTGAGCGGCGTCGATTCCTTGAGGATCTCCGGCCCGATGATCTCGGGCCGACCCCAGACGAAGGGGCGGACGCGCTGATCCGCCGGCGTGCTCGGGTTGTACACCGGGAGGACCCAGGCCTTCACGTTCTCCTGGATGTCCTTTTCGCCCACATCGGCCGACGTCGAGAGCACGAGGACCTGCTCCGGCTCGTAGCGCTCGTTGCGGACGAGGGTCAGCTGCGCGCCCTGCACGGCGAGACTGAACAGGCCTGGGACCTGGACCCGCTGCTCGAGTGGTCGATCCGTGCCGGGGCCGCCGCGGCTGGAACGCACGCCCGCGTCCACCGTCACGCGCATCAGCCCGGGCTTGGCGGGGATCGGGAGCGGGCTGGAAAGTATCGAAGCGGTCAGGCTCTTCTTGTCCGCGGACACGGTGAAGGGAAGCGACCTGAGTCCCGACAAGAATCCGCCGCTCTCTCCTTCCATTTTAAGAGAGACGTGTTTCGTGAGCGAGGCCGTGTCCACCGGGTGACTGAAGGTGAGCTTGAGCACCACCCGTTTGAGGTTGGGATCGACGGGATCCTGATAGAACTCGGACGACGAAACCGTGGCGGTGAACGGCGCTGAGGCGAATTCGAAGCTGTAGCGCTCGACCGTGACCGTCGGGGCGACAAGGCCTTTGCGGCTGAACGAGGCGCTGTACGTCTGGCCCACCGGCCAGTCCTCCGCGGGGGCGAATTCGAGCTCGCGGTCGCCGATCCAGCGCCAGGTCCCGGCGATACTGGGGGAGATGTCGACACCGGTCTTCACCACCTTGCCCACGTTCTGGAGCGGCGCGACGGAAGACTCGAACCTCACGTGGAGGGGATTGGGCTTCGGGTTGTCGACGGTGAGGTCGGTAGCGGCCGGCGGGGTGAAGCTGAAGTCGGTGCGCACCGCCCGGGGGCGATGGCGCCACACCAGCACGCCGACCCAGAGCACTACCAAGCCTGCAGCGACGGCGATCGCGTTGCGCCGGAATGCGCGCGGATTCGCGGCGGCGCGAGCGCGCAGAGCCTCTGCGCGGGTCTGGAGTGATGCGACCCAGGGGGGCGGGGACCAGGCCACAGCGCCGACCGTGGCTTTGAGGAACCGGATGAGGGAGCCGTACCACTGCTCAAAGCGTGGGCTCACGAAGACCTCTCACGCTAGGGGGAGCTCCACGCCAGCCGCACCGCGAACTCCCGCCGCAGCAGTAGCATCGCGAGCACCAGCTGGACGAGCACCGACGCCACCGACAACCACCACAGCCAGCGCAGCTCGAAGCCCGGCAGGCGCGAGACGATCAGGCCGGGGATGGCGACGAGCGCGATGCGCACCACCGATGCGATGAGCGAGGGGACGGTGTTGCCCATCGCCTGGAATGTGCTCGAGGCCACGAATACGAGGCCCGACGCGACGTAGTTGAACGAGATGATGCGCAGGTATTCGGTCCCGACCGCGATGACGTCCGGGTCCTTGCTGAAGACGCGCACGAACGGCGCTGGCAGCAGGTGACAGGCGACCGCGAATACGACCATGAGGGACACCGCCATCCACGCGGCATCTTTGAACGTGTCCTTGACGCGTTGCGCCAGGCGCGCGCCGAAGTTCTGGCCGGCCACCGGAGCGACGGAGAACGCCAGCGCCACAACGGGCATGAACCCCGCCTGGATGATGCGGATGCCGATGCCGAATCCGGCCTGCGCCGCGGCGCCGAAGGGCCGGGTGATCGAGTAGACGAGGGCGAGATACACCGTCGTGATGCCGAACTCCACGCCGGAGGGCAGGCCGATGCTGAGCATCCGCTTCCACACGTCGGGTCGGGGCCGCCAGGCGCTCGGGTCGAAGCGCAGGAAGGAGCCGACTTTCCAGAAATACGCGGTTAACCATACGAGGCCGACCACGATGGCCACGAGCGATGAGATAGCGGCGCCGGCGACGCCGAGCGGATGGCCGGTGCCCCAGCCGAAAATGAGGAACGGCGCGAGGATCATGTTGATGATGACCGTCGCGGTTCCCACCACCATGCCGGTCTTGAAGTTGCCGATGGCGCGCAGGGCGGCGCTCATGGCCACGAGGCCGAACTGGAGCGCCATGGCCGGGACGAACCAGGCGAGGTACTGCGCGGCGAGCTCGGCGGTGCGCGCGTCGGCGGCCATGCCGCGCGCGTAGGGGAGACGCGTCACCAGGCCGACCACGAGGAACAGGGCGCCCGTGACCATCGCCAGCACCTGCGCCTGGTTGAACAACATCACCGCTTCGGGCGCGTCTTTCCGGCCCACGGCGTGTGAGATCACGGCGGTGGTGCCGACGCCGAGCATCTGCGTCAGGGCGAGCACGATGAAGGTGAGGTTGCCGGCGATGCCGACGGCGGCGACGGCGGCGGTGCCAAGGCGACCCACCCAGTAGAGGTCGATCAGGAAGTAGA
>WNFT01007727.1_pt1 | contig 13807 bp, 13 predicted proteins | sample 5400191 | NCBI WGS metagenome assembly WNFT01 (sample SAMN13153359, study PRJNA577476) | soil metagenome | isolation source: 80 cm saprolite under Madrone tree | place: USA:California | collected 2016-06-14
CAGCTACCTCATCGAACGATGCGCAGGAGTAGGCTGCACTTCGTTTGCTCAAATCGGTACATCGACGACCACAACCCTCAATGACATCGGGTTGACAGGCGCAACGAGCTACAGCTACCGGGTGCGAGCAAAGGATACGGCCGGCAACACAGGGCCATATTCAGTTGTGGTAACCGCGATTACGGCTGCGCCAACGATTACGGCACCGACGAATCTGACAGCTACAACTGTTTCGGGTTCGCAGATCAATCTGTCGTGGACGGCGGCCACCGAGACAGGCGGGACGATTACCAGCTATCTCGTGGAGCGATGCCAAGGTGTAGGGTGTACTTCGTTTGCGCAGGTCGGAACTCCCACGACGACGACGTTCAGCAATACAGGACTGACGACTTCGACGAGTTACAGCTATCGCGTGCGCGCGAAAGATACTGCGGGGAATACGGGGCCCTATTCGGCGACGGCGAGCGCGACTACTTCGTCCGCCGGTCCGCCGCCGATTGCGTTTGTGCAGGTGAATTCCGCGGTGCCCACCTCTACAGCGACGGTTGCCGTGACCTTTACCAAGGCGCAGGTCGCAGGGGACTTGAATGTCGTAATTGTTGGCTGGAATGACACGACAGCGACGGTGAAATCCGTCGTCGATTTGAACGGGAATATGTATGTCCTAGCAGCGGGCCCGGTGACGGTGCCCGGAGCACTGACGCAGTCGGTTTATTACGCGAAGAACATCGTGGCCGCGGCGGCGGGAGCGAATAAGGTTACAGTAACGTTCAGCACGTCGGCGACATATCCGGATGTGCGCATCCTGGAGTACAGCGGACTCGACGCAAATAACCCATTGGATGGAGGAACGGGAGCGACGGGAACCGCGACGGCGACGGACAGCGGGGCTCTCACAACGACGAATGCGAACGATCTGCTGCTAGGCGCGAACATCGTGGCAACGAGTACGGCCTCGCCAGGACCGGGATTTACCCAACGGATCGAGACCAATCCCGATGGGGACATAGCGGAAGACAGGGTCGTGACGGCGATCGGGTTGTACCACGCAACAGCGACGTTGAGTGCCGGGGGATCGTGGATCATGCAGGTGATTGCGTTCAAGGCGGCGGGAGCGCCGTAAGCGGTGCTGGGCCTGGTCTCAAAGCCAAACGGGTTAAAGAACCGCCTAGCAGATGGGAAAGAAGTAAAGGAAATCACGCGTGAGCTGAATCTAGCCCCAGCATTGACAGGCGCCCACTGCGGCTCTGCGAAGCCATTTCAAGCAGTTGGCTGGAGAATATCGCGTAGCAGCAAGCGAGCTTCGATGTTTGAGGATGCCGAGGGGCTGTCAGGTGTCACGCTAAGCTTTACCTCTGCTCTCGGTGCGAGAATGGCAATCTCCTCTGTGTCGGCGAGCACGAGCAGTGGCGACTGACAATTGCCGCGCCTAAGCGTGACCGAGATTCGGCGAAGGGAGAACTCGCATCTCTCCGGGTAAACTCTCACGTCAACTGTATATGTCCAAGAACGCGGTTTAGCGCCGCCAATTTCAAAAATCGCGGGCATTTCAAAAGGTGATCCCAGGGGATCCCCGGAATATTTGAACGAACTATCTAGTCTGACCGTGATGCGGTTCAAAACTGCTCGTAGAATTTGATTTTTCCTTAGTGGCAGTGACCCTGCAAATGCTTGAATTACGACTTCAGCCATCGGCGTTCCATCTGGGCCGTTAAACATGGTTGACGCATAGGCCGATTGCAATTCGAATTTTCGCTCTTCGCCGATCGGCAAACCACGCTTGTACCACTCGCTCTCATCGCTCTCTTGTATGCGGGGATCGGGTCTTTCAGTGTATGTATTTCCGGCTGAATCGCCGAGAAAGAGGACGCGTTGTTGCGCACCGATCTGCACACTGATGAAGCCGCCTTGAACTTTCATTTCCATTGGACCTATGACGATATCGGGGCTGCCTCTGGGTTGAGCGCCAACACTTCCATATAGACGGGGCGGCCTGAGGGGTTCGCTCGTGCGGCCGACTGCATGGCCCCGGCCGCCAAAGGCATATCCGTGGGAATTCCTGGTACGCGGCCGAAATTTTCGGAGAGTCTCTTGCCGTTCGATAGAATCGCACTCACGAGGCATCCTTCGCTTACGAGGCCCCGAGACTTCTTTGCCGACCTAGCGTTGATTTTGGCCAAAGCTTTACGGATGTCTGCGACCGCCAAGTTGCTGTCGATCAAGTTCTTCAAGAGCTTCCGATCGGTTTTTGATACGCATTCTGTGAAGCCCAGAATGACCGCCTTGGGCTTGCGGGACGAAAATTCATATATTCTAAATTCATCGAATGGCAGTGCTGGAAGAGGTTGTCCCGGAATTTCATTACAGCTTATAACGAAGAACCTGGCACGTGCGGAGCCTTCGTCGAGAGCTACCGTGATAGTGAGGATCCTGTGCTCGCGTGCCACCCTTTGGAACTCATCCGTTCCCCGCTCCGCTATTTTGGCGATTGCTTCTTTCCCGGTGATGGGATGCTGCAGCTTTTCGAGCGAATCCAAGATCCAGTCCCGCGTCTTCAGGCCTCCAATCTCGGCCGTGCCTGTAAATGAGATGTAAACTCGCCAGGTGGGAGAAGTGAAGGAAAGCTGCTTGCTGCCGAACGCGTCCTCGATCGTCCTACCATGAGAAACATCGGTAAGCCGGTAGTCAGAACTCTGGTAAATGCCCGAGGGGCCAACCAGATTCAAAAGCAAAGTCATAGACAGCTATTATACTTTCTTAGCCCCGCCCAGCAGCTTGCTCCTGGTTAGTCTTCTCACCGCTGAAGTTCCTCGGCCAGTCCTCTTCCCGTCGGCCCGCAACTCGAGGTGTCGAGTAACTTGCAAACCTCGTCCCACCAAATAAATTCTGATTGGGGTCGGTTCCTCCCTGTTTGTTTACCCCGATCATCGGGAGCCTCCTGCTTTTGTGGATGGCCGGAACCAAGTCCAACTCGGCAAACAGCCTGAAAACTAATGGCGGGAGAGATTTCAATGGATACTTGGGGTGGGAGACGGGATTTGAACCCGCGACATTCGGAGCCACAGTCCGACGCTCTACCAGCTGAGCTACTCCCACCGCAGATGGAAGTTAGTTTACGCTAGTTTGCGCGGGCGGAAAAGCACAGCCAATAGTCGGCATGGGTACAGTTTCGATTGACTCAAGAAGACTTACCAGTGTCCAATAATCAGCAAGAAGGCCGCTAGAATCTGGTCTAGCGGCCGTTCTTGCGAGCGGCTTGGTCATCGGGATTTCGCTACTTAGTCCGCGGCGACTCCCACTGTCCCTTTCTCATGCGCCGCGCCCGAGATATCGAGCACGATTCGGCCGTTCACTTTTCCCTGTTTGAGTCGATCGAACACTTTGTTGATGGCATCCAGCGGCTGCGTTTCGATGGTGGCTTTCACTTTGCCGTCGGCAGCGAACGCCAGGGCCTCTTCCAGGTCCTTGCGTGTACCCACGATCGAGCCGCGCAAAGTGTAGCGATTGAGGACCAAATCAAAAATGGAGACGGGGAACTCGCCTGGAGGCAGCCCGCATAGAACGCAAGTGCCGCCGCGTCGCAACATGCCGATAGCCTGCTTGAACGCGTTCAGGGAAACCGCAGTCACCAGGACTCCGTGGGCGCCGCCCACCTTCTTCTGAATCACAGCGGGGGCGTCCTCTTTAGACGCATCGACGGTAACGTCGGCGCCGAGATTCCGTGCCAATTGAAGCTTTTCCGCGCCGATATCGACGGCGGCAACATGCAGGCCCATGGCTTTCGCATATTGCACGGCGACGTGGCCCAGGCATCCGACTCCTGTGATGACCACCCATTCGCCGGGGCGAGCCTGCGTTTCCTTCAGACCTTTGTAGGTCGTAACGCCGGCGCACAAAATTGGCCCGACCTGAGTAGAGGAAAGATTCGCGGGAATGCGTCCGAGATAGCCGGCGTCGGCAACGGCATATTCGGCGAAGCTGCCATTCACGGAATATCCGGAGTTCTGCTGTTGGAGACACAGAGTTTCCCAGCCAGATAGGCAAAACTCGCAATGCCCGCAAGCACTATGCAACCAGGCAATGCCGACGCGGTCGCCTTCTTTGAGATGCTTTACCCCCGCGCCAAGCGCCGCAACTACGCCGGCGCCCTCGTGACCGGGAATGAACGGCGGCGTTGGCTTAACGGGCCAATCACCGTCGGCGGCGTGCAGGTCCGTGTGGCAAACTCCGCTTGCTTCGATCTTGACGAGGGCCTGACCTTCCTTGGGTTCCGGGACTGCCAGTTCATCGATGACCAGAGGCTGCCCAAACTTATGAACCACCGCAGCTTTCATCTTCTTTGGCATGCATTCTTCCTTTCGCTGGATTCCTCAGGAGCCGTCTGCGGGGAGAATAGGGGAGAGCGGTACTAAGCTCCGTGACGACCATCACAGTTTCCTGTGACTACCACCGGAGCAATGCAAGTCCCTCGCCTTCTTAACGGTTCATTTTCAGGGGTTTCTGGCCGCGTTGGATTCCGTATTCGGGAGGAAATCCAAAATGAGCCGCATGCCGTATGTAAGTCTGAGGACGCCTTGCGAGTTGGGGGTATGTTGGGGTTCCGTTGAATCCATAGGCCCAGGTCCTGGCCAACCCACGTGCTCTGTAATGGTTACGTCCCGACCATTGCGCTTAAAGGTTTAACGGTCTTTGGGCAAGGAAGCTTGCCTGAAGGATGAAGTCAGTAAATCTGATCAGGAGGTCGTTGGGGAAAATGACAAAGTCGAATCGGCTACTACTAACGGGTGCGGCGGTCGCGGGCTTGCTCGCGGGCACCAGCGCCAGCATCCAGGCTTCTAATCTGCTCCCCGGGGCGAAGGCTTCCGCTTCCGCTCAGGACACAGAGAAGAAGGCTGACAAGAAGGTGAAGGAAAAGCACGCTTGTAAGGGCCAAAACTCGTGCAAGGGCAAGGGCGGCTGCAAGTCCAGTGACAATGGCTGCAAAGGCAAGAACTCTTGCAAGGGCAAGGGCGGCTGCGCAACCGACGGGTCGAAGATGCCCGACGAGAAGGCCCCGTCCTAAAGAAGTTAGTCAAAGAATGATTCTTGCCTGTTGGGGGGCTGGTGAGCATCGCTGGCCCTCCTTCATGTTTTCTTCACTTTGGAGTCCACGGGAATGCCTGCAAATCGATTTAATGGGTTTACGGAGTATGGGATTGGGATTGGGCTGCGCGCGCCGCACTACAATCACATTTTGACGCGCAAGCCGGTGTGCGATTGGTTTGAGATTATTTCCGAGAATTTCATGATCGACGGCGGGCGCCCGCTGCGCATTCTCGATGAGATATTGGAGCTGTACAAAGTAGTCCAGCACGGCGTATCGATGTACTTCGGCTCGGCGGAGAAGGCGAATCGCGAACATCTGCGCCGATTGAAAGATTTGGTCAAGCGCACGAAGACGCCGTGGCTATCCGATCATTTGTGCTGGGGCAGCGTGGATGGTCGATACACGCACGATTTGCTGCCCATGCCGTATACGTTCGAGGCCGCGAAGCTGACCGCGCAAAAAGTGCGCGAGGTGCGCGATTTTCTGGAAATTCCGATCGCGGTCGAGAATGTCAGCAGCTACGCGGAGTTTCACGTTTCGGAAATGACCGAATGGGAGTTCTTGAACGAAGTTGTCGAGCAGGCGGACTGCGGCATCTTGCTGGATGTAAACAACATTTACGTTTCCTCGCAGAATCATAGTTTCAATCCCTTTGATTATGTGAATAGCGTTCCGGCCGAGCGTGTGGCGCAGATTCACATCGCGGGGCATTCGAAATACCGCAAATATATTCTGGACACGCACGATCATCCGGTGATCGATCCGGTGTGGAAATTGTACGAGCGTGCGATTCAGCGCGTGGGGCACACAGCGACCTTGTTGGAATGGGACGACAGCATTCCATCGTTTAACGAGGTGCACGACGAAGCGCTGAAGGCCAACAAATTTTTGTCTTCCACTCTGTTGGCGACGGCAGTATGAGGCTCGCGGCGCTGCAACGGACGATGGCGCAGGCGGTGATGCAGCCGCTGACGCCGGACGAGCGCATGCAGAACCGGGCGCCGGACGGCAAGTCGATGCGCGCGTATGCTTCGCGCTTTATCAAGCCAAATGACCGCCTCACGTCATTCGAGCGGCTGGAAATCTATAACCGTCAATATTGGTTTCGCGTGCTCTCGAGCATGATCGAGGATTTTCCGGGTCTGCGCGCGGTCTTGGGCGACAAGCGATTTGAGGCCATGAGCAAGGCGTACTTGGTGGATTGCCCGTCGCGCTCGTTTACGCTGCGGAATCTTGGCGCGCGACTGGAAGGTTGGCTGCGCAAGCATCCGAAATGGGCGGGGCCCAAACAGGCCTTGGCGATCGATATCGCGCGGCTGGAGTGGGCGGACATCGAGGCTTTCGACGGAAAAGCGGAACCCGCGCTGCGGACGGAGGATCTTACCGCCGCCGCCGGCGCCAAGCTGAAGCTGAAATTGCAGCCGTACGTGCGCCTGCTGGACTTGAAATATCCGGTCGACGATTTGCTGCTGGACGTGCGGAAAGAGGTCGAAGACACGGATTTTGCCAGCAACGCGTTCCAGGAGCGGCACAAACGCAAGCGTGTGCAGGCCGTTGCGAAATTGAAGCCGGCGAATATTTTCTTGGCCGTGCATCGCGTAGACGATTCGGTGTACTTCCGGCGCGTTGCACGGGAAGAATTCGTGATTCTGAGCGCCTTGCGAGATGGAAAACCGCTTGGCCGCGCGATCGACGCGGCGTTTCGCAAGAGCAAGGTTCCTGCGCAAGACCCCGCTGCATCGGTGCAGCAGTGGTTTCTGAATTGGTCTGCGCTGGGTTGGTTTTGCCGCTGATTCGCAGATCTCTCGTTTGTAGCGCCAGCCTGTTGCCGGCGATCTGATTGGCGCTCGCAAGATGCCGGCGTTACCCGGATGGCTCCCATGAGTTGGGTGAATCTCTTGAAACTTTCGGGAAAGGTGTGAATCTACCCCTGCTATGAAATCACTCTTTTTTCGCCTTCGACACTTGTACAAACGATTTTTTGCGGCGTTCGACTATTTGCAATCGCCATTCTTGCTGCTGGTGCGCCTTTACTGGGGCTGGCAACTGATCCAGAGCGGCTGGGGGAAGCTTCATAATCTTGAAAAAGTGACGGAGTTCTTTACCAGCTTGGGATTGCCGATGCCGGCGCAGACGGCGGTATTCATCTCTTGCGTGGAATTTTTCGGAGGAATTTTCCTCGCGCTCGGGTTATTGTCGCGGCTTACGGCATTGGTGCTGACGATTAACTTGATCACGGCGTATGTCACAGCCGACAGGGAAGCGCTCTTCTCGATCTTTTCGGATCCGGACAAATTCTATGCCGCGGCGCCATACACGTTCCTGGTCGCCTCGTTGATTGTGCTGATGTTTGGCGCGGGCAAGTTCTCGCTGGACGCCCTATTCAACCGTCTGCTGGACGGGCAAGCCGTGCAGCAAAGCCGCTCGAACATTTGATTACTTGTTGAAGGAACTTTCGCCTCCGGAATCGGTAATAATGAAGTGATGCTTCTTGGCAAGCGCAGGTCCGCAGTTGCGGCATTCTTTTTGTGCGCGCTCCTATTGATTGTTCGAGGTTTTACTTCTCAGGCGGGACAAATGACTTCGACCCTGCTCATTGGTGCCTCGAAGATCGATGTAACCATCGGATCCGGCGAGTTGAAGGTGTCGCAGGCGGAGCTGCTGCATTGGGTGCAATCGGCGGCAGAAGCGGTCGCGACGTACTATGGCCGCTATCCAGTGCCTCGTGTGCAACTTCACATTATTCCTGTGGACGGCTCGGGAGTGCGGCATGGGCAGACGTTCGGTTACGACGGTGGGTTGATCAAGATCCGCGTAGGAAAGCAGACGGAAGCCGCCGAACTAGCGAACGACTGGATGCTAACGCACGAGATGGTGCACCTGTCGTTTCCGTCGATGGCCGACGAGCATCACTGGATTGAAGAAGGGATCGCGGTCTACGTTGAACCGATCGCGCGTATCCAAGCAAAACAAATGAGCGGCGAGCAGATGTGGGCCGATCTTGTCCGCGACATGCCAAAGGGACTGCCGCAGGACGGCGATCGCGGGTTGGACCACACCCATACATGGGGACGCACATATTGGGGTGGCGCGCTCTTCTGTTTTGTGGCGGACGTAGAGATCCGGAAGCTGACTCACAACAAAAAAGGGTTGCAGGATGCGCTACGCGGGATTCTCGATGCGGGAGGCGACATCACGCACGATTGGGATCTGACCAGGGCGATGGAAATCGGCGATCAAGCAACGGGAACGACTGTGTTGAGCGAGCAGTACGCGAAGTGGAAGGACAAGCCTGCGCAGGTTGATCTGGCTTCGATGTGGAAGGACCTGGGAATCGCAGCGGAGGGAAAGAACGTTCGGGTGACCGAAGACGCGCCGTTGGCGACTGTACGGCGAGCGATTATGGGAGCGGAGGCTTCGAAGAAAAGCAGTTCCGAGCTTTTACCGTTGGCCGTATTCGCCGGGCGTGCGAGTGCTGCATTCAAGCCTCGGTCGTAACTTTTACCTTTAGAATCGCCGCCGAACGACATGCCCTGTGGGGCAATTTGCGTCTTGCCATTGCAGAATAGAAAACAGTCCCACCAACCTGCGGCTCAGGAATCGCCGGCGCTGCTAGACTAGCCGCATAGGAAATTTGTCCCCGCGCATGAGCCCCCATGAATCGGATCGCCGGCACATTGAGCGTCAGATTGCTTACGCGCGCCCTATTGTTGTGCTGCTGGCCCTAATCGCTCTCCTGGAACAGACCACTTACAGCCACGCTCATCGCACGGTTTATTTTCTCATCGCCTATTTCTTCCTGGCCGTACTTGCGCTGCTTTTCGAGCGCGCGCTGACCGATCTGACGTGGCATTTACCGGTAGCTTGCGACCTTCTGGCCCTTGGCATTTTCGTTTACCTCAGCCCCACCACGGTACCGGCGTGGTTTCCCTATTTGTTTGTTTGCTACGCGGCGGGAATCCGCTGGGGCATGCGGGTGACTTTTCCTTTAGTCAGCGGCTTGGCGCTATTGCTCGTCATGTTCACGGAAGTAAAAGGTGAAATCCAGTGGATTCGCGTTGTGGCGTGGCTCGGACTTCTGGGTGGGACATTGGCGGCAGGTGGAGGCAGCGCGTTCTTGGGCGACCTCAGCCGCGGCTTCGCCGAACAAAATGAGTTGTTGGCGCGAGTCACTTCCACTATGCAGGTCGACCAAGGCCTTTCGGAATCGTTGCGCTTGCTCTTGGAGGAGCTGACGCAGGCGTTTCACACCGACGGAGCGATGCTCGTCTTCCGCGATGCCGACCTCGAACGCATCTTTGTCTGGCAATTGAAATCAGGTGAAAGCGAGCGGCTCATTCCGGAAAACCTGCCGCTGGCGCGCGCAGATGGCTTTCTGCTCGACGATCTGGACGCCACGATTTGCTGGAATACCCTGGTGGGTGCCGGCGCGGGCTTCGGGTGGGACCGCCGCGATGGCCGCACGCTAAAGACCCTGCCCCGGCTTCCCGCGGCAACGCAGCAAGTGCTGGCGCTACGTTCTTTCCTGACGGTTTCATTCGATCAGATGGGAAAGCCGGCGGGGCGGCTATTTTTGTTAAACGGCAGGCGGCCATTCCGGCGCGAGGACCTGATGTGGTTTGAACGCATCGCCCGCCATGTGGGACCTTCAGTAGAGAATATCTTTTTGCTGCGGCACTTGCGGGCGCGCGCCATCGAAGGGGAACGGAGCCGTATCTCGCGCGATCTGCATGACGGCATTCTGCAAACGCTGCTAAGCATCGAAATCCAGCTCGATGTGCTGCGCCGCCGCGCGGCGGCATCGCCGGAACAAGCCGCCAACGGGCTGGCCAACCTGCAGCAAACGGTAAAGAATGAGTCCGCGGAGCTGCGTCATATGGTCACGGATTTGCGGCCCCTGCGTGTACAAAGTGCCGATTTGATTGATTTAATGCGTGGTTTTGCGGAGCGCTACCGCAACGAATCGGCCCTCGCATTGGATGTGCTCATAGATTCAGTCGAATTACATGCTCCGGACCGCGTCTGCCGCGAGATTTTCCAGATTTACCGTGAAGCACTCAACAACATAAAAAAACATGCGAAGGCTTCCCATGTCGTGGTAAAACTGTCGCAGGACGACAGTCGGCTCGTTTTAGTGGTGGACGACAACGGCGAGGGTTTTAGTTTCGCAGGCCGGTTCACTGGGGATGAACTGGATCGTCTGCGGCTGGGTCCTATCTCCATCAAGGAGCGTACGCGTACTGTGGGGGGCGTGTTGACCGTGGAGTCCAATCCCGGCCATGGAGCGCGTCTGACCATCGAGATTCCGCTCGGTTGACATGGCCAAGACTAAACAACAGATTCGCGTCCTTCTGGCGGACGACCACGCGATTTTTCGCGATGGCCTCCGTAAACTGCTTGATTCCGACGAAGATATCACCATTGTTGGAGAAGCGCAGAATGGCGCCGAATGCATCAAAATGCTCGCCAAGCTCAAGCCGGATATCCTGCTGCTGGACCTGCGCATGCCGGACAAAGACGGGTTGGCGGTGCTCGAGGAAGTCAATTTCGACACTTTGCCCACGCGCGTCGTGGTGCTGACCGCTGCCGAAGACGATCGTGATGTCGTTCGCGCCATGCGTCTGGGCGCGCGCGGAGTCGTGCTGAAGCAGTCCGCTACGGACTTACTGGTGAAGAGCATTCACCGCGTGCATGCCGGCGAAATCTGGTTGGATAATCGTATGACCGCCGAGGTGATGAAGGCTTTTTCCAAGTCTTCGGAATCAGGGCCGCGGCGTGAAAAGCCGCTGCTGAGCGATCGGGAAAAGGAAATCGTGCAACTCGTGGCTCAGGGCTTTCGCAACAAGGAAATCGGTGAAAAGCTGTTTATCAGCGAGCAAACCGTAAAAAATCACCTGCACAATATTTTCGACAAGCTGGGAGTGTCAGACCGGCTTGAACTCGCGCTCTATGCCATCCACCATCGGCTGATCGACCAGTCAGCCTAGGCTTTTGGCTTTCAGAAGCCGTTCTCAGGTGTCATACAGCTTCTGCTGGATGGTCTTCCATACCCTCACTAAGCTAATCTCCGCACTTGGCTGTAATCTGATTTTAGTATCTCGTTGATGTTGCAGGAACCACGTTGCTTTTGTGCGGCGCTACATTCCTCATTTGTTCGCTCAATCTCACGCGCGGAAGCAAACCCAAAGATCCTTCACAGAAGGCCACGGGCCAATGTTACATAACGTCGCCACCCCCTCCCGAAGGTTCAATTCTCGAATCGTGACGAGCCAGGACGTGTGGGTTTGCTGGCTGTGTAACGGACGGGACGACATTTCCCGTGTCGGCGATTTGAGCCTCGGCGGGCTGTTTCTCCAGACAAAATTGCTCCGGCCAATCGGTTCACTGACGAAAATCGACTTCCTGGTGAGCGAAGGCCAGATTCGCGCTGATGCGGTAGTTCGCCATGTGGCGGCGGGCCGCGGTTTGGGATTGAAGTTCACCGCCGTAACCGAGCAGGACCGCCAGAAGTTCGCCGCATTGATGCGCAGGCTACGCAGCTAGCTGTTCTTCAGTTGTGACCGTTTCGCGGGTGCGACCTTGCGTACGCCGCGAATGGTGCGGCCGCAAGGTGAGCAGCTAAGCCATTTGTTTGTAATTACTTAAGGCTATAAGCCGGCACGCGGGTTGCTACAAGTTCGTAACCCGGCTCTTTCTACACCTAAATTCCTACTAGTACGTCGGTACTTCGCTGGAGCAAATTATCTTTGTGCCTACAGTCCTATTGTCGGTGTGCTTGCACCCAGATAGACTCTTGCTTCGCTTGAGGAGGCTCCGCCTTGACCGGGTCCGAACGCCGCACTACGCAACGATTTCAGATGCGCCTTCCGCTTACCGTCCGCTGGACAACCGGCGCGGCCGTAGGGGAAACCAGCACGGAATCCCGAGACGTCAGCTCCCGCGGGGTCTATTTCTTCCTGGCCAAAGATGTGAAGGAAGGCTCGGCCGTCGAAATTCTCTTGACCCTTCCAAACGAGATCACTCTTGCCGGGCCTGTCCGGGTGCGCTGTCTCGGACGCATCCAACGGACGGAACCGCGCGACCAAGGCGCGATCGGCGTTGTCGCGGCAATCGAGCGCTACGAATTCCTGCGCGGCGACGAAGACAAACACTAATTTCCCAAGTTTCTTGCTCGCTCACTGCGGAGGCGGGCAGGATAAGCCGGGGTTCCTCGGCCCCTCAGCGGAGACCCCGGCTCTAATTTTTTGCGGAAGATGCCTAGGTTCCATTCCCCTCCAAACTCGACGAAATCCGTAACCACCGGAAAACCCAAGCAAATCCCCAGGGATAATTCGCGAATTGGCCTCAGTTACCTCTACGCAGCCCTGTCCCTCGGAGCAGGAGATTTTCACAGCGTTTCTGGGCGAGGATGGAGCTGCTCAGTGGCATCTCTTAATTGTCGGAAAACTTAAGCACCGGTCGGGCCCCAGCCCAACATTGCATCGGCTAGAAAGGTCGCGCGGCTACCACTGCGGCCGTTTAGCGACGTCTTACGGGGGAGCAATCCGAATGGCATCGGAACTTAAATCTATGCCCGCGGAAATTTCGCCGGCAGATGAATCTCGCGGGATCACGCTTCTTGACCTCGCAGAGGTGTTGGACCAGCACAAAATTTGGGTGGAATCGGGCGGCGAGTCCGGCACCAAGGCGGATTTATGCGGCGTGAACCTCGCGCACGCAGATTTGACGGGCGTCAACCTGCAAGCCGCCTTTCTGAACAAGGCGAACTTTCGCGGCGCTGACCTTTCCCTGGCTAATCTCCGCGGCGCATCGTTAGTGCAAGCCGATCTGCGCGACACCAACCTGCTTGGCACGGAGCTGCGCGGCGCGAACCTGATGGGCGCGACCCTGTATGGTGCGGAGGGTTTGTGGGTCGGGCGTCTTGGTGGCACGAACCTATTCGATGCCATGCTGCCGGAAGCCGTGGCGACATTCGATGGTGCCAAGGCGATTGGGCAGGCAACGAAATTTTCCCGTTTCATCTATTTTCTGATTCTGGCCGCTTGCGCCGTGTGCGCTGTGGTCATCGCTTTCACCACCGACGTGCGCCTGGTTCTGAACTCTTCCGCGATCCCCATCGCGCGCGTTCCCAATGCCGTGCCTATGAGCGGCTTTTACTTAGGTGCGCCATTGTTTATCGTCCTTGTTTACTTGCGATTTCATTTCTTGCTGCTGCGGCTGTGGGGCAACATGGCTGCGCTGCCCGCGGTATTCATTGATGGGAACACGCCGGAAAAAGACGGCCCCTGGTTTCTGATGGCGCTGGTGCGCCGGCATTTTCGCTGGATGCGCGACACCCGGTCGCCGCAAGCGATTCTCGAGACCGTGGTCGCTTCCGTTCTCGCCTACTGGGTTGCTCCGGTCACGTTGTTTTTTTTCTGGCTACGCTATTTGGCGCGGCAGGACATGCGCGGAACTTTGCTGCACGTGCTGCTGATCGCGCTTTCCGTGGCTGCGGCCAGCTGCCTTCCGACCATTGTTGCGCGCGCCTTGCGGCCCGGGGATTTGCCGCGAAAATCGAAGGCGATTCTTCGCGTGGTTCTCTCGACTTTGAAAGTAACTCTCTTGACTGGCTGCATCCTGTTACTGCTTTCGTTTGGCATCATTCGCGGGATGCCCGCGGACAGCTCCATCGCGCCAGAGATGACCAGCTCAGATATTCGCCGCTGGGCCGCGCAGGGT
>WNFT01005671.1_pt1 | contig 13802 bp, 14 predicted proteins | sample 5400191 | NCBI WGS metagenome assembly WNFT01 (sample SAMN13153359, study PRJNA577476) | soil metagenome | isolation source: 80 cm saprolite under Madrone tree | place: USA:California | collected 2016-06-14
TTTTCCTGGTGACCGATCACGTCATCGCCGATTTGCAGAATAAGTTTGTAATCCGCGTCGAACTTATAGAGTTGTGGACTTCCGGCAGCCTTGCGCTGAAAGACCCAGAGGTTTCCTTTTGAATCAAGGGCAACAGACGGAACACCACCTGCGCCCGGAGGCAAAACATACGGATAAGTGAATGTGTAACCCCAGGTCTGTTCCCACTGTACGCGCTGCAATGCCTGTCGCCCGGGGGTAAGCCGATTCCCGCAGACTGGCGAGCGGCTGCAGGTGGGCGTGCGAGGTAGTGAGGGCGCCGTGGCCGCGGCCGGCCGTGCTGCGCCTTCAGTTCTGGGCGGTATACTTACACGTCCATCCGCGGCAACGACAGTATTTCCACCAGGGTCGGGGAATGACCCTTGCAGAAACCAGGCCGGTGACCCGCCCTCCGCCGCCCCGTGTGTTGGCGGCTGCCTTTGCGCGAATGCCCCTGTCGCAAGGAGAACCGCGCCGAGTGCCGCAGCCACAAATCCAGCGAAATTCCGTTCCTTCATTCCCATCTCCCGGTGTCCTCCTTAATTAGGGGTAAGATCGGATATATCTTGGCATAGAGAGGAGCCGGAGACTACTTCACGCTATGACCATCCTCGTCACAGGGAGTGCGGGACATCTGGGCGAGGCACTCATGCGCACGCTGCTCGAAGGCGGTTACCAGTCAATAGGTGTTGACATCAAGAGATCGGCCTTCACTCACGAGGTTGGGTCGATCACGGATCGCAGCTTCGTGAAGAGGTGTATGCGGGGAGTGCACGCCGTGTTGCACACGGCGACGCTGCACAAACCGCACGTCGCGACGCACACTCGTCAAGACTTCGTCGACACCAATATCACGGGCACGCTCAATTTGCTGGAGGAAGCTACGGCAGCAGGAGCGAGCTTCGTCTTCACGAGCACCACGAGCGTGTTCGGACGGGCATTGACTCCGCCCCTTCCATCGCCGGCGGCGTGGATCACGGAGGATGTCGTACCAGTGCCAAAGAACATCTACGGAGTCACCAAACTCGCCGCGGAAAACTTGTGCGAGTTGTTCCACAGGGTTGACGGTCTGTCCTGTCTCATCCTGAGAACGTCGCGCTTTTTTCCTGAAGAGGACGACTGTAAGGAGACGCGGCAGTCCTACGAGGACGCCAACGTCAAGATCAACGAGTTTCTGTACCGGCGGGCTGACATTGAGGACGTGGTCAACGCGCATCTTCTCGCTCTGGAGAAAGTACAGGCCATCGGATTCGGCCGCTACATCGTGAGCGCGACGACACCTTTCACCCGTGATGACTTGCCAGAGCTTCGCACGAATGCAGCGGCGGTTGTCAGGCGGCGGGTGCCGCGTTACGAAGACGTGTACGTCGCCCGTGGATGGTCGATGTTCCCAGGCATCGACCGCGTCTACGTCAACGAACGGGCGAGGAACGAACTCGGGTGGCGACCGAGATACGACTTTCCTTACATCATTGATCTTGTCCGCGCGGGGGAGGACCCGCGCAGTCCGCTGGCACGAACCGTCGGATCAAAGGGGTACCACGCCGATGCGTTTGCGGACGGACCATACCCGGTTGCGGGAACATCGAATGAGTAAACAATTTCAAGGACCGAAACCGAACTGTAGCGGCGGTCTATGACCGCCGGTATTTCGTTGATTCAAGAAAGACCGGCGGTCATAGACCGCCGCTACAGTTGCGTAATCCGGATTCTTCAGCACCAATGACTTATTTGTAAATACCTCAAGTCCATTGGACCCTATTCGGTCCACCCTACCGGCTTACAGGCAGCGCAAATGCGACGTATCCCTTAACTCCGCCGGCGTTGGTTGCTGTGCTCTGCGGACCCACGCCGGTTTCGCCGACTCCTAACTGCGGAGTCGGCGCAGTCGCCGAAACAACGATATAAGCTCGCCCATTGATCTCATACATTGCAGGGATCGCCGCCGAGCCGGCAGGTAGTTCCACGGACCATAGCTCGGTGCCATCGGCAGCATCATACGCGCGGATTCTGCCGTCTCTCGCCGCATGGAAAACCAGTCCGGTCGCGGTTACCAGGATTCCCTTCGGTTCGAGCATCGTCCCCGTATTTCTTGCGCCTTCCGCTACCGCCCGCACATCCTCGCCGAGCGGGATCCGCCACTTGATGATTCCCTTGTTGAGGTCAAAGGCGGTCAAGGTGGACCACGGCGGGCTCGTGACGTGGCGAATGATGTTGTAGTTGGTGTAGTAGCGCTGTTTCGGAGCATCAGTGCCATCGGGATAGGGTGATCCTTCCATCGCGCGATACCCGCTGGGTCCGCTCGGCATACTTCCTTCCAGTTGTTTCCCAATCGGCACTCCTCCAGATCCAGCCACCGGCGCCGTCCAGGATTTGACGGGCTCGGCCTGGCGCCGGGGTTCCGGGGTATTGGCTGGAGGAGGAGCGCCAGGTGCTTCGAGAGACATCTTATAGAAGGACGGCGCATCGAAGCTGGCGACGTACAAAGTTCCGTCCATCGGGTTCACGGACGTGGATCCTCAGTTCGCTCCTCCGCGCGCGCCAGGAATTGCCACCGTCTCCTTCATGGAAGGCGGAGTGAAGAGACCCCGGTTGTTCGAATTATTAACGGCTTCTTTCCACCTGGCGCGTTCTTCCGGGGTGAGAATGTAGGGATTGATCTCGTCGGGAGTAAGCTTCTGGCGTGCGAACGGCGGCGGCGCAGTCGGGAACGGCTGCGTGGGCCAGGACTGTTCACCGGGCATGTCGCTTTCCGGAGTCGGCCGCTCCTCGATTGGGAACAGAGCTTTGCCGGTCACGCGAGTTGTTCCTCGCCAACACGTACATGACGCTATCCACAACGATGGGATTGAAATTGTAGGTGTCATTGTCGCCAGTGGGGTAAGTCCAGGCGGCCTCGAGCTGTTTTACGTTGGATTTCGTGACCTGGTTTATTGTCACGTAGTGCGAGTTGTCCGGGCCGCCTCCATACTCCTTCCACCACTTTCCATTTTGGCCGGCGGATGCCAATGGGACGGCTATCACAACCAAACACGACAGCACCATTGCTTTTCGCGAGAAGTCTCCAATGCAGAGGCAGCCGCGGAGCGGCGTGAGAGTGTAGCCCCGGGCGCAAGCCCGGGGTTATGTGGTTAAACGGGTCAGCACCGGAGGTGCGAAAGATTTCAAAGATTCTTTCGCCCCTACGGGGCTTGAAATCCAAAACGACACCTACCCCCGGGCTTGCGCCCGGGGCTACACTCTACCGCCGCTCCGCGGCTCAATAAGGAGCAATTACTCGCCTATTTTGGCCAGGTCTGCCTTTGCAAGGAGGGAATACGCTTTTTATAGTGACAATAGTTTCAGGCCCGCGAATGTCGCGAAAGCGCGGAAATCCCGATCCCGGGTTATGAGAGGAACGTTGTGGTCCAGGCAGCTCTGGGCGATAAGACTATCCGCCAGTCTTGCTTTTCTGTTTTTGGATAGCGCTTTGGCCCGCAATATTCCCGCTCGTTGCCAATACCCATCGGATATTTCCAGGAGTGGCAGGGCCCTGAAAAGCTCAGAAACCGCACCAGGCAGCTTAGGATCGCTCAGCAATTCGACCAGAACAACCGGCGGCAGGACCAGCAGATGGTCAGACAAAGTCTGGTCCAGAATACTGACATCTTCGCCTTCGAGGCCGGACAGGTGTGCGATTAGCGAACTCGTGTCCGCGGCTATCACTGGTCCTTCCGAAGTTCTTTAAGCTTGATCGAAAACTTGACCTTTCCACGAAGCTTGCGTAGTTCCGTGTACGCTGTCGAAGCGGCAAGAAGTTCAAGACCTCGGCGGACGGTGGCGGTAACTCCTTCACCTGTGGATTGCTGCGCTTTGCGGAGCAGATCCTCAGGAATCTCCAACGTGATTTTTCGGCTGTCGGGCATGGCTTCAATTTACCAGCACGAATACCATATATCAATATGGTGTTTCGCCTGAATTGTACGCCAAAATCCCGACTTGCCTCATAACCGGTCGAGACGCACAATCTAGGATGTAGTGAAGTAATATGTCCGGGATTGCGAGAGTGCTATAAGGTAAACGGTCACGACATCATGCGCATGACAAAATTTGTCCAATTCATTTGCCTGATGGCTGTCATTATCCCCGATCTCGTTGCGGCACCGCAGAAAACACGAAGACCTTCGCCTGACGTGCTCCTCCCGCCAGGGCTGGCGGATATACTCCAACCCGAATCGGTTCGGTCGATTCTGTTCATATATTTCGGCAGGGACTTATCCAAGGCCAGGGTGAGCGAGCTCGAAGCGAATCTGCGCAAGACACCCGACAAGATGGAAGACCGGTTGACGCTGATCGGCTACTACAGCTGGAAAGGCCAGACCGCCGCGGACAGCCTGCGCCTGCGGACTCACGTGTTATGGGTTATTGAAAACCATCCCGAACATGCGGCGACCACGGAACAAAGCCTGCGTGACCTCCCAGGCGATCCGGAAGGCAATGCTCAAATCCTCGCTCTCTGGAACAAGCATCTCGAGTCGCGCGGCGATGACCTGGCGGTCCTCAAAAATGCCGAAAAGTTTTTCTTCGCTGTTGAACCTGTGGAAGCCGAGCGAATCATCTATCGTCTTGCCGAAAGGGAACGCAACAACCGGGAATGGCCCGACGAACTGTTGAAACTCTACACGATGTTCGGGATTCCTGATTTCCCGAGCGATGATCCTGCTGCAAAGTCCCTGGAAGCTTACAAGCGGGTGCTTGAATTGACGAGAAGTTCCGAAGCTCGCAAGGCACTGGCAGGCGACATGGCGCAATCGGCATTCAAGGTGGGCAACTTCACCGGTGCAGCGCAGCTCGCAAAAATGGATCTGTTGAATTCGGATTCAAGTCTTATTCAACGCGCCAATACCCTCCTGGGTCGAGTGGCGCTTCGTTCGGATGATCTGGCAAGTGCGGAACGTTACCTTCTCGATTCGGCCAGGGTGCAGACACCGAGGTATGGATTTGTGTTCAGCCCGCCAATGGTGTTGGCGAAAGAACTGCTGGAAAGAGGCAAACGCGATGTTGTTCTGCAATATCTCGAGAATTGCCTGGCAATCTGGCCGGGTGGAGAGAGGACATTGCAGATCTGGATCGATGACATCAAGGCCAACCGGACACCCAACTTCGGCGGCAGTTCGACATTCTGAATGCTCATCGCCAGCGCCTCTTTTGATGTAACATCTGGCGCATGCACGCAATAACTTTCGGTTTATTTCTATTCGCAGCGCTGGCTCAGGAAGGACACCCGCTGGTCGGCAGTTGGCACGGTACCTGGGGACCGACACCCACTCATCGGAATGATGTGACAGTGGTGATGGACTGGGATGGCAAGAACATTACAGGTCTCATTAATCCCGGGCCGGATTCCGTCAAGTTTTCGAAGGCGACACTCGATGCGAGTAACTGGGGCGTTCACATCGAAGCGGATGCGAAGGACCAGTCCGGAAATCCCGTCCACTTCATCATCGACGGCAAAATCGAGGACGTCACCAACCCGCGGCGTTCAATTGCTGGAACGTGGAATCACGGGGCGCAGAAGGGTGATTTCAAGATCGTCCGCGACAATTAGGGCGTTAGAAATTTTTTTTTGTGTTTCTAACGGCCCACCAGGTGCTCTGCATCCCTGTTGTTATCCGTGCAGAAGTACTCCTCGAAATCCTCACCCGGATGCCAGTTGATCAACCAACCTCCAGACCAGGGTCTGGTGTAGGCTCTCGGGTCATCGACGGTCGCTTCGTACTTCAGCGTATTGAAGTCGGGGCGTGAGATTCGCTCGGTCAGGTGAAGCGCCTCGGTGTGTGGAAAACCCGCCCGGACGAACCAGAACTTCTCGTTGAACCCGATCGTGTCGATGACGAGGGTGTCGCCCTCCCAATGTCCCACCGAATGTCCCAGGAAACCGGGGTTCAAGGCATCACCCTGCGGATGGGAACGTCCGTCAAGGTACACGACGCGCCACGTGCGGACTCCGCCGCCCGACAATATCAAAACGCGATTGGCTTCCGGCAGCTCATAGATCAGCAGCCCAAACGGAGTATGGAACTGCCGAGGTCCGCCCGGAGCGGCGCAACGGGCGTGGGGATCGTTCTTCGACTGCGTTCTCTGGCGCTCCTCATAGAGAGCCCTGGCCCACGGCTGGAAGGGAACTTCGCTGGTTTCCATGTTGGTTGGGAGATTGTTGCCCCTCTTGCCGGTCAACGAACCGGTACCGGAATCCCAATATCCGATCTGACCCGGAGGTGCGCTCAGCAGGGGATGGCCATCCGGCCAGCGCGGTGTCGGCGCTGATGGAGGGCGTGGAGCTGCGCCGCGCCCGCCGCGCCCCTGGGCCAGCGAAACTGCCGGAAGGCATAACAGGGCAATGCTTACAAGTGCTGTGGACAAGCTTCGCATTCCACGCTCCTACTGCGGCGTTGGTTCCCCTGGCTGGCCTTCACTGGAGCCCGCGCCGTACTTCTTACCGCTAGCGGCATTGATAACCGATCTGGCGTTCCCATGATTGCCGCCGTCCTTCGCGCGAGTTCCGTCGACAGTAATCACATCGCCAACCTTCAGCGTGCTTCGAGTCCAGCCCTGCCGCTGGAGCACCGATGGAGCGGCTAACTCGAACGCCCAATTCTGGACTCGCCCGCTGGCCGCGTCTTTCACGTCGATGTAGAAATAGGCATGGGGATTCATCCAGTCCACTCGCGTGACTGCGCCTGTGAGTTTTACCGGCTTGGTGCTGTCGTACTCGGCAGCAAATGAATGGTGCGCCGGCAGCGGCGCTGCCCATACCAGCGAACCGACAACGATCGCGCTAAAACTGAGAGCCCTCCGTGTCATCGTGATGCCTCCGATGGGTTTCATGAATTGACTCGTTCGAATCACTGTTATACATTGCGCACCAGTAGTTTACAAAACATTTTGATTTGTATCCGGGCAGTTCTGCTATATCTCTTCCTGTCACCGATGGTGTTTGCGCGAATGAGTTTTTAGAATGAAAAACGGGGTCGTAGCCGCGGCTACGACCCCATTTCCCAAACAGGAGATAGGCTTTAATGCGATTCCATTGGAGTGCCCTGCTAGTGACCCTGGTGTTGAGCTCGCTGCCATCGGGATTTTCCCATGCGCAGACTCCTGCCCAGGCCCCAAATGTTTCGGGCCAGGGGCCGGCCGCGGGACGTGGCGCCCGAGGCCGCGGAGCACGAGGTGCGAATGCTGCCCCCTCTCTTCCGGCTCCGCGCAATGCAGCCGGCCGTGTGATCCTTGGTCCGCCGCCGGGAGGAAAGGGATTTTGGGGCAGCGGCGGCTCCATCTATGGGCGAGGCGGTGGCAATCTTAGCGTCGATCAGATTCCGTTCCAGCCCTGGGCCAAAGCTCTCTTCGATGTTCGACAGAAAGAAGGCGGGAGAACCGATCCTCATGTGTTCTGCTTTCCTCCCGGCGGACCTCGGCAGTTTCAAACGCCCAATGGGTTCGAGTTCATCGAGCAATCCGAATACAAGAGGATCTTCATCGTCTTCGGCGGCGGACCGCGGAGCTGGCGCGTCATCTACACGGACGGGCGTCCTCTACCGAACGTGAATGACCCGGATCTGCTTCCCACTTACTTCGGTTATTCGACGGGTCACTGGGAAGGGGATACTCTGGTTGTCGAGTCGACGGGCTACAATGAGCGATTCTGGTTTCACCGCGGCGGCCTTCCGCATACGCGATTCCTCCATTTCACTGAAAAGTTCACGCGTCCCGACTACGACACGCTGAAATACGAAGTGACGGTCGACGATATCGGTGCTTACACGAAACCATGGACGGGAAGCTTTACGGTGCCGTGGACGTATACAAACTGGGACGGGAGTCCGGGCGGCGAGATCACCGAGTATTTGTGCCAGGACAATGAGAGGGACTCGCAGCATTTTGTCCGGTGAGCATGATTGGTGTGGCTGTGGGGAATTTCGAAATTGGACGAATCCTGCATCTCAAATCCGAAATCCGAAATATTAGATTGGACTGCCGGTCCAATTTGAGATTTCGGATTTCGGATTTGAGATGCAGGATTCGTCCAATTTCAAAATTCCCCGTTTTGTGCTTAACGAGGGGAACTCGGGGGCAGGCCACCCAATTCTCGAAGCGTGCCGGCGACATAGTACCGAGCCATGTCCTTGCGCCAGGACATGGCGAAATCCGTATTGTCCAGCGGCTTCGCCGGCCGGTACGCTGCTTCTGCGGCTTCACGGATGGTTTCTTCCGTGAGCTTCTTTCCGACGAGGACTTTTTCTGAAGCCGCGCTTTCGATGGGATGGGAACCAACTCCCCCCAGGATGATTTTGGCGTCCTCCACTGTCCCGTCATCCGCCAGGCGCAGGCAGGTCGCCACGCCAAGGACTGGAAAGTCGAATGAGCCGCGGCGGCGGAGCTTCCAATATGTGGCGCGCCAGCCGTTGGTCGGCGGCAAGTGGATCTCGGTCAGCAGTTCATCGGGACGTTTGTTCAGGTGGCGGATACCGTCGTCATTATAAAGGTCGGCGGCCGAGATCATTCTCTCTCCCGAGCTCGAAACCAGCTTTACCTTCGCTCCAATCGCCACCATCACGGGGGCGCAATCGCTGGACTGGACCGCCCAGCAGCGCGGGCTGGAGGGAGCCACCCAGCAGATCTCGCCGTCTTTCTTCATGCAAAAGTGGATGGCCTTCCGCCACTCGTAATTCTGGTCGTAGTAATTGCATCGCGTGTCGAGCAGAAGGTTTCCCCCGATGCTGCCCATATTGCGCAACAAGGGCGTGGAGATCAGCCCGGTAGCCTTGGCTACGGCGGGATAGGCGTGCTGGATACGGCTGTCGTCGAAAACCTCGCTCAACGTCAGGCCGGCGCCGAGAACCACTTCTTCTTTCGGCTTGCCCTTGATGGTGCGAAGCTCCTGGAGTTGGGCGAGCCCGATGACAATCTTCGGCATCTGCTGGCGGCGCTTCATGTTGGGATAAAGGTCCGTACCGCCCGCCACGAACATGGCATCGGGCCCGCCGTCTGCCATCATCTCTACGGCCTCGGAGAGGGTCTCCGGTTGAAAATAACGAAACTTGGGGAGTCGCAGCATTAATACATACCTATTTTCTTGGCTACTGTAGCGGCGGTCTATGAGCGCCGAACCGGCGGTCATAGACCGCCGCTACAGTTTCTATTTCCTCGATAACGCCGGCTCGCGTTCTACGGCCTTGCCGTCTCCGCCTTCGAAAGGCGTCTTCACAACAATCGCCTCGGGCATTTCGCATGTCGGGAATACTGTGGGCCCGTATCGGCCTTCCTTGCCCTTCGCTTTTGCCCGGAGCGCCTTCATTACTTTGTCGGGAGTGATGGGAATTTCATCGATTCGAACTCCTACCGCGTCATAAACGGCGTTGGCAATTGCAGGCGGAACGGGCAACTGTGGTCCCTGGCCGGCTTCCTTCGCGCCGAACGGGCCATTGGGATCCTGACTCTCGACGAGATAAGTAACGACGTCGCACATCTCGAGCGTCGTTGGGCTCTTGTATTCGAGGAATGAAGGAAACTTGTGAACCATATTCCGGTTGCCGCGATATGTCATCTCCTCCATGAGAGCCTCTCCGAGGCCCATATAAACACAACCCTCAATTTGTCCTACCACCAGCAAGGGATTGATGGCCTGGCCGATGTCATGTGCGATCCAGACACGGGGAACCGTGACAATGCCGGTTTCGGGATTGACCTCGACTTCAGCCACGCTCGCCGTACAGGTAAAAGCCGGCGACGGACCGATGGTGGACCCTTTGTACTTTCCGGGCGCAGCCGGCGGCTTGTAGGAGCCTGTCGTGCCGAGTGTGCCGAATTTCTCTTCGGCGAGCCAGACGGCGTCCACGAAGCTCATTCCTTTTTCCGGATTCTCGGTGTCGAAAACGCGGCGATCCGCGAAAGACAACCTGCTGCCCGGAACATCCAGTTTTTCGGAAACTGCCTGGCGCAATATCTCTCGAGCGCGCTCGGCAGCCTGAATGGCGGCATTGCCGGTCATGAGAGTGACTCGACTCGAGTAGCTGCCAAGATCCACTGGAGTAAGGTCGGTATCGCCTGTCACGACGCGTATGTCGAAAGGATGGATTCCCAGAACCTCCGCGACAATATAGGCCAGGATGGAATCGGAACCCTGACCGATCTCCACGGAACCACAGTAGACACACACGCCGCCGCTTCGATCCAGTTTTAATTGCACGCCGGAGTGCGGCAGCTTGTTGTAGTAGATTGGCGTTTGCGTTCCGGTCATGTAGGCGCTGCATGCAATCCCGACCCCTTTTCCGTAAGGCAGCTTTCGGAACTTTTCCTTCCAGCCGGAGCCTTGCACCACTTTGTCGATGCACTCGCCGAGGGCCAGCGTCCCGATGCGAATCCAATTCGCCGTTATTGAGTTGGGTGGGATCGCATGTTGTTTCCGCATCTCCGCCGGGTCGAGTCCCACTTGCTCGGCGATCCTGTCCAATTGAATTTCCTGCGCCCAGCGGGGTTGAGGTGTGCCGTGCCCTCGTTTCGGGCCGCAGGGAGCCTTGTTGGTGAACACGCGAACGGCTTCAAACTTGTAGTGAGGGACGTTGTGGGTCGTTGTTTGAAGTATGCCCGTGTAGAACGTGCTCGCCACACCATGGCCTCCGTAGGCGCCACCGTCCAAAATCGTGCGGTGGTGCATGGCGGTAATGGAGCCGTCCTTCTTGAAGCCTGTTTTCGTGGACATCAGGACGGGATGCCTTCCCCGGTGGGCATAGAAAACTTCTTCACGAGTTAAACAGATTTTGACGGGGCGTCCTGTGATCATCGCCAGCTTCGAGACGACAATCTCATGGTTGAAGGGATCGCATTTGCCTCCAAAACCTCCGCCGTTCGGCGTGGCGATGACGCGGATATGACTGGCAGGAAGCCCGAGCACTTTGGCCAGGTGCCGATGCAGGTAGTGCATGTCCTGAGTGGAAGTCCAGAGCGTGAGCTTGCCGTCATGGCTGAATTGGGCGAGGCTTGCGTGTTGTTCCAGAGCGAGGTGCGTGCTGCCCTCATAGAAAGTGATGTCTTCGCGTACGAAGTCGGCATCGGCAAAACCTGCTTCCACATTGCCGAATTCGTAGACTTGTCTTCGATGGATGTTTCCGAGCTCACCATACTCATGGATGCGGGGCTCGGTTATAGCGTAGGCATCCTGGATCGACGTGATCGTTTGTAGAGGCTCATACTCGACTTCGATCAAGTCCAGAGCCTCGGTTGCGACATCCTCATCCACCGCCGCGATTGCGGCCACGGGATCTCCAACCATTCGCACTCGATCTATGGCCAGGGCGTGCTCATCCTCGCTGACAGGCAGAGCACCGTAGGTGGTCGGCAGGTCTTTTCCGAGAAGGACGGCCTTGACGCCGGGATACGCTTCCGCCTTCGAAGTATCAATCTTCACGATGCGGGCGTGCGGGACCGTGCTGCGCAGAAGCCGGGTGTGTAGCATCCGTGGAAGCATAAGGTCGTCGGCAAATTTCAGTTCGCCGGTGACCTTCACTTTGGCGTCTACCTTGTGGAAGGGCTTTCCGATAACCTTCAAATCTCTTCTTTTCGCTCCATTACTCCCAGCCATAGATGCTCTCCTTGGCCGGTTCAGCCGGCTCGCCGGCCATCCGCGCAGCGGCCAGCTCCACTGCTTCAAAAATCTTGATATAGCCGGTGCAGCGGCAGATGTTTCCGGCCAACGCTTCCTTGATTTCATCGCGGGAAGGCCGCGGGACTTTCTCGATCAGTACCTTTGCAGTCAGCAGGATTCCCGGTGTGCAATAGCCGCATTGAGCAGCGCCAAGCTCGGCAAACGTTTGCTGCAACGGATGCAGCTCCGTTCCTTGCGCCATGCCCTCAACCGTTGTGACCTCGTGCCCTTCTACTGCAAGTCCCAGAGCCAGGCAGGAAAGCACCGGCTTGCCATCCACCAGCACGGCGCAACATCCACACTCGCCTAGCTCGCAGCCGTGCTTGGTGCCGGTGAGTCCAAGGTCCTCGCGAAGGACTTCCAGAAGCGTCTTATGTGGGGCAAAGGCTACCTCGACTTGTTCGCCATTCACCCGCAGCTGGATGTGAGCCTTTTGCAGCCTGCCGTTGCTTTTCTTTCTTGTTTGTTTCATTTCAATGGCTTCCCGTTTCCAAACTCTGCTTTGGGGCAAAACCTTATGGTAGTCGATTTCTTGCGTCAAGCCCAAACCGTACAATCGGCCGCCAATGACGCGAATGGCGCGAACCGTTCGCGTTATTCGCGTCATTGGCGGCTGATTCGACGTGCGTTCCCGCCGCGATGTCCTTGTGGGAGAATGGATTTCTGGCTCACAGGGGCGGGAGGTGTGTATGGCTTTGATCCGAGGGCAACTGATCGAGATCATCGAGTGGACCGACGATTCGCGAGACACCCTGTCGTATCGCTTTCCAGACGAAGACAAGGAAATCAAGCGCGGCGCCCAGCTCATTGTGCGCGCGTCCCAGATGGCGCAGTTTGTCTACCTGGGCCAGTTCGGCGATCTCTTCGGACCAGGCAAACACACACTCACGACCGCCAATATTCCGGTGCTCACGCGGCTTCTGGGTTGGAAATACGGGTTCGAGTCGCCTTTCAAAGCCGACGTGTATTTCGTGACGACTCGATTGTTCACAGGCAACAAGTGGGGAACATCAAACCCGGTGATGGTTCGAGACCAGGACCTGGGAATCGTCCGGCTGCGCGCTTTCGGCACTTATGATTTCCGGGTCGTCGATGGACCGCGTTTCCTGAAAGAAGTTGCCGGCACCGATGCTCACTTTCAGCTGGACGAGTTTGCCGACACCATGCGGTCGCGCATCGTGAGTGTCTTCAGCGAGGCATTGGCAGCAAGCAAGGTTCCCGCACTCGACATCGCGACGCGCCACACCGAGCTCGGGGCTGCGCTGCTTCCTTTGATCAATCCAGCGCTCAAGGAAAAGTACGGACTGGAGATGCCGGCCTTCGTCATCGAAAACGTCTCTGTGCCGCCCGAAGTCGAGCAGGCGATCGATAAGCGTTCCGGCATGGCGGCGGTGGGTAATCTCAACGATTTCGTGAAATACCAGATCGCGCAAGGCTTCGAAAAGGGAGGCCCTGGCGCCGGCGGCGTGGGTGCGGAATTGGCTGTCGGAATGACGATCGCCCAACAGATGTTGAATCAGACCGGCGGCCTCGCAACGCCCGGTGGATTCCCCGAAATGCTGAGCCCTGCTGACGCGGCGAAGGTACTCGGTGTCACCGAAGCGGACGTGATCGCGAGTCTCGAGGCCGGTGATCTAAAAGGAAAGCGAATTGGCTCGCAGTGGCGCCTGACCCGGGCTCAGCTTGCAGACTTTCTGAAGTGACGAAACCCCTCAGAATCCCGAGTTCTTGAGCCATCGGGCGACCGTGTTCAAGCCGGCGTGTATGAGGCTGCCGGAAGACGCGTCGCTCAACCAGTCGGGATCCGACTCATGAGGGCCGAACCATCCTTCGGCCTCGCGTTTGGCTCGCTCGAGTTCCAATGGAAGGGCGGGATTGGGCGGCTTGGGCGCGGCCGCCTGCTGGAGTTGCGCGAGCATCTGTTGCGGCTGCTTCATATCCAGGATCGAAATAGGCGAGCCGCAGTGCGTGCACGCGGAAGCGGTTGCCAGATCGATCGGCCCGCCACAGTTGGAGCAGCTCACGGTCTGAATGTTCTTGCGCAGCTCCTGGATCTCCTTGGGAGAAAGCTGACGGACGAAATTCTTTTCTTTCAGGAAATCGA